>Ga0316224_1000249_pt1 | contig 82624 bp, 77 predicted proteins | sample TBH18013metaG_FD_206254 | JGI IMG/M metagenome (GOLD analysis project Ga0316224, IMG submission 206254) | Freshwater microbial communities from Trout Bog Lake, Wisconsin, USA - TBH18013 | ecosystem: Environmental > Aquatic > Freshwater > Lake > Hypolimnion/Profundal zone | place: USA: Wisconsin... | reverse complement strand
CGTATTAGCTTGTGGAGAGATTGTGCAACAAGACAACTCTGTGAAGCAAGAACTCACTGAGGAGACTTCGCATGAACACGCGTAGCTCGGTAGGAATCCTCGGCATTCATGCCGGGGAGGATGTCAAGCCTTTTTTATCAGCCAGTCTTCAGTAAATCTGCTTGCTTTAGCCATGGTAAATTTAGCTCAATGGGGCAATGCATGATGAGAATGGAAGTAGTTTATACAGTGGTAATAATGTTAGTCACGGCTTCATCATTAGCCACAGCCGATACTAATATCACAGTATTTTCTGCAGCTAGTTTGACGAATGCAATGTCAGAGATAGTGGGTGCATACGAGCAAGATAAATCAGTGCAAATACAAACTTCCTATGCATCGTCGTCTACTTTGGCTAAGCAAATTGAAAATGGCGCGCCCGTGGATATTTATATTTCAGCAGATAACAACTGGATGAATTATTTACAAGACAAAAACCTCATTAATTTAGAATCTAGACGCAACTTACTGGGCAATCGATTGGTTCTCATTGCGCCTAAGGGAAAGTCATTTCAAGTTGAAATGCAGAAAAAGAGTTTTAATCTTGCCCAAGCATTTAAGGGCAGGTTGTGTACTGGAGAAACTGAATCTGTTCCCGTAGGCATCTATGCTAAACAGTCATTAATAACGCTGAATTGGTGGGAGAGTATTAAAAGTCGCCTAGTAGGGACGCAAGATGTGCGGGCGGCATTAGTATTTGTTGAGCGTGGAGAGTGTGAGGCTGGTATCGTTTATGAAACTGATGCTAAACTCTCTGAGAAGGTGGAAATCGTTGCACTTTTACCAGATGCCAGTCATGACCCAATTTTATATCCATTAGCCCTGTTAAAGACCGCAAGTCCGCAAGCGCTAGGTTTCTATAATTACCTAAGGTCTGATAATGCAAGTAGGATTTTTCTAAAATTTGGCTTTAAGCCAGTAACGCGATAAATGATGTTAGATTTTTTATGTTTCACACCCTCAGAAATTTCTGCACTGCTCCTTTCATTGAAAGTGGCCTTATGCTGCACAATTATTATTTGTATTCCTGCGATTTTAATAGCATGGGTGCTGGCCAAGAAGTCATTTTTTGGGAAATCGTTAATCGACAGCTTGGTGCACTTACCACTTGTTTTGCCACCTGTAGTACCTGGGTTTTTACTCCTACTCGCATTAGGTAAGCAAGGGTTTATTGGGAATTTTTTATATACACATTTTGGTGTGAGTATTGCATTTACTTGGATAGGAGCCGTCTTAGCCTCAGCAGTGATGGCTTTCCCTCTCCTAGTTCGCTCGGCTAGATTGGGAATTTCACAAGTAGACCACAGATTGGAGCTAGCAGCTGCGTCTTTAGGTGCTAACCCAATAAAAGTATTCTTTACAATCACGTTGCCCTTATCATTTCCAGGAGTGTTGACAGGATTAGTGTTGGCATTCAGTCGAAGTTTGGGTGAGTTTGGCGCAACCATCACTTTTGTTGGGAACATAGAAAACGTCACGCGCACCTTGCCTCTAGCTATTTACAGTTTCACACAGGTTCCGGGTGGCGATGCGCCAGCTATACGTTTGGTCGTACTAAGTATGTTGTTGGCTTTAGGCGCTTTAATGCTAAGTGATCATTTAGAGCGTATTGCAAATAAGAAAGTAGGCAATATTCATGATTGAAGTACAGGTCAATTTCAAGCGTAAAGATTTCATGCTTGATGTGAACTTGATCGCAAATAAACGTGTTAACGCATTATTTGGACCTTCTGGTTCTGGGAAAAGCACATTATTAAGCGTTATTGCTGGCATTATTAATCCAACTTACGGACGCATTGTAATTGATGGTGAGTGCCTTTTTGATAGCGTATCGGGTGTCAATATACCCATACATAAGCGCAGAGTCGGTTTGGTTTTTCAAGAAGGTCGACTATTCCCACATCTAACAGTTGAAAAAAATTTACTGTATGGTGTCAATTTAACTGCTAACCAAAATGAACACGTTAGTATTAATCAAGTCTTGGAATTATTGGAAATTGGCCACTTATTAAAGAAACCACCACACCAACTTTCAGGCGGTGAGAAACAGCGTGTGGCATTGGGTCGCGCTTTGCTAAGTTCACCTAGGTTGTTGATGTTAGATGAGCCGTTGGCCTCTTTGGATGATCGGCTCAAGAGTCAGATATTGCCATTCTTAAAAAGAGTGGCTGAAGAAATTAGCATCCCTATGATTTATATTAGCCATTCAATGGACGAAGTGCAGCAAATTACAAAAAATATCATCATGATTGAGAATGGTAAAATATAAGAGGTATTATTACTCCTAATTTAGACGTTAGGATCATAATTATCTAAAAAATAAATAAATTTGTAAGGTTTGTGACAGTTTCAAGGCTTAGGATGGCATTCATGGTGATAGACAAAATAAACTTCTTAACCAACTTTATTAACAAATACTGACTTATTTTTGGAGATTAAAATGAATAAATTATTAGCAACATTATTAGCTGGTGCTTTCGCATTGTCATTAGGCTCAGCAGCATTTGCAGCTGATGCTGCTAAACCAGCAGATATGACTAAAGCGGCTGCTGCTGCTGCACCAGCTCCTGCAGCGGCTAAACCAGCAGCTAAGGTTAAAGCCGCACATAAAAAAGCTAAGAAACATGTAGCAAAAGCGAAGAAAATGGCCGCAAAACCAGCTAAAGCTAAATAGCTTCTGAAGCAGCTGTTAGGCTGCGATGGAAAATACTAAGGGCGGATAAACCGCCCTTTTTTATTGCTTGTTTATAATTTGCCAAGTGGCTTTTAGGAAGACGCTATTTTCCGGCAATAGAGGCACTAGGCGTCAGATTTTCCAGCATTATCCTTAAATAGCACTCCGAAGACTTTAGGCAATAAGGTAAAATTAAAGTCATTATTTAATACTCATCGCTATTAAGAAAGAAATAAAATATGTCCGGCTCACACGCGCACAGTGAAGTAATCTCTAGTAGGACAATGTGGTTCGTTACAGCGATCACTTTTACTTTTTGTTTAGGTGAAGCGTTGGTAGGATACAAGTCTAATAGTTTGGCGCTGATGGCTGATGCCGGTCATAATTTTGCCGATTCTTTAGCGTTGGCTCTTTCTGCATTTGCCTTATGGATTGCCACTAAACCAGCAGATAATAAACGTACATTTGGGTACCACCGTGTTGGAATTTTGGTTGCACTCGTCAATGCTGTTGGCTTGGTGACAATGGCGCTAGTTATATTTTGGGAGGCAATTCAACGTCTGCAAATGCCAGAATATGTGCAAAGTACACCTATGATATGGATGGCGTTGTTAGCAATCATTTTAAACTCTGGGATCGCTTGGTGGCTCACCTCGGCGGCAAAAGATAATTTAAATATACGAAGTGCTTATTTACATATGCTTGGAGATGCAGCAGCTTCCTTAGGAGTTGTAATTGCCGGCATTATCATCACCTTGACCAGTTGGTTTATTGCAGATCCTATTGTATCAATCATATTTGCATTGCTAGTTTTATGGAGTTCTTGGAGTATTTTCACTGAATCCATTCAGATGCTTTTAGAAGCCATACCTGCCGGATTGGAGCTTGCAAAAGTAGAGCAGTCAATTTTGAATGTAAAAGGTGTTGTTAGTGCACATGACTTGCATGTATGGACGGTTTCTTCCGGACTCGTTGTATGTAGTTGCCATATCGTCGTACAAGAGCAGCAGGTTAGTTCGGCTCAAAGTATTCAAGAAGAAGTGGAACATGTTCTAGAACATGATTTTAGAATAAGTCATACAACCATTCAAATTGAGGTCGAAGATTGTGGTGGGCATGATCATAAAATAATGACTAGCACGAATCATCATCACCATCACGACCATCATCACACACATTAAACATTTGCCCAAAAGAGTTCTCTTGGCTCAAGTAGGAAATATCCTACTTAAAAGGTAGAAACATCGCTGTGCCAAGATTTTGTATGATGCGCGAAATAAGTCGCTGAGATTTTTCAGCCAAAGCGATCGCGTACAAATCTGTGCGTCCTATTATTTTTCCAAACTCCCTTTCAAACGATAAATTTCTATCGTTTGCAATAATGTCGTTGCTTAGTAGGTAGAGATTGCCTTGTTCATCTTTGGCATTAGAGATTTTCCATGCTGCAATTTCAACATTTCTAGCTGCATTGTAGATATGTTGTGGATCTAAAGTATCAGTAAGATAGAAATCAGTTTTTCCATTATGTGCTTTTAATAACATGGTCTGTAAACCTACAATAAAAGCCAGCACACGATCGCCCTTATAGTCCGGCTTAAAAGCTAAAAATATGGCGTCAGTATCCTGCATATTTTGCATCGACTCAAACATGTAATGATGCTGCGATTCACCATTAAAAACCCAGTCCACCATTTTTTCAGCAACGTCTGAGGTGCTTTTCTTTAGTTCATGAGGATTGCGCTTATAAAGTTTTAACATTAACAGACGCAGACTTTCAGTGTTCTCGTTTATCTCCACATCAGCCATACGGTCAAAATCACTTTTAGCTAACTGATTAATAGTACTTCGGTCGCCTTTTTCTGGTATTGGTTTTCCAGAAGATTTATCCATTAGCGGGGTGTTAGTACATGACACTAATATTAGTAGCAGCAATATAATGACAATGTTGTATAAAGCTCTCATCGCTAAATTATAGCCAATTTGAGAATCAGGCCACTTGCTTTTGAATGATGCGTTCTTTGGGGAATATTTCACTAAATGTACTGCCTATTCCCAATTCGCTGGTGATTTCGAGTCTAGCTTGATGGCGAGTCAGTATATGTTTTACGATGGATAGTCCTAGTCCAGTGCCACCAGTATCGCGACTACGACCGCTGTCGACGCGGTAAAATCTTTCGGTTAAGCGGTCTATGTGTTTCTGTTCAATGCCGATACCATTATCCCTAACGCTAAATACAGCTTGATCATTCTGTTTTGCCCAACTGACTATAATTTCGCCACCATCGGGTGTGTAGCGTATGGCATTGGTGATTAAGTTACTCATGGCACTCTGCAATTCCATAGAGGCGCCTAGTAAATTAATGTGCTTATCAATATGGGCAATAATTTTGTGCTTGCCGCGACTCAGTGAAATAGCGTCGTTAATGATCATATTCAATAATTGCGGCATTTCAATTTCAATGTTTTCAGGGGACAGCACATTACTCTCTATGTGAGAAAGTGTCAGCAAGTCATCGATTAGTAGTCGCATTCGTGTTGTTTGGTCTTGCATCATATTGAAATAGCCTCGGGTACGCTCATCCAAAGCGCCATCGGCATCTAATAGTGTTTCCAGAAATCCGCCGACTACAGTAATTGGGGTGCGAAGTTCATGCGAGACGTTTGCAATAAAGTCGCGGCGCATCATTTCAATTCTTTCTATTTGCGTCACATCACGACAAATAAGCAACTTCTGTTTACTGCTGTATGGAATCAGTTGAATTTCTAATGTGACATCAAAGTTTCGCCATGACTTAAGTTTTATTGGTTCAGAATAGTCCTGTTTTTGCAAATATTTGACAAAATCAGTATGACGCACTAAGTAGGTAATAGATTGATTTTCATCCTTTTTTAAATCCAGGCCTAACTGGACTTCAGCGGGTGGGTTGCACCATTCAATTTCGTTAATAGCATTAAGCAGGACTACGCCGTCAGGTAGGGCGCTGGCGGCATGTCGAAAGCGTCCAAGAACTGAGCTTAGCTGCGTCTGGTTGCGTGAGTGGCGCCGATATTCTTGATGTAAGGCGACAAAGACATCTTCCCATGCCCCTGAGCCATTCGGAATATGATTGAGAGCTGGTTTCTTAAGCCATAGGTTAAGTTTGTGCAACCAAAATAGGTGACCAAAAAGGTAATAGATTAATGTTGCCGAGAATACCAGAAGGGCAATGACTGCATTAGTGCTGGCCCAGGTAACTAGGCAAATAACTGTCAGTATTAAGCCCAGCCAAAAGGCATTCCAGCGGATATCTTGCACGTTAAAACCTTTCTCAAAAAACCTAACTTAATTATACGAGGTTTTGGATGTGCGTAATATTGAAGCAGGCATTAATTGATGATAATCGACAAGTTTCTGCAGGGTTAACGTTGCCTAAAAAAACTCCATTACAAGGCCGTAAAGTAAATCTTATTGCACAGATAAACGATAGCCGGCACCGCGAACAGTTTGAATTAAATTTTGATGACCAGAAACGGAAAGCGCATTACGTAAGCGACGTATATGAACATCTACTGTGCGGTCTTCAACAAAAACGCGATCACCCCAAACCTTATCTAGCAATTGACTTCGGGTATGAACACGCTCTGCATTAGACATAAAAAAATGTAGTAGTCTAAATTCAGTGGGGCCTAAGTCAATTATTTTATCTTTACCAGTGACGCGATGTGTGGTCGGATCCAAGCGAAGACCGCTGACTTCTATAGGGTCATCAGTCATTTGAGGTGCGTGACGACGCAATACCGCCTTGAGGCGAGCATTAAGTTCACGCGGGCTAAATGGCTTGGTCACATAGTCATCCGCGCCAACTTCTAGTCCGCGTACTTTGTCATATTCGTCACCACGTGCTGTGAGCATAATGATAGGGATAGATTTAGTGAGAGGGTCTGACTTTAATTTACGCGCAAATTCCAATCCATTCATCCCCGGCAACATCCAATCTAATAAAATCAAATCTGGCATGGTTTCACGAAGCAATTCCTGGGCATGTTCAGCGCTCAATGCGCGCATAGCGTTGTGCCCAGCTTGAGTAATATTGAGAGCGAGCAGTTCTTGGATTGCAGGCTCATCTTCAACGACTAGTATATTGGCAGGCATATTTTCCCCTTATCAAATCAAGCATTAGTTGACTATTTTGGACTAGTTTATGACTCTATTGTTACGGATTAATGACAAAAAACTTACTAGACTTAATTTTCATTAAAAAGTCATTTGCAATTTATGAAATTTTGTAACAAGATTACTCAAATATTGATTTAACAATGAGCTAAATATAACTTCAACAGCGGTTTAAAAGGGAATAAATGTCTGATTTTTTTTCAAAAGAACATATCACCGCCAACGCAAATTTTAATCGCTGGCTAGTACCCCCAGCAGCATTGGCAGTTCATTTATCTATAGGCATGGCTTATGGCTTCAGTGTTTTTTGGAAGCCCCTTGGTGCTGCTCTTATGGGCGATGATGGGAAACCCTTGTTAGCTTGCGCAGCTGGAGCCGCTACTTTTGCAGAAAAACTTTCAGGAACAGCTAAAGCTTTATTTGCCAATGACTGTAACTGGACGCAGTTTGATTTGGGTTGGATGTTCACCTTATTTTTTGTTTTACTCGGTTGTTCTGCCGCGCTTTGGGGTGGTTGGCTAGAACGCGCTGGTCCGCGGAAGGCTGGCTTGGTTTCCATGTTATGTTGGTGCGGTGGCTTGCTGATTTCAGCTTACGGTGTTTACCTCCATCAGTTATGGATCATGTGGCTAGGCTCCGGCGTAATCGGTGGGATTGGTCTGGGTTTAGGGTATATATCACCAGTATCGACATTGATTAAGTGGTTTCCTGATCGTCGCGGTATGGCTACCGGAATGGCGATTATGGGGTTTGGTGGTGGTGCAATGATAGGTTCGCCACTTGCTACCAAGTTAATGAGTCATTTTGCAACTGCCACTAGCGTTGGTGTATGGCAAACCTTTATAGCATTAGCCGCAATTTATTTTATCTTTATGCTGGGTGGTTCACTTGGCTACCGAGTGCCTCCAGTAGGTTGGATGCCGGCTAATTGGAGTCCGCCAGCAGCTAAGAAGAGCACCATGATTGCGTCGCGGCATGTGCATTTAAATAACGCCCATAAAACTCCACAATTCTGGTTGTTATGGCTGGTGTTATGCATGAATGTGTCTGCCGGTATCGGAATTATCGGGGCAGCCGCACCAATGCTACAAGAGACATTTGGAGGTGCTTTGATCGGGCAGGTTGGACTTGGTTTTGCTGATATCAAAAAGGATTTATTATTAACCGCGTCAGCAGCTTCAGTGGCGGCTGGATTTGTTGGTCTAATCTCCATTTTTAATATTTTAGGACGTTTTGCTTGGGCAACTTCATCAGATAAATTAGGCCGTAAACGTACCTACTATATTTTCTTCATTTTGGGCATAGCCATGTATTGCACAATGACCTATATGGCTGGACTTAAGTCACTTGCATTATTCGTCGCCAGCTTCTGTGTAATTGCTTCTATGTATGGTGGTGGTTTTGCAACTATCCCTGCCTATTTAGCCGATATGTTTGGTACCCAATTCGTAGGTGCGATTCATGGACGTCTGCTTACAGCATGGTCAACAGCGGGTATTTTGGGGCCAGTGATTGTAAATTACATGCATGACACCAGGTTAGGAGCAGGTGTTGCTTATGATCAAATTTATGCGCCAATCTTTTTAGTGCTAGCTGGTATGTTAGTAGTAGGTTTTATTGCTAACTCCCTAGTGAAGCCAGTGGCTGAGAAGTATTATATGACGGATAAAGAGTTGGCAGACGAGCATAAACTTGCCCATGAGAAATCGTTAGCGACCAGTAAAGGTAAAGTGGCCAGTGCAAATGTTGCAACATCTGCCAGCAATACTTTGATCGTAGTAGCGGCATGGGCTATGGTATTGATTCCTATCAGTTATGGCATTTGGAGCACAGTGCAGAAAGCAGCAATTTTATTTCATTGAGATATAGGCTAAACAAGCTGGAGATATGCTGTAAAATGCTACCCTATGAAATTAAGCAATGAATAAGGATAGTAAAACGTGAGAGAAATTGAAAAAAGCTTGAATGGTGCCGACATGCAAGTGGGTATCGTAATGTCACGATTTAATAGTGACATCGGTGACGGTTTACTCAGCGCATGTAAGGCTGAATTGTTGAAGCTTGGTGTTAGCGACAATGCAATTACCGTAGCAACTGTGCCAGGTGCGTTGGAAGTCCCTTTGATTTTGCAGCATATGGCATTAAGTGAAAAATTTGATGCTCTTATTGCATTGGGGGCAATTGTTCGCGGTGAGACTTATCATTTTGAAATTGTGGCAAATGAGTCTGCTCGTGGCATTTCTGAAGTACAGTTGAATACTGGTGTACCTGTAGCCAATGCAGTTCTGACGACAGAAGATGATGATCAAGCGATTGCACGTATGCACATTAAAGGAGCAGAGGCGGCGCAGGTTGCAGTTGAAATGTTTAATTTGGTCAGAGCGTTATGATTGAAGTAGAAAAGTCAGAAGCAGAGCACTTGGCGCTCACCACGTTGATCGCGCATAAAACAGAAGTTCGTGGTGCAAGTTCTGATGCTAAGCCAGCCAAAAAAAGTTTTGCTAAAAAAGGTGCTGGTCAAAATCGCAGAAAATCACGCGAATTGGTATTGAAGGCTGTTTATCGTGGCATGTTAAATCAGTCTGCATTAGCCCCTATTTTTCGTGATATGGCTGAAGACCCTGACTACAACAAAGCTGACGAGGCTTACTTCAAGCAATTGTTAGAAGCCGTGGTCGCTCACGCTGATGAATTAGACAATAAGCTTGCTAATTTTATTGATCGACCTGTAGCAGAGTTAAGCCCAGTAGAGCATGCTATCCTGCGTATTTCTGGATGTGAGTTAATGTTTGATTTAAGCATACCGTATCGCGTTGTGATTAATGAAGGTGTTGAATTGGCTAAGCTTTATGGCGGTGTTGATGGTCACAAATACATCAATGGGGTACTTGATAAACTAGCGGCTGATACACGTGTCGCAGAGGTTAAAAGCGCTAGAGCTTAGTCATTTATAACCTAATGGCTTTCCAGCCATGCTGGTCGCAGGCTAGATAACTGCCTTGCTCATACCAATCACCTAATACCCATCGCGTTACTGGATGCTTGTCTAATTTTAATAAGTGCTTCTTAGGTCGATGGGTATGCCCGTGAATAAGGAATTCTGGGTAATCGTAGCTGCGGAGCAAAGCGTCAACAGCCTCTTGATTAACGTCCATAATTTGCGCTAATTTCAGAGATTTTTCTTCCTCACTGCGCAGTCTTATCTCCTCAATCTTTAGTTTCCGACTTACTAAGGATTGTTGTAGAAAATTTTGTTGCCATTGCGGGTTTCTGACCTGATGCCGGAATTTTTGATAGTCAATATCATCTGTACATAAAGCATCGCCGTGGCTTAACAGGACGCGTTGTCCATGCAATGTAATCAAAGTTGGGTCTGCAAGTAGTTTTATGTTGGTAGAGGTGCAGAAGTGCTCCCCAATTAGGAAATCACGATTCCCATGCATTAAGTACACTTTTACGCCTTTGCTTGCTAAGTCTTGAAAGGCTGTTATTAGTGCTTGATGTTCGACGGACTCTATTCCATCATCGCCAGCCCAGTATTCAAATAAGTCACCTAAAATATAGAGTGAGTTAGCTTGAGCGGCGATAGTTTTTAAGAAAGTTAAGAAGGCCGCATTGATCTCAGGACGACTTGCACACAGGTGCAGATCTGAGATAAATAAATCAGGATGAACTAAGAGGCCCCCTGACTTATTATCGTTTGTTTGCATACAGCTATGTAGAAGCTATCTTTGAAAAGATTCGTGCAATTAACTGCGGGTAGCAGTTTCGATTACCACGTTTTCAACTGGCACATCTTGATGGCCCTTGCGACTGCCTGTAGCCACTTTTCTAATTTTATCAACGACATCCATACCTGCAGTGACTTTACCAAAAACACAGTAGCCCCAACCGCTTGATGTTGGGCTGCTATGGTTAAGGAAATCATTATTGCCTACATTGATAAAAAACTGACTGCTTGCTGAGTGGGGTGCTGAGGTGCGTGCCATTGCTATGGTATAGATGTCGTTCGTTAATCCGTTGTCGGCTTCATTTTGGATTTCAGCAAGTGATTCTTTTTGGTTCATGTTGATGTCAAAGCCGCCGCCTTGAATCATAAAGCCATCAATTACACGGTGAAAAATAGTGCCGTTAAAAGATCCGTTGTCGACATATTGCAAAAAGTTAGCCGCTGTAATTGGCGCTTTTTCTGCATTAAGCTCAATCGTAATTTCGCCGAAATTGGTAAGTAGTTTAACCATAAAAATCCTTATAAATAATTTTAAAAAAAAGTGAAAGTTATTTGTCGACTAAGGTTTAGTGACGACTCTAACTTGTTGAATGACAATTTTAGATTTAGGCACATCACTATAAGGGCCAGAATTTCCTGTAGGTGAGGATGCAATTTCACGTACTACATCCATGCCTTTGAGTACGCGACCAAATACGCAATAGCCAATAAGTTCTGGGTCTGGACTTTGGTAATTAAGAAACTGATTATTCTCTAGGTTGATAAAAAACTGTGCAGTTGCTGAGTTTGGATTAGCTGTTCTCGCCATTGCCAATGTGCCTATCTCATTGAGCAGGCCATTGCCAGCTTCGTTCACAATAGGGGCGCGCGTTTCTTTTTCGATCATGTCTGCAGTAAAGCCCCCTCCTTGAATCATAAAGCGATTAATGACACGATGAAAAATGGTGTCTTTATAAAAACCAGCATTAACATAAGCCATAAAATTAGCGACAGTTTTAGGTGCTTTATCCGGATAAAGTTCAACCACGAAATCGCCGCGATTGGTTTCAAATACAAGCTGTGGGTTTGCCGCTGTTGCAGTCTCACTTCCAATAACAGCGGTAGTTAAAAGTAAAAATGTAAAAAAAGCATAAAGTTGGCGCATAAAATTCCTTAATTAATTTCAGTCTTAATTTTATATGAGTTTTAATCCATCGTTAAACGAATACTAGTTTAGTGTGGTGTTTTAAACTATTTTTTATTTTCAGCATTGACGCTTTTCTCATTGTTAAATAGGCTCTTAATTAAAGAAAGTTTAGCTTGCGTGCGATTATTCCAAGCATCAAGTTGTAATGCTTTGGCGTAAGATTCAGCCGCTAAGTGTATGTAAACGTCGCCTAGATTTTCATGGGCAGCTGCATAGTTAGGATGATTTTTAATTGCCGTTTCTAGCGCTATTTTTGCTTTATCAAATTGGCCTTGATCAGAATAGAGTACCGCAAGATTGTTGTAAGGCTCTGAGAGATTAGGAAATTTTTCAGTAGTTTCAGTGAAAACTTTAATAGCCTCGTCGCGACTGCCTTGTTCTGTGAGCAATACGCCCTTTAAGAATAGTCCTTGCGCATTTTTTGGGTTAGCTGCAATAAAGATATTAATCCTGTCGATAGCGGTGCCCACTTGGCCGTTATCTGCCATTTGAGAAATTTCTGTTAGCTCATCGGCATTTGCATTAACACAAAATAAACTTGCGGCTAAAATGCTTGTACTTAGAATACAGGTTAACCTAGCCTTTGCTAGACTGAGCCCCGCAATAAAATTATTCATGTGATATACTTTTTGAGTTAATGCGTTAAGGCGTAATTCTATCAATTGCCTAGGTAGCATCCAATAGCTCATTTGGATTTCAGGCTATATATTTCGCTAAACTGCTCAATTGTGCAGTTTTTTGCTTAAGCTTAGCGCTAACCACCACTTCATCATTAGTTATTAATCAGAGTTATGCTAAAAATTTACAATACCCTAGCACGCGAAAAACAAATATTCACTCCAATTACTGCTGGTAAAGTGAGCATGTATGTTTGTGGTATGACCGTTTACGACTACTGCCATTTAGGGCATGCAAGGGTAATGGTTGCATTTGATATGGTCAGTCGCTGGTTACGTGCTTCTGGTTATGAAGTTACCTATGTGCGCAATATTACTGATATTGATGACAAAATCATTAAACGTGCGCATGAAAATAAAGAAACTATTGCACAGCTTACGCAGCGTTTTATCGATGCCATGGATGAAGACTCCGCCAAACTGGGCGTGATGCGCCCAACTATAGAACCAAGAGCGACTGATTTTGTTGAGGGCATGATAGAGATGATCGGCGCCTTAATTCAAAAAGGTTTTGCTTATGCTGCAAGTAATGGTGATGTTTTTTATGCGGTGAATAATTTTGCAGATTATGGAAAATTATCTGGAAAATCCTTGTTAGATTTACGCGCAGGTGAGCGTGTTGAAGTTGATTTGCATAAAAAAGATGCCATGGATTTTGTGTTGTGGAAAGCGGCTAAACCAGATGAGCCTTGCTGGGATTCGCCTTGGGGAAGTGGCCGTCCAGGCTGGCATATCGAATGCTCCGCCATGAGCTCACACCTGCTAGGCGAGCACTTTGATATTCATGGTGGTGGCCAAGATTTGCAGTTTCCGCATCATGAAAATGAAATTGCCCAATCGGAAGCAGCACACAGTCATGATGGCCAGCCTTGCCAAATGGTCAATTATTGGATGCATAATGGTTTTGTTCGTGTAGATGATGAAAAAATGTCTAAGTCATTAGGTAATTTTTTTACGATACGTAGGGTACTAGAACAATATGATCCTGAGGTGGTGCGCTTCTTTATACTTCGCGCCCATTATCGTAGCCCGCTTAATTACTCTAATCAGCATCTAGATGATGCCAAAGTTGCGCTTACGCGTCTTTATACAGCGTTACGTGGCTTAGATCTCAGTGTTACTTCGATTGATTGGGCGCAGGCACCTGCGGCAAGCTTTAAAGCTGCCATGGATGATGATTTTAATACGCCCGAAGCCTTCGCGGTATTGTTTGATTTAGCAAGCGAGGTCAATAAAATAAAATCTGCTGCTACTGCTAGCTTACTTAAGAATTTAGCCGGAATAGTAGGCTTGCTACAACGTGATCCAGATGTCTTCCTGCAAGGTCAAAGTGAGTCATCTAATCTAGGGTTAGATGTTGATGCGTTGATTGTTCAGCGTAATGAGGCTAAAAGAACAAAAAACTTTGCTGAAGCTGACATCATTCGAAAGAAATTAGCTGATGTTGGGATTATCTTGGAAGATTCTCCTGAAGGAACCTCTTGGCGAAAACTATAGGCGCTTCTTGTTTTTTCTGGCCTGTCTTCGCTTTCGTTTAAAAATATCTAGCCATTAAAAGGAAATTGCATGCCCGTTAATTTAATTGCTCCCGAAGCCTCCAGCCTATTGCCTGTAGATGGTGTCTGGTTGGGTTGTGCAGAAGCGCATATCCGAAAGTCTAATCGGAAAGACTTATTAGTGATGCAGTTAGCTGCTGGTAGTCATGTGGTAGGTGTATTTACGCAAAATCAATTTTGTGCGGCACCTGTTTTGCTCTGTAAAACTCATCTAGCGAGCGGAGAGCCGATACGCGCACTTTTGGTTAATACCGGTTGTGCGAATGCAGGGACTGGAGAAGATGGTTTATCGCGTGCAAAATTAACGACAGAGGCTTTAGCCAAAAGTCTAAACCTCAAGCCGCAACAAATACTCCCTTTTTCGACCGGTGTCATTTTGGAACCATTACCAGCAGACAAAGTGATTGGAGGCTTGCCCGCTGCGATTGCTGATTTAAAACAAGATAATTGGCTCAATGCAGCGGAGGCGATTATGACTACCGATATCGTTGCCAAAGGCAGTTCTCGCCATATCATGTTAGGCGGTAAGCAGATTGCGATTACGGGGATTAGCAAAGGCTCGGGTATGATCCATCCCAACATGGCGACCATGCTGGGCTATATTGCCACTGATGCTGTGGTCAGCGCAAAGGCCTTAGAGAGCATTATTCATTATGCGGTGAACAAGTCTTTTAATTGCATTACCGTAGATGGAGATACTTCAACTAATGACAGTTTAATTCTGATTGCGAGTAATCTGGCTGGAAACGATGAAATTAGTGAAACTAGTGCCGAATACATAGTGTTGCGTGATGCGTTGACCGAAGTAGCTATCGAGCTCGCACAGGCAATAGTTCGTGATGGGGAAGGAGCTACCAAATTTATTACGGTCAGAATTGAGGGTGGCCACGATGAGGGTGAGTGTCGAAAAGTTGCTTACGCCATAGCTCATTCACCATTAATTAAAACCGCATTTTTTGCTTCAGATCCTAACTTAGGACGCATTCTAGCCGCCATAGGATATGCAGGTGTAGAGCAACTAGATGTGAATGTATTGAAGTTGTATTTGGGTGACGTGTTGGTAGCTGAGCATGGTGGACGTGCTCTAGCTTATGAAGAGGCGCAAGGTGTAGCTGTGATGCAGCAACCAGAAATTTTAGTGCGTGTAGATCTGGGACGTGGTAGCGCAAATTGCACAGTTTGGACCTGTGATTTCTCATATGATTACGTCAGAATCAACGCTGACTATAGATCTTAATTTTAGCCTGATTTATCCCTCATCATGATTGCTATTGCAACCTCTGACCGAGTGGTCACTTCCAATATAATTGAGGCTGCCGTTGGCATCATTCAGCATAAGAACGGATTGGTCTTATTGGCAGAACGCCCAGTTGGTAAGCCTTGGTCTGGTTACTGGGAGTTTCCTGGTGGTAAAGTTGAAACGAATGAAACTCCTGAGCAAGCACTGAAAAGAGAGTTGCATGAAGAGTTGGGGATTACTGTAAATGCGTTCTACCCATGGCTCACGCGCAGTTTTGATTATCCAGCTAAATATGATTCCAGCGGCCACTTAGAATCGCCTGCTAAAACCGTTAAATTATATTTTTTTATAGTAGTGGCATGGCAGGGCGAACCTTCTGGCTTAGAGAAGCAGACTTTAAGTTGGCAAAACCCTCAACAATTAAGCGTTTCTCCTATGTTGCCAGCTAATGCACCTATTTTAGATGCATTAAGCTTAGCGCCCATTTATGCAATCACTAATCTAAATGAAATGAGTGAGGAGCTTTTCTTCAAACACCTAAAAATTGCATTAGATAATGGTTTGCAGATCATTCAGGTGCGAGAAAAGCAACTGTCATCCGCGGCTTATCAATTATTTGCTAAGCGCGTCATTGAGTTAGCAAGCACCTACAATGCCAAAGTTTTTCTTAATTCCAGCTGTGTTCATGGGGACTTTAATTTGGTATCAAAGCTCAATGCGAGTGGGTTGCATCTTACTGGAGAAGATTTGATGCATCTTGAATTCAGGCCTGGTAATCTTCTATGTGGCGCCTCATGTCACAGTGCAGAGCAGTTGGGATATGCGGAAAAACTTGGATTAGACTTTGTAGTGCTATCACCAGTCATGCCGACACGTAGCCATGCTAATGCTATCCCGCTTGGTTGGGATGGTTTTACTGAATTAATTAAAGATTATGCTTTGCCTGTGTATGCGCTAGGAGGCATGCAAGTTTCTGACTTAAATGAAGCCAGGGTGCATGGAGCGCATGGCATTGCTATGCAGCGTGGTTTTTGGATTTAATTTAAATTATTCTAAATTAATGCTGTGGGTCTGTTTCAGGTAGTACTTGAATTTTAAGGTTTTGCTTAAATTCAGTCTGATTTTTAGTTTTAAAATAAAGCACAAAGTTGACTGAATCACCCGCATTAAGTGTTCTCTTCAAATTAAGTAACATCAAATGAAAGCCGCCAGGTTCAAGTTTATAGGGTTCCCCTGCTAACAGCGGTAAGTTATCTAGCATACGCATTTTCATCACACCATTATGCATGCTCATGCTGTGAATTTTGATGGTGTCGCTTGCGTCACTTTCGATATGTGTTAGGGTAACATTTTCCATGCTAGTTAAGGTCATGTAGGCAGCACCCGTATATTGCCCAGGGTGGCTGGGGCGAACCCACGCATCTTTGATATTGACGAGGCTCTGGTTGGAGGCGACTGTTGATTCTAGTGCATACGCGTTAGAGAAATAAGTGACAAAGAGAGTCATGAATAGCATGAAGCCGACACGTGTGTATTTTGGTAAGTGGGTCATAGTAGAGTTTAATTAGAATATGGGCTGAAAGTGAAAGCTAAGGTTAATAGGGTTTAATACATTTATGGTTTGAAGTGATTTTCTCAAAATTCATCAGGTATTTCATCCATCTTAATGGCTTCAGGAATCGCATATTGCTCGCTTGCCCACAACCCCAAGTCAATAAGTTTGCAACGTTCGCTACAAAAAGGTCTAAAGGGATTGGTTGGTGCAAATTCTGAAAAATTACTGCAGTTAGGGCACGCAACTAAGCGTTTTTTTATGGTGGTCATATTCGTAAGTCTTAAACTTAATTTACTGTGGTTGCGAGAGAGTTACAAGGCCTATGGATAGGAATAAATTATAAATTACATAATGTTAAGGTAAATTTAACATCAGCTTCATATTTTTGCGGTCTCTGCAAACATTCTAGGGTATTAAAGCGTACGTTAATTGCATATTTATTAGCACTTACTTCAGGAAAGCAGGTGACATCATCCGCAACTGCTATGCGCAGCATTTGAGCGGGCTTGGCGCCAGCCAGCATCTGTTGATAAGCACCATTTATGGCAATTAAATTTGTGGAAGCGCCACTTCCCCGCAAGATGTGCAAAATAATGCCTATCGCTTTATGCATAGGTAATAACGGGCTCAGCCAAGTATTAAAATCCTCTCTGCGTCTAGCCTCACCCAAACCTAGCCAGTAATGATAAGAGGGTAAGTCAAATTCGCACACGCCCCCAGGAATTCCTGCACGCTGTTTAATGCTCATCAACCACTCGTTGGTTCGCAAAGTTTGGCCCAGTTTGGTAGCTTCGGCACGTAATGCGTTAGTGGCTATATCAATATCGGTCAGTATGGTTTCTAGAGTTTTTGCTGAAATATCGGGATTACCTCGTAACGAAATCATTGTGACCCTTTGCCGGTCGAGTTCTTGCAATAGGTCTTGCTTAAGTTCGGCACGGTCTACTACGTCTAAAATTTGCAGTAGGGAAAGGAGTGCGCTGTGATGCTGGAATTCGTTGCCTGCTTCTATGTTATACAAAACTTTGGCAAATAAATCCTCTACACGCAGTAATGTGCGTATACGTTCGTTAAAAGGGTAGTCATAGCTAGGCATTATTCAATCAGTAATTAACCAAATGAGTGCTACTTTAATAGTAGATTTGAACTTGAGATGAATTATTAAATTTATTTGCTAACTATGCAAGAACTAATGAACTTTTTATTTATTACTATGATTTTTTCTTGTAATTCTGCGAGCGATCCATTATTTTCAATAATTTCATCAGCCTGTGCTAATCGAGTGGATCTGGGAACCTGAGCAGACATCATTTCATTAACTTCTATGGCGCTCAATTGACTGCGCGCCATGGCGCGTTCAATTTGCAATTTCTCATGACAATCAATAAGTAAGACTTTATCGACAAGGGATTGATATCGATTATTCTCAAACAAAAGGGGGACCACTAATACTTGATATTGAGGGTTTAGCCGAGTTTCATTATCAGTCAGCTGTTTTACAGCCAACTCATAAATGGCAGGATGCATAATGGCTTCTAGTTTTTGTCGTTTAGCTGGATCCCTAAAGATTTGCTGGCGCAACTTTGCACGATCCAAACTGCCGTCTATTTTAAAAAAATCATCGCCAAAACTCTTGCGAATACTTTCAATCATCGGGCCCTCATGTGAGGTTAATGCGCGCGAGATTTCATCGGTATCAATCACCGGAACCCCTAAATGGACAAACTGTTTGGCAGCTTCACTTTTGCCTGAACCTATCCCGCCAGTAAGAGCGACTAAAAGGGTGTTAATTAAGGACATGCGCTAGCTCTAGAGTTTTGATTAATAAAAATTAAATTATACAAACTGATTCCCTAAGAATAAAGCTGCAATACCACCTATAGCTAGAAATGGACCAAATGGTATAGGGATTTGACTGCTACGTTTAGTCCACATAATTATGCCCATGCCTGTAATTGCACCTAATAGTGAAGAAACTAAAATGATAGCAGGAAGTAACTGCCAGCCAAACCAAGCACCTAAAGCAGCGAATAGTTTGAAATCACCATACCCCATGCTCTCTTTGCCAGTTATAAATTTAAATAGCCAGTAAATTAACCACAAGGAAAGGTAGCCCACTACAGCCCCAATAACAGCTGAATTGATATTGGTGAAACCGTTGTCTAAGTTAAACAGTAAGCCCGCCCAAATTAATGGCAGAGTAATGTCGTCGGGGAGAAGTTGTGTGTCAAAGTCAATGAAAGTGAGTGTAATTAAGGCACAAGTTAATATAGATGCAAATAGAGCGCTAATGCTATAGCCAAATTTCCAGCTAATTAGGCCAAATAACACGCCAGTAAGTGCTTCAATCAAAGGGTATCGGAGGGCAATACGTGTTTTGCAGGCGCTACAACGGCCATTTAAGATTAAATAGCTAATTATAGGTATGTTTTCTAATGCATGAATCATTTGCCCGCAATGCGGGCAAGCTGAGCGAGGCCTAACAATACTGTATTCTTTGAGTTTAGGGATTGCAATGCCCTGAAGTTCTAGGCAATTATTTTCCCATTCTTGCTGCATTATTTTAGGGAGACGGTAAATCAACACATTCAAAAAACTGCCGATCAATAGTCCAGCTAAAACTGAGATTCCTATAAAAAATCCATTATTACCCTCAAGAAAAGTCGAGATTCCAATGATTTCGTTTGGCATAAAGCTTTCCGTCTTATGTTTTAGAGATTAACCTGCGACTAATGCAAGTCATTAATCGAATCATGGCACCGATAATTGGTTGTCGCAACCGCTACTTAATTACGAAAAATCGGCACAATGAGGTTGTTATATTAATTATTATTGCAGTTTGCCACTTGAAATATTGCCTGTATAGCACAAAAATACCGGTAAATGTTGTGTTTCAATAATATAATCATGTTATAGGTAACAAGGAGAAAATATGACGCAAGTGACTAGTCAAGAAAATGCAGTGGAGATTAGCCATCCGGAATGGGATGAGCCGATTATCTGTAGGGTTGAGGTTGACTTGCCGCAATGGTTGTCACAGTTAGCCGGTGGGCGCGAGTGGGAAGTTTACTCAGAGGCTATAGAGGAAAACTGTGTCAGTTTTGCAATGCGTGAAAGTTCAAAACAAGCGCCAAAACTCGCTGAGGTTACGCTATATCATAATGGATATGCAATTGTTGATGTCGAAGGAAAATCTTTATTCGATGGTTCACTTACGGCAGGGACCAGTGATTGTGCGCATCTCACTTACTACCATGCCGACAGTGGTGAAAAGATTGTGCTTAACTAACTATCTAAAAAGTGGAGGGCACCATACCCGCTATTAATTAGGTGAGATTAATAATTCCGACTGACCGCAAATTCAGCTAAAGTGAGCATAGCCGCCTTGTGAGGCGAGTCACTAAAGTGCGCAATAGCAGCGCAAGCCAGTGCGGATTCTTTTGTCGCCATGTTTCGTACATGTTGTAAGGCGCCTGTACGTTCAACCGCCCTAAGTACGCCAGCTAAGTCTTCCAATCCACCATGTTCTATTGCGTGTTTGATCGTTTTAGATTCATCGGCATTACCATTGCGCATTGCGTAGAGAAGAGGTAGTGTGGGTTTGCCTTCGCTTAAATCATCCCCTAAATTTTTACCGATAGCTTGCACATTGCCACTTAAATCCAAAACATCATCAATGAGCTGAAAGGCTGTTCCTATATGCATGCCGTATAAACTTAAGGCTGATTCATCTTTAGTGCTGGCATTGCTAATAATAGCGCCCAGACGAGTTGCAGCTTCAAAAAGTTTGGCCGTTTTGTAATGGATGACTTGTAGATAATCAGCGTCGGTAATGTCAGCATTATTGATATTTAATAATTGTAGTACTTCACCCTCAGCAATCACGTTAGTGGCGTTACTTAACACTTCCATCACGCGCATATTTTCCACAGCAACCATCATCTGAAAAGCCCGAGAGTAAACAAAGTCTCCTACCAGGACGCTAGCGGCATTGCCAAACAGTGCGTTGGCTGTATTTTGTCCGCGGCGTTTTCCCGACTCATCTACAACATCATCATGGAGTAAAGTGGCGGTATGGATTAATTCAACAACTGCAGCGATTTGATGATGTTGCGGGGTGATTTTTCCAAACAAGCCTGCGGTGAGCAACACCAACATAGGGCGAAGGCGCTTACCGCCACTATTGATAATGTAATGTGCTACTTGATTAACTAGAGCGACCTCTGAATGCAGGGACTGCTCAATCACAGAATTTACCGCCAAGATATCTTTGGCAATCATAGATTGAATGCTACCTAACGGTGTGTTGCTTTGCGTCACAATTATAAACCTAAAAAAGTAGCGCCCATATTATCACAGCCTACTTTCTCTGCTTAATCTACTTGATTCCAAAGTGCTAAAAGGTGCGATAATTGTCAACTAAATTAAGCGTCAGTATTTTTTGGTCTTAAGCAGAGATTATGGTTTGCTTTGCCTAATAATATGCGTATAATGCGCGATTCTTCTGAAGTATGAGTTAAAGGCATAATTATGTATGCAGTAATCAAAACTGGTGGCAAACAATATCGCGTTATTCCTGGCGAAAGATTAAAAGTTGAGAAATTAGAGGTTGAAGTTGGCGGTATTGTTACGCTTGACCAAATTCTAATGGTTTCTGACGGCGCAAAAACAACAATCGGCTCACCTATAATTAAAGGTGCAACGGTTAAAGCAACTGTGCTTTCACATGGTCGTGGCGATAAGGTAATGATTTTTAAATTCCGTCGTCGTAAACATTATCGTAAAACACAAGGCCATCGCCAAAGTTTTACTGAAATTAAAATTGAAACAATCGCTGCGAAATAGTTTAAAAACTAAAAGCAGTTAATCAAGTTTAAGGATTAGAGAAAATGGCACACAAAAAAGCAGGTGGTAGTTCACGTAACGGGCGCGATTCACACGCACAACGATTAGGTGTTAAAGCTTTTGGCGAAACAGTAGTATCAGCAGGTAGCATTATCGTGCGTCAGCGCGGTACAAAAATGCACGCTGGTGAAAATGTTGGTATGGGTAAAGACCATACACTGTATGCAAAAGCAGACGGCAAAGTATTTTTTGCTATTAAAGGTGCTTTAAAGCGTCATACAGTAAGCATTATTGTTTCAGCTTAAGTTATTTGACTTTATTAAAGCCTCATCGTTTGATGGGGCTTTTTTATTTGGTAAACTCTACACATGAAATTTATAGACGAAGCAACGATTAAGGTTTATGCAGGCGATGGCGGTAATGGTGTCGCTACATTTCGTCGAGAAAAGTATGAGCCTATGGGCGGTCCTAGTGGCGGTGACGGCGGTCGTGGTGGTTCTATTACAATTATTGCGGATCGAAATATTAATACGCTAGTGGATTATCGCTACACGCGAACATTTAGAGCGCAGCGCGGTGAAAATGGTCGCAGTGCTGAATGTTATGGTGCTAAAGGCGATGATATGATTTTACGCGTTCCTGTCGGTACCGTAATCTCAGATAAAGCGACAGAGCAGATGTTGGTTGATTTAAGTGAGCATGGCCAAAGCGCTCAGATGGCTGCAGGCGGGAAGGGTGGCTTAGGTAATGTGCATTTCAAATCCAGCTTAAACCGCGCACCTCGCCAGTGTACTAAGGGAGATCCTGGTGAAGAGTTTGAGCTTTATTTAGAGCTCAAAGTGTTAGCAGATGTTGGTTTATTAGGTATGCCTAATGCCGGAAAATCTACATTTATCCGTTCAGTTTCTGCTGCAAAGCCCAAAGTAGCTGACTATCCATTTACCACTTTGCACCCAAATTTGGGTGTGGTACGTGTAGATACCGAGCGCAGCTTTGTCATTGCCGATATTCCAGGCATTATTGAAGGTGCGGCTGAGGGTGCGGGTCTTGGTCATCAGTTTTTACGACATCTACAGCGCACTTCTTTATTGCTACACTTGGTTGATATTGCACCATTTGATGAAGCGGTTGATCCAGTACATGAAGCTAAAGCTATTGTTGAAGAGCTCAGAAAGTATGATGAATCGCTCTATGAAAAGCCACGCTGGCTAATCTTGAATAAGATAGATATGCTGACTGATTCAGAGCAGGTAGTGAAGCAGTTCGTTAAAGATTATGGTTGGAGTGGTCGAGTTTTCGCTATTTCAGCGATTAGCGGAATAGGTTGTAAGGAGTTGACTTACGCAATCATGCAACATATTGATGAGAATAGATTTTTGATGGAAGACTTCTTAAAGGATAGCGGCTTAATTAATGAAAGCGCTAGCGATAAGCCTTTAAAAGACATAAGCACTGAATCTAAAGACTCAGCAAATAAAGATGACGATAACTAAATCTACGAACCTTAAATCACTGTTACTTGATGCCAAAGTAATTGTGGTTAAGGTAGGCTCTAGCCTAGTCACCAATAATGGCAGTGGCTTAGATAAAATTGCTATCGCCGCATGGGCTGGCCAAATTGCGGCTTTAGCTCAACAAGGAAAACATGTCGTTTTGGTTTCTAGTGGCGCTGTAGCAGAGGGAATGCAAAGGCTTGCATGGAAGAAGCGTCCAACAGCGGTCAATGAACTACAGGCAGCGGCGGCAGTAGGGCAAATGGGTTTGGTCCAAATGTACGAAAGTTGCTTTAGTCGACATCAACTTCACACTGCACAAGTATTGCTTACTCATGATGACTTGGCCGATAGAAAGCGTTATCTCAATGCGCGTAGTACGTTGCGTACGTTGTTAGAGCTAAAAGTCATTCCTATTATTAATGAGAACGATACGGTCGCAACTGATGAAATTCGTTTTGGTGATAATGATACATTAGCCTCACTTGTAGCCAATTTAATTGAAGCTGATGTTTTAGTCATTCTCACTGATCAGCAGGGTTTGTACTCAGCTGATCCACGTAAAGATGCTAATGCAAAATTTATAGTGCATGGCATAGCCGGCGATCCTGCTTTAGAGTTGATGGCGGGGGGTGCTGGCAGCGACGTTGGTACTGGCGGCATGCTGACTAAAATACTCGCGGCTAAACGTGCAGCGCGAAGTGGAGCCCATACTGTTATTGCATCTGGTCGTGAGGCTGATGTGCTTATACGCTTGGCTGCAGGCGAAGTGATTGGCACGCATTTACAAACCACAGAAATGAAAACTGCTGCTCGTAAGCAGTGGCTTGCAGATCATTTGCAGTTGCGTGGAAAATTAACGCTGGATGCAGGTGCTGTCAAGGTTATTAAAGAAGATGGAAAGAGTTTGTTGCCTATAGGCGTTACAGGGGTTTATGGTTCATTTGAACGTGGTGAAGTTGTCTCTTGTTGTGATGCTAATGGTGCAGAGATTGCACGGGGACTAGTTAATTACTCTGCGGTAGAAGCTTTGCGTATTATGGGTAAGCCCAGTGCTGAGATTGAAAAAATATTGGGTTATGTAGAGGCTTCAGAGCTTATACATCGTGATAATTTAGTTTTGCTATAGTCAGTCAAATAAGAGAGGAATAGCGATGCAAAAAAAACCATTAGTAGCCATCATTATGGGCTCAGATAGCGATTGGCCGATTATGAAAGCTGCAGCGCAAATGTTGGCAGATTTTGATGTTGACTACAGCGCACAGGTGGTTTCAGCGCACCGTACGCCGGACCTAATGTTTAGTTTTGCTGAGTCTGCTGCAAGTAAAGGGTACCAAGTGATTATTGCTGGTGCTGGTGGCGCAGCGCATTTGCCTGGAATGGTGGCGGCTAAGACAACATTGCCAGTGTTGGGTGTACCTGTGCCGTCTAAGCACTTGCAGGGGCAGGATTCACTGTTGTCTATTGTTCAAATGCCTAAAGGAATACCAGTAGCGACTTTTGCAATAGGTGAAGCTGGGGCAGCGAACGCTGGTTTGTTCGCTGTATCTATATTAGCTAATCATAACAATGTGTTAGCAAAGAAATTAGCTGATTTCCGCGCCAAACAAACCGATAAAGTGCAATTGATGGTATTGGGCGACCTCCCTCAATAGCTATCATTTCTTATTCGATCATTACATTAATTCTCAATATATGAGCCATACACGTCTACATCATCCCGAAGATTTACCCGCCGTTATTTTACCGCCAGCCATGTTGGGTATGCTCGGCGGTGGACAGTTGGGTCGTTTTTTTGTAATTGCTGCCCACGAAATGGGCTACAAAGTGACGGTGTTAGATCCGGATGCGAATAGTCCTGCCGGCAAGATTGCAGATGTACATATATGTGCAGCTTTTGATAATCAAGTGGGGTTGCTTGAATTGGCTAGTAGTTGTGCCGCTATTACTACTGAGTTTGAGAACGTGCCGGCAGATTCATTGTCGCTGTTAGAGCAATCTAAGCCAGTGCGACCCAGCGCTTATAGTGTTGCCATTGCGCAACATAGAGTGAGCGAAAAGAACTTTCTGAAGCATGCGGGATTACCGGTAGCGCCATATGTGGTGATTGCTGATGCGGATGATTTGCCGTCGGATGACAGTGATATTTATCCAGCAATTTTAAAGGTAGCTCGCTTTGGCTATGATGGTAAAGGCCAATCTCGTGTTAAAAATCACCATGAAGCGCAAGTAGCATTTACCAAGTTTGAGCGTGAAGAGTGTGTACTAGAAAAAATGATCCAATTGGATTATGAAATTTCAGTAGTTCTGGCGCGTGATGTGAAAGGTAATGTAGAGACTTTCCCCACTGCAGAGAATAGTCATTTAAATGGGATACTCGATGTTTCTATAATTCCAGCCCGTGGCAGCAATGCAATTAGCCAACAAGCACAAAAGCTTGCCATCATGGTGGCTGAAAAACTCAACTACATTGGCGTACTAGGCGTCGAGTTCTTTGTATGCAATGGCAAGTTGTTAGTCAATGAAATGGCTCCCCGCCCACACAACTCTGGACATTACACCTTAGATGCCTGTGTTACCAATCAATTTGAGCAGCAGGTACGAGTGCTTACAGGATTGCCCTTGGGCAGTGCTAGGCAACACAGCCCTGCGGTGATGGTTAACCTACTTGGTGATATTTGGCCGCTAGACACAGATGCCGTCACCGAGCCAGCTTGGCAGTATGTGTTTTCTAATCCCCAATTAAAAATGCATTTGTACGGTAAGCAATCGGCTCGACCTGGGCGGAAAATGGGGCATTTAACCATTTTAAACGCTAGTCTGGATGATGCAATCGAACAAGCCATGCAAGTGCGCACAGATTTACATATTGGTGAGTAGTTAGATCTCGTTGCATATGAGTGCGTAACTTATAAACAATAAAAAAGCCGAACAATGTTCGGCTTTTTTGCTTACAAGATTTAACTAAACCTTATGCCATCGCTTTAATCGCTGCATTTAAGCGGCTTTTATGACGTGATGCTTTGTTCTTATGAATGATTTGTTTGTCCGCAATGCGGTCAATCACACTTACATTCTCGCTGTAAGCAGCAGTAGCAGCTGTTTTATCGCCAGCTTCTACAGCTTTAATAATTTTTTTAATCGCTGTACGCAAAGTAGAACGCAAACTTGCATTGTGAGCGCGTTGCTTTACTGCTTGACGAGCACGTTTTCTTGCTTGTGCGGTATTTGCCATCTAATTTTCCTAAAAGCTATTCAAAATACGAAGCCGATCATAATATCGATAATGTAAAAACTTTGCAAGTTAAAATCATGTAAATATCCTGAGCAATTGCTACGTGATCACAGCTGGCATGATAAAATCTCAAACTATTATAGTTAATTCACTTATTTCTAGCCCAATTTCATTGAAAATCCTTTCCCGTTACGCATGAATTTACTTAAAGCACTGGCCAAAGTTGGCAGTATGACCTTTGTGTCGCGCATATTAGGTTTTGTTCGCGATACGCTGATCGCGCGCGTGTTTGGCGCGGGTATGATTAGTGATGCTTTTATTGTTGCTTTTAAAATTCCTAATTTATTACGCAGGGTTTCAGCTGAGGGTGCTTTTAGTCAAGCCTTTGTACCGATTTTGGCTGAATATAAAAGTCAGCGTAGCTTTGATGAGACACATAGTCTAATTAACCGTGTAGCGACTTGGTTAGGCGTAATTCTGGTCGTGATTACTTTGCTCGGCATGTTGGCCGCGCCTTTCATTGTGACAATGATTGCGCCGGGCTTTCAGGCCAACCCTGAAAAAATGCAATTAACTGTAGAATTGCTCCGCATTACCTTCCCTTATATTTTCTTTATCTCCTTAGTATCGATGGCTGGCGGGGTACTCAATACTTATAACCGCTTCGGTATTCCTGCTTTTACCCCAGTCTGGCTTAATCTTTCGATGATTGTTGCGGTGTTGTTTTTTGCTGATTATTTTGCTGAGCCAATTAAAGTATTGGCCTGGGCGGTATTTTTTGGTGGACTTTTGCAGTTGTTATTTCAAATTCCATTCTTAAAGCAAATTGGTTTATTGCCGAAGATTGACTTTCATCGCAGGGATGATGGTGTTTGGCGCATACTTAAATTAATGGGTCCAGCAGTTCTTGGTGTCTCTGTGGCGCAAGTTTCAATGATTGTTAATACCATTTTTGCCTCATTTCTAATTACAGGCAGTGTAAGTTGGCTGTATTACGCCGACAGGTTGATGGAGTTTCCAACTGGTGTATTGGGCGTTGCATTGGGTACTATCCTACTCCCCAGCCTATCCAAAGCTTACTCCAGTCAAGACGCACGTGAATATTCACAATTACTAGATTGGGGTTTGCGCTTAACTTTTATTCTAGCTGCGCCAGCAGCGTTAGCATTGGCGGTAATAGCAGCCCCGTTAGTGATTACACTATTTCACTACGGTAAATTTACTAGCTACGATGCCTTGATGACTGAGCAGGCATTGATTGCCTACAGCTTCGGTTTGCTAGGATTGATATTGGTTAAGATTTTGGCCCCAGGGTTTTATGCCCGGCAGAATATTAAAACGCCAGTTAAAATTGGTGTATTCACTCTACTAGCTACACAAGTGATGAATGTCATATTTGTGTTTGTGTTGCATTTACAGCACGCCGGATTAGCCCTGGCCATTGGTTTAGGTGCATGCCTCAATGCTTCATTACTTTATTACAGCTTGCGCAAAGCTAATATTTTTCAACCGCAACCAGGTTGGCTTCTATTCTTGTTAAAGCTTTCGGTTGCCTTAGCTGTGATGGGTCTTGTGCTTTATTTTTCTATGGGCGACAGTCATGCATGGTTAAGTTTTAGATTATTAAGACGCTTGTTATATCTTAGTGGCTTGGTCGTATTGGGTGGCATCAGTTATTTTTCAACTTTAATGCTACTAGGGTTTAGGCCGCGAGATTACATTCGCAGGGTAATTCATTGATGCAGGTTTTTAGGCATATTCCTGCCAAACTGCAAGCTCCTTGTGCACTTGCGATTGGCAATTTCGACGGATTTCATTTGGGTCATCAGGCGTTATTAAACCAGTTAATTCAAGTGGCCAAGCAGCAAAATCTCATTTCCGCAGTAATGACTTTTGAGCCACATCCGCGCGAGTTCTTTTCGCCTGAAAGCGCTCCTGCCCGATTATGTTCATTGCGGGAAAAGCTAGAGCATTTTGCCGCAACTGGTGTTGAACGCGTTTATGTCTGCCGTTTTACCCAACGATTTTCCAAATTAACCGCAACTGAATTTATGCGCGATATTTTGCGTGAAAGCCTGAATGCTCAAGCTATTTTGGTTGGTGAGGATTTTAGGTTTGGCGCAATGCGCGCCGGAGCTACGCAAGATTTTATCAAGGCTGGTTTTAATTTAATCAGCCTGCCGCAAGTGAATTTACCCTTTGGCGATAGCGATACAGTTCGAGTTTCTAGCACGCGAGTGAGAATGGCATTGGCGTCAGGTCAATTACAAGAATCTGCAAGATTATTAGGCCGTCCTTATAGTGTAAGTGGCAAGGTGGTGCATGGTGCAAAGCGTGGACGTCTTCTAGGCTACCCCACGGCTAATGTGCACATGCGCCATGAGCGGCCTGCACTTAGAGGCGTCTATGCGGTAAAATTAGAGGGTTTGCCTAGCGTAGCTAATTTAGGTGTAAGGCCAACGATTGCCGGCGTACCCAAATTGTCGTTAGAAGTTCATGTGTTAGACTTTTCTGGGGACTTATATGGCCAGCATGTACAGGTAGAGTTTTTGCACAAGATACGCGATGAAATGAAATTTGATGGCTTAGATGCATTAACAGCACAAATAGCAAATGACGTAGCAGTAGCAACAGTTTTTTTTGCTACTGCGGATAAATGAAACAATAAGCCTTGAAATAAAGAGTGCAGGACTGCTTTGTAAATAGCACTCTGCAGAATGGTTGGATAATAAGATGACTGAAGAAAATAATAAAGCCCAATATAAACTCAATCTGCCGGAAACTACCTTTCCTATGCGTGGTGATTTGGCTAAGCGCGAGCCAGCATGGTTGCAGCAATGGCATGATAAAAAGCTCTATACGCGTATTCGCAAGTTGCGACTAGGAGCCAAAAAATTCATACTGCATGATGGCCCACCTTATGCTAATGGTGACATTCACATTGGTCATGCTGTTAATAAGATTTTAAAAGACATTATCGTTAAATCCAAAACCATGAGCGGTTTTGATGCACCTTATGTGCCTGGTTGGGATTGTCATGGGCTGCCGATTGAGTTGATGGTAGAAAAGACACACGGCAAGGATATCGACCCAGCAAAATTCCGCCAGCTATGTCGCGACTATGCTGCCGAGCAAGTGGCCCGCCAGAAGAAAGACTTTATTCGTTTGGGCGTGCTTGGCGATTGGGAAAATCCATATTTGACCATGGACTTCAAAACTGAGGCCGATATTATGAGGGCTTTGGGTGAAATCTATAAAAATGGCTATCTATATCAGGGTAGTAAGCCCGTGCATTGGTGTGTTGATTGTGCTTCTGCGCTGGCTGAGGCGGAAGTTGAATATGAAGATAAAAACTCTCCAGCCATTGATGTAGGTTTTAAAGTAGGCGATAGCGCTGCCCTAAGCGTAGCGTTTAACATTACCGTTAACTCGGACGCGTTCGCTGTGATTTGGACGACCACACCATGGACGCTACCAGCCAATCAGGCGGTGTCTGTGCACCCAGAATTTACTTACGACTTAATCGAAACCAGTAAAGGTCTATTGATTCTGTCGCATGAATTGGCCGCGGCAACGTTGGCACGCTATGGTGAATCAGAGGCTAAAACTTTAGCAAGCTGTAAGGGCGCTGCACTTGAGTATTTGCAACTGCAACATCCGTTTGAAGCTAGACAAGTGCCTATTATATGCGGTGACCATGTGACTGCTGAAGCCGGTACTGGCTTAGTACATACTGCGCCAGCACACGGCTTAGACGATTATGCGGTCGGTATGCGCTATAACTTACCAGTGGATTGCCCAGTAGGCGATGATGGTAAATTTTATAGTCGTGTTGCACTATTTGCTGGCATGAGCATTTGGGATGCAAATAAAGTCGTAATTGAGACGTTGGCTGCCAGTGGTAATTTGATGGCTTCAGTCCGGGTCAATCATAGTTATCCTCATTGCTGGCGCCACAAAACGCCGGTAATTTTCCGCGCAACCCATCAGTGGTTTGTAGGTATGAACACGGCGGGTATGGAGGGGAAAACTTTGCGTGACTATGCTAATGCAGCGGTTGATCAAACGGAATTCTTCCCAGCTTGGGGTCGTGCCCGTTTAGAGGCGATGATCAAAAACCGCCCAGATTGGTGCGTATCGCGCCAGCGTAATTGGGGCGTTCCTATGCCATTCTTTGTTCATAAAGAAACTGGCGAGCCGCATCCAAAAACCATGGACTTGCTAGAAAAAGCAGCAGTAATGGTTGAAAAAACTGGGGTAGAAGCCTGGTTTAGCTTAGATGGCGCCGCTTATTTATCCGAGCATGCCCCAGATGATATGGCCGATTACAAAAAGGTGACTTACACCTTAGATGTCTGGTTCGACTCTGGTGCTACCCATGCTGCCGTATTAAAACGACGCCCAGAGTTACAGTTTCCCGCAGATTTGTATTTAGAGGGGTCCGATCAGCATCGAGGCTGGTTTCAATCTTCGTTACTGACTGGATGTGCTATTGACGGCCGTGCCCCTTATGAGGCACTTCTTACGCATGGTTTTGTCGTGGATGGCTCTGGCCATAAAATGAGTAAGTCCAAAGGCAATGTAGTTGCGCCCCAAAAGGTAATGGATACTTATGGTGCTGATATTTTACGTTTATGGACTGCCTCTACCGATTACTCTGGCGAGCTTACGATTTCTGACGAAATTTTAAAACGTGTTGCCGAAAGCTATCGCCGTATTCGCAATACCATGAAGTTCTTGCTTGCCAATTTAGCAGACTTTGACGCCAGTAAAGATTTATTGTCGGCACATGAGTGTTTGGAAATTGACCAATATGCCTTGTATTTAACGGCACAGCTACAAGCTGACATTTTGGCAGACTATAATAAATATGAATTTCACTCAGCGGTGCAAAAATTTGTAAGCTTTTGCTCAGAGGACTTGGGTGGCTTCTATTTAGATATTTTAAAAGACCGCCTCTATACCGCTGGTGAAAACTCACATGCTCGCCGTGCAGCGCAAACTACATTGCATCATATTACGCACACCATGATGCGTCTAATGGCGCCTATTTTAAGCTTTACTGCTAATGAGATTTGGCAAACGCTGGAATTAGATTCTGAAAGTACGGTATTTGAAGATGTTTGGTACGCTATGCCAGCACACGGCCTCAGTGATGAAAGAATTAAAGATTGGCAAGCCATTATTACAGCTCGCAGTGATGCTGCTAAGGTAATTGAGGGTCTGCGTGCGAAAGGTTTGGTTGGGTCTTCACTCCAAGCGGAACTTGAGTTTCATGTAACCGCAGATACTTATAATGCACTTAATAGCCTTGAGGATGATTTGCGTTATGTGATGATTACATCTAGTGCAAGGGTATACAAGTTAGCTACAGGTGCGGAACAGAAAATTGGAGTGACAGCTAGTGCACACACTAAATGTGAGCGCTGTTGGCATTATCGTGCTGATGTAGGGGCTGTGGCTGAACATCCAACAATATGCTCCCGTTGTGTGAGCAATTTATTTGGGGTTGGTGAGGAGCGTCATTTTGCGTAAATGGCTTGTTATTAGCGCAGTTGTAGTGGGCTTGGACTTGTGGACTAAACATTTGATACAGGTTGCATTTGTTTATGGTGACCATCTCACAATCACTAATTTCTTTGATTTGGTTCGATATCACAACACAGGTGCTGCCTTTAGCTTTTTAGCAGATGCTGGTGGTTGGCAGAAGTCGTTTTTTAGTAGCATCTCAATCATGGCTATTATTGTGATCACTTATCTGCTCTATAAACATTCTACTCAGAAACTATTCTGCATAGGCCTTGCCTTAATACTAGGTGGTGCTATTGGTAACTTGTATGACAGGATGACACTGGGTTATGTAGTTGATTTTTTATACTTTCATTACAAAAATTTTTACTGGCCAGCATTTAACGTCGCAGACAGTGGCATTTGCGTAGGCGTAGCACTATTATTCTTGGATAGTTTCAAAAAAGTAGGTTGAAACTTCTTTAACTCATTGTTTTAGGGGTATGTGATGCCTGATTGGAAAAGGCTAATAGAAGCCAAAATATCGCTTGCCAAACGAGGGGCAAAGCCAAGTCAATCTTCAGGCAACCTTAGAGTCCCTGCGGGGCAAACCGAAGTGAAAAACTTCCCCATTTTAGATTTAGGTATCGTACCTGAGCTCGATACCAGTAATTGGAAGCTACGTGTATATGGTTTGGTGGAACATGAGCTCAATTTAGACTGGGAAGATTTTCAGAAATTACCTCAAGTTAGCAATACATCTGACTTTCATTGTGTGACCCGCTGGAGTCAGTTGGATATGGAATGGATTGGCGTATCAGCACAAGATTTACTTATGTTGGCGGTACCGTTGGAAAGTGCTAAATTTGTCACTCTACATGGCTTTGATGGATACACTACCAATATAGCGCTTGAGGCTTTGTTGGATGATGATGTTATCCTCGCTCACTCGGTACTAGGTAAGCCTCTCACGCGCGAACACGGCGGGCCGGTGCGTATGGTCATACCTAAACGTTATGCTTGGAAAGGTGCAAAATGGCTCAAAGCCATAGAACTACATATTGAAGATAGGCTAGGTTTCTGGGAGGTACGTGGCTATCATAATGAAGCAGATCCATGGCTAGAACAGAGGTTTTCTGATTATTAACTAGAATTATTAACACCTTATATTTTATTTAAACATTCATTATTAATTTAACATTCTTTAGCAGCTTTTTATTTAAGCCGCTTTATACTAGATAAAATTTATAAACATTAATTAACGGTTAAACATTCAATGCTTTTTAGGCGGTCACTTTTACATGAGCTTATAACTGCTGCTGCAGGCTCTCTGCTTATTCTTTTAGGCATCGTTGTCGCTCAGCGAGCGGGCTATCTTCTCCAGTTGGCTGCAAATGGAGCTCTGCCAAACGACGCAATCACAACCATGTTAGGTTTTAATATGGTTAAGTTTCTCCCAATGCTGTTATCACTGACCTTATTTTTATCAATTTTGATGACATTATCCCGCTGGTATCGAGACTCGGAAATGATTGTTTGGTTTAGTTCTGGGCTAGGTATCATGAGCTGGATTAGACCCATAATGTCCTTTGCTATCCCCATAGTTGTTCTTATTTCAATTCTAAGTATATTTGTGATGCCTTGGGCTACTAGTAAAGGCGAGGACTACAAAGCGCAACTTGAAAGTCGAGATGAATTATCAGCGATAAGTACAGGTTCATTTAAGGAGTCATCTGCTTCTGGCCGCGTATATTTTATTGAGAGTTTTGATGGGCTAGGGAAATACGTGAAAAATATCTTTGTACAATCCATGCACCAACAAAAATTAGGTATTATCGTTGCGTCAAAGGGCAGTCGTTACACTGAGGAAAATGGCGATAACTTTTTACTGATGGAAAATGGAACACGGTATCAAGGAACAAATGGCACAGCGGAGTTTTCAACCACGGCCTTTGAGAAGTATGCACTTAGGGTTCAGACTGCTGAAGTAAAGCAAAAACCAAAAGAAACTATTTCTAAATCTAGTGCAGAGTTATTTCAGAATAAAGATAATGCAAGTAAGGCCGAATTACAGTGGAGACTTGCTATTCCTATCTCGGCACTCATCCTTGCCTTCCTCGCCATCCCACTAAGCGCCTCAGACCCTCGCTCTGGGCGTTCAATAAACTTTGTGTTGGCTCTGGTCATCTATATCATTTATAGCAATATGCTTAGCATTATGCAGGCCAGGGTTGCTCAGGGGAAATTAAATGCAATTATTGGCCTCTGGCCTGTGCATTTAATATTTTTAATGATGGCCGTCTATCTATTTTATAGACGAGCAAACCAACTGCCTGTTATCCCCAAAATTTTCACCACAAGGTGGTTTAAAGCGCCATAATCGTACACCCTAAGCAATCTCTAATTGATTTGGTACAAACGGTAACTGCCGGCATCACCAATAATTTTTAGTGAAATTGGTTCGTTATTCAACCTACTTAACTGAGATTTTTTTACGGCAATGTACACGAGATTGTTTTTTGATATCTTATTAATTTCATCAACGGTATCAATATTAATCGCTTTACCGCCTGTATAGAACATCGATGAAAATGGTTTATCGCTCAAAAAGATAATTGGACTTGAACTGTGTTGGGCTTTGTATAAGTCAACTACTGCTTTTGCTGATTTTAAATCCGCTTTATGACCTAAGGTTAAGGTAGTGATTACCCCCGCCATAGAAATTATACTTACACTGACCCCGCACCATAGGATAATTTTCGCAAACTTCACTTTAACTTCACCTAAATAAAGAGCTAACAATAATGCAAGCGGGGGCAATCCAGGTAACACATAAGTCCATAGGGTGTTGCTAGACATGGTAAAGAAAATACACGGAGATAAACCGGTAAGAAGCAGGTAGAGTTTAAATTTTTTATTTTGTATGTTCTTATCTATACTAATTTTGCCGGTAGTTTTCCATGCGAAGATAGGGGCAACTAAGCACCAAGGAAGACTCGCTAATACAAGGTATAGCCAAATGGAGCCCCTTGGTCTAGCATGGGCAGATCCATATAAATCCCCTTTCCAGCCTGAGATGGTAAAGCGTTGCCAATGTTCGCCCACAAAGAAATAATGAAGGAAGCCTGGGGTATGCTGTTCAGCAACTAAGTACCAAGGCAAAGCGATCAGTATCGCTAAGGTACAACCTAAAATCCATTGAAGTCCTTTCCAAGTTTCTTTTATGGATCCTGTTAGCAGTGCCCATAAAGCAATTGGAAGGAAAACCAACACCCAGCCTACAGGACCTTTTGCATATAACATTATGCTTAAGCCAATAAAAAATAGCCATTGCTCACGCTTCCGATCTTTTTCAGGTCCTCGCAGACTAAGCCAGAAGGCTCTTAACGATAAGGTACTGCCGATGCAAAGTGCCATATCGGTTGTGACTGCACCTGATAATAAAGTAAATAAAAACGACGTGCTTAATATTGCAACAACATAGAATGGATTGATGAGACTTCGCTTTGCCCAATCATAACAAATAAAAATGATGGACAATGCTGCGAGGAATTGAGGGAAACGCACAGCGAATTCATTGACACCAAATACCTTGATACCAAGGGCTGACATCCAGAACGCTAAGGGTGGCTTACCCCAAAATGGAACGCCAACATCAAACCATGGCGTTATCCAATCATTCATCTCGGCCATTTTTCTGGCCATTTCTCCATATCGACCTTCAGTGGTATCCATCAATGGGTAAAGTGCTAGAGAGATTATCCTTAGCAAGATGAGCCCAGCTAGCATATAAAGTGTCGATTTTCCTAGAGCGGATTCAGCCTTACTCCAGAATCTGTAAAAATTTTTCAAACACTTTACTCCGAAGGATAATTTAATTTAATTTGATTATACATAACTCGACATTTATTATAGCCGCTTATTTTAATGGCACATTGTTTAATGATTTTAATATATAGAGCTTTTTACAATGGCGATAATAATTAATTGAATGGATTGGTGTCATTAACTTTAGGTTACCTGCAGAAGCGCCAGCGCTTCATTAGTGATTTACGCACTGCTCTGTTAACAATTACATAACGTTACAAAAGTACAGGTTATTGAAAAACTAACGATACAAATATTTGTTAAAGTTTAATCACTGCATTTGTTTTGCCCCCTCTTTTCAAGAGCAGAGCAACATGGGTTCTCCAGCCTATGTAGCTTTTTTAATTTCCAGTCAAGTGCATAGAGTTAATAATATGCAATAATAAAAGTATTACTTAAAAGGCAATTTAAAATGAAAAAATTATTAGTTCCTATGTTATTGGCAGGTTTAATCTCTGCGTGTGCTGGATCTCATGTTAAAGATACCCCAAAAGCTGAGGCAAGTGCTCCAGTAGTTCAAACTCAGTCTCCAGTAGCTTCAAGTGTTGTAACAGCAGCTGAAACAGCCAAGCTTGAAATTAACCCATTAAAAGATCCTAATAATATTTTGTCTAAACGCAGCATTTACTTTGATTTCGATCAATATAAAGTTAAGCCAGAATATAAGGCTTTAGTTGAGGCGCATGCAAAGTACTTAGTAAGCCATCCTAATGCAAGTATTCGTATTGAAGGCAATACAGATGATCGCGGCACTCGTGAATACAACGTAGCGCTAGGACAAAAACGTGCTGTTGCTGTGAAGAAAGTACTTAATGTAGATGGTGCTCAAGACAAGCAAATTGAAACAATTAGTTATGGTAAAGAAAAACCAAAATCTGAGGGTGAGAATGAGGCGGCGTGGGAAGAAAATCGCAGAGCCGACATTATCTACTCTGGTGAGTGAAATTAAAGGTGTTTATTCTATAATTTTTCTCGATAAAACCAAGTTGTAAAATAAAAAAAAGGCGCCTAATGAACTGCACCTCAAAAGTTGGACTACACCTCCAACTGATTAAGGTGCATTTCATTAGGCGCCTTTTTTAATCATTCAGACTTTATTCTGATATTTTCTTAAGATTATCTAGACCACCACGATAAACGCTGGTCATCGTTTTCACTGCGGCTACGTCATCTAGGCCTGCTGCTGGAGTTGCTGCAGTATCTTTACGTTTAAATGTACCTTGCCAAACCACTAAGGTTTTGTCTTTACCTTGTGATGTTACACTTACTGTTGAAACGTAGCTTGATACTGGAAGCACGCCTTCAATAATTGAATATTTAAAGTTATGTTTTTTAGCGCTGTAAGCTAATAATTTTTCTTTAATAGTGCCGTCATCTTGCAATGTTAATAAACGCTCTGCGCCAACTTTATTGTTAGTGCCACTAACGATTTCTGTTTTCTTAACCGCTGGATGCCATGCACCTAAGTCATTGAAGTTGCTTACTGTAGACCATACCTTTGCAGCAGGTGCATTTATTGTTACTTCTTCATGCGCAGAAAGAATTTTCGCTTCGTCAGCAAATGTATTGAATGTCGTACTAATTAATAATGATGCAAGTAATAAGCTGTATTTCATTTTGTATTTCATTTTGTATTCCTTTTTATATTCAATCTTTAAAATAAATATAATCAATTAATAATAAATGATTGATATTCATCTTGGTATGCTCAATATTAGATATTGACACTCTAGTAAAGTTACCAAAAACATATTATCAGTAGTTTTTTTAAAACTGCCAATTTTATGTGGTAATAATAGCCAATAATAAATTGGCAATCTTATATAATTGATCAACCTAGTTTTCTTATTCAAATGAGGTCTTCAGAATGCTGAACCAAAAAAATCCTATTGAGAACTTCAGCATTGCTTTAAATGAGGCGCTACGTAATCGATATGGTAAAACTCCATCTGCCACATTTTTAATGAATGAATTCAATATTCGATCTTATGGAACAAAATTCATCACGCGAGAAACTGCCAGAAAATGGATAAAGGGTATTGGACTTCCTCGGGCTGTTGCTATTCAAATATTAGTCGATTGGTTAAAAATCAATCCAACAGATATTTTCTTGATGGAAAAAGCTTCTGAGGTCAATCAGACAAATAAAAGTAGGAGCGGAACCGCAAATGTTATTGCTTGGCACGAGCATCTTAAGTCTGATCGACTTGCAAAGGAGGCTATGCAATCTGTCTCTGCTCGTATTGCAATTCTGGATTTAAAAGGTGAAATAGTTTTGGTTAATCAGGCTTGGCGCAATATGGCGTTTGCTAATAGTAGTGATGCCGGGAAATATCTCTGTGAAGGAGTTAATTATCTAGCAATTTGTGATCATGTTAGCACTTTTGATCAAGTATTTAGCAAGTCTATGGCTGCTGCAATCCGAGAGGCTATTCTTAACGAGGACTTTACATACAACCTCAAATACCCCTGTTATACACCTAAAGAAAAGAGATAGTTTACAGCCAGGGTATCTTCATATAGCAATTCAGATGGTCGTTATGTGATTGTTTATCATGAGTCTTTTGGTGAATTAGAAGGGGAAGATTTTTTACTGCCTCAGTAAAAGAATCTATTTAATATTTTTCAATTGATGTTTTAAGCAAAAGCGGTAATCAAAACATTGGAATTGGCGATTGAGTTAAAGTTTCTTCGAATTTTTACCTAACTTTCTTTGTAAAGTACGTCTGTGCATATTAAGGCTTCGAGCAGTGGCGGAAATGTTCCCGTCGTGCTCTGCAAGTACCCTTTGTATATGCTCCCACTCCAAACGGTCGATAGAGAGGGGAGAGCTGGATAACTCTATTGCTTCATTTCCTGAATCTTTTTCAAAAGCAGCAATGATCTCATCTGCATCTACTGGTTTGGCTAAATAATGGGTAGCCCCGAGTTTGATTGCTTCTATGGCGGTCGTAATGCTTGCGTAACCAGTTAGCACAACTATACGTGTCCCTGCATCCAAGCTAGAAAGTTGCCGTACTAAAACAAGACCTGAGTTGCCTGACATTTTGAGATCCACTACAACAAATTCTGGCGGGTCAATTACGGCCATTTCAAAAGCAACCTCTGCACTGGCGGCTACAGTAACTGAAAATCCACGTTTACGCATTGCTGGTGCGAGGGCATTGAGAAAATCTTCATCATCATCAACAAGGAGCAGACTGGGATTTTCATCAAGAGGTAAGCAAGTCATATAATGGGTTTCAATTAAGTTAAGCGTAAGAGCTTTAGCGGAAGAGTTACCAAGGCTATGGCTCCTCCATCTGTATGGTTGTTTAGATTGAGCTTGCCGCCATAACGCGTGAGTGTGGCCTGCGTTAAATACACACCCAATCCCATACCAGATTCATTTTTTGAAGTAAAAAAAGGTGTACCAAGCTTGCTTTTAGTTTCCGCATTTAAGCCAGATCCAAAATCGCGTATTTGTATTTTAAGGGTTTTATCATCCCATTCAGCGTCAAACAAAACTCGTTCTGGAGACTCATCAGCCGCGTTATCCAGCAAGTTAAGCAAAGCTTGGGTAAGCGTTCTATCTATTAATATCCGAGGATTGTGTATATTAGTCGGAAGATTCACAATCAACTCAGTAGCTGGCCTTGTGTCACGCCAGCGCTGAATGGCATCGAGTATAAAATCTCGTAGACTTAGCCCTTGTACGTCATCTGAGCGCGCATGTCCTGCGTTGCGTGTAATGGATGACAAAATATCCTTACAACGTGACACCTGAGATCGCATGATATCGAGTTGGCGTAATAACTCAGGTTGACTGGCATAGTCTTGTGACAATTCTTTGCTGATCACAGCCATAGTTGATAGTGGTGTGCCGAGCTCGTGAGCCGCACTGGTGGCTAATGTACCCAAAGCCAACATACGTTCGCTTTCTAATGCTTGTTCGCGTACCTTGGCAATAGTTTTGTCGTGGTCACGCAAATTTTGGCCAATACGCGCAATGAAAATGGAGATGATGATAGAACTCACCACAAAGCCTATCCACATGCCCACTAGGTGAATATCGAGATGCACTTCACTTTGGCCTCCAATATTGGCATGCAAATGCAGGTGTGACAAAGGGACGTTAAAAAACATGAGCAAGGTGTAACAAGTAATGCTTAAACTGGCTATTATCCAAGTATAAAATGACCGTAATGCAACAGAGGCAACGGTAATCGGCAATAAATACATCCAGACAAATGGGTTGTTATAGCCACCACTAAAATAAAAAAGTACGCTAAACGCGGCAATATCACCCAGCAATTGCGTAAACAATTCTCCTTGGGAAGTCTGCTCATCGTGTTTTAAACGCCACCACGCGACTCCATTTAGTGCCCCTAATCCAGAGATAGCTGCGAACAGTGGCGTCAAAGGTAAGGGGATGGAAGCTAATGTTAACCCAATAATTACTGTGCTTAGGCACACCATTATTACGCTGCGTAACATAACTAAGCGTTCCATATTTAAACGAGTGGCGTTAGGTGGTGCTGGGAAGCTGGATTGCATATTACGAGGTCACCTAAGCGTATATGAACAAAACTCATTATAAGGTGTGTTCATGCAGGAAATAAACATTTGCAAGCTGTCAAAAATTGTCTCGTGATGGTGAGGTGCTTGTTAGACAGTCATCGTTGACATTCATTACTTAAGATTTGCGTACTTAAGTCGAGTCTTTCCGTTCTTACCTGCTGGGCAAGCGTGGGACAATTGAAAATACTAAACAATCGAGGACAACCGCTATAATAAATTCCATGCTAGATGGCTATACATAGAATAGCTAATATTGAGAGTGGTTTCGCCCATGAAAAAACCAAACTTAGCTCAACGAGTTGAGTTAAGTTTGGCAGTTTTAAATTGAACTTATCCGATTATAAAATGAATCACTCTCAAGGGGCTTGTAAGTGATCAACTTCAAAATAAGTGGCTTGTGGCTCTGTTTCAAACCCTCCTTTAATTTGTGCACGAAAGGTAGGTAATAAAACACCCTCTAAAAATTTTAGCCAAGTTTCTTTTGAATCGTGTATTGCGACGACAGTCCAACCACCAGGCGATGCGCCGGCCGCATGATAAAGCTGTCCAGCAGGAAGACTAGCTCCGCCGTGAGGATGCACCCCGGTATCAGGAAAGCCATCCTGAATATCATGAGGAATATCCCGATAACCGCCGTGAGGAGTATCGAGATAACCGTCGTGAGGAACATAGGGACGGCCGCCAAGAACAGCATCGCGATAATCATGACCGCTAATATTTTGTTATGACATCAAACACAAAACTAAACTCATAGCGTTATGCTTAATGTTTAAGTATGAATGTTTGCCTTGGGTCGGAAGCCCCTTATATGGGCTTCCGCTTTAGGGATCCGTATCTATTCAATTTTTTGTGTTTGTATAATTTTGTTCAGTATAATCCCAACCCCCACCAAGACTTGTTATTAATACTACAGCCGCCGTCAGTCTACTATTTTGAATACTCAGCGCAGTGATTTCATTGCTTAGTGCGTTGGCTTGTGCCACTACCACGCTTAAATAATTCACTGTTCCAACTTTATATTGATTCGTTGTGATTTCTAGTGATTTTTCTGCAGCAGCCGTAGCTTCATTATCCAATTGGTTTTCTTGTTCTAATATTCTCAGAGCAGCTAAGTTATCTTCTACTTCTTGGAAGGCTGTCAAAATGGTTTGTCGATAAACGGCCACTTTTTCATCATAAACGCCTATTGCTTGAGCTTTCTGTGCTTTTAGTAAGCCACCATTAAATATAGGTTGTGTCAGTGCTACTGGCCCCAAAGACCAGAAACGAGACGGATAAGTAAGCCACTTAGATAAGTTTGTGCTTTGTGAGCCTAATGTACTAGATAGGCTCAGGCTTGGATAAAATGCAGCTTCAGCTACCCCTATATTGGCATTTGCTTGAGCAACTCTACGCTCTGCAGCAGCTATATCTGGGCGTCGCTCTAATAGTTGTGAGGGTATTCCTAATGGAATTTTTGGTACTGTTAAAACGGATGTTTCTGATAATGGTTTGATGGAAAACTCTGACGGCGCTTTCCCAATTAATATTGCAATCGCATGTTCATATTGTGCGCGCTGAACACCAACATCTACGGCTAGCGCTTTTGTTGATTTGAGTTTCGACTCAGCTAGCAAAATATCACTACGTTGGGCTATTCCCTCTGAGTATTGATTTTTAGTGATTTGTAATGTCTTTTCATAAGCAAGCACAGTGCGATTTAGTAATTCCTCTCTGGCATCTGCGAAGCGAAGTGAAAAGTAATCTTGAGCCAACTGTGCTTGTGCACTTAATTTTGCTGCACCAATATCTCCAGCGCTAGCAAGTATTCCGTTGTTGCCTGCCTCAACACTGCGTTTTATACTACCCCAAATGTCTGGCACCCAACTTGCACTCACTGATGCGCGATAAGCAGTATTGTAATTTGGTGTGTAATTAAGAGTGTTGGAAGTATTGCTTGCCGGCAAACTTCGAGTAGTTGTTACACCAGCAGTCACGGTTGGATAATAGGCCGCTTCTGCTTCATTAGTTACTGCGCGTGCTTGACGATATTGAGCTTCAACGGCAATGATATTTTGATTCGAAACTTCTATTTGTGAAACCAACCCATTAAGCTCTGTATCTTTAAATATCTCCCACCAATTAGAGCGTGGCAGTTCATCTTTTGGGTCAGCCCCCGTCCAATCCTGCTGTTCTTTGAATGACAAAGGGGTATTTAATTTTGGTCTAACGTAATTCTCTCCCAGCGTGCAAGCTGAAAGAAGACCAATCATAAGAGTGATTCGTATCAATCGAGTAAATATAAACATATTCAATTTCCGAGTTAATTACACTGTTAAATTAGCATGGGGAGTATTGACTAAATATCGTTGTCTCCACCATATAGTTAGCTTATCAAGATAAAGATAAACCACAGGCGTTGTATATAGCGTCAAGACTTGACTTACTATGAGACCGCCTACGATAGAAATGCCTAATGGTTGTCGTAGCTCTGACCCCTCACCAAGCCCTAAAGCTAAAGGTAAGGCTCCGAGTAACGCAGCCATGGTTGTCATCATGATTGGACGGAAACGCAACTGGCAGGCCTCATATATAGCATCATGCGAACTGATGCCGCGTGTACGTTCTGCTTGAATTGCAAAATCAATAATCATAATGGCATTTTTCTTAACGATTCCAATAAGCAATATCACGCCAATCATGGCCATGATATTAAGCTCCATATCAAACGCTAGTAAAGCTAGTAGGGCACCAACACCAGCCGATGGTAATGTCGATATAATTGTCAGTGGATGGATGTAACTTTCGTAAAGTATACCAAGTACGATGTAAACAACTATTAGCGCCGACAGAATAAGCCAAGGCTGATTTTTAAGCGATGCTTGAAATACTTTGGCAGTCCCCTGAAAGCCACCACGAATCGAGCTAGGAACACCAATGCTAGAGAATGTATGTTGAATATCTAAGGTGGCTTGGGACAGAGATACGCCTTCTTTAAGGTTAAATGAAATGGTGGAGGCGGCAAACTGGCCTTGATGGTTAACTCCAAGTGGTCCAAAACTAGGCTCGAAGTGACTAAATGCTGAAAGTGGAATTTGAGCACCGCTTGCGGTAATTATATAAATATCACGCAATGATTCTGGATTTTGCCAGTATTTAGGAGCGACTTCCATAATTACATAGTATTGATTTAGTGGTGCATAAATCGTAGAAACTTGTCTCTGGCCGAAGGAGCCATTCAGGACGTTATCAATCATTTTGACTGTTACTCCTAATTTTGCTGCACTGTCCCGGTCTATTGTTATTTTTGTTTGCGTACCTTTATCTTGTTTATCGCTATTTACATCAGTAAGTATCGGCAAGTTTTTTAACGCCTGTCGAATTTTCGGTTCCCACAACTGCAAGTCCGTCAGCTCATCTGACTGAAGTGTATATTGATATTGTGCATTTCCAGCTCGACCACCCATGCGAATATCTTGATCCGCCTGTAAGAAGAGGCTAGCGCCTGGTTCACGGCTTAATTTTGGTCGCAGTCGATTGATTACTTGGTCCGCGGAAACTTTTCGCTCAGATCGAGGTTTGAGTGATAAAAATATAAAGCCAGTATTTCTTTGACCTCCGCCAATAAAGCCTACAACGTTCTCTACCGCTGGATCAGCTTTCGCTATAGCAATAAAATCGGCCAACTTTTGTTTCATTGCTTGAAAAGAAATATTTTGATCGGCTTGTATCCCGCCTGAAATACGACCAGTATCCTGTTGCGGAAAAAATCCTTTGGGGACAATCGTATAAAGGTAAACGTTGAAACATATAGTGGCAAATAGCACTATCAAAGTAATCATGCTGTGCCGCAGCACTATGTCTAAACTACCCTTATATCCTTGCAGTAGTTTATTAAACATACGTTCACTGAATGATGAAAAGTAGCCAGATTTTTTAATTGATAATTGAGGTTTAAGTAAGCCAGCACACATCATTGGGGTGAGAGTTAGAGAAACAATAAGTGAGATAATGACAGCAGCAGATAGGGTTACGGCGAATTCGCTTAACAGTCGACCTACCATTCCACCCATTAACAATAACGGCAGGAAAACAGCGATAAGGGATAAGCTCATTGAAATTACTGTAAACGTAACTTCACTGGTACCCTTCAGCGTAGCCTGAAGTGGAGTTTCTCCATTTTCTATATGACGAGAAACATTTTCAAGAACAACGATTGCATCGTCAACTACAAAGCCTGTCGCTACAGTGAACGCCATTAATGATAAGTTATCAAGGCTATAACCGCACAAATACATCACACCAAATGTTCCAAGTAAGGAAACTGGTACCGTTATACTGGGAATGAATGTTGACCTAGCATTACGCAAAAACAGAAATACCACCATGATGACCAAAGCAATAGAAGAAGCTAGCGTAAGTTCTACATCAAGAACAGAGGCGCGGATAGTGGGCGTGCGATCATTTGCTACAACAGTATCAATAGCACTCGGTACAGATGCCCTTAGCTCTGGTAGTTTGGCGCGAATGCGATCAACAGTCTCTATGATATTGGCGCCTGGTTGACGTCGAATTTGTATTAATACGGCTTGTTTTCCATTAGCTAAACCTAAGTTGCGCAAATCCTGAACTGAATCTTCGACTTCAGCTACATCCGAAAGCTTAACAGCGGCACCGTTATGATAAGAAATAATGATGGGTAAATAGTCTTTGGCCAGATGAACCTGATCATTTGCCGAAACTTGCCACTGCCGATCATTCGTTTCAATAATACCTTTAGGCCGATTTCCGTTTGTTGAAGAAATTGCACTCGCAACCGTAGATAGTGGAATTGCATATTTATTAAGTGCAGTCGGATTTAACTCAACTCGAACCGCCGGAAGTGATCCGCCACCTACGCTAACTTGGCCGACACCTTTTATTTGCGATAACTTTTGTGACATGAGTGTAGATGCTGCATCGTAAACTTGGGCTTGCGACATACTGTCGGAAGTAAGTGCAAGTATCATGATGGGAGCGTCGGCTGGATTTACTTTATGATAAATAGGCTTTGTTGGTATGCCTGTTGGGAGTAACGAAAGAGATGCGTTAATTGCTGCTTGGACGTCTCGTGCAGCACCATTAATGTTCCTATCCAAGTCGAATTGTAATGTGATTCTAGTACTACCCAATGAACTTGAGGAAGTCATCTCATTCACGCCAGCAATTCTGCCAAGTGACCGTTCTAGTGGTGTAGCTACTCCGATTGCCATTGTTTCAGGACTTGCGCCAGGTAGGCTGGCTTCCACTGCAATAACCGGGAAATCAACTTGCGGTAAGGCTGATACCGGTAATAAATTGAACGCTACAATTCCGACTAGCGTAATTGCAAGTGTCAGTAAGCTCGTTGCAACCGGCCTATTAACAAATATAGACGATATAGTCATGTTGAACTTACATCAGCACTGGGTACATTTAATGAAGATTTAACGCCCATACCCATCCTTGTTGCCATTCTATCGAATGTGAGATAAATAGCCGGCGTGGTAAATAAAGTTAGAACTTGACTGACGATCAAGCCACCTACCATGGTTAATCCAAGAGGGTGACGTAATTCTGACCCAACCCCAGTTCCCATCATCAGCGGCAATGCACCGAGCAAGGATGCGAAAGTAGTCATTAGAATCGGTCGCAAACGCAACATACATGCCTGATGAATTGCTTCACGTGCCGACATTCCTTGCTCACGCTGGGCTTCAAGCGCGAAATCAATCATCATGATGGCGTTCTTTTTAACGATACCAATTAATAAAATGATGCCGATAATAGCAACTATTCCCAAATCACTTCCAGATAACATGAGTGCTAGTAGTGCTCCTAGGCCTGCAGAAGGTAAAGTGGACAGTATTGTGATTGGATGTATGTAACTCTCGTAAAGCACCCCTAATACTATGTACATAGTCACTATTGCAGCAATAATTAAAAGTAGTTCATTTGTGAGTGAGCCTTTAAAGGCAGCAGCTGCACCCTGCAATGCAACACTTGTACTAGCAGGAAGCGCTAATTTTAATTGAGCCTCATCAATAACTCTGATTGCATCGCTAAGTGAGGCCCCATTTCCTAGATTGAATGAAATATTAGATGCTGGAAATTGCCCAAGATGATTGACTGTAAGTGGACTTGATCGCTGGCTTATTTTAGCAACGCTTGTTATTGGGACTTGTCCGGCGCTGCTTCCATTACTATTTAGTGCTGTTACATAAATTCCGTTTAGAGCTTCTAGTCCTGTGCGAAACTCTGGAGCCACTTCTAGAACAACGCGGTACTGATTTGATTGAGTGAAGATGTTTGAAATCAGGCGCTGACCAAAAGCGTCATAAAGTGCATTATCAATTGCAGCGGTAGTAATACCTATTCGACTTGCAGCATCTCGATCAATATCTAGATAAACTTGTAATCCATGATCTTGCGTGTCGCTAGCAACATCTTGAAGAGTGGGAGATTTACGTAATATTTCTAGCATTTTCTCCACGCCAGTAGACAATACCCTCTGGTCTGCGTCTTCCATCATAAATTGATATTGGCTTCTGCTAACATGGTTTTCAATAGTAAGGTCTTGTACCGGTTGCATATAAAGTTTAATTCCGGAAACTTCAGCTAATTTTGTCTGTAAACTTTCAATGACACCTTTCATATCTAAGCTACGTTTAGCTTTTGGTTTTAAATTAATCAGCATGCGCCCACTGTTTAAAGTGGTATTAATGCCATCAACGCCAATAAAAGATGACAAGCTCTCAACTGCTGGATCTTTTAGTATCACATCTGCTATTGCTTGTTGTCGTTCTGCCATAGCAGAAAAAGAAATTGACTGTGGCGCTTCTGTCACGCCTTGGATGACTCCAGTATCTTGAATTGGGAAAAATCCTTTTGGCACGATTACATATAAAGCAATGGTTATAAATAAAGTGGCTACTGCAACCATTAAGACTAGCCATTGGTAATTTAAAACATGGGTTAACATTCGGCCATAGAAGCTGGTCATGTCATCAATCCATCGACCAACTGTATTGTAAAACCAACTTCGTTCAGAGGCAGGGACGTGTCTTAGTAGTTTTGTACACATCATTGGTGTCAGAGTTAATGAAACTAAAGCAGAAATAAGAATAGCAACAGCTAGAGTAATTGAGAACTCACGGAATAATCGCCCAACCACATCCCCCATGAATAATAGGGGAATTAACACTGCAATCAAGGAGATAGTCAGCGATATGATTGTAAATCCAACTTGTCGAGAACCCTTTAATGCAGCATTAAGGGGTGATTCACCTTGTTCAATATAGCGCGAAATGTTTTCTATCATCACAATTGCATCATCTACAACAAATCCTGTGGCGATTGTTAGCGCCATTAGTGTGAGGTTGTTGATGCTAAAGTTTGCCAAATACATAACACCAAAAGTACCTACTAATGATAAAGGTACGGCTACGCTTGGAATGATTGTAGCTGGGACACTCCTAAGAAATATGAATATCACCATAACTACAAGTGCTACTGATAGCATAAGCTCAAACTGCACATCCCTAACGGAGGCGCGAATAGTAGTTGTACGATCAGTTAACGTAGTTAAATCAAGTGCACTGGGTAACGAATCTTGCAATTGTGGGAGCATGGCTTTAATCCGATCTAAAACTTCGATCACATTGGCTCCAGGTTGTCGCTGAATATTAAGAATAACGGCTGGCTCTCGATTTCCCCAAGCGGCAAGACGCACATTCTCCGCATCACCTACTACCTTTGCAATATCGCTAATTCGAATGGCAGCGCCGTTTCGATAAGCTATTATTAACTGTTGATATTCTTCTGGTGATTTGATTTGATCATTAGCATCTATAGTGGATGCGCTTCTTGGCCCATCAAAACTTCCCTTCGCTAGTGTGAGATTTGCGCTAGTGATTGATGTATGAACATCTTCCAGTGCAATACCGTAGGCAGCAAGCGCTTTAGGATTCACTTCAATGCGGACTGATGGGCGTTGTCCTCCGCTGATGCTCACTAGGCCGACGCCAGTGATTTGAGAAATTTTTTGTGCTAATCTCGTGTCAGCAAGATCTTCAACTGTGGTAAGTGGTAAGCTTTTTGAGCTTAGTGCCAGGGTTAATATAGGTGTATCTGCTGGATTAACTTTGCTATAGATTGGAGGGGTTGGTAAATCTATAGGTAAAAAATTTGAAGCGGCATTAATCGCTGCCTGCACTTGCTGTTCAGCCACGTCTAGCGAATTATTTAGGCCAAATTGCAAGGTAATAACAGAAGCGCCTCCAGAGCTACTGGAAGACATTTGATTAAGTCCTGGCATCTGCCCAAATTGCCGCTCAAGGGGAGCCGTAATCGATGATGTTACAACATCTGGACTTGCTCCTGGATAGAGTGTTGTAACCTCTATTATTGGATAATCGACTTCTGGTAAAGCAGATATCGGTAATATACGATAGGCAAGCAATCCAGAAATTAATATTGCAAGCATCAGTAGCGTTGTTGCTACTGGACGTAGAATAAACAAGCGGGATGGATTCATACCGCTTATTCCATGTTCTTTCTATGCTGCCATTTCTCTGTATTTTTACTTGGGTTATGCTCTTGATTATGCTGGGAATTTTTTTGGGCGTCATCTGCTAAAACAACCTTAATTTTAGCCCCATCACGTAACTTATCTAACCCATCTACAACCACAGCATCTCCAAGCCCTAGGCCTTGAATAATCGAAATAAACTCTCCATCCACCCCTCCAGTTGTTACAGGACGGAGTGAAACTGAATCACCATGGATACTCACATAGACATAATCTCCTTTTTTCCCATGCTGCAAAGCAGCAATAGGGATGACAATGGCATTTTTTTGAGTGTCTACTAATAGTTTTATATTAACAAACTGACTTGGGAATAAACCTTGATCTATATTTTTAAATTTAGCACGCAATTTAATAGTTCCGGTTGTAGTGTCAACTTGATTGTCAGTTGCAACCAAAATCCCAGTCGCTAATTTTATTTTTTGACTGCGATCATAAGCCTCAGCAATGATGTCCTTTTTAGATCTAATTCTGGATTCTAATATAGGTAAGTTATCTTCTGGTATGTTGAATAAGACAGTAATTGGATCAATCTGGGCGATGCTTACGATGCCAGCGGCATCTGTGCTATGAATAATATTTCCTGGATCTACTTGTCGCAACCCCACTTTCCCGCTGATAGGGGCAGTGATATGGCAGTAACTTAACTGCAATTTAGCAGTTGCTATTTGTGCTTTGTCTACCTCAACAGCGCCGGCTTCTTGAACTATCAGTGACTGTTGTGTATCAACTACTTGCTTGGAAACTGAATCCTGTGCAAGCAGCGTTTTGTATCGATTCATATCAATCACTGCATTTTCAAGCAAGGCTTTGTCTTTGGTTAATTGTCCGAGGCCCTGAGCTAATTGAATCTCAAATGGTCTAGGATCTATTTCAGCTAATGGCTTCCCAGCTTTTACCATTTCCCCTTCAGTAAAATCCAGCTTCAAAAGTTGACCATCAACTAACGTTCTAACTGTCACAAGATTTTGCGATGTAACGTTTCCAAGAGCAGTCAGGTAAATATTGACGTCACGCTTTACTGGGTTAGCAATGAGTACTGGAGTTGGTTTTTTACTTGGATCAAATTTAGAATGATCAGTTATATCTTTATTGGGGTGTAGTCGATAAATAAAGAACAAGACAATGCTTACGCCTATTAAAGCTAGTATTAGCCACTTGATAACTAGCTTCCTAACGGAAGACCCATCACTTTTCTCGGGTGAAAATTGACTCTGTTGTGATGACATAAAGTAACCTTGAATTATTTAGAAGCCAACCAACATAGTGATGGTTGAATGGTGTTTGATCTGAAATTAACGTATTAAGAACAATTAAAGTTTTTTGCCAACAAATGACTACAATATTAAAACATTTTTATAAGTTGATAGTATTTCATGAAATTCTATTTTTGTAACCCAGTGTATCGCTACGCCAATTAGTCTAGCTTTATAACTGTTTTTAGTCGTGGCGCAGAAAAGTGAGTATGTTATTTTAAAAACAGAATGACTTAACCAACAATTGATCATTTAGAAGTCGCGAGCGATCTCTTAGTTCCTCTGTATTAAGTCCAAATCTAATAACAAGTAGATATGGCGAGTATTTAATTAATACGACATTTTTTAAGTAAATTTGTTTAAAATTTAAAAGATATCTTATGAGTAAGGGTGAATCATTTAGAATATCGCTGTTTTCATCCAACGGATCTTTATAATATAGATTTTTGGTTGATAGGCCCTATTAATTTCTTTGGTTTTAACTTGATTCAATTTAAACAACTTACTTTAGTCCGTGGTTTGAAAATCCTAATTCAGGGGGCTTCCTTGCAGCTGCATCCTGGCCATAAAGTTGGGTTGACTGGCGCCAATGGTACAGGAAAGTCATCTCTATTTGCCTTACTTCGTGGCGAGATGCAGCTAGAATCAGGTGATTTGGAAATGCCAACAACATGGGTGATTGCACATGTTGCTCAAGAAACGCCAGCCCTGATTATGCAGGCTATTGAATTTGTTTTAGACGGTGACTCTGAGTTGCGCCATATTGAAGCGTCACTGGCAGCAGCCGAAGCCGGGCATCAAGGTGAATTGATCGCGGAATTGCACCATCGACTTTTGGATATAGACGGCTACAGTGCTAAATCACGTGCAGCTGAATTGCTGAGTGGTTTGGGTTTTAGTCAGAACAATTTGCAGCAACCCGTATCGACTTTTTCTGGTGGATGGCGAGTAAGGTTGAATTTAGCGCGAGCATTAATGTGTCGCTCTGATTTACTGTTGCTGGATGAGCCAACTAATCATTTAGACTTAGATGCTGTAATTTGGCTTGAAGGTTGGTTGCAAAGCTATCGAGGCACGCTTGTACTGATTTCACATGATAGAGATTTCTTGGATGCTATCGTTAATCATATTGCACATATAGAGCAACAAACGCTCACCCTTTACCGAGGTGGGTATTCAGATTTTGAGCGTCAGCGCGCTGAAAAGCTTGCTTTACAGCAGGCTATGTTTGAAAAGCAGCAGCGTAAAGTAACGCATTTACAGAGTTATATTGATCGTTTCCGTGTTCAAGCTACCAAGGCAAGACAAGCACAAAGCCGCATTAAAGCCTTGGAGCGTATGGAAATGATTTCAGCAGCGCATGTAGATTCGCAATTCAACTTTGAATTTAGACCGCTGATCTCTGCACCTGATCCATTATTGGTGTTAGATAATATGCAGGTTGGTTATAGCAATGTTCCTTTAATTAAAGAGATTGCATTGGCAATTAGACCTGGCGAACGTCTAGGGCTTCTGGGACGTAACGGCGCTGGTAAAACCACCCTAATTAAATTACTAGCTAATGAATTAAAGCCATTAAGCGGCAAGCGTGTAGAAGGTAAAGATTTAAACATAGGTTACTTTGCACAACATCAGTTGGAGCAGCTTCGTTCAGATGAGTCTCCACTCCAACATATGCTAAAGCTGGACCCACTGACTCGTGAGCAAGAGCATTTGAATTTCTTGGGCGGCTTTGACTTTAAGGGAGAGATGGCAAGATCGCCTTGTCTGAACTTCTCTGGCGGAGAAAAGTCTCGTCTCGCCTTGGCGTTGCTTATCTGGACGCGACCTAATTTACTCTTACTGGATGAGCCAACAAACCATCTAGATTTAGAAATGCGACATGCACTCACGTTGGCTTTGCAAGATTATGAAGGTGGCGTTATCTTGGTATCGCATGATCGAGCATTGTTACGTGCAACGTGTGACGAGTTCATCTTAGTTGCGGATGGACATGCTATGAACTTCGATGGCGACTTGGAAGATTATGGTCAGTGGCTTACCGTACAGCGCCTGAAAGAGAAGCAGGCCGCGCAAGTGGACATAATTGATAAGCCTAATAAGAATGATCGTGCGCTCAATAAAGCTGACAAACAAGCGCGTATTTTAGTGCGTCGCCCACTTATCAAAGAATTGGAACAATTAGAGATTAATATAGAGCATTGGCAGCGCGAAAAAAGAGCTTGCGATGAGCGCTTAAATGACGAGGACATTTATGCTAATAACGATAAATCTCAGTTGCAGGAATTGTTAAAGAGGCAGGCCGAGTTGTCCAGTCAAGTCGAAGAGTCAGAAGAGCGATGGCTAGAGTTGCACGAGCTATTAGAAGCTTTACCAGCACTTGATTGAACCAGCACAGCCAATATTAATTTAAAGCTTTAATTTTTTAGTAGTGATTAATAACCAATAGATCTCATTAGGACCTTATATGGAAATTCAATATTCAAAACGTATCAAACTCATGCATGCCTTGTGCCTTACAGATACACTTAGCATGGATGAGGCTAGGCTAAATGCTGATTTAAATGATTATGATGCGCTAGCCGCAGCGGATTATTTGAGTTGTTATATAACTTTTAGAGCCATACAAGCCGCTGAGCGCTCTCCACAGGCGGAACGTGCTGATAACTTTGACATGTTAAGCGTATACCAGGCCTATGCACTCTTGGTTTATGCTTTTCTAACTATGCCTTTAGCACAAGAAGATATCTCACCTAACTTACAGGCAGCACAAATAACTATAGCCAAGACCCTTTTCGCAGGGTTGTCTGATGGGGAGTTAATTGAAATTGTTGAAGCGGGTGTAAGTAAGTTTCAATTGATTGGCGATGCGACCGCAGAGCATTGGAGCGAGTTTAGAGAGAATCTTGATAAGCTAACTGTCGCATTTGTGATTGCTGGTACCGATGAAGATAGTCCACATGGTAAAGATGAAATTCTCCCTTTATTTGGCCAGTTGTTAAGTCAGTTATGCGAGGCGTTTGATAATATTTAGCTACTCATGCTGAGGCAGTTATGTCAACGCCATCTTTATAAAACCAGCGACCTTGTATTAAGGAGAACTGACTAATCTCATGCATGTGATAAGTAATATTATCAACTATATAGCGCGCAACAAATTCTACAGTTGCGTTGTTCTTATCAGGTAATGCGACTGCCTTTACTTCTAATCCAAGCCATTGTGTAGGTGAATTTTCATTAATATTTAGGCTTTTAGGTCGCGTGTCAGAATGCCAAGTTTGTAATAAATAAGATTCAAAACCTAATGCAAAAGCGCTGTAGCGTGAACGCATTAGTGCTTCTGCTGTTGGGGCGGCAAGTCCAAGGTGATAGGGCGCGCAGCAGTCTTCATAAAGCTTTCCACTGCCGCAATGGCAATCAATGAACGCTTCTGTTCTAGATGATTTCACGCGTTTCTAGAAACGCTATGTCTGGATAGCGCTCTTGTGCCATTTGTAAATTGACGCGATTGGGCGCTAGATATACATATTCGCCTGCACCGTCTAACGCGACGTTGAAGCCATACTTATCTGCGATGGCTTTTAGATCACTATCTGAACCACGAAGCCAGCGGGCAGTGTAACAATCGTAGTTTTCAAATACGATATCTACGCCATATTCATGTTCTAAACGATGGGCGACCACATCGAATTGCAATATACCTACCGCGCCTAAAATCAGATCATTTGACAGTAAAGGCCTAAATAATTGTGAAGCGCCTTCTTCGGCCAGTTGTTGCAGTCCTTTTTGCAATTGCTTCATTTTAAGCGGATTTTTTAGACGCGCTCGACGAAAAAACTCAGGGGCAAAGGAGGGGATGCCTGTAAATTTCAGCTCTTCACCTTCAGAAAAAGTATCTCCAACCTTAATGGTACCGTGGTTAGGAATGCCAATGATATCTCCAGAGTAGGCTTCGTCCATAGTGGTGCGATCCTGCGCCATAAATGTAATGGCATTGTTTACTGCCATTAGTTTTCCAGTAGCTACTTGTTTTATTTTCATGCCACGTTCAAAACGACCTGAGCATACGCGTAGAAAGGCAATTCTATCTCGATGTTTGGGGTCCATATTGGCTTGTATTTTAAATACAAAACCCGAAAATTTATTTTCATCGGGTGAGATCAAGCGGCTGGATGTATTGCGCGCTAAGGGTGGGGGTGATAGGTCAATTACTGCGTCGAGTAAAGATTGGACACCGAAGTTGTTGATTGCTGATCCAAAAAAAACAGGTGTTTGTTTACCGCCTAAAAAACGCTCTTTATCAAAACTATGCGATGCGCCACGAACAAGTTCAACATCAACTCGTAGTTCATTAGCCACTCTTCCTAGTAGCTCATCTAAGCGAGGGTTATCTAAGCCTTGTATGGTTTCTGAAGTACCTTTATCTGCACGCGGATCAAAAAATGAAATCGTGTCGGTGTAAAGATTGTATACACCTCTAAAGCTTTTACCCATGCCAATAGGCCATGTCATGGGCGCGCACTCCATCCCTAATGTAGTTTCAATTTCGTCTAATAGCTCAATTGGGGGGCGGCTTTCTCGATCTAATTTATTAATAAAGGTGATGATTGGTGTGTCGCGCATACGACAGACGTTGAGTAACTTGATTGTTTGGGCTTCTACGCCATTGACGGCATCAATCACCATTACTGCAGAGTCAACAGCAGTAAGTGTTCTGTAGGTGTCTTCTGAAAAGTCATCATGGCCTGGGGTGTCGAGTAAGTTCACCATATGTTGTCGGTAGGGGAATTGCATGACGGAGGAGGTGACAGAAATACCGCGCTGCTTTTCTAGTTCCATCCAGTCCGAGGTGGCATGGCGCGATGCCTTGCGTCCTCGCACTTCACCCGCCACTTGTATCGCACCACCAAACCAAAGTAACTTTTCAGTTAATGTAGTTTTACCAGCATCGGGGTGAGAAATAATGGCGAAGGTGCGACGGCGTTTGATTTCACCCTGTAATTGGGTGGTGGGCAGTGATGACATGTTGAATAGGCGCTAGGTAAAAGGCTATTTTACCTTATGAGCAACTTACGTGGAACTGATAACTAAGACTTGCCTATTTTTTGCGCATTAAAAATAAGGCTGCTAATACCAAGATGATTAGTATTAGCAAGCTTTCAATTGGCTATCAGATAACCTCTTTAAGTTGATCTAAAATCCCCGGATTGTCGAGCGTTGATATATCTGAAGTAATTTCTTCACCCTTTGCCAGTGAGCGTAAAAGTCTTCGCATGATTTTTCCTGAGCGAGTTTTAGGTAAGTTGTCACCGAAGCGGATTTCATCTGGTTTGGCGATAGGACCAATTTCTTTACCTACCCATTCACGTAATTCAGCAATTATCTTTTTCGCATCATCACCTTCAGGTCGTGGACCTTTGAGCACCACATAGGCAACCACTGATTCACCCTTAATGTCATGGGGTTTTCCGACTACAGCAGCCTCTGCGACGAGGTGGTTAGAAACTAAAGCGGACTCAATTTCCATGGTGCCTAGACGATGTCCTGAAACATTTAATACATCATCAATGCGACCCATAATTGTAAAGTAGCCAGTGACAGCATCACGGATTGCTCCATCTCCAGCTAGATAAATTTTCCCGCCTAAATCTTCTGGGAAGTAGCTGGATTTATAGCGTTCAGGATCTTTGTATATCGCACGGATCATTGATGGCCAAGGCTTTTTAATTACCAATAAACCACCCGTTCCCCAGGGTACATCTTTACCAGTTTCATCGACTACATCAATATCAATGCCTGGAAAGGGGAGGGTGCATGAACCCGGCACTAATGGTGTTGCGCCTGGTAATGGTGTAATAACGCAACCGCCGGTCTCTGTTTGCCAAAAGGTATCGATTATTGGGCAGCGATTACCACCTACTTGTTGGTAATACCACATCCACGCTTCTGGATTGATTGGCTCACCAACTGACCCTAATAAACGTAGACTTGATAAGTTGTAGTTTTTAGGATGGGTGGTAGGTGTCGTTTCTGCCGCCTTAATAAGTGATCGAATTGCGGTTGGGGCAGTATAAAAAATCGATACCTTATGCTTCTCTATCATCTGCCAAAAACGACCGGCATTAGGATAGGTAGGAATGCCTTCAAATACTACTTGAGTGGCTCCAATCGCTAATGGGCCATAAGTGACATAAGTATGGCCAGTAATCCAACCAACATCCGCAGTACACCAGAAAATATCGTCATTGTGCATGTCAAATGCCCAGCGCATCGTATTCATGGCGTGAAGTAAGTAGCCGGCAGAGGAATGCTGTACGCCTTTGGGTTTGCCTGTACTGCCTGAGGTGTAGAGTAAGAATAACGGATGTTCTGCACCTACCATCACTGGTTCGCAATGATCAGACACCCCATCAACTAAATCACCCCACCACATGTCGTGTTGTTTGCCGTTAGGATTCCATGCAACTTCTAATCCAGTTTTCTTCAGAACAACCACAGTTTGTAATGTTTCACAGCCGCCCATAGCAATACCTTCATCCACAGCTTGTTTTAGTGGCAAGGTTCTGCCGCCACGGTATTGGCCATCTGCAGTAATTACAGCGGATGCACCAGCATCATTAATGCGTTCATTTAAGCTTTTGGCTGAAAATCCACCAAACACGACAGAATGTATTAGACCAATGCGCGCGCAAGCTTGCATAGCTACGATTGCCTCTATGCCCATAGGTAAATATATAATGACGCGATCACCGAGTTTGAGATTAAGCTTTTTTAAACCATTGGCAAATTGACATACCAATTGGTATAACTCTTTGTAAGTCACTTTTTTAACGTCGCCGCTATCTGCTTCAAAAATAATAGCTACTTTGTTTGGAATGGTTTGAAGGTGTTTGTCTAAGCAATTGGCAGAGACATTTAGTTCACCATCTTCAAACCATTTGTAAAATGGTGCGTTATCTTCATTCAGAGTTTTGGTGAATGGCTTGCTCCAAACCAATAATTCGCGGGCGAGTTTTGCCCAAAAGCCTTGGTAATCTTTGCTGGCCTCAGCACATAACGCATGATAAGCGTCCATACCTGAAACATTGGCAGACTTAACAAATTCTGCACTAGGTGCAAAAACTCGATTTTCATGCATAACTGATTCAATTGACATGCAACTCCCCTAACGATGCTTAACGCATTTATAATTTGATTAGCCTTTTTGTTTAGATAAGCAGCTAACTGCCCTTAAAGTACACACTTAAAAAAAACTATGCTAACACTTGATATGATTCTATCAGAAAACCACGCCCAGCATAGCGATGCGGCATACGTGCGGCATGCGCTCGATTGCAGCCCGTTTGTGACAAGATTGTTTACAAAAGATGCGGCTTTACTGAGTGATTTGCTAGTTAATCTACATTTAGAGTATCAGTTATCCGACATGGAATACTTTCTTGGGCATCAAAATATTACTGATGAAGTGATGTTAAAAAGAGCATTGCGTCGTTTGCGTCAGCAAGTGATGGCAAGAATTGTTGTTAGAGATCTTAATAATCTTGCAGATTTGGATGAAGTATTACGCACTATTTCAAATTTGGCAGAACTGGCGTTACAAACAGCAATTAAGTTTTTAACACGCTGGTTAAATGAACAATTTGGTCAACCAACGAGTAACTTGGGGCAAATCCAAGAGTTGATAGTGGTGGGTATGGGTAAACTTGGAGGCCAAGAACTAAACGTATCGTCGGATATAGATTTAATTTTTTCCTATGAGAATGAAGGCTACACCAATGGGACTTCTTCGATTAGTAATCAAGAGTTTTTTACCCGCTTGGCTAAAAAATTGATTTCTGCAATCGATGAAATTACCGAAGATGGTTTTGTATTTAGGGTGGATATGCGTTTGCGTCCATTTGGTAGCGAGGGTGCTTTGGTGAGTAATCTTGATGCGATGGAAGATTACTACCAAAACAATGGTCGCGAGTGGGAACGTTACGCTTGGATTAAAGGCCGGGTTGTTGCCGGGAATAGTCACAAATTAAGTGCCATTTTGAAGCCTTTTGTATTTAGAAAATATTTAGATTTTGGTGCTTTTGCAAGCATGCGGGATTTAAAAATTCATATTAAGCGTGATGTAAACAGTAAGGGCTTGCATGACAATATAAAGCTTGGTAGCGGAGGCATACGTGAGATTGAATTTATTGCCCAAGTATTTCAGTTAATTCGTGGCGGTCAAGATGTTAGCTTGCAAGTTAAACCTACCTTAACGGTATTGGCCTTATTAAAAAATAAAGGACTATTGCCGGCAGGTACAGCAGATGACCTTTCTCTTGCTTATGTATTTCTGCGCAATTTAGAGCACCGTTTGATGTATGTGGAAGACGCGCAAACGCAAGAATTACCGAAGACGGATTTCGCAAAGGATCGCATAGCGAAGGCGATGAATTTTAAGGATCAGTTTAACGTGACCGCATGGCAGTTGTTTTTAAAGCAACTTAATATCTATCGAGCACTCGTGCAGCAATATTTTGATCAAACTTTTAGTGATTCCAATGTCAGTACTGATGCTTTAGATCTTGAACAGTCTATCTGGAACGGGACAATTGATAAAATTGATGCACTAATTGCTTTGAATAAAATGGGCTTTTCTCAAGTGGAAGATACCTTTCGCCGCCTAGAATTATTGCATCAAACCAGTCGTTATCAACAGTTGCCAGAATTAAGTCGACAACGTTTTGATGCTCTTATGCCGTTGGCGATTGCGCAAGCAGCAAAGGTAAAAAATTCCGACGCAACGCTTCTGAGGATCACGGATTTACTTGAAACTATCTGTAGGCGTGCAAGTTATTTGGCTTTATTAGCTGAGCATCCTCACGCTATGGGTTTGGTGGTGCAGTTATGTAGTAGCAGTCCGTGGTTGGCAAGCTATTTAAATCAACACCCTATATTGCTTGATGAAGTTTTAACTAGAAAAGGATTTGCCACAATAGAGTCTTCTGAGCAAACGCAAGTCGAATATTCCCATCCAGACTTCACTTTGTTGCGCGCTGAGTTATTGCAGCGCCTAGGCCAAGCTGAGGGAGATGTGGAGCGGCAAATGGATATCATGCGGCACTTCAAGCATGCCAACGTTTTTCGTTGTGCGGCGCAAGATATTAACGGTCAATTGCCACTCGAAATCCTATCTGATTATTTAAGTGGGTTAGCTGAATTGATTTTAAGTGTCAGTTTAGAAATTATTTGGCCATTGGTGCCAGGTAAGCATTTAGATGTGCCAAAGTTTGCAGTGATTGGATATGGGAAACTCGGCGGCCGGGAACTCGGGTACGCCTCGGATTTAGATATTATTTTTCTCTACGATGATGATGCGCCACAGGCAGGTGAAGTCTATGCGCGTTTTGCTCAGCGTATTAATAATTGGTTCAATAGCCTAACTTCAGCAGGCTTGCTGTATGAAACTGATCTACAACTTCGGCCGGATGGCAATAGCGGACTATTAGTAAGCAGTGTACTTGCCTTTAGAGACTATCAGTTACATAAGGCTTGGGTGTGGGAACATCAAGCTATTACACGTGCCCGCTTTGTGGCAGGAGATGGTCTTATAGGTTTAGATTTTGAGAAGATACGTATCGAGGTCATGACACAAGCAAGGGATTTATCCTTGCTAAAGTCAGAAGTGCTGAGTATGCGTTCTAAAATGCGCGCTGCGCATATAATCTCTACTGAAGAATTTGATATAAAACATAGTTTAGGTGGAATTATAGACGTGGAATTTCTGGTGCAGTTTCTGGTGCTCGCGTATGCTAAACGATACCCGCAATTGACCGAAAATGTTGGCAATATTGCTTTATTGAAGCGCCTTGGGGTGTTAGCCATTATTGATGCTGATTTAGCAGAGAAAAATGTGAAAGCTTACCGTGAATATCGCCATACCCAGCATTTACTTAAGCTGCAGGGCGCTTCCCACTTACGAGTTCCGAAACCCACTGTTGCGGAGCATGCAGCGGCTGTGATGCTATTATGGCATCAGGTATTTGCTGATTAGATCAACTTGCTCTGGGCTATTCTTTCCCCCACACGCCAGATACCCAATTCTAGGGAACATCAATTTTAAGGTACTATCTGACTTCACTTAATCAAAAGTCTCCATTCCCTAATGCAAAATGAAGTTAAAGATTCACCAAGGTATGCTGTTGTTGCCGCGGTTCAACTGCCCAATGTCATAGATATTGAATTTGAAGCCTCGCTCAACGAACTTCGTGAGCTGGCAAAAACACTAGGCTTTACGGTGGTTCACACCTTTGTGCAGAAGCGCGCAGGTTTTGATATCACCGCTTATCTTGGTGTAGGAAAGCGTCAGGAAATAAGCGAATTTGTGAATAACGAAAATGCTTTTGATGAAAACGGTGTTAACAATCCCAACGTTCCTCAGATAGAAGCAGTATTGATTGATCATGAAATCTCACCTTCACAGGCGCGTAATTTAGAAAAAGAAGTCGGTTGTGAAGTGATGGATCGCACCATGGTCATTTTAGAAATTTTCCATCGTAATGCGCGTTCGCGAGCGGCACGTGCCCAAGTTGAAATTGCGCGCTTAGGCTATATGGCGCCTCGTTTGCGTGAGGCAGCTAAGCTTGCGGGCCCCCAAGGACGTCAGCGCAGTGGTGCTGGTGGTCGTGGCGGTGGTGAATCTCATACCGAGCTTGACCGACGTAAAATTCGTGATCGTATTTCTGAGCTGCAACAAGAGATTGTAGCGATGGATGTTGAACGTAAAACACAGCGTGCGCGGCGCCAAGAGCGACAAGGCTTAGCTTTGGTGGCTCTAGTTGGTTATACCAACGCTGGAAAATCGACCTTAATGCGTGCTTTGACCGGCAGTGAAGTGTTGGTCGCGAATAAATTGTTTGCAACCTTAGATACTACGGTGCGCGCTTTATATCCAGAGAGCGTGCCGCGCGTCTTGGTGAGTGATACGGTTGGTTTTATTAAGAATCTGCCTCACGGTCTAGTAGCTTCTTTTAAATCTACCCTAGAAGAGGCTCTGGATGCCTCATTATTGCTACATGTAATTGATGCGAGCGACCCTGGATTCGAACGTCAACTTGAGGTGACTGATGAAGTACTGGCAGAGATTGGTGCAGAAGTCGTGCCGCGCATACGTGTGTTCAATAAAATTGACTATGTAGGGGATGCTACAGCACAAGCTGAATATGAAGCGAGATTGCGCATGCGTTATCCTGATTGCGTAGTCATGAGTGCTCGCCGACCAGACGAGGTTGCAAAGCTGCGCAACATCATAGTCAAGTTCTTTCAGCAAGATTTAGTAGAGGCTGAACTGTTTCTCCCATGGAGTGCACAACAGATGCGTGGTGAGATTTATGCTACTTGTCAGGTTCTTGAAGAGCGTTCAGAGAATGAAGGTGCTTACTTTAAAGTACGTGGGGAACCTAATGCATTGGGTAAGCTTGATATGCAACTTAGCCATTTACTTTCTTTATAGTTTATATGAGGATGTCGCATTGAATGACAGTGTCAAGCTTACTAAGCTACTAAGTAACGACTAGTTATATCCAAAACGATTGACTTCACCTAGGTTCTGTAACTCTTCGTCATTGTATAAGCGCCCACGAGTAATGAACGCCATGCCAGTACCGCAATCCAGTGAGAATGAGCCACTTGAGCCGACTACTGCATCAAGTATAGTGTGTGTATTTTCAGAAAATTGAAAGTGGCTGTGTCCCATATAAAATATTGCACCATTAAGTTCACCTAAAATTACATCAGAGGGGCTGGGTTTAAATTCTTTTGCTGGCATGCATAACGGACCACTACCTTCACAGCATCCACCAGATTGTAAAAATACGATAGGCCCAAATTGCGCAGTGAGTTTTTGAATTAATTCTAATGCAGCAGGGGTAGCAGAAAGACGTTCCGTCATAGTAAATCTCCTGTAAAGTTAATTCGGCACTATAAGCAAAAGGCGGCATAGCCGCCTTTTGCTTTACTTATGACTTACAACTTAATACTTAGAAGAAGCCTAATTTTTTAGGGCTGTAGCTAACTAATAAGTTTTTGGTTTGTTGGTAGTGATCTAGCATCATTTTATGTGTTTCACGACCAATGCCTGACTCTTTATAGCCACCAAATGCAGCATGAGCAGGGTAAGCATGGTAGCAGTTAGTCCATACGCGACCAGCTTTAATGCCACGACCCATACGGTATGCACGACTACCATCACGAGTCCAAACACCAGAACCTAATCCAAATACAGTGTCATTGGCAATTGCTAATGCATCCGCCTCATCTTTAAAGGTTGTTACAGCAAGCACTGGACCAAAAATTTCTTCTTGGAACACCCGCATTTTGTTATTGCCTTTAAGAAGTGTAGGTTGAACATAGTAACCTTCAGCAAAGGCACCGCTTAAGACGTTACGTTGGCCTCCGATTAATACTTGAGCGCCTTCTTGTTTACCAATATCCATGTAAGACATGATTTTATTTAACTGGTCTTGAGAAGCTTGTGCGCCAATCATAGTGTTAGAGTCTAAAGGATTGCCTTGAACAATAGCGGCAACACGCGGTAAAACACGATCCATGAATTTATCATAAATAGACTCTTGTATTAATGCACGTGATGGACTGGTGCAAACTTCACCTTGGTTGAAAGCAAATAAGACCAAACCTTCAACTGCTTTATCAAAGAAGTCATCATCAGCATCAGCAATATCTTCAAAGAATACGTTAGGTGATTTGCCACCTAACTCCAAAGTAGCTGGGATTAAGTTTGATGCTGCAGCTTGTGCAATCACACGTCCAGTTGCGGTAGAGCCAGTAAAGGCAATTTTACCAATACGACGACTGTTGGCAAGTGGTGCGCCAACTTCACGACCGTAACCATTCACAATATTAATCACGCCAGGTGGCACAATATCGGCAATCAATTCCATTAAAATCAAGATGCTGATGGGTGTAAATTCTGCTGGTTTCATGACGACACAGTTACCAGCAACCACCGCAGGCGCTAATTTCCAAGCCGCCATTAGTATCGGGAAGTTCCAAGGAATAATTTGACCAATAACACCGATAGGCTCATGGAAGTGGTAAGCCACCATAGTTTCATCGATTTCACTTAGAGAGCCTTCTTGTGCTCGCATGCAGCCTGCAAAGTAGCGAAAGTGATCAATAGCCAATGGAATGTCTGCATTGATAGTTTCGCGAATTGGTTTGCCGTTATCAACGGTTTCAGCAGTTGCTAGTAATTCAAGATTTGCTTCTAAGCGATCTGCAATCTTAAGCAGTAAGTTAGCACGCTCACCAGGAGCTGTGCGGCCCCATTTATCTGCTGCTGCGTGCGCCGCATCTAAAGCAAGCTCGACATCTTCTTCACTAGATCGAGCAGCTTTGGTATAAGGCTTGCCTGTAATCGGTGTAATAACATCAAAATACTCACCTTTAACTGGTGCAACCCACTTGCCACCGATAAAATTATCATACTTGGCTTTGTAAGGTATTTTTACGCCAAGGCCTTTTAGTAGATCTAAACTCATGCTGACTCCTCTAGTTTTTCTATTGAAAGTATAGTTTTTCTGCTCGTTAAACCAAGCTTGTTGGTGAGCAATTTAATGGTGATAAAAAGCTGGTCTGAATTCCTATACCCTATATGTAGCAAGGGATTTGTAAGTAAACTGTAAACGCAAGCCCTAACTGAACAATAAACCTTAGTTTCTAGCAAATCAAGTGATAATTCTCATTATTTATTAGGTCTTATATATGAGTAGATCATTAATTTAGAGTATTCTTGTGCGGTATGATAAAGGTTTTTCCAAGTCTTGGTGAAGCTTAGATGTTGTCTGCTTTATGAATTTTTAGGGGTTATATATGAGTAAAGATAAAGTAGCAGTTGAATCCATCCCGAAGTGTGGCTGCGGGAGAAGTTTACATATGCCTTACTGTGATGGCAGTCATGGCCGATCAGAGGCGCAATATGCAGAATGGAAACTGCAAATTCAGGAAGAGAGCTTAAAGACCGACCTTGAGAAAAGTTAATCACCATTTCTAATTGTGATTAAATGGGTGCAGTTATAACCGTTTAAGCTATCTTGAATGCGGTTGGTTGCCAATATGCATTATAATGCGTCCGTTTTCAGAGTATCTAATTCGGAAGAGTGGATGAGCGGTTTAAGTCGCACGCCTGGAAAGCGTGTTTAGGCTAATAGCCTAACGCGGGTTCGAATCCCGCCTCTTCCGCCAGTAATTGTGTTTAATAAATTGATTTATAAAGATATTTTATAATTACCTTCTAGTTCTTACAGTCTAGTATTTGTTAAATCAAAAAAGCTACTTTCTTCAGCTAAATCTCCCCGAAGCAGACATTGAGTAACTTCGCTTCCGCCCCATAAAAGACGTTCAGGATACTTTACTTAATTCATTCACTTTTTTAAGAATATTGCCTTGACCCAATTGTTCCAGTATCCCCGCTAACTTGAGCTTTCTAAGTACGTTGGGGCGTACTTCACTAAAGACGAGTCGAGTCTTGTGATGCTTACAAGTATCAAGCAAATCCCAAAGTGCTTGGATGCCTGTTGCATCTATAAATGGGACTAATCCAAGCCTCAACACTAAGATTTCAGCATGCCCGTGTACATCTTCTAATGCACTTTCTAGATGCTGTGCGGCTCCAAAAAAGAAAGGACCTTCCATCGTAAAGACCAATGTGTTCTTTGGAAGCTTAAAGTCGATACTGCCAGTTTCAGCCTTCAAATCCTCTTGTTGCTGCTGTTCAATTACAAAAGTCTCGGACATCCGTTTCATAAAGAGTAAGCAGGCAAGTAGAACGCCGATATTAACCGCGATAACCAAATCACCGAATACCGTTAGTAGAAATGTAATTAACAAGACTATAACGTCTGACCTAGGTGCAGTTCTTACCATACGAGAAAAGCGATGAAGTTCACTCATGTTGTAAGCCACAACAAAAAGAATGGCTGATAATGCACTTAATGGAATATGAGAGGCTGACGGTGCTAATGCCAATATAATCAAAATCAGGGTTAATGCATGGACGATACCAGCTAAAGGGCTCGTACCCCCATTACGGATATTAGTGGCTGTTCTTGCAATCGCACCCGTTGAGGCAAAGCCGCCAAATAAAGGTGAAAAAATGTTAGCAACCCCTTGGCCAATAAGCTCTTGATTAGGATTGTGCTTACTACCGGTCATCCCATCCGCGACTACTGCGGATAACAATGACTCAATTGAGCCTAAAAGCGCAATAGTGAACGCAGGGCCAATTAACTGCAGTACCTGTGAGAATGTGGCTGCAGGAATTTTAAAGCTCGGTAAGGACTGTGGAATGCCCCCAAAGGCACTGCCAATTGTAGCCACCCCATCAAAATTAAAGTACCACTGTATCGCAGTTGCAAAGACCATCGCCACTAAAGGCGATGGGATGCGCTTAAAGATACGTGGAGAAATAATCAGGGTTAGCAGTGTTAGTAAAGCTATCGCTGTCGTTTGATAATGCAATCCAGGCAATGCCTGTACCAAATTCCAGAATTTTTGGTGGAAATGCTCTGCACCGACCATTGGAGATAAGCCAAAAAAGTCTTTCCATTGCCCTACCCAAATGATGACGCCAATGCCACTCGTGAATCCAACGATAACAGGATCTGGAATGAATTTTATGACGGCACCTAGTCGGGTCAACCCCATCATCATCATCATGAAGCCAGCCATCAAGGTCGCTATTTGCAAGCCGTCCATTCCATATTTAGACGTAATGCCTGCAAGGATAACAATGAAGGCTCCAGTAGGCCCCGCAATTTGTAATCGGCTTCCACCAAAGAGAGATGTTAGGGTGCCAGCCACAATTGCTGTATAAATACCTTGCTCAGGTTTAGCGCCTGACGCAATAGCAAAAGCCATTGCTAAAGGGAGTGCCACAATTCCAACAACTACACCTGCCAGGACATTATTAAACCAATGCTTTCTAGTCAGCAGTCCGGCGCGCTTAGCTTCAAGAATTGCAATCATTATTAATCAATGAGTTTGAGGTTAGTCATGAATTATATTAACATCAATCGGATAAGCTTAACTCGATGACAATGAATGTTGTGTTGGCATAAAATATGAAGAAAAAAATCTCAAAAAGCAGAGTTGAAACTAGCGCTACCAATTTAGACGGCAATTCTGCAATAAAGAAATTTGATATGAAATCATTTTGTGCCTGGGATGGTGATGTATTAGTCATCAATGTTCTTGGAACTCCTAGTGCAAAACAAGATGCTATTGGGAAGCCAAAAGGTAATCAACTTAAAATTAGTGTTACAGCTCCTCCTGTGGCTGGCAGAGCCACAGATCATATGGTTAAATTCCTAGCGGATATATTTGGCATATCCTCTAAAGGCATAACAGTTGTATTCGGTAGAATGAATGTGAACAAACAATTACGCATTCATTCTCCAAAAAATATACCCACTGTTATTGTAAATGCCTGCCCAAAAAAAGTTTGATACTATGTTGACTAATGCCAACTTGTATCAATCGATGGATTTTCTTACTTCCAATCACAAGCGCTATGTTTTTAATGCTAAAAAATCTTTATATTCTTTTTTCATGGCTTCTAAGTACAAGCGATTTTCATCTGTTTCAAAAGTCTCATAAGCAATCATTGCATTCATATACTTAGATACGATTCCAGATGGAATTTTTCTCGTTATCTGACCTGCAACCATAGCAGAACGGTAAGCTGAATTAGGATAGAAATCTGATTTACTGCCATTCAATTTATTTAATAAATTTGGAAAACTGTCTAGATTACTAATTATGGAGTTCATTTTTATCCAGTCCTAATTATGATGAGAAAAGGTATTCACATCAGAATAATGTAATTATTAATTATCAAATTGACATACATCATATGTAGGCTATTTATTTCGAGTAAGTAGCTTGAATTTTACACTCTGTCATTGATAGTGATTAATCACTTAGATGTATTAGGTTAATAAGTGCGTTTTTGATCCATAAGCACTTATTTACTTCTGGGTAATGCATACCTGCTAAAAGTCTATGACAATAATTAAAATAAAGTGTCGCTAAAGCTCAGGGTCAGAATGGTCAAATTATAAATGTGGCTGCTTGTCACCAATAGATTTAATTGGCGTAACGCTTATTGACATCAATGCTGCTAACAGCGGCTAATTTTTAAAATAAACGACTGAATGTATTAATTGTTAATCATCAGTGCAATAAAAAAACATTACAAATACCTATAAAAAATAAATGTAATATGAGCGGATGAAAAAATTATTACTTTATTTATTAGTGGGCTTCATTTCAATAGCGCATGCCCGTGAAGAGATCCCCCAACATCAATTCAGCAATTTATTTGTCAGCGTAGCATTTGATTCAGCCGGAAACCTATGGAGGACGCGTGTAAAAGATGATTTTGTGCTCGTGGATATGAGCCGCGATTTAGGTAAAAGCTTTAACAAGTCGATAGAGATTAACCCAGTTGCACAAAGGATAGCGGCAAATGGTGAAGATAGACCAAAAATCGCCATTAGCCCTGATGGAAATATTTATCTTACCTGGACTGAAGAATTTAAGATGCCATTCTCCAGCTATGTTTGGTTTGCACGTTCTCTTAATGGCGGAAAAAGTTTTGAGAAACCTTATATTGTGCATCAAGATCGTTCAGTAATTAACCATCGGCTTGACGCGCTTAATGTTGCAGAAAATGGCAACATTACAGTCGCTTGGGTTGATGAGCGTGACTTGGTTTCCGCAAAATCGGCTAATAAGCATTATGATGGTGCCGCTATTTATTATGCGGTTTCTGCTAACAATGGTGCGAGTTTTAGTATTGAGAAAAAACTGGTGGATAGTAGTTGTGAGAGCGACCGCATCGTTACAACCAATAAACCAGATGGCACTGTGGTGGCAATGTGGAGACAACTATTTTCTGATAATGAGCGAGACCATATGCTTGGAGAAATTCCTCAGATCGCCAACGGAGAACAGTCGATATCAGCCCCTGTGTTGAAGCGAGCCACTTTCGACCACTTGCAAGAAGGCACATGTTCTCATCATGGGCCAGCGATGGCGATTGGTGGTCAGGGTAATGATTGGTGGGGTTACCATATGGCTTATTTAAACGGAAAAGATAAAACCCCAGGTCTTTATTATAGCCGTATGGATGGTGTGGCATGGGCATCATCTCCGCCAAAGAAGTTTGGTGATTATAAAAATCAGGCTTCACATCCCGCGCTTTTAAGTATAGGTGATCAAGTATGGCTTGTCTGGGAAGAGGTTGAGCTTAAGGGCAACGAATCACATACCAGCATTTTTGCTATGTATTCAGATGACGGCGGCCGAAGTTGGCAGGGCGCTAAGTTGCTGGCTAGCAGTCTAGGGGAAGCTGATTATCCCCAGCTAGTTACTTCAAAAGCTAAAGCTTATTTAGTTTGGAACACTGTGAATGAAGGGTTTTTGTTGTTAGGTTTGTAGATTAAAGGCACCAAACTTTACTATGTTGGGTAAGTTCCATCCAAATAGCCCAAGCGCTGGCAACACTTAATATTAAACCGGCCAAGCGCATACCGAAAGGCTCAACCAAGTTGGTTTTCAGTTTTAGCCATAACCATGGCGCAAAAAATAAAGACAGGCTAGAGCCCAACGCAAATGCTGCCATGCTAAGCGCACCTCCAACTGGATTGCCGTTAAATGAAGCAATAATTAAAGCGGAATAAAGCAGCCCGCATGGCATTAATGCCCATAGCACACCAATGAAGAAATGGCCATTTGAGCGTAGACTTAGTTTTTTCACATACTGCCAAATATATCGTCCTGCTCTATCTACCCAAACGGGCTGCCTAGCAAAAATTAGCATTAGCAAACCCCAAAAAAATACTAAAACATGAAAGAATGTCCATAGGGGGTGCAATGCGGCGCTATAGCTAGAAAGCCAAGCAATACTTTGAATCGCAAAAGTAGTGATGGCGCCCATTATTGCATAACCACATAAGCGGCCTAAATGATAAAGCTGAATGGCGTAAGGTTGGGTTTTCGATTGATTTAAACTGGCACAAGCTGCCCCACACATAGCAACACAATGTGGTCCGCCCGCCAAGCCCATTAAAAGCCCGCTATAAATAAGTGCTGTCTGCATGTGCTGGTAAGGTTATTCTATTTAGGTTTAATATCATCTTCAAGTATGCGCCGGCCTTCGTCTTCAATATCTTCAAATTGTCCATGATAGATTGCCCACCAAACGCCGCCGAGTATGCATAAGGCCATTAATACAGAAAGAGGAATAAGTATAAAGAGTATATCCATTAGTCTGCCTTTGTTGCACTCAGATTGGTGGGTGCAAACGGGGAGAAAAATTGGGTTAAGCGCAATGCATTTGCGACTACGATCAATGAACTCAACGCCATGCCTAAGCCTGCCAACCAAGCTGACAATACGCCGGTGAATGCTAGCGGTATGCATACCAAGTTATAAATAATTGCCCAAGCAATATTTTGTTTAATCACCCGCATAGTCTTTTGTGCATGGCTTATTAGTTGTGGAATTTGGCTTATATCGCCATTCAAAAATATATAATCGGCATGTGCAAGCGTTAGCGGCACGCCTTTGCCCATGGCGATAGAAACATGAGCACTGGCCAGTATTGGCCCATCATTAAGCCCGTCACCGACCATTAACACTTTTTTCCCCTGCTGCTTCAATGTATGTAGTCGCATTAATTTATCTTGTGGGTTGCAAGCGGCGGAAAATTTTGTAATGCCGATATCTAAACATAGACTCTGCACAGTATGTAAAAGATCTCCAGACAATAGCTCAATATTTAATCCCATGTTTTGTAAATGTTGTATGGTTTCCGCTGCATGGGGTTTTGTGGCTTCTTGCAAACTGAAGGTTGCTAACCAACCTTGCTCATCGGATAAAAAAACTTGTTGGCTAAGCTCGCCGCTATGAGCAATACCACAGAATTTTGCTGAACCTAATTTTAAGCGGCCGCTGACTAAAGCCAAATAATTAGCTGTTTGAGTGCTGGTGGTTTTTAAGTTTGCACTAATGCCAGCACCAACTACTTCTTCAATCTCTGCCAATGATAGGCTTGAATCTTTGCCATGTGTATTAAATATAGCGCGTGAAATTGGGTGTTGTGAATGCTGAGCAATAGCGGCTGCTAAAGCTAGAGAAGATTCTTCGGTCAACCCCTCTTTGTGCGTAATAGCTTTGATTTTAATATGGTGTTCGGTCAGGGTGCCAGTCTTATCAAAAATCACATAGTCAACAGATGCAATACCTTCAATTGCTTGTAAGCGACGAATTAAAATGCCGCGTTTAACAAATGCACTTGCACTTGCTAGCATGGCTGCGGGTGTCGCCAAAGATAGAGCGCACGGACAGGTGACAATGAGCACTGCTGCCGCAGTCATTAAGGCGCGACTGCGATCTACCCCCCATAATAATGCTGCAGCGAGGCCCGCACTTAGAATCACAAACAACAAGAACGGTCGTGCTATGCGGTCAGCCAGTTGCGATAACCTAGGTTTTTCAATTGCAGCTTGATTGATTAGTTTTACGATTTGACCATACTGGGTAGCCTCACCTAAGCTTTTCAACTCAATACTAACAGTTGCCCCCAGGTTATAGCTTCCAGCTATCACACTATCATGTAGCTGTTTATGTATTGGGGTTGCTTCACCGGTGAGTAAGGATTCATCGACACTTGTATTTCCTAATACCAGTTGGCCGTCGGCCGGAAATGCCTCGCCCAAATGTACCCGCACGATATCCCCAACTTTGAGCTGGCTATTTAAAACACGCTTAAAGGAGCCATCTAGATTTTGACGTTCAGTATTTTCTGGAATACGGCTGACAAGAGACTCTAAAGCTCCTAGTGTTTTGCTATGTAATTTAACTTCAATTAAGCGTGCTGATAGAAGGAAAAATACAAACATGGTCAGCGAGTCAAAATAAACCGTGTGACCCCACCAACTATTCGGCTCAAAAGTAGCGGCAGAGCTGACGATAAAAGTGATGCCTATGCCGAGCGCGACAGGCAAATCCATGCTGATCTGTTTGAGCTTTAAATCACGCCAAGCATTACTAAAGAATGTTCGACTAGAGAACAGAATTACTGGGAGGCTTAATAACCATGAGGCCCAGTTCAGTAGGTAACTAATATCACTTTCAATGTCGCCGGTCTTGCTAAAGTAGCTTGGGCTGGCATACATCATTACTTGCATCATGCAGAAGCCGGCGACCATCCAGCGCCAAAATGAATCTCTGTTTTTAGTGGTGGCGTTGAGTTGATTCTCATTATGAGACGCCGGACTTGCACTATAGCCTAGTTTTTGAATGGCATTGAGTATGGTGGAAGGTAATGTCTGCGACGGCGACCATATTACTACTGCACGTTTTTTTGACATGCTAACGCGAGCACTTACAATACCAGGCAAGGATTGAAGCCCATGTTCAATAATCCCTGAGCAGGCAGCGCAATGCAAGCCATCGAGTAACAAGCTGGATTGGACTAAGAGTTTTTCTGGATCATTGCCTACAGGCTGGCTAAAACTCTGCCATTGTTCTTGGCTGTCTAAAATTGTCCAAGCTGGGTTTTGAGCATTTTCATCAACAGTGTAAGTACTCGTTAGCAAACAATAACCCCTAGTTGATAGTTAATCTGGTGCAGAAATAGAGATTAGACACTACTTTTATCTGCCTTTGTTTGAGTTAAAACAAAACTAAAGCATATAAAGTAGGTTACAAAGCGTTATGACTAATTATATATTGAAAAGTCTGCAATCAGCCCCATCTCAAAATTAGATCAACAAGAACGGAGTGAAGCATGCGCTTTGATAAACTAACGACAAAATTCCAACAAGCCATTAATGATGCCCAAAGTTTAGCGGTAGCCAATGACAGCCCAACTATAGAGGCGTTGCACTTACTTTCGGCTTTAATAAGTCAAGAAGATGCAGGCACATCGTCATTGTTAGCGCATGCTGGCGCACATCTAACGCCGCTTAAAGTTGCATTAGCTGCTGCAATTCAAGCGCTTCCAAGTATATCTGACAGCGCGGGTGAGGTATCGGTTTCACGTGACCTTAATAATTTATTAAATGTAACTGATAAGTTAGCGCTAAAGCGTGGGGATGCCTTTATTGCGAGTGAGATGTTTCTATTAGCCTTGGCCGATGATAAAGGGCCTGCTGGCAAACTATTAAAGACGCATGGTTTATCAAAAGCTGCTTTAGAACAAGCCGTGGATGCCGTGCGTGGGGGTGAACAAGTCAATGACTCTGATTCTGAGTCTAATCGTGAAGCCCTTAAAAAATATACCATGGATTTAACTGAGCGTGCACGTTCTGGAAAACTGGATCCAGTCATTGGTCGCGATGATGAAATTCGTCGCGTGATACAAGTTCTGATGCGCCGCACAAAGAATAATCCAGTGTTAATTGGTGAGCCTGGCGTTGGTAAAACAGCTATTGTGGAAGGTTTGGCACAACGTATCGTTAATGGCGAAGTGCCAGATTCACTTAAAGGTAAAAAGGTATTGTCTCTAGATATGGCGGCTTTACTGGCAGGGGCTAAGTATCGTGGTGATTTTGAGGAGCGTTTGAAAGCTGTGCTTAAAGAGTTGTCGCAAGATGAAGGCAGAACCATCGTTTTTATTGATGAAATTCATACCATGGTTGGTGCCGGTAAAGCTGAAGGCGCGATGGACGCTGGCAATATGTTGAAACCAGCCCTTGCACGCGGAGAACTGCATTGTGTTGGAGCTACGACTTTGGATGAATATCGTAAATATATTGAAAAAGATGCCGCTTTGGAACGGCGTTTTCAAAAAGTATTGGTTGATGAGCCAAGTGTGGAGGCGACAATTGCCATTCTTCGAGGCTTGCAGGAAAAGTATGAGCTACATCATGGGGTAGAAATTACCGACCCTGCCATTGTGGCAGCGGCTGAACTTTCTCATCGCTATATTACAGACCGCTTTTTACCTGATAAAGCGATCGATTTAATTGACGAAGCGGCCTCACGGATTAAGATGGAAATAGACTCTAAGCCAGAAGTGCTGGATAAACTAGAGCGGCGCTTAATTCAGCTAAAAATTGAGCGTGAGGCGGTGCGTCGTGAAAAAGACGAAGGCAGTAAAAAGCGGTTTGGTTTAATTGAAGATGAAGTTGCTAAGCTTGAAAAAGAATATGCGGATTTGGAAGATATCTGGAAAGCTGAAAAGGCTCAGGTACAAGGTTCTGCGCATATAAAAGAAGCTATTGAAAAAGTTAAATTTGAGATGGAAGAGGCGACGCGTAAAGGCGAATGGCAAAAAGTCTCGGAGCTACAATATGGCAAAATCCCAGCATTAGAAGCGCAGCTAAAGCAAGCGTCAAGCGTTGAAGACAACTCAGTGCCTACCAAGCATAAAATGCTACGCGTTGAAGTGGGCGCCGATGAAATTGCTGAAGTTGTCAGTCGAGCTACGGGTATTCCAGTCAGCAAAATGATGACTGGTGAGCGCGAAAAACTATTGACCATGGAAACTAAACTGCATGAGCGTGTAGTCGGGCAAGATGAGGCAGTGCGGTTAGTTTCAGATGCTATCCGCCGTTCACGGTCAGGGTTAAGTGACCCCAATCGTCCTTATGGCAGCTTTCTGTTTTTAGGCCCAACCGGTGTTGGTAAAACGGAATTATGTAAAGCTTTGGCAGGCTTCTTGTTCGATAGTGAGGATCACTTAATTCGTATCGATATGAGCGAGTTTATGGAAAAACATTCAGTCGCTCGCATGATAGGGGCACCTCCGGGTTATGTTGGATATGAAGAAGGCGGTACCTTGACCGAGGCAGTTCGTCGTAAACCTTACAGTGTGATTCTTCTAGATGAAGTGGAAAAAGCACACCCAGATGTATTTAATGTGCTGTTGCAGGTGTTAGATGACGGCCGCTTAACTGATGGTCAGGGCCGAACAGTAGATTTTAAAAATACGGTAATTATCATGACCAGTAACTTGGGTTCTCAAATGATACAGAGCATGGCTGACCAAGATTATCAACTGGTGAAACTAGCGGTAATGGGTGAAGTAAAAACCCACTTTAGACCTGAGTTTGTAAATCGTATTGATGAAGTCGTTGTGTTTCACGCTTTGGGTGAATCTAATATTAAATCGATTGCCGCAATTCAATTGCAATACTTGGCAAAACGTTTGGCTGCTATGGATATGCAACTAGAAATTAGTGATGCAGCGATTGCGGAAATTGCCAATGCAGGCTTTGATCCAGTATATGGTGCTCGACCACTCAAAAGGGCAATTCAATCAGAAATTGAAAATCCTTTGTCCCGTGAAATATTGGCTGGAAATTTTATGGCTAAAGATACGATAAAAATTGATACTAAATCCGGTAAATTAGTGTTTTCAAAGTTAGCGAATTAATGTTTGGCTACACCAAATCATTCAGTTAGAATGCGGCCAAGTAAGAATTAGCTAGCAAGTAATCAGTAAGAGATCGTTTTTTAATTTTAAAGGAAATATTATGTCAATGTTGTTACGTTCAATGGTTGCCTTAGCGCTTACGAGTTTGCTCTTGGCGGGCTGTAGTAAGCCTGATGAAGATGATGCTTTAGCTAAGCCTGCGGCAGTTGAAGCTACACCAGCTCCGGTAGTTGAGACATCTGGTGGTTATGTGCCGTCAGCAGACGAGCGCGTGCCGGGTATTACTATTGATGCAACAGCATTAGATGCAGCAACCAAAGCAGCAGCAGAGAAGCCAGCAACCAAATAAACTGGAATTTTCTGAGGCAATAGAAAAATCACGCCTAGGCGTGATTTTTTTCGTGCAAAGATAATGTGTTCTTTATTGAATGTTAAAGATTGTCGCTATATTTTAATGTACGCTACTCCATGAAAGCGGGTCAAACGGTAGGCTTTGTCGGCGAAGTTCATAATAAAGCCCGTTACTTTCATTGCCACCACTGTTGCCGACTGCAGCAATGGCATCGCCGGCTTGGACGTTGTTACCCACCACTTTTAATAGTGCTTGATTATTTCCGTACAAGCTCATGTAGCCGTCTCCATGATCAACGATAATAAGATTGCCAAAACCGCGCAACCAGTCGGCAAATACCACCTGACCATTTGCCACCACTTTTACCTCAGTGCCAGCGCTGGCTCTTATAAATAGACCTTTCCATGAAATGCCGCTATCTTCGCGATTTGAGCCAAAGCGGTTAGTCACCTCACCGCGTATAGGTAAACGTAACTTACCTTTAAGCGTAGCAAAATTGCCACTGACAGACTCGCCGGTTGGCAAAGTGTTGTTAGTAACCACTGTTTTCTGCTGCTGGGTTTCAGAGGTTGTTCCGCTAGAGGCTGTTTTCCCATTGTTGTTATTTTTACTTTGATTGGTCGGTGCAGTCGGTTTAATGCTGGCTAAGCGATGGACTAATTGGGAGAGTTGTTTTTCATCACGGCTTAATTTTTTTATTTCGTTACGTTGAGCTGCAATTTGCTGCGATAGGGAACTCACGACCTTAGATTTTTCCCGTTTCTGGGTTTCAAGGACTTGCCTTGTTTTCATTTGTTTTTCTTTTAACGCTAGCACCTCTTGCTGTGCTGTCGCGGTTGCGGCATTAAGCTGATTAATCTTATCTAGGGTGCTCTGCATTTTACTAATCAATTCAGCACGCGCTTTTGCGATGTAGGAGAAGTAATAAACATCACGTGCAATTTCGCTGGGGCGTTCGCTTTGCAAAATCATCTGCACATAGCTTTGATTGCCATGAATATATTGCTGATAGATTTGGCTGCTAAGGAGTTGCTGTTGTTGGCTCAGTGTTTGATTAGTTTTGACTGAGTCTGTTTCTAACTGCGCCAATCTTTCTTTATTCTTTTGCTGGCGCTGGTTAATCTCGTAGAGATTTTTATTTGCTACGCTAATGGCGACCTCACTATCTTTCAGTGCGTCAGCTGCATCTTTATGCGCTTCTTGAGAGGTGCCTAGTTGTTTTTTAAGAGCTTCTAAGCGTTCCTGTACAGCACTTAATGCCTGTTTAGGAGCTTCTGGTTTATTGTCAGCTAGTGTTGCTGGGGCGTATAGCATAAACATTAGGCTTAAACTTATGAGCGTCGCTTTATAGGCTTGCTGAAAATTGTGTAATCTCAAAAGAGAGCGTTTATTTTGCAAAATGAATGAGGCGCTTTCCAGTCATTTCAGGGGGCTGAGCAAGACCCATGATTTGCAGTAAGGTTGGCGCTAAGTCTGATAGTGCTCCATCTTCTGACATGGTCGCTGAGCGGCCAACGTATATAAGCGGTACTAAATTTGTGGTGTGTTGTGTATGGGGCTGATTGTTTTCAGCATCGAACATTACTTCGGCATTGCCATGATCGGCTGTAATAATCACCTCACCACCTACACTTTGCATGGCATTTACTACTCGACCAACGCACGTATCTAAGGCTTCTATGGCTTTAATTGCTGCTTGAAGAGAGCCCGTATGACCGACCATATCACTATTGGCATAATTGCAAATAATGGCGTTATATTTTTGGCTTAATATTGCTGCTTCTAGTTGGTCCGTTAACTCAAATGCGCTCATTTCAGGTTGCAAATCATAGGTGGCAACTTGGGGTGACGGGACCAAAATTCTATCTTCTCCTGGGAACACTTTTTCTTCGCCGCCATTAAAAAAGAATGTGACATGCGGATATTTTTCAGTTTCAGCGATCCTTAGCTGACTTAGTCCCATATTAGATATATATTCACCGAATGTATTGTTGATCGCATAAGGTGGAAATATTACTGTTGCATTACTCTCTTTCTTATCGTAACTTGTGAGCGTAAAGTAAGCTGCCAATTTTGGCACATGTCTGCGGTGGAAACCGTCAAATTCTTCACTTAATAATGCATGTGTTAGCTGGCGTGCACGGTCAGATCTGAAATTCATATACACAACGACATCACCATTTTCTAAATGCGTAGGCGATTCATTTCGGGAGCGGATAGCTGTGGTTTTTACAAATTCGTCATTTTCGCCGCGTGCATAAGCTGCTTCTAATCCTTCGACCGCGGTGCCATATGTGAATTCACCCAAACCTTCAGTAATTAGTGCATATGCAGCTTCCACTCGGGGCCAGCGTTTATCTCTATCCATGCTGTAAAAGCGTCCACATATAGATACTATTTTACCAACGCCTAAGGATTTTATTTTGGCTTCCAGTGCGTTTAGGTATGGTTCTGCACTGACTGGCGGCGTATCGCGACCGTCTAAAAATGCATGTATATAAACCTTGGTTAGCCCAAGTCTTGTTGCCATTTCCAGCATTGCATGGATATGGTCTTGATGGCTATGAACGCCTCCATCAGATAGCAGACCAAAAATATGTAACGCTTTATTGTTTTCTTTAAGTTCAAGTAGGGCGCTCTTAAGCGCTGCATGTTCAAAAAACTCACCGCGGGCAATGCTATTATTGATACGCTCAAAGTCCTGAAATACTACTCGACCAGCGCCTATATTGAGATGCCCCACTTCAGAGTTGCCCATTTGACCATCAGGTAAGCCTACGTAATGCTCAGATGCATTAATTAGCATATGAGGGTAGCTATTCCAAAGAGCATCTATGTTGGGTTTACGAGCTTGCGCAATAGCATTATCGGCAGTTTCTTCACGACAACCAAAGCCGTCCAAAATGATCAGGCAAACCGGTGTAGCGTTAATGACTGGCAACATAATCGTTCGCTTTAATAAATTAATTACAATGGGACTATTTTAGCTTATTTAGACGTAAAATTAGCTTACAAAATTTGCAAGTTAAGTCTATGTTGAATTTTTAACAGTAGCTTAAGGTATGAATGATCAAACATTGAAAGGAAGTCTGTGGAATTTTTTAAAAGTAATATGTTGTTAATCGGTTTAGCGATAGGTTCTGGTTTTATGTTATTGCTGCCCATGCTTAAAAAGAGTGTAAGTGGAGTGCCTAATCTGAGCGTTGCAGATGCTGTCACCGTAATTAATAGATCAAATGCATTAGTATTAGATGTACGAGATGATGCGGAGTTTGCCGGCGGCCATATTGCAGAGGCTATCAATATTCCACTATCTGAATTATCTGAACGTTTATCTGAGCTTAAAAAATATACAAATAAACCTATTCTGGTTAATTGTCAGGGCGGTATGCGCTCGTCTAAGGCATGCGCAATTTTGCATAAGGCGGGGTTTACGCAATTGCACAATTTGGAAGGAGGCTTAAGCGCATGGGTCGCAGCTAAATTGCCGGTCGTTAAAGTTGTCGAAAAAGTAGGTAATTAATGGCTAAGATTATCATGTATGTAACTGCGACCTGCCCATATTGCCATCATGCAGAGCGATTGCTGGCGAACAAGGGTATCAAAGATATTAATAAGATTCGTGTTGATTTGCAGCCGCAATTGCGCGTAGAGATGATGGAGAAGTCCGGTCGGCGTACTGTGCCACAAATTTATATTAATGAGCTTCATATTGGTGGTTTTGATGACTTGCGTGCTCTTGATTTGGCGGGTGAGCTTGATCCGTTATTGGCGATATGACCTCATATCGCTTAAATTCTGATAAAATAAGTACCTTATTTAATTAACCCTAACCTTAAGTAGAAAATTATGGCAAAAGAAGACAGCAAGACAGAACAGTCTCAACAAGCTGGTTTTAGCATTGAAAAAATATACGTCAAAGATGCTTCATTAGAAATTCCTAATGCACCACAAATCTTTACTGATCGCACGCAGCCCCAAATTGGCATTGAGCTAGGCAATTTTGTGCAAATGCTAGAAGATAACGTATTTGAAGTAGCGATTAAGGTAACTGTGACTTCAAAAATTGAAGATAAAACAGTATTTTTGGTTGAAGTTACGCAAGCAGGGATTTTTCAAATTCGCAATGTGCCAGAAGAAAATATAGAAATGATTGTAGGGATCACTTGCCCTAACATTTTGTTTCCTTATGCACGTGAAACTGTTTCTGATTTGGTGGTGCGCGCTGGTTTTCAACCCGTATTGCTTAATCCTATCAACTTTGAAGCTTTGTTTGCACAACAAAAACAACAGCAAGCAGAGAGCACAGAAGAGAAAGCTACACACTAGGCTGGCAGTGTCAGCGCTTACTAAGTTTATTTTGGTTTTTACCCTAGCGCTAGGGTCGGTTGTTGCACACGCGCTAGAGTTCAGATCAGTGGCTGTAAGTAAAGCTGTGCTGTATGACGCACCCTCTACCTCGGCAAAGAAAACGCTACTACTCAGCCAATTTTATCCAGTAGAGATTATTGTAAATCTTGGCGATTGGCTAAAAGTGCGCGACGCGCAGGGGGTTATCAGCTGGGTAGAAGCTAAGCAACTTACCACTAAACGCATGGCGCTGGTTAAGACGAATAGCGCTGAAATTAGAGTAGCTGCTGATCCTTCGTCAAAGCTAGTTGCTATTATTGAAAAAGATCTAGTGCTGGAGGTGCTTGATGTTACAGCAAGCAATGGCTGGATTAAGGTTAAGCATAGAGATGGCCTCACAGGATATATTTTAACTTCATCGATTTGGGGTGTTGATTAGGTGACTAAGGTGATTTCTAAAAAAATAGCAGTTTTGGGTGCTGGTGCTTGGGGTACTGCCCTGGCAATGAATATCAGTGAGCGTCATCCAGTCTCGTTATGGGCACGCAATGCTGGCCATGTTTCCGGTATGCGTAAATCACGTTCCAATCCATTGTATCTTGGAGACTTTAAATTCAATGATCAGTTGCAAGTTGAGGAAGAGTTGGTGCTGGCTTTAGCTGGAGCTGATCTAATCCTCTCAGTAGTGCCAACTGCAGGTTTTAGAGCTATATTAAAAAACATCAAACAACTCGGCTGCACTGCCCCGGTTGTTTGGGCTCATAAAGGCTTGGAGCCGCTGTCTGCCAAGCTGCCTTACGAGGTGGCACTGGAAGAGCTGGGCGATCCTCGAGTTACAGGGCAGTATTGGGGGGCATTGTCGGGCCCAAGCTTTGCTGCAGAGTTAGTACGAGGCTTGCCGACTGCGGTAACAGTAGCGGCTAATGATGAGGCATTTGCTAATACAGCGGCTTTGCTGATTCATGGCGCCAATTTACGCGTTTACCATACCACTGATGTTATTGGTGTGTCTGTGGGTGGTGCGCTGAAAAATGTAATGGCGATTGCTGCAGGTATTTCTGATGGAATGGGATTTGGCAATAATGCCCGTGCAGCTATGATTACACGTGGCTTAGCAGAAATTACCCGTTTTGGTATGGCTCTAGGTGCTTCGCCTGAAACTTTTATGGGCTTGGCCGGAGCAGGTGATTTGATTTTAACTTGTACCGGACAATATTCACGTAATCGTGAGGTCGGTTTGCACTTAGCTAGCGGTAAATCACTTGCCGATATTTTGCATAGCTTGGGGCATGTAGCTGAGGGCGTGAGCACTACAGCCGAAGTCATGCGGCGTGCAAAGATAATGCAGGTTGAGATGCCGATTACCTTCGAGGTAGATCAAGTGTTGTCGCATGGCAAGAGTGCGCAAGACGCAGTGATTGATTTGCTGGGTCGCGATCAAAAGTCTGAAGGATTCTAGACGTTATTTTGGCTGATGCCTTTAAATGCTCTATGGTATTAACACAAGATTAACATCAATAATATTTTCTAAGAACATGTTTAACATTGCCTTGTACGAGCCAAATATCCCTCAAAATACTGGGAACATTATTAGGCTTATAGCTAATAATGGCTTCAATCTTCATTTAATAGAGCCGCTTGGCTTTGATTTGGAAGATAAGAATTTACGCCGATCTGGACTGGATTATTTTGACCTAGCCAATGTAAGTTTGTATCCAAATTATGCGGCTTTTTTAATGGCAATGGAGGGGCATAGGATATTCGCCATTACAACAAAAGGTGCATCCTCATACAAGAAAATTCAATTTATTCCGGGTGATGTTTTTTTGTTCGGTTCAGAAACAGCAGGGCTACCTGAAGTTATACGCAACAATATAGCTGCAGAGCATCGGTTGAGAATACCAATGAAGCCAAATAATCGAAGTATGAATCTTTCAAATTCAGTCGCAATTATTAGTTATGAGGCATGGAGCCAGATTGATTTTGAAGGGGGTGAGTAAATATGCGATTAACCACCTCAACAACGAAAGGCTCCTAAATAATGGTACTCATGAAGCTATCCGTTGTTGCCGCTTATTTACAGCGTACCTACACGCTTAACTATTACCGCTAAATTAACTCCTCACATGTTGGTAGGCAAAGCTTCCAAGTAAGCTTTAGTCGGGGAAACATTCCTATTCCTGCAAGTGCACTTTGTAATTCACTCCAGCGGATCAGATCAAATGTGTCGCGATATAAGTATGCTACCCAGTCCGCCAATAATACAGCTGCATACGTTTCAACATCTTCAGTATCGCAGCTAGCAATACCTGCGCTATGTTTGTATCCAGTTACAATTGTTCTTGCATCATAACCCCACCGATGGAGTGCAATGGCTGCCGTGCCTGCACGAAATGTCACATCTTCAGACAGGCTTGATTCTGCCGCCGAGGCTATAGGATTAAGTGTTTCCGGAAACTCGGAGAAATAAAGGTTGGCAAACAAAGCTTCAATGTGAGTAGCTAATGCAGGAGTGTTCGCCATATGCCAAAAATTAAAGACCACGGATTGACGAGGTTGAGTAACTTCGGTAACGCCATGATAGGAATCAGCATGTAGTAGGAAGCCAACGGCTTTATTGTATTCAGGATTGACGCTGAATATGGGGTCGCCTTCTGGTGAAGAGTATAGCTCTAGTACACCTCCATGTTCAGCCTTCCATTCCTTATTTAGTTGCACTACTAGTCGCACCATTTCATATCCTAATAGCGGGCGATCGCTGTGTATACCAATAAATTGTCCAGGCAGCATTCGTTGAGCTGTAACCAACACACGATTAATGAGGGGCAATCCAGTAATTTCTTTCATTCGTACGGTAATTTTAGAAAGAAAAGTTGCTGGAATCGTCTCGGTAACATCGCAAAGTGAGCAGCGGTAAAGTTCGCCGTCATGATGCTGCCATTCGTTGTTTTGAAAAAATAGTTGCTCAAGCACGCCGCAATGTTCTTTAGAGAATGCAGCTTTCACAAAGAAAAAAGGGAATGGTTGATGATGGTGTTCTGGAAGTAAGAGCAATGCCTAGATTCCTCATGTAAGTTAATTTTATCAGTTAGCGCGTAAAACCTCGTCCTTTAGGGTGAGGATGTAAGTGCGAACGGTGAAGCCGTTCAATGCGGTGTTTGTTGCTGCTCAATATATTGCCGAATAATCTCAATCGGTGCGCCGCCACAACTCCCCGCGAAATAGCTAGGCGACCAAAGTGCGCCGCCCCACAACTTCATGGTAATGCTCGGATAATTCTTTTTGCGTATCATGCGACTAGATACTCCCTTTAAGCTATTCA
>Ga0316224_1000243_pt1 | contig 83497 bp, 80 predicted proteins | sample TBH18013metaG_FD_206254 | JGI IMG/M metagenome (GOLD analysis project Ga0316224, IMG submission 206254) | Freshwater microbial communities from Trout Bog Lake, Wisconsin, USA - TBH18013 | ecosystem: Environmental > Aquatic > Freshwater > Lake > Hypolimnion/Profundal zone | place: USA: Wisconsin... | reverse complement strand
TGGCGCGTAAACAAGCGGCGCGGGCCAGCAAGGACTGGTCAAACACCGTGTCGGCGCAGCAAGCCTCCAGATCAGATGATTGGGTTGCATCATAATGTATGCCGCGACCGTCCACCACCCATGACAGCGGCTTAACCAAATCCGCCCCGAGCCCTATGGAACGGAGAAAACCATCTTCCATTCTGAGTACTTTAACATCTGCGGCCAGATCTGTCGGCGGCGAATTCATGCCCCAAAGCACCAGCCATGCGCCAACCGGCACAGACGCCGCTTTTTCTAAAAAAACCAGCCGCTGCCCCGGAAAACATTGCCGTACCACCGGATGTTTCCAGCGTGGAAATCGGTAAACATATAAAACATCCGGCATATCCTGAAACCGATTCATCGCCTCAACTAGACTGCTCATGAATCCTCTCCAACAATATTTCCACTTGCTTAAAATGTGCAGCCCATGTCGGGGCAGCAAACTGGCTAAGCCGTTGCAATTGCGCACAACGTAAAGGATGCGCAGAATCAGCATAGGCCATAATCAACCGCTGCCAACCCATACCATCTAACGGATGCAAATATTCAGGAATATTCCCGGCGATTTCCCGAAACACCGGCAAATCGCTGGCAATCACCGGCAGCCCTATTGATAGAGCTTCCACCAACGGCATACCAAATCCCTCGGCAAAAGAAGGAAACAACAGTGCCTGTGCATGTTGCAGCCAAGTGACCAGTTGGGCGTCACTACACGCCGCAACTTCCAGCACAAAGCCCTGCAGCGCCTCGCAACGCTCCAGTAAATCCACTACATTTTCACATTCCCAACCGCGCTGACCGATCACCACTAAACGGGGGGCTTGGTCACCCAAGGTCTCTACCAATTTCCGCCAGATCTGCAACAACAGCCAGTGGTTTTTCCTAGGCTCGATCGTACCCAACATCACAAAATAAGGCTTGTTCAGCCTGGCAATCGACGCAGGATTTAGCAGTTGCGGCGGCGCTAAGGATGCCACGACCAGCGGCGGCATAGGCAAAGCATGGTGGGAGGCATAAGCCGCCAAAGACGCTTGCGTGGCGATAGAATTGGCAATCACTCCACCAGCATGATTCAGTACAGTCCGCATCCGGGCATGATGTTTAGCGGCTTCACCAGGCCGGCAATATTCTGGATGGGTAATCGGAATAAGATCATGTACAAAAAAAACCGGCTTGAACTTAAAGTGCTGCAAACGCTGGGCATATTGGTTTTTCTCCAGCCCGCTATGTCCGGTATTGAACAGGATGCGCGGCGGATACCGCCGTTGCCTCAGCCGTTGAAAAAGTGCTTTTGCTACCAGACGACGATACAGAAACTGTACGTTCCCGGCAGGCGACAGTAATCCCGCATAAACCCGCTCAGAATCGTTTGGCGAAAGTTCCAGCCATTGCCCGGCAAAACGAACCAGCGCGGTGGAACGACCGGCAAAATGTCTAAGATACTCCAGACTAACCCGGTCAACGCCGGTAGGCAATCTCCCCTTTAATTGCCTGGACATCAGCCGCGTCACATCAATTAATATACTGGACATTATTGAAACCGAACAGTTTCCTAGACGATAACCCTACCAGGTAAAGGTAGTGGGCGAAATATTACGGATGGTATAAACCCCTTGCGAAATGATGGTCATGAATTTTTTAATCTCGGCCAGCGGCGCATTGGAGATATACAACATATCTTTGTTATCCACCGGAAAGTTCTGCGCAATAAAAAAGCTGGCGGGGTCTTTTAAATTTAATTGATAAATCACCGGCACCCTACCTTCCGGGGTTATCGCCGGTGGAGTCGACCAATCCAACGCGGAGGGCTCTTCAAAGCGGAACAGGAACACCGCGCGAGCATCGGCCTTATCATCCACCAAACCGCCGGCCCGCGCCAGTGCTTGCGCCAAAGTGACACCTTGCGTTTCAAAACTAATCTCGTCATTCTTACCGGCTGCACCCAGCACGGTAAAACTCAACGGTTGATACAAAGCAGTGATCACATCGCCGGCCATTAATACGACATTCTTTTTCGGATCACGGATGATGGTATCCAGCGGCAACGATTGCACCAGATCACTCCTGGTCAATTGAATAGTGGTTTTACCAACCGGCTGGCGCACACCGCCTGCAGCAGCCAGCACGTCAAGCAGTCTTTCGCCGCGCGGCGTTAAAGGCACACGCATACTGTTGTTTACGTCACCAACCACGGTAACATTAGCCGTATTATTACTGGTGACGCGCACCAATACCTGCGGTTGGTTAGCCTTATCTTTCAGTCTTTGCACAATCTCGGCTTCGACCTGTTGCGGCGTTCGCCCTACTACCGGAATCTGCCCGGCAAAAGGCATATTAATCTCCCCTTGGCTGTTAACCATTTGCTCGGGAAAAGTGGTGGCCTGCGAGGTGACCGGCCCACTACGCTGACTCGAATCTTTGGCGACAGACAGCATGGCGAAGGGCGAGGAACCAAATAACATGGCAGGAGGCGCTTCCCATAATATCAACTCAATCACATCGCCCGGCCCAATTAAATATCTGGATTGTGCAGTACCGGCAAAAAATTCTGCGGAGAGGTCGTGCTTGCGACTGGCAATCAGCTTACGGGCGACAGAGGCATCGACATCAACTACTTGGATACCGTTAAGACGCTGACTGTCGCGCCCTTCCTGCACCTGTTCCTGGCTGGGGCCGGTGGAGGTATTCCAATCGGCTGTTGAGGCGCAGGCGCTTAAAAAAATCGTTGCAGTAACAGCACAAATCCGACCGGCTCTGTGCATAAATGGCATCGTATGACTGTTCTTCAGCAGATAATTTATCCGCATTAACAAGTGATTCATCTTGTTGAGTGTTTACCTTACATTCAGTGCTTGCCTCGTTAACAAACGAAAGCTATATCCTTCCATTATCCACCAATTCGGAACAATCTCAAAAGATTCCAACTAGAATCAAATCAAAATAGTCGTTTTTAGCTTCCAGCCCGTATTCCACCCAATAACTCAAAACATCTCAACCGACTTGCCCCATCATTAAAGATAAGGCACTAATGCCAAAATTTGATGCACAAAGAACATAAGCTAAGATAAACTGTCATTCTGGTTCCATAATCCTGTCTATATTTATCTCTTTGGAGACCCAAATGTTTTGTTCAGCACAACAATCGAAATTTTGGCAGCGCCTAAGTAGAAGAATTACAATTTTTCTGATGATCGTGTTCTGGGGTAGCGGCTGTTCGCACCTTGGCGGACTCTCTTTCGCCAATGCCGACCACATCGGCACAGTTTCGGTAGCTAATGGCCGCTTATTCCACGACGGCGAACCCTGGATACCCCAAGGGGTTGTCATTGTCGGCCGTCTATTGCCCAAAAAACCACATGGCGACACCCATTTTGAGCCGCTGATAACGGCCGCTGAAAACTTCGGCCCCGCCGAGTTGGAAGGCGTGAGAAAGTTTGGCGCAGATTTAATCCGACTACAAGTTAGCCAACCAGCCTTAAACCCAAGTTCCAATCTTTTCGATCCTGATTATATCAACTACGTGGTTTCCGGCGTAACGCTGGCTCGCTCTATGGGCTTTGCAGTGCTGATTTCCATGCAATGGGAACCCGGCAGCGGTTCATACCATGAAAAAAACATGCCTGAAATAGAAACCCAAAATGCCTGGACAACCTTAATAAAAGCATTACCCCACGATAATGGCATCATGCTGGAGTTGTTTAATGAGCCTGGATTAGATGAAACATCCGCCGCCAATTGGCAGATTTGGCACGACGACCATCAAGCGCTAATCACCCATATTCGTCAACTGGGCGCCAAGAATGTCCTCGTCGTAGATGGGCTGCACGGCGGCGCGGTTATCACGACAAATGCACCGGCCATCCACGACCCATTGAGTGAAATTGTTTATGCGCTGCATCCTTATTTTAACCCAGGAAAAATTCCTTACGGCCCACCACACTGGGATCAGTATTTCGGCAATTTCTGCGCAAGCCATGCCTGTTTGGTCAGCGAATGGAATGCCGGCACTTTTGCCGGGTGTATTAATGATATTCCCAGCCTATCAAATGCCTTACTGTCTTATCTGCGCAATAAACAAATAGGCTTGGTTGCTTGGGCATTTGATTATCATAATACCTTAATGATGGGCAATAGTTATACTGTCACTAACGACTTTAAAAACTTTACATCGTGCACAGATAACAAAACAATTTATGGCCCTGGTGCCCTGTTAAAATCGTATTTTAGCGACTAAATAACAAGTCAAAACATCAACAAAATTGGTGGTTTTATCGAGGGCAACTCGAACTAAAACCACCTTGCCAAGCTAATAACTGACTTGCACTTACCAATAAATGTGCTATTTTTTTGTATTAGAACAAGTTCTATAATCTCTTTCAATAAACCTGTAAATATTATCGTGAGTAATACAACTGCGGCCAATCGCAAATTTCCTGTGCATAATCCGATGGCTTATTTAAAAGGCATGGATAAGATATTTTTATTAACTATCATTTTGCCAACCTTTTTGTCCATTGTTTATTACGGTTTTATTGCCTCCGACGTCTATATTTCCGAATCCCGTTTTGTGGTACGTAGTGCGGAACGGCAATCAAAAGCTTCGCCACTGGGGATGTTGTTTGAAGGCTCCGGCTTTTCCCGCGCCCAAGACGACAGTTATGTCGTACAGGACTTTATGACTTCGCGCGATGCATTACAGGCACTGAATGACAAACTGGCCATCAAAAAAGCATTCTCCAGTCCAACTGTGGATATTTTTAGCCGTTTTGCCGGCCTAGACTGGGATGACAGCTTTGAAGCGCTGCATCTTTACTATTTAAAAAGAGTCGGCATAGAACATGATGGTGATTCATCCATCACCACGCTGACAGTCAGTAGCTTCACCGCCGAAGAGGCTTACCAGATTAACCAGCAGTTGCTGGAAATGGGGGAGGCGCTGGTAAACCAACTCAATGTCCTAGGCCAGCAAGACATGATACGTTTTGCCACACAGGAAATGAACAATGCAGAAAAAAAAGCCAAAGCAGCCGCCTTGGCCTTATCGGTTTATCGTAACCAAAAAGGCGTTATTGATCCTGAAGCAGAGTCATCCCTTCACCTGGAGCAAATCGCCAAAATGCAGGAATCACTCATTTCAGCCCAGTCTCAACTTAGCCAATTAAAAACCTTTACCAAAAATAATCCACAAATACCCTCCTTGGAATTGTTGATCCAAAACCTTAAACAGGAAATTGATGCCGAAATTGCCAGAGTGACGGGAGGCGGACACTCGTTGGCTCATAAAGCTGCTGAATACCAACGCTTGGTGTTAGAGCGTGAATTTGCCGCCAAACAACTGGAAAGCACACTAACGTCTCTGGAAGAAGCGCGTAGTGAAGCCGTGCGCCAGCAACTCTATTTAGAGCGGATTGTGCAGCCGAATAAACCGGATAAAGCGCTGGAACCCAAGCGCCTGCGTGGCGTTATCGTTACCTTAGTGCTAGGCGTGATTGCCTGGGGCATACTTACTATGTTTATTGCCGGCGTCAAGGAGCATCACGATTAACGATGACTATCCCTACCACCTCATTTCGTCGTTCGCTGGCGATTCAATTTCGGGTGATCGGCGCCCTGATCTTGCGCGAAATCTTAACGCGTTACGGTCGCCACAACATTGGCTTCCTATGGCTATTTGCCGAGCCGATGATATTTACGCTCGGCGTATCGGCCTTGTGGTCGTTCGCCGGAGCGGCGCACGGCTCCAATCTGCCTATCGTCGCTTTTGCCGTGACCGGCTATTCATCAATTCTGCTTTGGAGAAGTATGCCGGGGCGCTGCAGTATTGCCATTGAACCCAATCTGTCCTTGATGTATCACCGCAATGTTAAAGTCTTCGACATCTTTGCCTCTCGAATTCTGTTGGAAATGGTGGGCACCAGCACATCTTTCGTCACTCTCTCACTGATTTTTATCTCTCTCGGCTGGATGACGCCGCCCGAAAATATTGCCAAAATATTGCTGGCTTGGTTTATGCTTGGTTGGTTTGGCGCAGGATTGGGATTGCTGATAGGCTCATTGAGCGTTCGCACCGAAATAGTCGAAAAAATCTGGCATCCCTTGGTTTACCTGCTGTTCCCATTGTCCGGCACCGGCTTTATGGTGGACTGGCTGCCGATCCAGGCACAAAAGCTGGTACTACTACTGCCCATGGTGCACGGCGTGGAATTATTGCGCGAAGGTTATTTTGGCTCCATGGTTCATGCGCATTACGATCTAGCTTATATGTCGATAAGTTGCCTAGTGTTGACTTTACTGGGTATGGCACAAGAAAGAGTCGTCTCTCGCCAGTTGATTCTGCATTAAGAACGCTTATCCAAATTTGCAGTGTACTGAGTATAATAATCGTAACTATAAAGACCGTTAATCTTAAATCTAAGGAGAACACCCATAGTGGCAAATTGGTTAAAGGATCGCAAAATACCCACCAGTCAAAACGCCGACCCAGCCATGGTTGTTAAAGATAAAGACCATCTGATCCAAGTTTTGCGTACGATCACATCAACTGATCAGTGCCTGGATTTATTTCACTCCCTGGGGCTCCTGGATGGAAAAGGTCTTAGCGCCGATACCGCAAATTTGCTTTATAAGGTTTGCGGTAAAATGCGTACGCAAGGTCTGGGTTTGGAACCTAATCTGATTGGCCAGACAACCGCCAAAGCCATTCTCGATAGACACTTGGCTGGCACCGTTTCTATCAGGCTTGCCAGTGCTGATAGCGACTTTTGCGATCTGATTACCCAGGCCGACGCCGCTAGAGATGCCGGTGAGTTAGGCTTGGCTCAACATCGTTATTGGCAAGCATTGCAGTTATTCCCTGCCCATCCCGGCTACCGTATTCAGTACGCCCACTGCCTTAAAGACCAAGGCCTAATGAAGGACGCATTGCTGGAATATATTGATGCGTTTTATTTTGGCGCAACTAAAAAAGATATAGAGCCTCATGCACTATTTACGGCAAACGCTATTGGCCGTTATGATGCGATGAACACCGTTCTTAATCGGCAACAATCAGGCACGCACACCGAAGATAGCTTAAACTGGTTCATTACCAGCACGGATGTCATCACGCTGCATATTTTTTTATTGGGTTATGGCCCATCCAAAGATGACATAATTGGGTACATTTTTCTATGCGACAGCAGACGCAGCTTATTATATGCACTGCTGGATCACAAAGACTTTGTCAACACCCACCGCGATACCCTGCGCCTGCTGGTAGAGACGGGTTGGAGATTGAAATGACGGTTAAATTCTCTGTAGTGATCAACACCTATAACCGCGCGGTGTTACTTGATGATGCTATTCGCGGCTTGTCGGAACTGAATTACTCCGACTATGAAGTCATAGTCGTCAATGGCCCATCCACCGACCATACTGAAAACATTCTGGAAAAGTGGCAAGGCAAAATCAAGCTCGGCCGCTGTGCGGAGCCAAATCTTTCCATGTCGCGCAATATCGGAGTGGAATTGGCTGCCGGCGAGGTTATTGCTTTTATAGACGACGATGCCGTTCCCCACCCCGATTGGCTAAAACAGCTGGCGCCGCATTACCTCAATCCCTTGGTCGGCGGCGTGGGTGGTTTTACGCTCGACAATACCGGGGTAAATTTTCAGGCGTGTAAAACTGTCTGTGATCGATTCGGCAACGCCTACTATCCTACCGATTTCTTTGATGAACGGCCATTGTCTTTTGTGGGCAGCCCTTTCTACCCCAGCTTGCTTGGCACTAATTCCTCTTTTAGAAGCAGTGCCCTGCGAGAGATCGGCGGCTTTGACCATACGTTTGCTTATCTGTTGGATGAAACCGATGTTTGCTTAAGGCTGGTCGACCAAGGCTACCGTATTGTTTATGAAGCCAATGCGCTGGTGTTTCACCAGTTTGCCCCTAGCCACATTCGCAGTAAAAACAAAATTGCCAAAACACTGTATCCCTCAGCAATCAGCAAAGCGTATTTTATCCGCAAACACGGCCACGAATTTTCCGAACCGCGCGCTATAACAGAGCTTAAAAACTTTCAGGATGAATTGCTCAATTCCAACAAGTGGTTTGCCGATCATCAAGAAATTTCGCAGGAACATCGTGTCTCCCTCGACAATGACGTATTGTTCGGGATTCAGGAAGGTAGCCGCCGCGCCATGCAAGCACTGGTCACCAAGAAACTCACCGGCGATCTGGCCACTTCACGCATAGCTGAAGATTTTTTGCCTATGCCGCGTAAAGCCGGACTAACCATTGCTTTGGTCAGCCGCGCCTTTCCGCCGAACAAGCAAGACGGCATCGCCCGCTGGTCTTGGCTGATGGCAGCCGGGCTGGCTGAACGCGATCATATCGTCCATGTCATTACCCAGGCCTCTTCAACACCCTATAGCCGCTATGAAAACGGCTATTGGATTCACGCTATTGCTGAAGATCACTCCGAGAACGGCCTACGGCTTGCTGTCCAGCGCGGAGTGCCTGCCGGCATTGCCGGCTGGTGTGCGGCTGTTGCCCAACAAGTGAAAAAACTGAAAGCTTTTGGGCTTGAAGTCGTGTCCTTTCCAATCTGGGATTTGGAAGGCATGGCCGTCGTCAACCACGAATCGGTAGCCGTCGTTATGAGCCTGCACACCAGTTATGCGATGGCTAAACCATTTAAACCGGAATGGTCGGAAAGGCCATTATTCGAGCATTTTCATGTCAATAAAATCATTGCTGCCGAAACAGCAATGCTGCAAAAAGTACCACACATCCTAGCAAATTCTCAGGCCATCATGGATGATCTTACCGCACACTATGCTGTGGATTTTGCCGACCGCACCCTGATTGCCGCGCATGGTACGCTAGATCCATTTCACGATACCAGCGTAGGCTTATCGGCTAAGCCTCCACGTAGCGGACACTTACTAAAAATTGCCTACATAGGCCGCTTTGAGCCGCGCAAAGGTTTCGACCTTGCCTGCTCGGCATTGGCGGCTTTGTTGATTTCGGTTAAGGATATTGAAATTACCTTTGCCGGTGGCATACTTGATGAGGCGGCGCGGCACACCATTCAAGCCAATGGCGCCGAAACGCTTCTTAACAATCACCAAGTTAGTTTCTCTGGCATACTTAGCCGTAGCGAATTGGATGCGCTTTTCATCCAAAGCGATGTGGTGCTAATGCCCAGCCGTTATGAATCATTTGGGTTGGTGGCCATTGAAGCAATGGCGGCCGGCACACCGGTGATTGCGCTGGCCGTTGGTGGTTTACAAGAAGTAGTTGAGGATGGCCAGACAGGTTTTCTTATTCCTCCAGACGAAAACGCCATCGCAAATATAGTTATGCGGCTTAAACAATTAGCCCAAAGCCCCGATTTACTTGAGAGCATGAAAAATAAAGCCCGTAACGCCTTTTTGGAAAAATTCACTGTGCCGCGGATGGTTGAAACGGCCGAAAAAATCTATTTTTCAGCCGCTAGAGGACATTCATGAAACTTGAGCCAGATTTTTTTGCACAAATTATGATTATACTTAACGGCAAAATAACCAGCTCATTGCAAGCAACCAGTCTAGCCTCGCGCCTTGAAACCCATCAAGAGCTGTTTGCCTGGCTGTTGCTTCGCCAAAACTTAGCTGAACACGATGCGGAATTGGCAAATCAGCTGATTCAGATTGCCAAGAACAACATAACTAAAGCAGAAAGCAGACGACCACAAAACGAATTTCCACTAGAACAGCAGCAAGCTTATGCTCGATTAGAAGATGCGTTACGGGAAAAGCTTAACGCCGACCGTAATGCCGCTGCAGCAGGGCAACAGGCTCAGCAAGCACTGGCCGAATTTAGGCTATCGCAATCTGAAAACCTCAAAAAGCCGAGCCATAAGTTTGCCGAGCGTTGATTCCGCTGATTATTTATTAATGTTTTAAAGGTTTATCATGACAAAAAAAGCAACATTGCCATTTCACGAAGACATTAAACCTTACGGCATAAGATTCCTTACCCAGCAGCTTTTTCAAATTGCGCCCGCTTACTTTCGTTTTTCCGAAGGTTTCAACTTTGCTTACTTGCAGTTAGCACCCATCAATGCCGACGTATTGTGCTGCAAAAATGTGAATGAGACGCTGGAATTGGTAACGACCGGCGGCCAGGTAGCACTGTTATTCCATACCCATGCTTGGTGCGGGGCTATACAAATTGAAGTAAACGGCACGGTACAAAACCACTCCCTCTATGCGGAAAAACATGGTTTTAAAACAATTGCACTGGTTTCTGCGGATGATACTCCATTGCACATTATTATCCGCACCGGCGCGCCAGCCGATCCTCTGGCAAAAGGCCATGAAGTCTGGTTGGCTGCTGTTGATTTTGACCAACCGCAGGATTGGCGGCAACCGCGCTCACAACCAATAACGCCCTATTGTTCGTTGACTAGAGGCGAATACGGTTCTTTCCTGACGCTTGCATCCGATATCACCATTGGTGCAGATATTGTCCGCACCGGCGTCTGGGCACCCAAGGATGTCGAGTTATTTAAATCACTGATCCAGCCCGGCATGACTGTTCTGGATATAGGCGCAAATATCGGCCATCATACTGTCGTCTATTCATCCTTGGTGGGCCACAAAGGCCGGGTGATTGCGTTCGAACCGCAAACGGTCATCTATCAAATTCTGGCGGCTAATGTGGCGATAAACGGCTGCCTGAATACGCATATTATTCAGTCCTGTGTCGGAGATAGCGAGGGTTTTGCTTATCTGTACCCGGTCAGTTATAACAATCCTACCAATTTTGGAGCGCTGGGTATAGACACGGCTGCTGCAGAAAGAGGAGACAAAAAAGGCGAACGCTGCCGAATTGCTACGCTTGATCAACTGTTATCTGAACTGGCCGAACCATTAACCCGTTGCGACTTTATCAAGATTGACGTGCAATCTTATGAATTATTTGTGCTTAACGGCGGCCAAGAGATCCTTGCCAAATTCCGGCCCGTATTATTTTTAGAGATTTCGCCTTTTTGGATGTTAAAAAATTACGACTACCGTGAAATTTATCGCTTCCTTTGGAATGCCGGTTACACGATTGAGCATCCTTCCGACCCTACTGTTAAGCCTGGAGAAATCAAGGAATGGAGCGGCCAGGAATCCGAGGAGTGGGATATATTGGCTCGCCCTAAATAACCGATTTACCTTAACCCATGCTAAATCTCCGATATTTATGCCACATCCCCTGCCAAACTTAAATCATGCCCGCCCTCAACAATAATACCGTTTGGCATAATGCTACCGTCACTCGTTCACGCCGGGAACAATTAAACCAACATCGCTCCGCAATCCTTTGGTTCACCGGCTTATCAGGAGCCGGAAAATCGACTTTGGCTCATGCCGTGGAAGAACAACTCTATTTGCAAGGTTGTCGCACCTTTGTGCTGGATGGCGATAATATCCGCCATGGCCTATGCCGTGATCTAGGATTTAGCGATCATGACCGACGGGAAAATATTCGCAGAATTAGCGAACTTGCTAAATTAATGCTGGACGCTGGCCTAATAACGCTCACCGCCTTTATCTCACCGTTTCAAGCTGAAAGACAACAAGCCAGGCAGCTGGTCGCACCAGAAGATTTTATTGAAATCTATTGTAAATGCGATATAACGATCTGTGAACAGCGGGATGTGAAAGGCCTTTACAAAAAAGCCAGACAAGGCGATATCTTGCAATTCACCGGTATTTCTTCGCCTTATGAAGCACCTATCAACCCCGAATTGATTCTAGAAACTGATCAAGAATCACTGGAGCAATCCGCTGCTAAAGTATTAGCCTTACTCAACAGTAAAGGCATTTTGGCGCACTAGCCATTGCGCCAACCCAAGACAGCCAAACCCAGCCAACCATGCCAGAAACCATCCCTCAAGAAGAAATATACATCAACCCTACGGATGTGAATTGCGTCACTTGGGCAATTCGATTTTTTTTGGGGCGAAATCCGCTTAATCAGGACGAGATTGTTTGCCACAGCGGTCATTTCAGCTTTGTATCCGTCCGTACCGCTTTTTGCCAAACAGCTGAGTTTAAAAGATTTTTTTTATCAACAATTAATCCGGATAAAGCAATTGCAACCGCCCATCCAGACTCCATTCTCAATATTGCGCTTGATCACGAGTGCATTAAATGGGCAATCCGCTTTTTTCTCGGACGTAACCCCAACGATCAGCAGGAAATTGAATTACACCTTGGCTATACTAACTTTAACGAGCTAAGAACATTTTTTTGCCATAACCGCGAATTCAGGCAATTTTATGCTTGGGCAAATCCTGATACACCACTTGAAATCTTAGCCGCACCATCAATAACAGCCACTCAAGCCGATCAGCCAATTGCCGTTGCAGCCAGACATTCATCGCTCTCCGCTGCAGAGTATAAGCCGGCAACAGCAACCGGGATAATTCAAGTCAGCAATGTCTACATGCAGTACCATACCCGGCAAGGCGTCAATACCGTGCTAAACGGCATCAATCTGAGTATAAAGCCTGGTGAAAAAGTCGGCATCCTCGGCGCTAACGGCGCGGGGAAATCCACGCTGATTAGATTAATCAGCGGCGCAGAACGCCCTACTAGCGGCACGATCACCCGAACTATGAGTGTTTCCTGGCCGCTGGCTTTTGGCGGAGCCTTTCAAGGCAGCCTGACAGGACTGGATAATTTACGTTTCATCTGCCGTGTCTATGGAGTGACCATCGCCGATAAAATTCCTTATGTACAAGAATTTTCCGAACTGGGAAAATACTTACGCGAGCCGGTTAAAACCTATTCTTCTGGCATGCTGGCCCGTTTAGCTTTCGCTATTTCCATGGTGATCGAATTTGATTGTTATCTGATTGATGAAGTCATTTCGGTAGGCGATGCCCGCTTTACCGTTAAATGCCAGCATGAGCTTTTTGAAAAGCGCCGTGATCGTGCCATGATCATGGTATCGCATCAACCCTACAATATCCGCGAACACTGTACCCGTGCCTGTGTGATAAAGAATGGTATATTGCATGATTTCAGCAACATTGATGAGGCTTACGAATACTATCAGGCAACTGCATAACTTTTCGTTTGTCCTTAGTGTAGTATTCCCCCTTCCCCATTAATTCAATAGTTTTAGCGATAGCAGAACAGGTTCAAATGACAACTTTAAAACGTGTCAGGTCAAAATTTCAATTTTGGCTGACTCCGCTGATTCGGCAAATCCATCATCGGCAAGAACAGCAAAAAAAGCCTACGCAATTATTGCCTATCAATCCCAAGGATAAGGACAGCATAACTTGGGCAATACGCTTTTTTCTCGGCCGCAACCCTCTCAATCAAAATGAAATTAACTTTCACAGCGCACACGACTCTTTCGAGTCTCTGCGCACAGCATTTTGCCAAACCGCCGAATTTAAAGCATTTTATCAGTGGGCTAACCAAGAAGACTCACCCTATCGCCTGCCATTATTTTTATTGCCTAACCATAAAAAAAATGCCAAGCCTCCCAACTGGCTCAGGAGTCACTTTTCGCCTCCCAGTTTGCTGAATTTATCATCCCAACTTTGCACTCACGATCAATTTCATGAAAGTGTCTATCAGGCTTGGTGTCGGGAAATCATGGAAGAGCCTTGCCTACACCGTAAACAATGGGAATATGTTTGGATTTTAGCCGCCATGGCAAAAGCCGGCCTATTAACCGGTGGAAGCCGGGCTTTAGGCTTTGGTGCCGGCAAAGAACCTATCCCATCGGTTCTTGCCAAATATAACTTAATTGTGGTGGCCAGCGATGCACCGCCAAGCGTGGACACAGTCCAAGGTTGGTCTGCTAGCAATCAATACAGTCAAAATGTTGACGATCTATTCCGTGCCGACATCGTCGAGCGCCGGGTGTTTGATCGCCTAGTTTCCTGGCAACCGGTTGATATGAATGCTATTCCTGATGATTTACAGGATTTTGATGTGTGTTGGTCGGCTTGTGCTTTAGAACATCTCGGCTCTATAGAACAGGGTTTGCAATTTGTTAAAAACAGCTTAAAAACCCTAAAATCGGGAGGATTTGCGATTCATACCACTGAGTTTAATTTAACATCTAATACCGATACCCTGGAATCTACCGGTCTTTCCATTTTTAGAAAGTATGACATAGAGCAACTGGCCGCCGAACTAACTGCTGACGGCCATCAAGTCTGGCCGCTCAATTTCCATCCCGGCAATCATGCTATCGATGAAATCATAGACCTGCCACCTTACAGTATTCCGCATTTAAAACTAGAACTTTCAAAGTATGTTTGTACCTCTATTGGGCTGGTGGTAAGAAAACGCCTTGAGATAACCGATAAAAATTTTGCTTTCCTGTTTACTCCCCGCTCCGGCAGCACTCTGATAGCAAGTGACCTGGAATGGAATGGCATAGGCCATAGTATGGAAATATTCAATTCAAAAGACCATACTTTCAACCATGCCGATTTTTCCTTGTTAGACCAAGATAGACCATTTTCCGATTACAAGCTAATCCAAGCTTTATATCGCAGAAATGGCGTATTTGGTTTTAAATTAAATTATTATCAATTTCTGAACTTAGAAAAATATTTTCAATTGCAGACAAAGGACGATATTTTAACCAAACTATTTGGCAAAATTTCACTGATTTTTGTCAAACGCAAAAACAAAGTAAAACAGGCTATCTCTTTAATCAGAGCTAGTTTATCCAATCAATGGAGTTCGCTTGACAGCGTTGACCGCGCAGCCATAGAAAACTTGGAAGCGTTGGATGACTCAATCTTATTCGATATGATTTTTGCCCGAATGGCTGAGATTCAACGCGAAGAATATGCTATTGAGCTTTATCTGACGCAATATTTCTCTGGTCAATATCTTGAAGTTTTTTACGAAGATTATATTGCCGACAGAAAAGCATCGATTATTTCAATCGCTGAATTTTTAAACATTCAGCCGTCTGATGAAATTAAACTGAGCACCCAACTTGAAGTACAAGCAAACGAATGGAGCCAGGCTTTAGCAGCTCGATTTGAAAAATGGCTGCTCTCGGAAAAATATATGGTTAAATCGGATACCGGCGTCTTTGTGCTATGAGCATACAATTCCAATTTAAAAAGCCGTAAAATCAAATTCCACTGTCTGGCCATATTGGTCAATATACTTAACAAACCTATTCTTGACGATGGACGATAACCAAAAAAAACTTAGCATTTTAATTGACGGCTATAACATGGGTTTGGAAAAAGGCACCGGCGTCGCCACTTACGGCAGAAACCTTAGCCGAATCGTCAAATTATCAGGACATCATGTCGATGTACTGTATGGAAAAAAATCCACTCGCGCCAAAGACCCGCTGCTCAGCGAAGTCGCATTCTTTGATGCCGCTAAACCTAAACCCAAAGGCGTGTTTAGTCCAATCAAAAACTTTAAAGATGTGGTTGCAACTCAGCTTGCTTGCCGTATTGATACTGTACCAATTAGCGGTAGGGTAGTGATTGATGCCCTGGAAAGCCGTTTGCCGAAATTTGACCGACTATTAAACAGTCCCGAACTGTTCTTGCGTAGCCATAGGGCATTTAGTTGGTTTGGGCGCTTTACCCAGCTTAATCTGCCAGGCCTAGACCTAGCCCATTGGACTTACCCTTTGCCACTACGCATCCGCAATACCATCAATATTTACACCTTGCATGATCTGGTGCCCTTACGCCTGCCGCACACCACCTTGGATAACAAGCGCAGATATCTAAAAATGTGCAAAATCATTGCCGATAGCGCCGATCATATCGTTACCGTATCGGAAACATCCCGGCGTGACATTATTAATTTACTTGATGTACCTCCTGATAAGGTTAGCAATACTTTTCAATCGGTGTCCTTCTCGCCCCAACTACTCGCCAAAACACCAACAATCATTCGTGACGAGCTGGCAGGTCTGTTTAATCTACCGTACAAAAACTATTTTCTTTATTTCGGCGCTATCGAACCCAAAAAAAATCTTGGCCGCTTAATTGAAGCGTATTTGGTAAGCTCTGTAACGACACCGCTAGTGATCGTCGGCGCTCCCGGCTGGGGCTCGGAAGAGGAATTAAAATTCCTCAAATCCATTAGCGCAATCCGATCGGCAGAAAACACAAATGCAGCTAGAAACCGTATATTTTTTTTGGAATACCTCCCCCAATCCATGTTGATCAGCATGATACGCGGAGCCAAAGCCACGCTGTTCCCTTCGCTTTACGAAGGCTTCGGCCTGCCGGTATTAGAATCCATGTTTCTAGGTACAGCCGTTATTACTTCCAATATCAGCAGTCTACCGGAGGTAGCCGGTGACGCAGCCTGCCTGATTAACCCTTACGATACCCGACAAATTGCCGAAGCAATTAGGGAAATCGATTGCAACGAAGACTTACGTCTTAACCTTGAAAACAAAGGCCTTAAACAAGCGACGCTTTTTAGTGAAGCAGCTTACGCACAACGTTTGCATGAAGTTTATTCAAGTGTACATCTAAAATAGAACGATCAATCATTCGTCGGGTTGATAATGATCAAGCAACAAACCATTGATTTGAGAAAAATGCTTGATGTTTCCAGTACATAACAATTCGTTGTGCGCCATAGCGGTAGCCGCAATTAACGCATCACCCATTTCCATGCTATGACTGAGTGCAAACTGTCGCACCAATTGACGAGCATGGTAAGAAGTTCCGTTATCAACCTCATGGATGGTGAATTGCAATACCTTCAGCATCTTTTCAAAAATCGCCAACTCTTTTTTGTTACGGCAAAATGGAACATATTCCATGTAAGTAACTGCAGAAATCGACCGATACTGGGTAGTTAAGATCAATTCCTTAGCGGATAAAACACCTCTGTCCGCGTAAATCAAAATATTGGTATCAAAGATCACCCAAGGAACTCCGACGACCTTTGCGAATAGTACGCAATTCATCTTCTACATTAACAATACCAGAATGACGATGCATCCCGAAAAATTCATTCATTGCTGCTTGTTCCTCTTGTGAATTTATTGTTGGGCCGGCAGGATAGACAATACCCAGAGTTTGACCGTGATACGTAATTTCAACGGTTTCCCCCCGCTTGAGTGCGTCTATCAGTACTTTGTGCTTTGACTGAAGTTGTGAGGCTGTTAGCTGCATAATCTATAAAATAGATATTATAAAATATATACTCTACCACGCTTTTGCAAATAGAATAAAACTCCATTACCCAATGCAGTTTTCTGCCACACGCAAAACCGCTTGAATAAGACCACTACACTGATTTACGATGTGCGATTGCTGATCAGATAAACAAAACAGGATAAATACATGACAAAAGCGCAGTTATTACCTTTTAGTCTAAGCATGGCGTTACTTTTTGGCTGTTCCGACAAACCCGATGTCAGTGCTATTGAAGCCGATTTGGTAGATGCCTGGAGCCAATGCAAGGGTCTAAAGGTGTCCGACCTTAAAAAAATCAATGGGGTAAAGGATGGGAACGGTTATTCCATGAATTTTTCATACAACCTGGAATTGCTGGCAGACAACGCCAGTCAGGCATGTGAAGGCAATGACCAAAACGTCATCAGACTAGCGAATGTCATGCTTGCCAACAACAAAGACCCAAAAGAAATAAAGAAAGGCGACATTATTACTGTTAATGGCGCAGTAACTTTAGTCAAATCTGATAATGGCTGGATTGTTCAGTAAACTGATTTCTAGGTACGTTCAAAACGAGGCTACTAATGAATAGATACGACACCGATGTTATGGCATGGGCAAATGAACAGGCCGCCTTTATCAGAGCCGGTCACTTCGATTTAGTGGATATAGAACATATAGCGGATGAGATTGAAGGCGTGGGAAAAAGTGAGGTTCGAGAGTTTATCAGTTCTATTAGCTCATTTACTCAAATGGCGCGCCCGAGAGGATTTGAACCTCTGACCTCAGCCTCCGGAGGGCTGCGCTCTATCCAGCTGAGCTACGGGCGCATAGATAACATGCTGATTTTCCACAAGACAGGTTAAGCGCTTGCCTCAGCAACTCTAGCGATAGAGGCTAAGCTAGCCGCAGAAAACGTGCTTCAAATATGATAAAAGCATGTGAAACGAGCATTATAAATGAAAACACCAGAAAAGTCACTGCCATTATCCGGCAGAACAACTATTTAGCGTAATTTTTTAGCATGTAAACCAAGATGTTATAGATACTGAAGCGTGAAGCACATCTTTCGCGATTGACACCTCCTAACGCCGGCATAGCCTATGCGGGCTATCGTCAGCCCAGCAAGCCCCAAAGTCGCTCCCAATCAAACAATGGCCCCGGATCGGTTTTTCGCCCCGGCGCAATATCACTATGCCCGACAATACGCTGCGTAGACAAATCTGGATAATTTGCCAACAAAACTCTAATCACATCCGCCAAACATTGGTATTGATCATCAGTATAATCCTGAATGACTGCGCCCTCCATCTCTATACCAATAGAAAAATCATTACAACGTTCCCGGCCTTGATACATTGATAGCCCGGCATGCCAAGCCCGGCGATGGAACGGCACATACTGCCGAACACTGCCATCACGCCGAATCAATAAATGCGCAGAAACTTTAAGTCCATCGATTTCTTTGAAATAAGGATGCTCATTTGGATCAAGGCAATTGCTGAACAATTGATCGATATACTGACCGCCGAACTGCCCAGGCGGCAGACTAATACAATGTATGACCAATAATGATATATCAGCTGAATCGGGCCGATCATCGCAATTAGGCGAATATACCTGGGTTACCTGCTGAATAAAGTGATCGCGTATTATCATCTACCTAATCCCCCTGAAACTATCCATGCATAATTTAGGTGATATCCAATAACCAGGATATTTTTTGTTGGATTCTATTCAAAAGCAGTAAAATTTTTTCTTCAGAATCAGCCGACGCGCGCGCCGTCTCTAGGCCAGATAGTATTCTACGGCTTATAATATCAGACCATTTATCAACACACTCAAAATTCTATGCAACCGACCTATCTAGAAATTGCCAGCTTTCTTGCCGAAGACATCGGTTGCGGCGATTTAACTGCCGAAATTATTCCTGCTTCGACTTTAGCGCTCGCCAAAGTCATTAGCCGTGAAAACTTGGTATTGTGTGGACAAAACTGGTTTGATGCCGTCTTTCAACACTTAAGCACAGATATCGAGATTGAGTGGCTTTTTCAGGATGGCGAAACAATAGCCGCCGATACGCTGCTTTGCAGACTCAAAGGCCCAGCCCGCAGCTTGTTGAGCGGAGAACGAACAGCATTAAACCTGCTGCAAACCTTATCTGCAACCGCCACCATCTCCCGTCGCTATGCCGAGGCAGTGGCCGGCACCGGCTGCAAAGTTCTGGACACTCGCAAGACTATCCCCGGCTTGCGTCTAGCACAAAAATACGCCGTAAAATGCGGAGGCTGCTTCAATCATCGCATCGGCTTGTTCGATGCGATTTTGATCAAGGAAAATCACATAATTGCCGCCGGCTCAATCAGTAAGGCAATAGAAAAAGCTAGACTAAACAGCCAATCGTTAATCGAAGTGGAAGTCGAAAATCTGGCTGAATTTCAGGAAGCCTTAAGGGCGCAGCCTGATCGTATCATGCTTGACAACTTTCCCATTGGTGACATTGTGCTAGCCGTACAGCAAAATCACAGCGCACTGGAACTGGAAGCATCAGGCAATATTACTTTAGAGAGCATCCGCGCGATAGCTGAAACAGGTGTTGATTACATCTCAATTGGCGCACTAACCAAGCATATTAACGCCGTTGATTTATCCATGCGCATTGAGCTGCTATAAATTTTCCTGCTAGCTTACAGCGTTTAGTTTTTCATCTTCGTAGATACGCAGTTTTTTCCAGTTTACAAATTTGGTGTCATCAAAGTCTGCATCATGATCAATGGCATGCTCATAACAACTGCGAAACAAACGCGCAGTACGAAAAGCATGCAGCTCATCATCCGCAGTGACAGATTGCACATTGCCAACCTGAAAGGTTTTATTTCGGGATTTGCCGTCTTTGACCCAAAACACCGTATAGCATAAATAACTTTTATCTTTGCGGTGATCAAACTTTATGGTTCTAGAGACACCGGTTACACCTGTTGTGGTTTTGTTTTTTGGTGGCTTCAAGAAACGAGTCTTACTGCCTTTCAGCACCACCAGCATTTGATCTCGCCAAGTTATGGCTGCCTTCAATGACTTAGTTTTACTGCCCCATAATTTATGGGAAAAATAGCGACTACTTTCTTTGCCGCGGCGAACGATGCGAACTTGAAAACCAAAGGCATCGGGTTCGGTTATATGTTTTACTTTTGTCATACGTCATCATCAAAAGAAATGAACATAAAAAACTCGCAGAACGTTTAAAAAAATAATACGAATAGCGAGCCAGCTTTTTTTGGAATGTTACATTTTTTCTAAATTATCGCGAATCTGTCAGTTTCGCAAGTATAATTTTCAAGGATTAGTAGAGGAATCCTGACTATTTTGGTGTAGAATAGCAGTCGGCCTTTTCAAAAAGGCGAAAACCACCACGTAACACCTTGTTTTTTTTAAGAAATTATGGAGAACTTCAATGAGCGTTTTAGTAGGCAAGCAAGCACCTGATTTTACAGTTCCAGCGGTTTTAGCTGATGGTCAAATCGTAGATTCTTTCAGTTTTTCCGAAGCAACCAGCGGCAAATATGCTGTCGTTTTTTTCTATCCTTTAGATTTTACCTTCGTCTGCCCCAGCGAACTAATCGCTCTGGATCATCGTATAGACGAATTCAGCAGCCGTGGCGTCGAAGTTATCGGTGTCTCCATTGACTCCCACTTCACTCACAACGCCTGGCGTAATACACCTATCAACCAAGGCGGTATAGGCCCTGTCCGCTATACGCTGGCTGCCGATATTAAACATACCATCGCGCAAGATTATGATGTGGAATCCGCAGGTGGCGTAGCTTATCGCGGTAGCTTCCTGATTGACAAAGCCGGGGTTGTGCGTCATCAAGTCGTTAACGATCTACCGCTGGGTCGCAATTTTGATGAATTACTGCGCGTTGTTGATGCACTGCAATTTCATGAAGAACATGGCGAAGTCTGCCCTGCCGGCTGGAAAAAAGGCGATGCAGGCATGAATGCTAACCCTGCCGGCGTTGCTGAATACCTAAGCAATAACGCTGACAAACTGTAAGCCTTATTTGCAATCATAAGGGCGTGTTACGTTAGTAATGCGCCTTTACGTTGCCATGAAATCCGACTAACTTTGGCCTCCCCCCACAATTTCGCTTTTAGCCCAAACTAATCCCGGTAAATTCTACCCATCTAGACGTAGGATCAGCCCCTCTGGTTCAGCCCGCCCCCGCATTTAAGCCGGCATCCTGACGCAAAATCAACACATATGGTGCAATTACGCCTCACCCCATGAATTCCACGCCATACATGCTAAAATCCATGCTTAATTTCTTTTTCAACTTTTACCCGATCAGCGCATTACAAACTCGGTTCTTATCAGCCCAGCGTTCAAAATATTAAACTATTCTTGATTTTGGGCTTGACTCTTGATCATTATCAGAAAAGAATGGCGGATGCTCTCAACGCTTATCTACCCACATGATTACAGGCAAACTCTTTATCATCTCAGCCCCATCCGGCGCAGGTAAAACCAGCTTGGTTAAACAGCTTGTCTCCCAAACCGATAAATTGGCGGTTTCAGTATCACATACCACCCGCTCAATACGTGCCGCCGAACAAAACTGCATTGATTATTTTTTTGTCTCTGTCGACACATTTAAAGAAATGATCGAATGTCAGGCATTTTTAGAATATGCCCAAGTTTACGACAATTTTTATGGCACTGCACAAAAAACCGTCACCGAGCTTTTATCGCAAGGAATTGATGTCATTCTAGAAATTGACTGGCAAGGTGCGCAACAAATTCGACGCATGATTCCTGATTGCCTTTCAGTTTTCATCTTGCCCCCTTCAATAACCGTGTTACGACAACGCTTGCAATCCCGCGGACAGGATAAGGATGAAGTAATCGCCCGGCGTATGCAGGATGCAGTTGCTGAAATGGGTCATTACCACGAATACGACTATTTGGTTGTCAATGACGACTTCAACACCGCGCTTATGCAATTGAAAAGCATCATCATCTCCAACCGATTACAGACAAAACCCCAACAACAATTATTGGCGCCCTTGCTGCGTAACTTACTTAACTAACACCCGATAAATGACAACAATGAAAAATTTAAAAGGCATAAAAAAACTGATAGTCATCTCAATTTTTTCAATTTTTTCCGTTTTTTCCAGCGGTTGCTCGGACGATAAAGTGGAAAAATCCAGCGTTGAAGCCAAACCCGGCAAGCTCAACCATGTGGATTATGGTGAAGCCAGTGAAACAGTAAAGCAAAAGTTCGCCGGTACTTTCGCCAAAAATTGCGTCAGCAGAGAACTCAAAAACTCTATCAACAAAGATGTAGATGAAAAACGTTTCACGGAAAGCTGCAGCTGTATTGCCAAACATATATCCGAAAATCTATCGGACGTTGATGCCGAAAAATACCTGCAAGAACACGAAGACACCCAAGCACTAGAAATCAAATTCGACACCGCCGCATTTTTCTGCCTACAAAATAAACCGCAGCCTAAAGGACCGCATTTATTCGGCAAAGGGCAATAATTATATGACAGAATCAATTGACTTATTCTCTCAGGCTAAAAAAGTCATACCCGGCGGCGTAAATTCGCCGGTGCGATCCTTTAGCGGCGTCGGCGGCACACCCGTATTTTTTGCCAAAGCTCAGGGCGCATATATTTTTGACCATAACGATACGCGTTATATCGATTATGTCGGCTCCTGGGGACCAATGATATTGGGCCATGCTCACCCGGCTGTCATTGCAGCCATCAAGGAAACCGCCGACAAAGGCCTAAGTTTTGGCGCCCCCACACAAATAGAAACCAAAATGGCTGAAAAAGTCTGCGAGCTGTTGCCGTCACTGGACTTGGTGCGCATGGTGAGCTCCGGCACAGAAGCCACCATGAGCGCCATACGATTGGCCCGCGGTTACACCGGTCGCGACAAGATCGTCAAATTTGAAGGCTGTTATCATGGCCATTCCGACTCGCTACTGGTTAAAGCCGGCTCAGGCGTATTGACCCTAGGCATCCCCAGCTCGCCCGGCGTACCAAGCTCAGTAGCTGTCGATACCATCACTCTATGCTATAACGATCTCGAAGCGGTACACCAAACTTTTACCGCGCTAGGCGATAAAATTGCCTGCATCATTGTTGAACCGGTGGCCGGCAATATGAATTGCATTCCGCCCGAACCCGGCTTTCTGGAATGTCTTCGCGAAGCTTGTGACCAATCCGGTGCCGTGCTGATTTTTGACGAAGTAATGACCGGCTTCAGAGTCGGACTACACAGCGCACAAGGCTTATACGCCGTTAAGCCGGATCTCACTACTTTGGGCAAAATCATTGGTGGGGGGATGCCGGTCGGCGCATTCGGCGGCAGCCGAAAAATCATGGAGTTTTTAGCCCCTATAGGACCAGTCTATCAAGCAGGCACATTATCAGGAAATCCAGTAGCAATGGCTGCCGGCTTAAAAACCTTGGAACTGATCAGCACGACAGGCTTTTACGAAACCCTGGCCGCCAAAACCAGCCGATTACTGCAAGGCTTACAAAATGCCGCAGATCAAGCAGGGATTAATTTCTCTACAAACCAGGTTGGCAGCATGTTTGGTCTTTTTTTCAGCCATGAGAAAAATATCCGCCGCTACCAACAAGTCATGCAATGCGATCAAGACAGATTTAAACGCTTTTTCCATTTAATGCTGGCCGAGGGCATTTATTTGGCGCCTTCCGCATTTGAAGCCGGCTTTGTTTCAGCCGCCCATAGTGATGAAGACATTGAGGCAACCGTTTCTGCCGCCGGCAAGGCTTTCAACAGCTTATGATCAGCATATTCGCTTACCAATCCAACATGGCTTCATCCCAATCGAAATGCTTGGTAATTAGCCCGTTAGGCCCAAAGAAATCCTCATCCGTTAATTGTTTATTCTTCTGCTGTTGCTGGAAGAGCGCATAGTTAATGCCACGGATAAACGCATCCTTGAACAAATCTTCCATATGATTGGGTTTGAAATGTTCAAGGATAGCTTCTTTTAGCTCATCTATAGTTGCATCCAGAAAGTCGGCCCCTGAGCTGTCGCCCGTGCCCAACAGTGCAGCATACACTTCAGCTAACGCTTGCTTTTCCTTTTTTTCCTTCATATCATTTTTGTCAATAGCCATTGCAAAATCAAGTCAAAATATAATCTTATACTATATCAGCAATATGACAATTTGCATTGCGCAGCACAGTGGTTAACTGAGTGTTTTCAGCTAAATTTACCTAACCGGCATATTTTTCAGTTTTACCTAAAATGCTTCAACAAGATTCTGTGCCGAAAATTTCGCTAAACGTCTTATAAAATTGTTTGGCTGTTCTGCCGTTTTTTGAGGCTTGTTGATGCGCAAAATCCAACGCCGCCTGATGCAGCTGCGTTCGATCACCATGCAAACCAGCGAAATAAGCATCGACAATTTCAAGGTAACTGTCAGTATTTTGCGGATAAAACGATAGTCTTAGCCCAAAACGATCTGAAAGAGAAATAATCTCTTCTATCGTATCGGAATAATGCACTTCTCCATCCACCAACTTGGTATCTAGATTATCCCGCATTAATTCCGGCAATAAATGCCGACGATTAGAAGTTGCATAAAACAAAACATTTTCCGGCGGCGATTCGATAGAGCCTTCCAAAACGCTTTTCAGCGGTTTATATAAGCCGTCTCCCGCCTCAAAGGACAAATCGTCACAGTAAACTATAAATCGTTGCGGCAGCTCACGAATCTCATCGACTATCTCCGGCAAATAAAGCAGGTCTTGTTTATCGACTTCAACGATACGCAATCCACAGTGCTTATACTGATTCAGCAAGGCTTTAATCAGTGAAGATTTTCCAGTTCCACGCGCCCCCCAAAGCAAAGCATTGTTTGCCGGTAGGTTTGACAAAAATCGTTCGGTATTGGCAACCAATTGCTGCTTCTGATTGCTAATACCCAACAACTGCTCAAGTCGTATCGGATCAAACTGCTTAACCGGGCGCAAATATTGCCGGCGCTGCCGCCAAATCGCCGCATAAGTGGTATTCCAGTCGATCACGCTATACCCCTTTTTTGTATTTATCCAAGAATCTGTTTAAAAATTGCCGTGCCCATTTGCTAAACAGGCAAGCGACTTTTTAAAAAGATTCTAAGCCTCGCCCAAGCGAAGAACCGTTATTTTAACCTTAGCTATGCCCGCTCGCAGAAAACCAAGTTCTTTGGCTGCCCGTTTGGACAAATCCAGCAAGCGTTTATTCGAGCGATGAGCCCGCGAATTGATACGCACCTCCACGCTGTGGTGATTTTGCAGATTAACAACTCGCACGATCGAGCCGAAAGGCAGTGACGCATGCGCTGCAGTTAAAGCATTTTTATCATATCGTTCGCCACTTGCTGTTCGTTGACCATGATATCGATCATTGAAATAAGAAGCGACGCCTGTTTGGCCATCTGAAACATCATGTTTTGCAGTTTTAGCCAGACCGATTGAGCAAAAAGATGCTAAGGAAATTGATAGCATTGTTTTGATTAACCATCTGTTTTTTCTCATCATTTACCTCCTCATTAAGTAAAATGTACTGGTTGATGAGCTTTCAGGTTAACCTACAAAAAACCGATTGGCAACAAAAATTGACGCCAACCACATTATAGCAACTTTGTCAACGCCTATTTATTTTCCTCTTCAGCCCACGAAATACAAGGCTTTTTCCAATCTATCATCACAAATAATTTCATTAAAATATTTTTAATTTAGTCAAAATTTCACATCTGTACGTTACAATATAGATTTTTTGGCAAGAAACTCAAATCGGCATGAGACTGATAACATTCACCTACGACAGACAAACACTGATTGGCGCTGTTATTGACTCCAGCGTGGCAATCGCTACCGGCAATATAGATTACGCTGAAAATATGATTGCATTTTTAGCGTCTGGAGCTGCCGGATTGTCCGCCATGCAGAATTTGCTTGATTCCGGCAATCACCGCCTGCCGCTGGCAGATGTTAAGCTACTATCACCAATACCCCGCCCCGGAAAATTTTTAGGCTTAGGACTAAACTATGCCGACCATATCAGTGAAACCGGCCGAGAAACACCAGAGTATCCTACCTTTTTCAGCAAATTAAGCAGTTGCGTGATTGGACACAACATAGCAATTCATATACCCAAAATATCCGAAAAAGTCGATTACGAAGGGGAACTGGCGTTTGTTATTGGTAAACGCTGCCGAAATGTGCCACAACACCTCGCCCACGAAGTCATCGCCGGCTACACGATTTGCAATGACGTAACCGTGCGTGACTGGCAACAAAGAACACCGACCTGGACACTAGGTAAATCTTTTGACACCCACGGCCCTCTTGGCCCTTGGCTGGTAACTGCCGATGAAATTGCCGACCCGCATCATTTAACCTTAAAAACCTGGGTAGACAACGACTTACGACAACATGCCAATACCCAAGAGATGATTTTCAATTGCTATGAAATGGTAGCTTACTTAAGCCAGGCAATGACACTAGAACCGGGCGACATTATTACCACCGGCACCCCCAGCGGCGTTGGCGTAAAAATGAAACCGCGCGGCTATTTAAAACCAGGACAGACAGTACGAATTGAGATAGAAGGCATAGGCTGTCTAAGCAACCCCGTAATTGAGGAACCCGATGATTTTGTACTTGCACCACCAGCTTAACAAGCTTCCGTTATGAAACGCAGCTATTTTTACTACACAGGAATTATTGGCTTTTTGGGCTTATTTTTCTTACAATCGGCTTGGCATACCCTACTGTTTCCCCCCAACAACTTTCCTATCGCCCTATTACTGATCATTACCATTGGACCTTTATTGCTGCCTTTTAGAGGAATGCTGAACGGCAATTTAAAAAGCTGTACCTGGATGTGCTATTTGAGCCTCCCTTATTTCGCCCACGGCGCAGCCGAGGCTTTCGCCAGCGAAATTGAGCGCCCTTACGCTTTACTAGAGACCATATTTAGCTTGCTATTATGCTTTGGCGCGGGTTTTTTTGTTTATAAGGCTGAAACGAACTGAGAGACACCCGTGCAAGTGCCCTTACAGTTTGAGTTTCAAAGCAACCTAAGTTTTGACAGTTTTTTTCCAGGCAATAACGCTGAAATCATTGAGCATTTACTGCACTTATCTGAAAATGAAAGCGAACAGCAGATTTTTATCTGGGGCGAATCCGGCAGCGGCAAAAGCCACTTATTGCAAGCTTGTTGCCAACGCGCCAAATCACTGGGCAAAGATCCTTTTCATCTAGCCTTTTGCAAAGACAATCTGCCGCCGCTTGCCTTGCTGGATGGCTTGGAAACGGTAAATTTAGTCTGTTTTGACGATTTACAGCACATAGGATCGAACCCGACATGGCAACAAGGCCTATTTAATTTTTACAATAGCCATCGACAAAATAATCACCAATTGCTTTTGTCAGCCGACTGCCCGCCTAAATATCTGCCGTTCGAACTGCTTGATCTTAAAACCCGGATGGGATGGGGATTAACATTAAAAATCCAACCACTACGAGAAGACCAGTTAATTGACGCCCTGACCTATAAGGCGCATTATCTCGGCTTTGATATTCCAGCCACGGTAGGACGTTTTTTATTAAATCATTATGTTCATGATTTACCTGCATTGTGGCTGCTGCTGGAAAAAATTGATCGCGCCACATTAGCCGCAAAGCGCAAACTCACCATCCCTTTTCTGAAGACTATCCTGGCGGAAAACGCCTCCACCAAACCCGACTGATTACCAGCACCAATCAATACGATTTTCGAACTCTTCGAGACCTTAAGCCATGAATATTTATCCATTGTTGCGCCCCTTGCTATTTTCACTTGACCCGGAAACCGCGCACCACCTGACGCTGGAGTTGTTGAAACTTTCGCATCAAACCGGCCTAAGTCGACTCACCATCCCAAAATTAGCAGAGCAGCCTGTAACTGTCATGGGACTGAGGTTCAAGAACCCGCTAGGACTTGCCGCAGGCCTGGATAAAAATGGCGATTATATAGATGCCTTGGCTGACCTGGGTTTTGGCTTTATCGAAATCGGCACCGTAACCCCCAGACCGCAACCTGGCAATCCCAAACCGCGACTGTTCCGCCTCCCGGAACATCAAGCCATTATCAATCGCATGGGGTTTAACAATCTTGGCGTGGATCACCTGCTAAATCAGGTAAAAAACCGCCGTTTTCAGGGTATTTTAGGAATCAACATCGGCAAAAATGCCGATACAGCCATTGAAAACGCCACAGAAGATTATTTACTTGGCTTGCGAAAAAGCTATGCCTTGGCCAGCTATATTAGTATCAATATATCATCTCCCAACACCAAAAACTTGCGACAGTTACAACAAGGCGACGAAATAAAACGACTATTAAATGCTTTAAAGGAAGAGCAGTTAAAATTGCAAGTACAACATGGAAAATACACGCCGATTGCTCTAAAAATAGCCCCTGACTTAAGCGATGATGAAATCGTTCACATTGCCGAACTGCTGATGGAATTTGATTTTGACGGCGTCATTGCGACCAATACCACGATAGCCCGCGATAAAGTTCAGCATCATAAGCATGGTGCCGAAAGCGGCGGCTTAAGTGGTGCCCCACTTAAAGACAGCTCGACACGAGTCGTTCAGCGCCTGGCAACCACTTTAGACGGCAAGCTGCCCATTATCGCTGCCGGCGGTATCTTCAGTGCTGAAGATGCGCAACAGAAAATCCAAGCGGGCGCCAGTCTGCTGCAAATTTACAGCGGCTTGATTTATAAAGGCCCTGAATTGCTAAAAGAGATTTTGCAACAACCTTGAGCACCTACAAGCAACCGCTGTAAGCACCATTAACGCCTGACTGGCGCATGGAATAGCCCAAAGACCGCGCCATGCGCCAATATTAACTAAATACTGGAAGCTTGATACTTAACCGTAAAGTCATCCAGACTAGACAAAATCAGCGGTACTTGATTAACTTCCAGCGGCAAGAAAGCATTAACACCGACCCGATGCAAATAAAAGACTTGCTCAGGTAGATAGTTGCCAACCGCCCTGATTTCCCCCTGATAGCCCAAGCGACTGCGCAGCAGCCGGGCATGGGAAAACAACCGACCATCCGCAAAAGCCGGAAAATCCAGTTCAATTAATTCAATACCTTGCAACATGCCAGCTAAATCTTCAACTTTATCGGTAGGCTTGATGCGCAGACCTGTTTTACCGGTACGATTCAGCAATTGCTGCGCCTGATTTTTCCAGTGCTCAACGGAAACGGTAATATTGTCTTGATCGTTAATGGCCGCACTGTCGTCCTCGGCAAAAACCCAAACATTATCGATTAACTGTTTATCTTTTATGATTTGCATAGACTCTTTCTCTAAATGGTTCGAGGCCAATCCGCTGAACGGTACGCAAAAAGCTTTCATCTTCTAAACGCTGCTGAACGTAAACATCAAGAATGGCGGTAACAGTTTGGGTAATCTGATTTTTGGCTACTGAAGGCCCTAAGCGCTCACCGATGGCCGCCTCATTTTCCGACGAGCCACCCAGCGTTAATTGATACCACTCCTCGCCATTTTTATCGACCCCCAGGATGCCGATATGCCCAACGCTTTGGTGGGCGCAGCCGTTCATACAGCCAGACATATTAATTTTCAGATCGCCGATGTCGTGCAGGTAATCCATATCATCAAGCGCCTCATTAATTTCTTTGGCCACGCCGATTGAACCTGCATTAGCCAACTCGCAAAAATCCAACCCAGGACAGCAAATCATATCGGTAGCTGTACCGATATTAGGCGTCGCCAGCTTTAATGCCGCCAGTTTTTGCCAGAGTGGGTATAAATCAGCCTGTTGCACATCAGCCAACACCAGATTTTGCCGATGCGTACTTCTGATTTCAGCAAAACTGTATTGCTCAGCCAAATCAGCAACCGCATCAAGCTGATCGGCAGTAATATCGCCGGGCGGGGAATCGGGTGCTTTCAGGGAAACGAACACGATCCGATACCCAACCACTTTATGCGCTACTGTATTGAATTTAAACCATTTTGCAAAACTCTCGTCGTCAGCCAGATGCTGACTTAAACCACTGTCGCCTTCAGCTTGCAATTTATACGGCGGCGGCGTGAAATGGGTCTGTATTTCGGCAATACGCTCATCACTGAGTAATAAATCGTCACGAATCCGCAGCCATTCTTGTTCAACCATGGCGGTAAATTTTTCTATGCCGGTTTCCTTCACCAGAATTTTGATACGCGCCTTATATTTGTTATCACGTCTGCCATTCAAGTTATAAACCCGAACAATGGCTTCCAGGTAGGAAAGCAGATGTTTTTTCTCGAGGAAGGGCTTGACAGTCTGACCGATGATAGGTGTTCTGCCTAAACCACCGCCTGCCAATACCCGAAAACCCACTTCATCATTTTCATTTTTGACCAGATAGACGCCAATATCGTGCAACTGTACGGCAGCTCTATCACGCTCAGAGCCGCTCACGGCAATTTTAAATTTACGCGGCAAATAGGCAAACTCTGGATGCAAAGTAGTCCATTGCCGGATAATTTCACAATATGACCGAGGGTCTTCGATTTCATCAATCGAAACACCTGCCAGATGATCGGAAGTAGTATTTCTAAGGCAATTTCCGCTGGTTTGAATAGAATGCATTTGCACTGTCGCCAGCTCAGCCAATAAATCGGGCACCTTGTCCAGCTCCGGCCAATTGTATTGCACATTCTGCCGCGTGGTGAAATGGCAATAACCTTTGTCGTATCGCCTAGCGACTTCAGCCAGCTTCCTAAATTGCTTGGCGGACAATAAACCATAAGGCACTGCCACTCGCAACATAGGCGCATGAGTCTGTATATACAGACCATTCATTAAACGTAAAGCCCTGAATGCGTCAGGTGCCAGTTCGCCACTTAAAAAGCGCTGGGTTTGCCCTTTAAATTGGGCAACCCGTTCTTCTATCAGGGTTTGGTCGTCGTTGTTGTATTGATACATTTGGGCTAGTGTAGGCTGATGTGCCGCTTAAATTTCAGGCAATTGATAGTATACAGACAGGGATTAAATGACAAAAATAATTATCTAATGATACCATGTTACATTGATTTACACTGTTTGATAACAACTATAACTTAAAGATTCTGGAAGGGGGTTGCCTTGTTGCGCTTACTGTTAATTTTAGCCGGTCTGCTTTTGATACCGGAAATGGCTATGGCCGAAGAGTTTAAGAGTCTGGGATTAACCGGAACCGAGCGGGGTATTTATACCGTTCTGATTTTCCTGGTAGCCTATGGCTTTGTTATGGCGGAGGAATTTACTCATTTGCGTAAATCCAAACCTGTGATTTTTGCCGCTGCCGTCATCTGGGCGCACGTTGCTATATTAGCCAGCGATGCCGGCATCCCTAGCGGCGAACTGCACGAAGCTTTTGAACATGACTTGAAAGAGTATGCTGAGCTGATGCTGTTTTTGCTGGTAGCGATGACCTATATCAACTCCATGGCTGAGCGTAATGTTTTTGAAGCCTTACGTTCATGGCTGATCAGAAAGCAATTTGGCTATAAACAGCTTTTCTGGATTACCGGCATTATTACGTTCTTCCTTTCAGCAGTCGCTGACAATCTGACTTCGGCCTTGCTGGTCGGTGCAGTGGTAATGGCAGTCGGCGCCGATAACGAAAAATTCGTTTCTGTCGGCTTCGTTAATCTGGTTATTGCCGCGAATGCCGGTGGCGCTTTTTGCCCATTCGGCGACATCACCACCTTAATGGTGTGGCAAGCCGGTTATGCAGAATTTTTTGACTTCTTCAAGCTCTTCGTTCCTTCCGTCGTAAACTTTGTAGTGCCTGCTTTCTTCATGTCTCAGGCCATACCTGCCGGGCAACCGCTGGCCACCAACGAAGCGGCCGTACAATTAAAACCCGGCGCCGTAACCGTTTGCCTGATGTTTTTAATGACGATTATTTTTGCGGTCAGCTTCAAACAATTCCTGCATTTGCCGCCATTCATGGGCATGATGCTGGGCTTATCGGTACTGATGCTTTATGGCTATTACCTGAAAGTCAGATTCCCTGACGAAACCACCGGCGCACGTTTTGATATTTTTGAAAAAGTTAAAGAAGCAGAATGGGATACCCTGCTGTTTTTCTTTGGCGTCGTGTTTGCTGTAGGCGGTTTGGGCTATATCGGTTACCTGGAATTGTTGTCCGGCGCAATGTATGACGGCTTAGGCGCGACCACTGCCAACATTCTGGTCGGTATCATCTCAGCGATTGTCGATAACATTCCGGTCATGTTTGCGGTATTGAACATGAATCTGGATATGGATCTCTATCAATGGTTGTTGGTAACCCTGACTGCTGGCGTCGGCGGCTCGCTATTCTCGGTCGGCTCCGCCGCCGGTGTAGCCTTGATGGGCCAGTCCAATCACAAATACACCTTTTTCAGTCACTTAAAATGGACGCCAGTGATTGCGCTGGGTTATGCAGCGAGTATTTTTACCCATTACGCCATTAATGGTTAAAACGTCGAATCTTTCGATTACCTATTTGCTGTAATTTTATTAGGGAAAGCGCATGTCGACATCCAGCGCCGGTTGGCGTAGCGCTTTCTCGGTTTATGCCCAGTCGAAAGTACTGGGCATGATCCTGCTGGGTTTTTCCGCAGGCTTACCCTTCTCGCTGGTTTCCAGCACCCTCTCCGCCTGGCTGGCGGACGAACAGATTTCCTTATCCGTCATCGGCTATTTCAGCCTGGTCGGCATTGCTTACTCTATTAAAGTTTTTTGGGCACCCGTAGTAGACAGACTACCACTGCCACTGCTAAATCGCCTGCTCGGCAAACGCCGCAGCTGGATGCTATTGGCACAAATAGGCATTGCCTTAGGTTTATTGGGCATTAGTGAAATTGATATGCATATACATTTGCAGCAGGTGGCCTTTCTGGCTGTTTTAATTGCTTTTTGTTCTGCTACTCAAGATATAGCCATCGATGCTTATCGTATTGAAGCCGTCACCGCAAAATATCAGGGCGCCATGGCCGCCATGTATGTTTTCGGTTATCGCCTAGCGCTGCTGATTGCAGGCGCCGGCGTATTGTATCTGGCTGAATACGGCAGCTGGAAAACCGCATATCAGGTCATGGCGGCAGCCATGCTGGTAGGCATAATCACCACGCTTTCTCTATCTGAACCCAATCATGACGAAGACAGCAGAGTCAAGGCAATTGAAGAAAAAATTGAGTCTGCTTTAGGCGTCGATAAGGCCACACCGATACTGGCCGGCTTTTTAAAATGGTTTTCGGATGCAGTTATTAGCCCTTTTGTGGAATTTTTTCAGCGCAACGGCAAAACCGCCATCTGGATATTATTATTGATCGGCATTTATAAAATCAGCGATATCGCCATGGGGGTAATGGCATTACCATTTTATCTGGATTTGGGCTTCAGTAAAAAAGAAATTGCCGATGTCAGCAAAGTGTTCGGATTTTTTATGACTATCATCGGCACTTCCTTAGGCGGCATGTTGGTGGTACGCTTCGGCATCATGCGGCCATTATTGTTAGGCGCAATACTGGCTGCAGCAACCAATCTGCTGTTCGCCGCGCTGGCCTCTACTAAACCCAGTATCGCCCTGCTGGCCGGCGTGATCAGCGCGGACAATCTTAGCGGCGGCATTGCCGCGGCTTCATTTATCGCTTATCTATCCAGCCTGACCAACACCGCTTACACTGCCACGCAATATGCACTGTTCAGTTCTTTAATGACCTTGCCGGCCAAGTTGATCGGCAGTTTCTCCGGCGATGTGGCACTTAGATTTGGCTATGATGTTTTTTTTATCTATTCCGCCATCATTGGCCTACCGGCTATCTTGCTGGTAATTTTGTTAATGCGAAGACCGCTATTCGTTGAGGCTACTGAAAGCGCATAGCTTCAGCTTGGAAAACACGGTACGCGCCTGCTTGGCTTTCTTGGGTTATGATGGAACCACTGATCTCCCAGTAGAGAACAATACCCACTTCACCATTCGAGCAGCACGGTTACCAGACAGATGAAAACGCATAAACAGTTACTGCTAAGCCTACTGCTGGGCGCTTGCAGCGGCTTAATCCTGCACGATTACGCCCAATCCGAAACCGTACAACTCATTAATCGCTATGCTATTGAGCCGATAGGCCAAATATTCCTGCGCTTAATCTTTATGGTCGTCGTGCCTATGGTGCTAAGCGGTTTAATGTTGGGCGTTTATCAGCTCTGCAATCATCATGGCTTGGGCCGGGTTGCAAAACACACGCTGTTCTTTACTGTCTTAGCCAGCTCAGCCTCGGTTATCATCGGCGTTGCGTTAGTCAATATCGCCAAACCGGGCGTCGGGCTGGACATTTCAAAGCTCACCGAAAATACCGCCGCACTACTTAACATTGAGCGGAACGCCGCGCAAGCCAAACCCATAGTTCAATCTATACTGGAAATCATCCCGAAAAATCCATTTGCTACTGCTACCCAGGCGCTGGAAGGCGAAATGCCGGCACTGATGTTCTTCGCCTTAGCCTTTGGCGCGGCGCTGGCAATCAGCAACCGCCAAAAAACATCGCGATTCATCGAAGTACTGGAAGAAATCTATGCCGCCTGCCTGCTGATTGTCGACACTGCGATGAAATTTGCGCCGGCAGCGGTGTTTGCGCTGGTGTTTCAATCCACCTTCAAATTTGGACACCACATTTTAGTGGCACTGGGTTTTTACATGCTGGTGGTGGTGCTGGGCCTGCTGTTGCAACAGTTTGTGGTGTATAGCTTGCTGCTGCGTTGCTATTCCAAAATCGCCCCGCTGACATTTTTCCGGCAATGCCGTGAAGTTTATCTATACGCCTTTGCCACTGCCTCCTCCAACGCCACTTTGCCGCGCTCACTGGAGTTGGCGGAGCAAGAACTACAGCTGACGCCGGAAATTTCACGTTTCGTATTAACCATAGGCTCAACCGCTAATCAGAACGGCACAGCCTTGTTTGAAGGCATTACCGTGCTGTTTCTGGCGCAAGTCTATGGAGTGGATTTATCACTGGGGCAACAGATTCAAGTGGTATTGATGTCTATTCTGGCCGGCATCGGCACCGCTGGCGTACCGGGCGGCTCGTTGCCCTTAATCATGATCCTGACCCAACAATTGGGTATTCCGGCAGAGGGGATGGGGTTAATTCTTGGGGTAGACCGATTTTTGGATATGTGCAGAACCACTTTGAACGTCAGCGGTGATTTGGTGATTGCGGCATTGGTGGATCAGGCGGAGGAAACTTAAAAACGCACCCTTTCCCATAGATTTCAGCTAACTGTTGAGTTTGTATTCTTATCGAAGCCCATCTGATGCCGGGGTATTCTGTCAGAGGACGCCGTGAATACATTCCGTGTAGGCTTAAGTCGGCATGAGCCACAAGGAAGTGGTAAATGCGGCTATTGCAGGAGAAAATAGCCGTCCATACCTCCTAAACTTCTGTTATTGATGAGAATGATCCGAACCTACCTTCCTCGAAAATACGCCCCAAGCAAAGGAGATGCCTGCTCTCAGCCTCTCTTCAAAATTTCCGCTCAATAAATCCATCGGATAACTCATAAGGCATAACATTTGAATTCAGCCAAGGGTGGGCGCGCTTTTTGCAACCCCGCTAAATTTAAGCTATTGATTCTAAATGACTAAAAGAAAAACATTGCCCACCCTACACTTGAATGTCTAGGAACACACACAGGCGGTGGCTAACTATTGAGTAACGCTTCCGGGGTTTCTGCCTGAAAGACTTGTGCAGTCCATTTCTCAATTTCTTCAGGTCTAGCCTGGCGTATTTTTGTTTGTAAATCCAGACTCACTGCTCCGAATTTAGAGTCCAGTAATAACAAAAATAGTTTAGCAGCTTCTTCCTGCCGCCCTTGCTGCCACCCCTCTTGACGACCTTCTTGACGACCTTCTTGACGACCTTCTTGACGACCTTGCATGATGCCTTCTTGTAAGCCTTCTTTTTTCCAGTTTTTAACTGTTTCTGATAGCATCGTTTGTACCTCTTGCAGAGAGTGAAATTCTTTAAAATTGGTGCCGACGATTTTTCGTGGCAGTAACACCCTATTAAACCAAACATTAAAGGCTCTTGATAAGCCCTCCTGTTCTGCCTTAGAGTTTAACCAATCCAGCAGATGATTTAGTACTTGCTGAATATCGCGATCTGTTCGGCTATTTTCAAGTTGAAACAAAGCCCCTACCAAATTTTTGAGACCAGTAAAGTCCTCAACCGCATAACATCCTTCATCCAGCAACAGAAAACTAAGCTGTGGCCGGTATTTTTCCAGTCCGATAGGTGCAGGTTGAATCAACTTATCCAATTCTACCGGTGCTTTCCAGCGGCATTCGCCATTATAAAGAACCAAAGGCAAAACAGGCGGCAACAGATTTTGTTTGCCCAGTTTTTTGGTACGAATCAGATCTTGATACAACAAAGCAAGGTAGCCGAGAATACGCACCGCCATAAAATGATCAACAGTGGATTGAAATTCCAGCAGCAAATACACATACAGCCACTCATCATCACCCCAACGGATGCGCCATATTATATCATCCTCTCTATCCCGCAGATCGTCGGTCACATAGCTACCACTGACTTTCTCTAAGGTATCAAAGTCGCAATGGCTCACCCATTCTTCTTTAACAAATCCCTTAAGCAAATCCTCAACCATCTCCGGGTGTGAGAACAACAGTTTATAGCTGTTATCGTGCGACATGCATTATAAAAAACGAAGCCAGCACATCAAAATCCTCTTATTACCCTTAAGACCCCGCCAGCACAAGCACTCCAGCTAAATTCAGCCAAAATAGCCTTTCTAACGACTTTCATAGCCTCTGTATTTTCCTGAGTCAAAACTTCAACGATTTTTTTGGCAACCTGTTGCGGCTCATTGGCCGGCACATAGTTTGCCAATCCCTTGCTGACTTCCTGCAATACCGGAATATCGCTGCAAATTACTGGTGTACCATGCCCCAAGGCCTCTACCGGCGGAAAACCAAAACCTTCGGCTAAGGACAGAAAAATAAACAGTTCCGCATACTCGTAATAGCTATGCAAGCTAGGCTCATCTAATCTTTTTATCGCAATCACCCCTTCCTGATTCGGTTCGGCAATACCGCAAAGGATCAGCTGCAGCGGTGCCTGGCTGCACTGCCGGTACGCTTGATAGGCGGCAAGGACGCCTGCGGCGTTCTTGTGGGGTAATGTTGAGGCAATAGCAAATAAATAAGGTTGCGCAAACGGTCTTGGGCCGGGCTGGGTGATCGCTACGCCGTTATAAACCACGCTAACCCCGCTGGTTCTGCCCAAGCGTTGTGCAATGTCATCGGCGGTTGCTTGCGAAATAGCGATGACGCTATCGGCGGTTTTTGCGCTGGACACTATGGAGGTATTGATAAACAGCTCTTCCAACCAGCCAAATTGACCGGGATAATGTTCTTTGTACCAAAGCGGAATTAAATCATGAATCACCAATACAGTTTTAATGCCCGGTGAAAAAAACTTTAACGCTTTCGGCAAAAAACCTTTAGGCGAGAAATATACGTCGGCTTTTAAGTTTTTCAGCCTTAAGGCTGCGCCACCAAACAACCAGCCTATACGCTTCAGCTTGCCGGGCACAACGCCGATAATCTCTACCTTTACATTTTTATGCGAGTAGCTGAAATCGGCAATATTGCCGGCATTAGCAAGCACGATAATTTCCGTATCCGTATCATCGTCAAGCTGTTGCACCAGCGCTTTAAGCAAATTTTTTGCATAAATGTAGATGCCGATACTTTTTCCCTGTCCGGGTACTAATTCATAGGCATCAAAGACTATCCGCATGGAGCATCCTAATCGTTTGCCGGATCAACGACATTTTGCAGAAAACTGGTCAGTCTTTTGCCGCAAACAGCACTGGCATAAGTGCTAAGAAAACGTTCTCGCGCCGCTTGACCGGTGGCTTCCATCCATCCATGATTACTGATGGCTTTGGCGACTATCCGCGCAGCCGTTGCTGCATCCGCCAACGGCAAGGCTAAGCCCACGGCATTGTTAGCCAATACTTCCGGCACCCCGCCCACCGCAGCGGCAAATACCGGGCGGCCACGGGCAATGGCTTCGATCAGCGTCACCGGCAGATTTTCGATAGTCGCGACATGAATACAAGCCCTATGCGTATCGATAAGCGGCGCAGCATTTTTGATAAACCCGGCAAAATTGACTAAATCACTAATCCCCAGTTCGTGCGCCTTGGCTTCCAACATGGCTAGGTCCGGGCCATCCCCGACTATCGTTAAGCTTAAAGCCGTACCCTGTTCACGTAGCGCCGCGATAATCTCCAGCAAATACTGTTGATTTTTACGCGTCTCCAGGCTGCCGATATTAATCAAATCGGCGGTAATTGACTGCGTTTGCGGTACACCTGGGTCTGGTAAAAAATTGGGTATGACTATGCTCGGTAACGTGGCAACCGCTGGAATACGCTGACGCAATTCGGTTTGCATGAAACGGGAGACATAAACCAGTCCATCCAGGCAAGGCAGCACTCTGGCTTCAAATTCGCGGATGGCGCGAAATAATTTGCCGCCTAGCCGAACTTTCCCTTTACCAACCCATTCATCGGCTTGCGACACATTGAAGTGAGTCACCATAATCACCCGCTGCCTTGCAGAAACCCTAGCGCGAAGCGCGGCATCGGCAGCCAAAGGGCATTGCGCATAAACGACGCAATCCTCACCGGACTTTAAGCGCTGCTGTAAGGCTAGTCTTAAAAATAAGCCATGCCAATACCGGTACCACCACACGCTGATTTCACCATTAAGCTTATTCAGAATTTTTCTGACCGCAAAAATCGGATAAACCAGAAATTTATAATAAGAAAACGGCGTAATTAACTGGTGCTTAATTTGTTGTTCGCTCAGATAGCCGCGATAACAATTAAAATGCGTCTGCACCCCGGTTTCACCGGTTGGCCGCATGATGGTGGCAATGATAATTTCATTCATGAGCTTATTTTGCGCTGATTTTTATCAAATTTTACCAGCTCAGCCCAGTCTTACTTTATGGTTGAAACATAATAAGCGACCGCTTTGATTTCTTGTTCAGTCATTTTAGCTGCGATCATATGCATCATATTCTCACGACTTTTAGCTCGCGCCCCGGATTTGAAATCACTCAAGGTTTTTATCAGATAATCCGGGTGCTGGGAATGTAACGCAGGAAAAGATGCCGGTCTATTACCTTCACCAAATGGGCCGTGACAAGCGACGCAAGCCGAAACAGCGGTGGTCAGATTGCCGTTGCGATATAAATCGCCACCTTGCGCAACCAAGGCCTGTAACTCGCTTTTTTTCTGTTCGCCGGTTTTGGCAACAGCATCATCGTCATCACTATCAGGTAAAACCAAAGTAGGATTAGCAGAAATCTTGATTCCGGAATAGTAATCGGCAATCTCTTCAATAGCTTGATCGTCCAAACCTACCGCCATCGGTGCCATCATCGGCGATAATCTGGCACCGCTTTTAAACGCCTGTAATTGTTTAACCAAATAGCCCTTATGTTGCCCTGCCAGTTTTGGGAAGCCGGGCATCTGGCTATTGCCGTCTTCACCGTGACAACCGGCACATGAGGCGGCTTTAGCTTTGCCGGCGCTACCTTGGGCCAACACAGTGCCGGCACTTGCTGTCAACACTAAAGAAATGGAAACAATCAGCAGTTTTCTAATCATTTTGGGTCCTGTCTGGATACAATCTCAAAGTAAAGCAGCCCGCATAACAACAGACGCTATAATAGCTGGGATTCTAACCGATTTATTATGACTAAGCGAGATAGAGATGAATCCAATATATCATCAGGCAAAATTCATCAATAGCGCGCCCCGCTTACAGGATGCTCCGCCAGACCAAGGCATGGAGATTGCTTTCGCCGGTCGCTCCAACGCTGGAAAATCCAGTGCAATCAACACATTGGTGCGACAAACAGCCTTAGCCCGAGTAAGTAAAACCCCTGGCCGCACCCAATTACTTAATTTTTTTGCGATAGACGACAAACGTAAACTGGTTGATTTACCCGGTTTCGGTTACGCAAAAGTACCTGAGTCGATTAAAAAAGATTGGCAAAAAATGATGGAATCTTATTTAAATGACCGCAAAGCATTATGCGGCATTGTGCTGGTGATGGACATCCGCCATCCGTTGACAGAATTTGACTGGCAAATGGTGGAATGGTGTGAACACGCCCAACTGCCCATCCACATTCTGCTGACTAAAGCCGATAAGCTGACTTATGGTGCCGCTAAAAATACTTTATTCAAGGTGCAAAACGATTTAGGCCGAGTCAGTATTGAGGTCACCATCCAATTATTTTCGGCACTGAAAAAAACCGGGATTGACGATATTCATCATATGCTGGATGAATGGTTCAAATGGTAGTGTCATAAAGATGCGTTAAGCCGTGAAGCACATCCTATCCGGTTATCTAAATTCTAATGAGCCTGATCCCAATTTTCGCCCCAGCCGACATCCACTAATAAAGGCACTTGTAAAGTGGCTGCATTAGACATTAAACCGCGTATGGTTTCGACAGACTCCGGCAATTGTGTTTCCGCCACTTCAAACACTAATTCATCATGCACTTGCATGATCATTTTTGCCGCTGGCCGGTTCTCGCTAATCCAGGCGTCGCAGGCCAGCATCGCCCGCTTGATAATATCCGCAGCACTACCTTGCATAGGCGCATTGATAGCGGTACGTTCCGCATATTGGCGTTGCGCCGCGTTTCGGGCATTAATTTCCGGCAAATAGAGGCGTCTGCCGAAAATAGTCTCGACATAGCCTTGTTGCTTAGCCTGTTCGCGGATACTGTCCATATAGTGCTTAACCCCTGGATAGCGGCTAAAATACAGATCAATATAGGCTTGCGCCTGATTTCTGGGTAAACCCAATTGTTGCGCCAACCCAAAAGCCGACATGCCGTAAATCAAACCAAAATTAATGGCTTTGGCGGAGCGCCGCAAATCTTGCGTCACCTGGTCAAGCTCCACTTCAAACACTTCGGCCGCCGTGGCACTATGCACATCAACTCCTTGGGAAAATGCCGCCAATAAGCCGGCATCACCTGACAAATGCGCCATAATGCGCAATTCAATCTGCGAATAATCGGCAGCAACGATTTTATAACCTGGCGGCGCAATAAAAGCCTGCCGGATTTTACGGCCTTCTTCGCTACGAATCGGGATATTTTGCAAATTAGGATCGGAAGAAGAAAGCCGTCCGGTAGCGGCGACAGCCTGATGATAGGAAGTATGCACCCGGCCGGTTTTGCTGTTGATTTGTTGCGGCAACTTGTCGGTATAGGTTGACCTTAACTTACTCATGCTGCGAAAATCCAGGATCAGCCTAGGCAGCTGATAATCTACCGCCAGCTCTTGCAAGACCGACTCATCGGTAGAGGGTTGTCCAGTTGGGGTTTTTTTCAAAACCGGCAGTTTCAGCCTATCATACAGAATTTCCTGAATCTGCTTGGGCGAGCCGATATTGAATACCCCACCTGCCAGATCATGAGCCTGCCGCTCTATCCCCAGCATCCGATTAGCCAATTCCATGCTTTGCTGCGCCAACATATCGCTATCAATCAGCACCCCATTTTCCTCGATGCGGGTTAATACGCCGATCAGTGGAATTTCAATTTGCGTATATAAATCCCACAAGCGTGGATGCTGACTGAGCTGCTGTGACAGGGTTTGATGCAAACGCAAAGTGATATCGGCATCTTCTGCAGCGTATTCACTGGCCTGCTCAATAGCCACTTCCTGAAAACCGATTTGCTTAACCCCTTTTCCGGCGACATCTTCATAATGAATGGTTGTCACCCCCAGATAATGTTTAGCCAAATCATCCATATTATGTTTGGTCGCGGTACTGTTTAACACATATGACTCCAGCATAGTGTCATGACGCACGCCACGCAAATAAATACCATGATTAACCAGCACATGAGCATCGTATTTTAGATTTTGGCCCAATTTTGCATGATTAGGATCTTCCAATAATGGTTTTAAGGCCGCCAACACCGCTTGCCGATCCAGTTGCTGCGGCACATCAGGATAATCGTGCGCCAAAGGTAAATAAGCGGCCTGCCCAGCTTCTACTGCAAACGATACTCCAACGATTTCAGCTTCGCTGTAATTGAGACTGGTGGTCTCGGTATCAAAAGCAAACAGTTCTGCCTGCTTGAGTTTATCCAGCCAGTTTTCGAAATCCGCCTGACTAAGAATAGTCTGATAATCCTTATCCGTCGGCGCTGCCGGTTTGGCAACAAACGTAGCCGACACTGGCTGCTCGCTTTTCCCATTCAAGGTTTTCAACCAGCTGGTAAACCCCAGCGCACCCAACTGCTGTTTTAATCCGGCAATATCCGGTTCCCGCCGTTTCAATTGATCCAATGTGTAGTGCAAAGCCACATCGCATTTAATGGTCGTCAGAGCGCGAGACAACGGCAGTTGCGCTAGGCTTTCGCGGAGATTTTCGCCAATCTTACCTTTGATTTTATCGGCATTAGCTATCAGATTGTCTAAATCGCCATATTCTTGCAGCCATTTGGCGGCGGTTTTGGGGCCTACTTTAGGAACGCCGGGAATGTTATCCACGGCATCCCCCATCAAGGCCAGATAATCGACAATCTGTGTCGGCTTGACCCCAAACTTTTCTTCCACGCCGGTTATGTCTAGCATGGTATTGGTCATTGAATTTTCCAGGGTAATTTGCTCGGTGACCAGTTGCGCCATATCCTTATCGCCGGTGGAAATAATCACCTGAAAACCCTGTCTTGCCGCATTCTGCGCCAAACTGCCCAGCACATCATCGGCTTCCACCCCGTGTTCGATAATCAAAGGCAAACCCAAGGTTTTAATCAGTTCATGCAGCGGCTCAATCTGTACGCGTAAATCATCCGGCATAGGCGGACGATGGGCTTTATATTGATCATATAACTGATGCCGAAAGGTTTTTCCCGGCGCATCGAACACCACGGTAAAATAAGGCGTATCGTAATCACTCACCAATTTACGCAGCATGTTGGAAACCCCGTAAATAGCATTGGTGGGCAGACCCTGGGCATTATTCAACGGCGGCACTGCGTGGAAAGCGCGGAATAAAAACGACGAACCATCGACCAGGATCAGTTTTTTCAAAGGGGTTTCGATCATGTTAGCTCAACCAGCAAAATTATGTTGTGGCAACAATACAGGGCTACCGGGTAGGCTGCAACCAGAGAATCCTGACATAAGCATTACTCCGCCCGATGCGCAATCTCTTGCATCAACAAGATCAATCCCACCCCAGCCAAAATAAAGCCGATCTGATATAAAGAAGTTTTCATATCGGTTTTTTGGTGCAAGGAAGGAATTAAATCAGCCACTGCGATATAAATAAAGCTGGAAGCCGCTAGAGTCAGAAAATACGGTAACAGACCGTGCAGACTGCCTAAACTAAAATACGCCAATACCCCACCGACTACAGTAGCTAGGCTAGACAAAATATTGTAGAACAATGCCTTAGCTTTACTATAACCACTGTGCAGCAGGATGGCAAAATCGCCGACTTCCTGCGGAATTTCATGGGCTGCCACCGCTAAACTAGTGACAATACCCAACTGAATATCCGTTAAAAAAGCCGCAGCAATCAGCACCCCATCCACAAAGTTGTGAATGCTATCACCCAAGATGATAAACAAACCAGCCGGGCGCACGGCTTGATGGCTGGGATGGTTATGGCTATGCCGGTGATGCGCGGCATGATGCGAATCTTCGCCATGCGCCTCGCAGCTCTGGGCATGGCAATGCCGCCAGACCAGCAGTTTTTCCAAGGTAAAAAACAGCAAAATACCGATCATAATCGTGGCGGACAATTGCGGCATCTCAGCCACCGGCGTTTCCGCAAACGCCTGCGGCAGCAGACCGCAAAACGCGCCGGTCAACAATGCGCCAATTGCAAAGCTCACGCCATGCGGCAGCACTCTGGTTTGCCATTTATCCGGCAACAACAAAAAAACACTGGCCGCCAAAACACTAAGCACCCCGCCGATGGCTGTAAACAAAATAATAAACCACAATGTGTTCAAAATGTATCGCTCCAAATCAAGCTGACCATCCGGCCGGTAGCGCCGCCGTCTCGGCGGTAAGAGTAGAAACGTTGCGAATCAGCAACGGTGCAAAAGCCGCCACCGTCAATCTGTGTCACGCCGTGTTCCAGCAGCGTGATGCGCGCCAACTGATAGATATCTGCCAACCATTTGTCGGACAGCGTGGCCTGAAACGCATTGGCAGCCACGGGATTATCACTAACAAAAGCAGTTCTCACTTCCTCACCAACTTCAAAATGCGCCGGGCCAATTGCCGGCCCCAACCAAACCTGCACATCCCGGCAACTCATATGCTTTAGTGTTTCACCGAGTATCCCGGCTTGCAACCCGCGCCAGCCGGCATGGGCGGCGGCAATAACTCGACCTTGATCGCCGCAGAATAACACCGGCAAACAATCGGCGGTTAATACCGAACAAACAACCCCCGGTTGATCGGTATAACTGGCATCAGCTTGGGCCAGACCACTAACTTGATCGGCCTTGACCACCTGCACCCCATGCACCTGTTGCAACCAAACCGGCTCAGACGGTAATTTCAAACGCTCTTTAATGAGTTGCCGGTTAACCGAAACATCAACAGGATCATCATTAACATGCGCAGCCGGATTCAAGCTGGCGTAACCCCCCTTGCTGACACCGCCACAGCGCAAGGTAACCGCCGCATGGACATGAGCAGGCACAAACCAATCAGGTTTAATCCAGTTCATTTTCCGCCATCACCGTCAAAAGGTGCCGCATATCGTCCGGCAAAGGCTGTTCCCATTCGAGATATTCGCCGGTTTCCGGGTGTTCCAGCCCCAGTTTGGTAGCATGTAAGGCCTGTCGCTTAAAATTTCGCAAGGCTTCCGCCAAGGCCGGATTACAATCGGCAGGCATTTGAAAGCGGCCGCCATAAACCTGATCGCCCACCAACGGATAATTGATATGACTCATATGTACCCGAATCTGATGAGTGCGCCCGGTCTCCAGTTTCACACGAATCAAGGTATGGCGTTTAAAGCGTTGTTCCAGACGGTAATGCGTCACGGCCTCCTTACCGTCTCGACGTACCGCATTGCGCTTACGATCCACCGGATGCCGACCGATAGGCTCATCAACCGTACCGCCTGCCGTCATCCAGCCTTTCACCAGCGCCAGATATTCACGGTTGATGCTACGTTCCTGCAATTGCTCAACCAAACTATTATGCGCCTGTAAAGTTTTGGCGACCATCAGCAAACCGCTAGTTTCTTTATCAATACGATGCACAATGCCGGCCCGCGGCAAAATATTCAACTCGGCATCGTGATTAAGCAAGGCATTGACCAAAGTGCCGTGCCAGTTGCCAACCGCCGGATGCACCACCAGACCAGCCGGTTTGTTGACGATCAATAAAGAGTCGTCCTCATAAATAATATCCAACGGAATATCTTCCGCATCGCAGTCTAATACCACTTCCGCTTCGGCATCCAGCTCAATTTCTTCGCCACCATCCAGCTTCTCGCGCCCTTTCAGCGCCACCCCATTTACCTGTACTCGCCCTGCTTTAATCCAGGTTTGCAGCTTGCTGCGCGAATAATCCGGGAACATCTCCGCCAAACATTGGTCCAATCTCATGCCTGCCAGTTCTTCAGGAACCCTTGCCGTTAATATCGTCATAGTCGTTTTTAAGTTATACTCACTATCTGAATGCTGCCTTGAGCCGCAAAAAACCCGCAATGTTACAACGTCTTGTCTCTCGTATGCGATTACTTTTAGTAAAATCTATTTTTATAGCCACTCTGGCCTTGATGTTGCAAGGCTGTGAAACTATTGAATCTTTAACCAAAGACTCGCCTACCAGTAAAGAAAAAGAGGATGAGTACGCCGGCTGGGATGAAAAAAAATTCCACGATCAAGCCAAAGAGGCGTTGGATAAAAAAAGTTATCAAAAGGCCGTGGCATTGTACGAAGCACTGGAAGCTCGCTATCCTTTTGGGGATTATGCGCCGCAAGCTCAGCTTAATGTTGCTTACGCCTATTATAAAAACGACGATCCCGAAGCGGCTTTGGCGGCGGCGGATCGGTTTATTAAAACTCATCCCCGCAATCCTAGCGTTGATTACGCCTATTACCTAAAAGGCCTAGTCAATTATAATCGCGGCATCGGCTTTCTTGATCGATTTTTACCAACGGATTCCTCTCAGCGCGATCCCGGCGCCGCCCGTGACGCATTTGACAATTTTCAAGACCTGACCCGGCGTTTTCCAAATAGCCAATACGCGGCTGATGCTAAACAGCGTATGGTGGCTTTACGCAATAATCTGGCAATGTATGAAATCCATGTCGCCGACTTTTACATGCGCCGCCATGCTTATGAAGCGGCCGTCAATCGCGCCAATCATGTCATCAAAGAATTTCAACGTACCCCTGCGGTGCCTGTCGCCTTACAAATCATGCAGGAAGGCTATCAAAAACTGGGCTTGCCCGATCTGGCTGCCGATGCTGAACGTATTTACAAACTCAATTATCCTAACGGCACCGCAATGGCCGATTATAAGGATGACAGTTTCATCCAAAAATTATGGGATTCAATGGGTCTGGACACCAGCCGTTAAAACGCTCAAGTATGCCGGCTGATCAAGCTCGCGGGGTTCTCCTGGCGAAAACTCTGTGCGTCGGCAAAAGCAATTTGCTGAGCTTTCCTTATCGACTATCAGCACACGCTATTGTCCTAAGCAGCCTATTGGCATTCGCTTTTCCGTCATCAACCGTTGCCGATGTTAAGCCTGAGCCGCTTTTCCAGAACCGCTTCTTTACCCTGTCGCAAACTAACGAATTATTATGCGCCAACAGTTTGCAGCAATTTACCCCGCTGGAAAAATTGGCGGCAATCATTCGCTTTTATGAACTCAATCACCCAGAACTCCGCAAACAAGCCGTTGCAGTATTAACCGATCACAAAAATACCGACCACCTTGAGAATTTGGCGGATTTTCGTAAAACTTGCGCGAACAATACCTCGCCTGACTTATGCGTACTGGAAAAATATTGGGATGATCAAGATGCCGCCTGGCGGGCGCTGGCTTTGTTTTACGACACCAAAACAATCATTAAACACAGTGACACCTATAAGCGTGACGATGATTATTTAATGCCGCGCTTCACTGCCGATCATCTGCGGATTTTTGAAAAAGCGATTCGTAAAATTCCACCATTTTTACGACAATCCATCAGCAAAGCCAAGCCTACCGACAACCTGGCTCAGGAAATAGCCGATAAACCAACAGCCATGCAAACGCTGATTCTCGACGCCTTCCCAGACGATTACAATACCAGTATCTGGCAGGATCACACACATCCTTTGACCTTTGTTCCGGGCTTTGGTTTTCGCCAACAAACGGTGGCGCAAGTCTACAGCGGACAAAATTTAATTATATTCACTATCAAGGCTTTTGATAAAGGTAAGGAAGGAGGCTCTTACCGCGACATCGGCCTGGAATATCTGGTAGATTTTCGCTTGCCTATCGTGGTGCATGAAATTGCCCACACCATTGATAATTTTCATTTCTGGAACGGTCAGGACGATTTGTATTTTTTTAACCGTTACCGAAAAATATCCAATGACGCCGACACCGTTAAAATTATTGCCGACGCCAAACTGGCGTTGTGGCCGTCCAAGTGGTTTGAAGCCTTTGAGAGTCTGGCGGAAGTCAATCAAGGCCGGTATGATGGCAATACCCAAGAAAAGTTGGCGGAACTGCTAGCCCAATACATCCTGATACCGGAACGCTTAAAGCAAAGCGCACCAGCTGCTTATCAATGGCTGCGTGATTCGGTGTTTAGAGGTCTGGAATACCAAGGCTATGATAGTTGCAGCACCCCGCTGAGCCAGCCGTTAAAATGGTGGCAGGATTTTACAGCTAAGATATTGGGGCACTAGTAGTCCACCAATCTATTTTTGACGGATAGGCTGATCTGATGCCGGCGTATTCTGTCAGAGGTTTAGGAGGCATGGAACGGCTCTGCTCCTGCAATAGCCGCATTTACCACTTCCCTGTGGCTCATGCCGACTCAAGCCTACAGGGATGTATTCACGGCGTCCTCTGACAGAATACCCCGACATCAGATGGGTAGCCATTAACCGTCATTATAGGTTTGGCGAACTACTAAGCACCATTATTCCAGCAAATCTAATACGAGGTTGATATGTTAGCCATTGAACAAGCTAATCGCATAACAGAAGAAGACTATTTACAATCAGAAAGTTTTTCGCCTGTTAAGCGGGAATATATTGATGGCCTTGTGTACGCCATGGCTGGCGCATCCCATAACCATAGCTTTATTTCCGGTAATATTTTTCGTAAGTTCGGCAATCATTTAGAGGGAAGTCCTTGCGCTACTTTTATGTCCGACACGCGAGTGCGCATGGGTAAAGACTATGTTTACCCTGATGTTTTGGTTGATTGCAATACAATCTCAGGCGATGATTTTTATTCGGCATCGCTGGTGATTATTGTGGAAGTGTTATCCAAATCCACCCGAAAATTCGACACCACGCTAAAGCTTATTCGCTATATTAACATGCCTTCTTTACGTGAATATGTGCTGATCGAACAGGATATTGTCGCTGTTCAGGTTTTACGAAAAAGCCGGCATTGGCTACCTGAGTATTTTTATATTGGCGACTCAGTCACCTTTACGTCGATCAACTTAACGTTAACCGTTGAAGAAATTTACGACCGCGTCGATAATGTGGATATGCGTGAATTTCGACAACAAAAACAATCGTCACTTCCTATTTAACCCGCCAGCCATGAAAAAACCACAAACCTTGTCGTTACAGGAACAACTGCTTAAATCCGGTCTTGCCAGCGATGCCAAGGCTAAGCAGGTGAAATCTGAAAAACGCAAACAGAGCAAACAGCAACGCAATAACGGCGTTGAAATTGTTGATGAAATCAAACTCGATGTCGAACAAGCGCGTTTACAACAGCTGGAACGAGACAAAGAGCTTAACCAATTGCGTAAACTAGCCGAAGAACAAAAAGCCTTGGCCGCACAAATTAAACAAATTGTCGAACTTAATTGCATTGCCCAAGATGAACACGGCTTGGCTTATCAATTTACCGATGACAAAAAAGTAAAATCGGTTTATGTGTCGCACAAAGTTAGAGAGGCCTTAATAGACGGCAGGGCCGGTATTATTCGCATCGGACGCAGTTACAACATCGTACCGACTGAAATTGCTAAAAAAATCCAAATCCGTGATGCCGGCGGCGTGGTGGTGCTCAATCAAGCTACCCACGAAATCGCTGCCGCAGATGACCCTTACGCAGCCTTTCAAATTCCTGATGATTTGTTATGGTAACCCATTCAAACATTGAAAACGTGCAAAAAAACGTTACTATTCAGCGTAGGATGACGAATATTAAACCCATGTAGATGTGCCGACCAACGGGCGGCGCCTCATCCCTCCAGAGATATTTATCAGCAAAGCACACGCTACGATTAAAACCACTATCGTTCCAAAGCATAAGATTTGGGATCAACATCAGTAGGCCGCCCCAAAATTAAATCAACCAATAATTTAGCAGAAGCCGGCCCCATCACCAGACCGTTTCTAAAATGCCCGGCGTTAACACTGACATTGTCGTAATCGGGATGCCGACCAATATAGGGCACACCTTGCGGCGTACCTGGCCGCAGCCCGGCCCAATGATGAATCACCGGATAGTGCCGCAAAACCGGTAGTAAATCGGTAGCAAATTGCTGCAGCTTATCTTTGGCAACTGCAGTGGTGGCTTTATCAAAACCGCTCGCCTCAACTGTGCTGCCTGCCAGTATTCTGCCATCCCGGCGCGGAATTAAATATTGATCGCCATCCAGTACCATCTGCGCCAAGGTATCCGGTTTGGCCTCAAACACCAGCATCTGTCCTTTGACCGGTTGAATCGGTAAAGCCTCTGCCATACTGGGCAGCAAAGTATGCAAAAAACCAGCCGTCCATGCGCCAGTACAAATTATCAACTGTTCAAAGGAAAAGCGCTGCCGGTTAGTTTCAAGCGCGGTGACACGCCTATTTTCCACCACAAGTTTGCTGATTTCAGCATTTTCTATCAAAACCACCCCAATGCGTTGCAAATAGGCCAATAATGATTTCAACAGCCTTGGATTACGAATTTGGGCAATCTCCGGCAACCAAAGTGGTTGCTGAAAATCAGTTTTCAATTCCGCCAATTTATCCGTTGGCGCTTCTCGACAAGCCACTCCATACTGCGTACACCATTGCACCGCCTCGGCAAAATCCGGATTTTTACAAATCAGCATCCCGCTGGCAGTCCATTCTGGATCAATACCGGTTGCCGCCAACAATTCCTGATTAAGCTGCGGATATTGCTGTAAGCTATTCACAACCAATTCTGTAATTGCCTGCTCTTGGCGCCAGGGGTAAATCGGCAACAGTATGCCTCCGCCAGCCCAGGAGGACTCCCGCCCCGCTACCGATTGATCAATAATGGTCACGTGACATCCGGCCAAACGCAATTCACGGGCTGTCAGCAAACCACTGACACCGCCACCGATAATCAATATTTCACTATTTATAATCATAGGGTTACTGATTCTGCCGGTAATTTCATAAGGCTAAGATTTTGAGCTTGGATCGTGTTGATTACGATGAGGGAGAACATAGTTCGATACCTATTTTGCTGGTGCGGCGTGTGAGTCAACTGAAAAACCCACGCTTAAATTCATGCTGCAAAGTAGCACAAAGCCGACCATCCGGGTAAATATCACCGGGCTACGGCATAGTGCAAATTTTAAACTAATTGTTGCTTTTTTTTGACAAATAACAACTCTGCTTTATAATATTTATGCAGCTTATTGATATAAATCAATTTTTTTGAAGAAAAAAAAATAACGCAAAACTTGTATGGCAACTGTTTTACTGCTAGTATTGCCCATGTGAAGAAATGCTGTGTTGCTGTAAAGCAAAAACACTCTTAACAATAACTACCCTAATGGGAGACCGACAATGACATTTAATAAAACTAAATTAGCGCTCAGCATTGCTGCCGCATCTTTATCCGTGACTATGATCGCGCCGCAAGCGCAAGCCGTTGACGCAGATGCATTACAAGTGCAAATGCAACAAATGGCTGCGCAAATGAAAGCGATGCAAGCTGAACTGGATCGTGTTAAAGCATCAGCAGACAATGCTGCCGCTGCTGCACCTAAAGTTCAAGAGCTGGATCAATGGATGGCATCTGTTAAGCATACGCCTGAAGCAACTACTTCGTCTAAAGATAACGTGGTTCGTGTTCGTGGCGGCTGGGGTGTTGCTGATCAGGCGCGTGGTAGTAATTTATCCCCTACTGGCGGCGCTGGCGATCCATTGATCGGCACGAAAACACCGGCTTCTCAGGATATGTATTATTACGGCGCTGCGTTTGATTACAATATCAACAATGATTTGTTCGGTTTTCATGACGGCACTTCCTTCCAGATCGAGTTTGGCGCTGAATACGGCAACTTCGGTAACCATCAATCTTCTGGTTTAACAGGCAATAATGGCGTTGCATATGGCTTCAACAATTCAGCTGTACTTGTAAACCAACTCCGCATCAATGCCTCACCAAAAATCAAATTCATGCATGACAGCAGATTGAGACCTTGGTTGATTCCTGTTGGTTTAGACATCAACATCATCAGCCCACCATCCGGCTCAGTAACCGTGATGAACACCGGCATGAACTTCGGCGGCGGTGTGGATTATGACATTTGGCGCGGCATCATCATCGGCGTTGACGGTCGTTACCACTACACACCACAAACCATCAACGGTGTAAACACCGATGGTTTCACTTTGGGTGGTTCTGTAGGCTTCAAATTCTAATTTGTAAGCTTTATAACAGTACGCAAAAAGGGAAGTCCGCAAGGGCTTCCCTTTTTTTGTGCAGTCCAACCTGCACTATCAATAAAACGTAGGATGTACCAACCAACGGGCGGCGCATCGTTCCACCAGAGGCCATCATCAACAAAGCACAAACCTTGCGCAATGCGACTGATTCGTTACAATACCGGTTGACATTTTAGACCACCTTGCCGATATTTGGACTCTGAGTGATGCGCCGCCCGTTGGTTGGCACATCCACCTTTTGATGTAGCCTGTTGCCGCTATTAGCAATAGTAGAGCTGATTCTAGGTTGAAAGACCTGTAGGGTGATCATTCAGAAAAATCCGTTAGCGAAATAAAAGCTTGGCGAGTTACGAGATGCGAAAACAGCTTTGCCAAAAATAGAACCATTGTGCGCATCTCTAACCCGCCCTACGGCCTAAATAATTTTTGTGGTGAATATATTATGGCATTAAGAAAAGATGAAGCGCCCTTACACATCAACATCTCTGAAACAGAGTATCTGGAAGCAGAATTAAGTTCCGAAATCAAGCATGAGTATATTGATGGCAAAGCGTATGCGATGGCCGGTGCCGGCTCTAACCACAATCGTATTGCTGTCAATATTTGCAGAGAATTCAGCAATCATCTCAAGGGTACGCCTTGCGAAACATTTATGTCTGACATGAAAGTACGCATTGGGCATGACTACGTTTACCCGGATGTAATGGTGGATTGCAATACCTTGAGAATTGATGATTATTTTGCCAATTATCCAGTCATCATTGTCGAAGTTTTATCCCGATCAACCCGAAAAATCGACACAACCATCAAGTTGATTCGCTACATTAATCTGCCATCCTTGCAGGAATATGTGTTAATTGAGCAGGATATTGTATCGGTTCAAGTACTCCGCAAAACCAATGACTGGAAATCCGAGTATTACTATTTGGGCGATACGGTCACTTTTCAGGCTATCGGCTTAACATTATCCGTTGCAGACATCTACGACCGCGTTGAAAATACCGAGATGCAGGAGTTCAGGGCGTAGTAACCCGCCGGGCAGCTAAACAACCGGAAACTTTAATTGCTTAAAATATTTCTGCAAGTCTATCTTAATCGGCATAAAATAAATATTTAGCCCGCTCACAACCGCTGTTTCGATCACCTGATTGGCAAAAGCCACATTCCAATCATATTCAGGTCGAAAATTCGCCGGAAATTTAACTTTATTTTTAATTTCCCAGTAATGCATTGAGGATAAACTAGTGATCGGGCTTAAGCCGATATAAGTGTCCAACCCTTGCATATGCTCAGCATAAATATCTATTAACCGACTGTCATAAAAGGGTTGCGAAAAAAAGCCGCTGACACCCGCGTCAACCTTGCGTTGTATATAATTGCATTCATCCTGTAAGCCCTGCCGATGCGGATCAAATCCTGCGTAGATTTTAATGGCTGGATAGCGCCGCTTTACCAGCCGAATTAAATCCAACACATCCGTATTGTAAAAGTGCCTTTTCAACCCCTCCGGCGGATCACCGGATACCAATAACAGCTGTTCAAGCTGATATTGCTCAATAATGCGACATAACTCGCCACCATCAATATTAAAATCAATGGCACGAAAGTGGGGTAGAAATTGATATTTTTGCTTATCTATTAGCTGACCTACCTCCCAGCTACGAACGGAAAAGCGCTGAATATCAGGCACATTAATCACATTAATGGCCGCACCCAAAGTCTGCACAAAGCCATATTGCTCAACAAAGGCCTCCAGACTTCTGGGTACTATCTCAAACGAGAAACTAATCATTCGCACCCTTTACTCTACGGTAACGGACTTAGCCAAATTACGCGGCTGATCAACATCCGTTCCTTTTAACACCGCAACATGATAAGACAGCAATTGCAATGGAATGGTATAGACAATAGGTGAGATAATATTGCTGACCCGAGGCATTGCCACTGTTTGCACATTTTTATCATCGGTAACCGCCAAAGTTTCATCCATAAAAACGATCAATTGTCCACCGCGCGCACTGACTTCCTGAATATTGGATTTCAATTTTTCCAACAGCTTATTATTAGGCGCTACGGTAACCACCGGCATTTCCGCATCTATCAATGCTAATGGCCCGTGTTTTAACTCACCTGCAGGATAGGCTTCGGCATGAATATAGGAAATTTCTTTTAATTTCAGTGCACCTTCCATCGCTATAGGATAATGCGTACCTCGCCCTAAAAATAGCGCGTTTTGTTTATCTGCAAAACGTTGCGACAATTTTTCAATAACAGCATCCAATTTTATCGTTTTTTCAATATTGCCTGGCAAATTAACGAGCTCGGTAACGATAATTTTTTCCATTTCGGCAGTCAGGCCAAACCTCCTACCCACCACAATCACCAACATAAGCAACGCCACCAACTGAGTGGTAAATGCCTTGGTAGAGGCCACGCCAATTTCAGGTCCAGCCCTCGTCAATAAAATTAAATCAGATTCCCTGACCAAGGAACTCTCTGGACAGTTGCATATCACTAACGAGTATTTAACCCCTAACTTTTTGGCTTCCAGCAAAGCCGCCAAAGTATCCGCTGTTTCGCCAGATTGTGAAATGGTAACCACTAAAGTATCCGGCGATATTACCGGATTTCTATATCTAAATTCACTGGCTACCTCAATACTACAAGGCACTCGAGCAAAATCTTCAAACCAATAGCGGGCAACCAATCCGGCGTGATAACTGGTTCCACATGCCAAGATCAATACTGACTTAATTTGATCAAAAACTTCGCCGGCTTTATGGCCAAAGGCATTTTCTTGAATTTGCCCATCAATCAACCGACCTTCCAAAGTGTCACTAATCGCCGCAGGCTGCTCGTAAATCTCTTTGAGCATATAGTGTCGATAGGCGCCTTTATCTACCGCATCAGCCTTTAACTTGCTTTCTATAATTGGTCGCTCGACAACTTGATCGTTTTCGTCATAGATGACCAAACTATCTATCTTCAACTCGGCTATATCGCCTTCTTCCAAGAAAATAAAAGATTGCGTCACCGGTAGTAAAGCGGCTATATCTGAAGCAATAAAATATTCGCCAATACCTACGCCGATCACTAAAGGACTACCTTTCCGGCAAGCGATTAAAGTGTCCGGCTGTTGGCTAGACACCACACCCAATGCATAAGCCCCGCGTAATGTGTGTATGGCTGTCTTGACAGCGCTTAGCAGGTTATCGGTATAGGCTAATTGTTCTGCAATTTTATGAACTATAACTTCTGTGTCGGTTTCCGAAGTGAATAAAAAACCCTTTTCTTTCAATTCTGTCCGCAATTCATCATGATTCTCAATAATGCCATTATGAACTACGGCCACTTTTTCCAGACTGATATGCGGATGAGCGTTTGTCGTACTTGGCTTACCATGTGTGGCCCAGCGCGTATGGGCAATCCCAAGTAGGCCTTCGATAGGATCACTTGCGATTAAAGCCTCCAGGCTTTTGACTTTGCCCAGCTCCCGTTTTCTAAAAATCTGTCCTTGACTGACTACCGCAAGCCCAGCCGAATCATAGCCACGGTATTCTAATCGCTTTAAACCTTCTATAAGTATGGGGACCACATTTCGTTGCGCGATGCCTGCCACTATGCCACACATATTATTTCTCCAATTTCCGGGGACGTTGCCATGTATCAATACTAAATTGTTTGACACGACTCAGCGTTAACTGATCATCTGGGGTATCTTTAGTAATTGTTGATCCTGCGCCTATCGTCGCATTTTTACCGATGGTAACCGGCGCCACCAATTGGCTATCCGAACCGATAAACGCGCCATCGCCTATCACTGTTTTGAATTTATTTACACCATCGTAGTTACAAGTGATCGTGCCGGCGCCAATATTAACCTTACTGCCCACTTCACTATCACCGATATAACTAAGGTGATTGATTTTGCTGCCTGCTGCAACAGTGGTTTTTTTGATTTCCACAAAGTTGCCAATGTGTACGTGATCAGCTAACTCGGATTCCGGTCTGATCCGTGCAAATGGCCCAATTCGACTTTCTCTGCCAATAATCGAATCTTCTATAATACTGTTAGGCAAGATTTCTACAAAATCGGCAATATCTGCGTTTTTGATGCTGCAATTTGCGCCAATTTTTACATGGGAACCTATCCGATTTTTACCGCTGAATATCACATTGATATCAACATCGATATCCTGCCCCAGCGCTACAAATTCCCCTCTTACATCAACGCGGGCAGGGTCTCTTAATGTCACCCCTTGCACCATTAATCTTTCGGCTTGTTCTCGCTGATAGACCCGTTCAAGATGGGCTAATTGGCTACGGTTATTGACACCTAAGACTTCATCTGGATTATCGGCTATTGTTGTTTCGATTTTTAAACCATCCGCAACGGCCATTTCGATAATATCTGTCAAATAGTATTCGTTTTGAGCGTTATTATTGCCCAATCTGGATAACCACTGCTTCAATCGCTGTCCATTGCAAGCCAGGATGCCGGTATTGCCTTCCTTAATCTGCAATTCACTGTCAGTGGCATCTTTTTGTTCAACGATCTTAATCACAGCTTGCTGGTCATCTCGCACTATACGGCCATACCCGGTAGGATCATCCAGAGCGACGGTCAGCAACGCCAAGGAGTCTTGGCTGACATTTTTTAATAAAGCTTGTATAGTTTGCGCCTTAAGCAATGGCACATCACCGTATAAAATCAAAACCGTATCGGTATCTTCTACAAATCCGATTGCCTGTTGAACGGCATGTCCTGTACCCAACTGCTGTTTTTGCTCTATCCATGTGGCATTGAGACTACTCAATGTTTGCTTGACTATTTCACCGCCGTGGCCATAAATAATAAAAATTGAATTATCGGCAAGCGCCAAACTGGTCTCATACACATGTTGCAACAGTGCTTTTTCGGCTATTTCATGTAAAACTTTCGGACGCGCAGAGCGCATACGCGTTCCCTGTCCCGCTGCCAAAATGATGGTTTTTATCGTCATGTTGTAGTCCTTAAAAACAAAAAAGCCCGATTCGCTGGCGTATCGGGCTTGTTATGCTCTTTGATAAAGCTGGATTATGATCCACGCTTTCTTAATTTATCCAGTGTTCTTAACTGCATTAGGGCCTGCGCCAGCTCGGCTTGTGCATTAGCATAATCCACCTTGCCGGATTTGTCTCGTAACATTTCCTCTGCTCTCGCTTTTGCCTGTAATGCGGCGGCTTCATCAATGTCATGCGCTCTGATTGCAGTATCAGCCAGCACCGTCGCTAAGTGCGGCTGCACTTCCAATAATCCGCCAGAGATATAAAACTCCTGACTTTCCTTATCGCTAATCTTGACACGCACTTCACCGGGTTTAAGCTTGGTGATCATCGGCGTATGACGAGGGGTTATACCCACCTCGCCCAATTCAGCTGGAGCAAACAACATCTCGGCCAAACCTGAATACACTTCTTGTTCGGCGCTGACGATGTCAACTCGAATTGTCATTGCCATATTGAAACTCTCCTCAATTGAGTAGGCTTACATGCCCTTAGCTTTTTCAATGGCTTCGTCTATGGTGCCAACCATATAGAACGCCTGCTCCGGCAAACTGTCATATTCACCGCTGATGATACCTTTAAATCCGGCAATAGTGTCTTTTAATGAAACATATTTGCCAGGCGAACCGGTAAACACTTCAGCCACGAAGAACGGTTGCGATAAGAATCTTTGTACCTTACGCGCACGGGAAACGGTCAATTTATCTTCTTCGGATAATTCGTCCATCCCCAAAATCGCGATAATATCGCGAAGCTCTTTATAACGCTGTAATATGCCTTGCACAGTACGGGCTGTATCGTAATGCTCCTGACCAATGACCAATGGATCAAGCTGACGACTGCTGGAATCTAAAGGGTCAATCGCCGGATAGATACCCAGCTCAGCAATCTGCCGAGACAATACCACCGTCGCATCCAAATGCGCAAACGTAGTTGCAGGCGATGGATCGGTTAAATCGTCAGCAGGCACATAGACAGCTTGAATTGAGGTAATTGAACCGGTTTTGGTTGAAGTGATACGCTCTTGCAATACCCCCATCTCTTCAGCCAATGTCGGCTGGTAACCCACCGCTGAAGGCATACGACCCAATAGCGCAGATACTTCTGTACCCGCCAGGGTATAACGGTAAATATTATCAACGAAAAACAACACGTCCCGACCTTCATCACGGAAATATTCCGCCATCGTCAAGCCGGTCAAGGCTACACGCAAACGGTTTCCTGGTGGCTCATTCATTTGTCCGTAAACCAACGATACTTTGTCGATTACGTTAGAATCAGTCATCTCATGATAAAAATCGTTCCCTTCGCGGGTTCGCTCTCCAACACCGGCAAAAACCGAGAATCCGCTATGCTCAATAGCGATATTCCGAATTAACTCCATCATATTGACGGTTTTACCAACGCCGGCACCACCGAACAAGCCAACTTTACCACCTTTAGCAAATGGACAGACTAGATCGATCACTTTAATGCCGGTCTCCAGCAATTCGTTGGCCGGCGCCTGTTCATCATATCTAGGCGCATCGCGATGGATAACCCATTTCTCTTTTTCGCCTATCGGACCTTTTTCGTCTATGGCTTCGCCCAATACGTTCATAATACGTCCCAAAGTTGCCTGTCCAACCGGCACTTTAATCGCATCACCCGTATTGCTAACTTCAACGCCTCGGCTTAAACCATCGGTAGAACCCATAGCAATGGTACGGACTACGCCGTCGCCTAACTGCTGCTGGACTTCCAAGACCAATCCGCCTGTCACATTTAATGCATCATATACTTTCGGCAGACTTTCGCGTGGAAATTCCACGTCTACGACCGCTCCAATTATCTGAACGATTTTACCCAAACTCATTGTGTCGTCCTCTTTTATAATCTACTTAACTTATGAAATGCCTTATACGGCCGCAGCCCCGGCGACAATTTCCGAAATTTCCTGGGTAATTGCCGCTTGTCTGGCTTTGTTGTACACAAGTTGCAATTCTTTAATAATGTTGCCGGCGTTATCGGATGCACTTTTCATTGCCACCATCCGCGCTGCCTGTTCGCAAGCGTTGTTTTCAACCAAACCCTGATAAACGATAGACTCTACATAACGGGTCAGCAAATGATCTAACACCTCTTTTGCACCTGGCTCGTAAATATAATCCCAGTGTCCGCGTAGAACCTCTTCCGTATTGCTGGCATAGACCGGCAACAATTGCTGTATAATTGGCTTTTGTGTCATGGTGTTAACAAATTCATTGTTTATCACAAACAACCTATCTATTTCACCGACGGTAAACGCATCCAGCATAATTTTAGTCACACCGAGTATGTCTTCGTTATGCGGTGTATCACCCAATTTAGCAGCATGGCCGATCAAGTTAGCGTTAATCATACTGAAAAAACCGGCCGCTTTGCCGCCGACAGCACAAACATCAACTTCAATTTTATTGCTCTGCCATTGCTGCATTTCGTTCAACACTTTTCTGAACAAATTGGCATTCAAACCACCACATAACCCTCTATCCGAACTGATCACAATGATACCGACGCGCTTAACTTCTCGATCTATCATCAAAGCGTGTTTATACTCAGGATTAGCATGTGCCAGATGATTGATTATCTGGCAAATCTTTTTAGAGTACGGCCGAGTTGCCTGCATACGATCTTTAGTCTTACGCATTTTACTCGCTGCAACCATTTCCATGGCTCGCGTGATCTTTTGAGTATTTTTAATACTTGAGATCTTGCCTCGTATTTCTTTGCCAACTGCCATTTGCCGACCCTTACCAGCTGCTTGTTTTAATGAAACGTTCTATGGCATTATGAATACCATCTTTAATTTCATCGCTAAAGTCGCCTTTCTCGTTAATTTTCGCCATTAAGTCCGATTCTTCTGCTCTCATGAAGCTTAATAGAGCTGCTTCAAAATCGCGCACTTTTTTAACATCCAAATCGTCCAAAAACCCGGTATTAGCTGCATAAAGCGACACACTCATCTCGGCAACCGACATTGGTGCATATTGATTCTGCTTCATCAGCTCGGTTACCCGCCGACCACGTTCAATCTGTTTACGTGTGCTTTCATCCAAATCCGAGGCAAACTGGGCAAATGCTGCCAACTCACGGAACTGGGCCAAATCGAGACGAATACCACCGCCCAATTTTTTAATGATCTTGGTTTGCGCCGCACCACCAACCCGGGATACCGATAAACCAGCATTTACGGCTGGCCGAATACCGGAGTTGAATAAACCGGTTTCCAAAAATATCTGCCCATCGGTGATCGAAATCACGTTGGTAGGTACGAAAGCGGATACGTCACCACCTTGAGTTTCTATGATAGGCAGTGCGGTCAACGATCCGGTTTTACCTTTCACCTGACCATTGGTCAGTTTTTCAACTTCCACGGCATTAATACGAGCAGCCCGCTCCAGCAATCGCGAGTGAATATAGAATACGTCACCCGGATAAGCTTCACGACCCGGTGGACGACGCAACAACAGAGAAATCTGACGATACGCCCAAGCCTGCTTGGTTAAATCATCATAAATGATCAGCGCATCTTCGCCTTTATCACGGAAGTATTCGCCCATAGAGCAACCGGTATAAGGTGCAATAAACTGTAAGGCGGCAGACTCTGATGCCGAGGCGACAACAATAATAGTATGTTCCATGGCGCCATGCTCTTCCAGCTTGCGAACTACATTCGCGATAGAAGAACGTTTCTGTCCAATGGCCACATAAATACATTTAATGCCGGTGCCTTTCTGATTAATAATCGCATCAATTGCAATCGCCGTTTTCCCGGTTTGTCTATCTCCGATAATCAACTCACGTTGACCTCTTCCTACCGGAATCATAGAATCGATCGCTTTCAAACCGAGCTGTACCGGTTGATCGACCGACTGCCTGGCAATAACGCCGGGGGCAATTTTTTCAATGGGCGAACTTACCTCGGTTTCGATAGCGCCTTTGCCGTCAATGGGGTTGCCTAATGCATCCACAACACGCCCAAGCAAAGCCTCACCAACCGGCACTTCAAGAATTCTACCCGTACATTTTACCGTGTCGCCTTCACTGATGTGCTGATAAGCACCCAGCATTACCACACCGACTGAATCTCTTTCCAAGTTCAAGGCCATGCCATAAGAACCGCCCGGAAACTCCAACATCTCGCCTTGCATCGCTTCCGACAAACCATGAACACGAACAATACCGTCGGTAACGCTGACGACGGTACCTTCAGTGTGCGCTTCAAGATGTGCGTCGAAATTCTCGATCTTCTTTTTGATTAGATCACTTATTTCTGATGGATTTAATTGCATTTTATTATTCCCGATCTAGCTCTTAGAGCCTTTTGGCTAATTGATGAATCTGGCCTCTGATAGAACCGTCTATCACTTTGTCGCCCGCTTTGGCCAGAATACCGCCTAACAGCGATTTATCCACTGTCACAACGGCATTGACCTTTTTATGCAGTTGCTTTTCCAGCATGGCGCCATATTTATTCTGTTCAGCTTTGGTTAACGGAAAAGCACTGTAAAGTTCGACATTTACATAGCCTTCATCGTCCGCCTTGTACTCCTCATATAGGGCGAATATCTTAGGCAGCAGAACAAATTTACCATTTAAAATCAACAATTTAACAAGATTTTTTGCTTCTTCGTGCGTATTATCCTGACAGATATCCAGTACCAATTTTGCAATCTTGTCCTTGCCGATTCCTGGATTGCCGACTATTGCCAACAAATCTTGATCTTGTGCAACTGTCGAAAGAAACTGCAACACATCGAACCACTCCGCAACGGAATTAGTCTGTTTCGCTCTTTTAAAAGCGGCCTCAGCGTAAGGTCTTGCTAATGTCGATAACTCAGCCATTGCTTAACCTAATTCTTCCACAGCTCTATTAAGGATATTTTGATGCTTGGCTTTATCGATTTCTTCTTTCAAAATCTGTTCAGCAGCACGCAAAGCCAAGGCTGATACTTCTTTGCGCAAATTTTCTCTAGCTTGTAGAGATTCTTGCTCTATTTGAGCTTTTGCAGCTTCCAAAATACGCTCGCCTTCTTTTTTAGCCTGATGCTTGGATTCTTCAACCAATTCATTAGCGCGCTTTTGCGCAGAACTGATGATTTCGACCGCATGTTCTTTTGCTTCCTTAAGAACGATTTTGGCTTTCTTTTCGGCTAATTTTATTTCTTCCTGACCTTTTTCTGCTGCCGCCAAACCTTCTGAAATTTTGGCTTTACGCTCTTCCAGCGCAGCAATAATGGGTGGCCAGATATACTTCATGGTAAACCAGACCAGAAGCGTAAAAGTGATCATCTGCCCGATTAGAGTAGCATTGATACTCATTGATGCCTTCCTCGTAATGCTGTTGTCATTGCTGCCTGCTCACTGCTGGTTGTTTAACAAACACATCAGGACTCATCAAAGACGTTGAGCCTTGCCGTGAAACAGACAATTTATTGATAATCAACCTGCCGCAGACTGAACAGCTGAAAGGAACGGATTTGCAAAGGTAAAGAACAAGGCCATACCAACACCAATCATGGTTACCGCATCAAGCAAACCGGCAACGATAAACATTTTTACCTGCAACATTGGAGCTAATTCTGGTTGACGCGCTGCACCCTCAAGAAATTTTCCGCCCAGCAAGCCGAAGCCAATCGCCGTACCTGCAGCGCCCAAGCCTAAAATGAGGCCAACACCAATCACGGTCAAACCTTGAACGTTGGCTATTAATGATGCGAGTTCCATAATGTCTCCTAGTTGTGAATCAAAAAGTTGTAAATCAAAAAAATAATGTAAAAAACCTACAGTTTTAGTGCTCTTCATGTGCCAAGCTTAAATAAACGATGGTTAACACCATAAATATAAAAGCTTGTAATGTGATCACTAAAATGTGGAAGACAGCCCAAGGAAAACCCAACACAGGCTGTATCACCGGCGGCAATAGCGCAATCAGAATAAACACCAGTTCACCGGCATACAGATTGCCGAACAACCGCAAAGCCAATGAAATAGGTTTAGCTAACTCTTCAACCAGTTTCAATAACAGGTTAAACGGTAACATCTTCGGGCCAAAGGGTGTACAGGTCATTTCCTTAACGAAACCGGCAACCCCTTTTACTTTAATACTGTAAAAAATAATCAGAAAAAACACGCTGATAGATAATGCAAAAGTAGCATTCAAATCCGTACTAGGCACCACGCGAATGTAGTCAATCCCCATCACGCCGCCAATTGCCGACATTAAGTCAACCGGCAACATGTCCATGGCGTTCCACAAAAACACCCAGCAAAAAATAGTTAGCGCCAAAGGAGCAATTAAATCACTACGACCATGGAACGTATCTTTAACCTGATTGTCCACGAATTCAACCAGCATTTCCGCGATATTCTGCATCATTCCCGGCACACCAGCAGTGGCCTTATCCGCTACGGTCTTAAAAAACCAAACGAATATGCCGCCCAATACTGCGGAAAAAAACAAAGTATCCAGATGAAATGCCCAGAACCCCTCACCTACCGATAATGGTGTCAAGTGATGGACAATATAAGCTGTTGCGCCGCCTTCAGTAGACATTTTTCCTCTCAATAAATCTAATCACGCCAGTAAAAAAGCGCAAACCAAAAAACCGATAACACTGCCGTGTAACCTGTCAGCAGTGTTAAAAAATTAACAGATGGTACCCACTGTAATGCCAGTGCAAATAAAGCAGCCGTCAATACCAGCTTGATTGTTTCACCTGTATAAAACGCATTCACCATACCATGCGCCTGCAAATCTCTGGCAAGATAAAGTTTATATGCAAAAAACAGGTTTGGAATCAGCGCAATACAACTTCCAACCAAAGGAGAAACTGCGTACTGCCAACCACCTATCCCTGCAAAAATTGTAGTCGAGACTGCAGCGACCAGAACTTGCGCATATAAGACCTTACGGACAGTAGAAAACCGATTTTCAACTGCCATCTTTATCCCCTCAACCATTAAGCGGTGAGATTATATCCAGCCCATCCGCTTAAAGCAAGGCAACCCGTCGTAACTTCTAACCCGACTGCGTTGCCGAACACACTTAACGCAAGCCCACAGAGCCAGCCAGAAACAGGCTCTTTACAAACGGCAAAGCAGATCCACGCTTATTCTGCAACATGTATGCCAAACTGCAACACACTGATTTCTAATTCATTACAAATACTATGGTTTGTTGCAAAAGACACAATTCCCCACATTTTGTTGCACTTGCCTCATTAAGGAACCACACTCAATAGCTGCATCCTATTCAAAACACAACACCCATTGCTGATTAATGGATTTTTTTTACGATTCCTTCCAGCTCTTCAAAACTGTTGTAACTAATAACCAACCGGCCTCGACCATTTTCTTGATAACTAATTTCAACCTTGGCGCCTGTCTTTTCACTTAGCTCCTGCTGTAAACGCAAGGTATCAGGATCAATTTTCTTAACAACTACCGGTTTTTCTTCGTGCTGTTCCCGCACCAGCTTTTCCACCGCACGAACCGTGAGCCCTTGTTTGACAGCTTTATTGGCAATTTCTATTTGCTTAGCCTCATCCACGCCCAGCAAAGCCCTGGCATGGCCCATCTCCAACAAGCCTTTGCCGAGCATATTTTTAACGTCGGCGGACAATTCCAGCAATCTCAATAAATTGGTCACCGTTGTGCGCGACTTTCCCACTGCTGCAGCAATTTGCTGGTGAGTTAACTCAAATTCATCCTGCAAACGCCGCAAGGCTTCTGCCTCTTCTAACGCACTTAAGTCTTCACGCTGAATATTTTCAATCAAGGCAATCGCCATCACCGAACGGTCATCCAAGTCTCTGACCACCACCGGTACATCTCGCAATTGTGCTAATTGTGCAGCCCGCCAGCGACGCTCACCGGCAATAATTTCATATTTATCAGGATTGATTTTGCGCACAATAATCGGCTGAATGATCCCTTGCGCAGCAATTGAATCCGCCAACTCTTTAAGTTTTTCCGGGTCCATATCTTTACGCGGCTGATATTTCCCTCTTTGCAAAAACTCGATCGGCAAAGTCTGCACATCCTGCGCTTTTTCAGGCACCGGCGTGACATCCCCTAACAATTCGCTTAAACCTCGCCCTAAACCGCGTTTCTTTGGTATCATTTTTTTGCTGATTTTTCTTTTCTAATCATTTCACCGGCCAATGCAATATAAGCTACCGCCCCCCGCGAAGACTTATCGTATGCCAAAACCGGCAAACCATGACTTGGCGCCTCAGCCAACCGGATATTCCGGGGAATAGTCGTGCGAAATACTTTGTCACCGAAATATTCCAACAATTGATCCGACACATCCTTACCTAAACGACTGCGACTGTCTACCATGGTGCGCAAAATACCTTCCAAATACAAACCGGGATTAATCTTTTCGCGAATGCTCTTAAGGGTTGACATCAGTGACGACAAGCCTTCCAGCGCATAATATTCGCACTGCATCGGTATCAGCACACTATTTGCCGCAACCATCGCATTTAAGGTCAGCATATTCAACGATGGTGGGCAATCAATTAAAATATAATCGTAGTGGTCTTTAATACTCAACAAAGCATCCGCCAGCCGCCGCTCCCTATGCTGGACACTCATCAATTTCACTTCTGCGGCGGTCAAATCGGCATTGCCTGGAATGACATCAAATCCCAATTCCTGATTTTTAATCACGATTTCGGAGACAGGCACCTCTTCCAGCAACAGCTCACAACTGGAATAGCGAATATCATCCTTTAAAACTCCGCAGCCCATGGCTGCGTTACCTTGCGGATCAAGATCAATCAACAATACTTTGCGCTTGGTCGCCGCCAATGCTGCGGCGAGATTAACGCTGGTAGTGGTTTTACCCACCCCACCTTTTTGATTGGTTATCGCAATAATCTTAGCCATGGTTTTGCCACTCCAGTCGAATCAGACAACGCTCAGCATCAATATCGGGCATATTAATCGGAATCACTTGGTAATCCAGCGTTAATTCCGCCAACTCCTGCTCGGGCAACTGGCCCTTCATTGCTAACAATATGCCTCCATCTGCCACTAAATGTCCTGTCAATTTTAAAATATCGGCCAAACTTGCAAATGCACGGGTAAGCACTGTCGAATAAAGCTTATCCGGCCTGAACAATTCAACTCGACTATGCACCACATCCACATTTTTCAGTTGCAATTCCATTACCGCCTGTTGCACAAAGCGGGTTTTTTTAGAATTAGAATCGACCAAGGTGAAATGGTAATCCGGCTGACAGATTGCCAACGGAATCCCCGGCAACCCCGCGCCTGTGCCTATATCAACTACCAGCGGCGGCTTGAGATGCGGCAAAATCGACAAACTATCGAGAATATGTAGAGAAACCATATCCAATGGTTCACGAATCGCCGTCAGATTATAGGCTTTATTCCATTTTGCCATCAGCTTGACAAAGCTCAGCATGGCATCCTGCTCAGTCTCGCCGATAGCCAAATCCAAGGAGGAAAGACCTTGTTGAAGTTTTAGTCGACAAGCATCCATTAAGCGCTTTTTTTCTTCAGATGAACTAATAGCAGGGAAATTGCAGCGGGTGTAATTCCCGGAATACGCGCGGCTTGTCCCAAGGTTTCAGGCCGCTGCTTTCTTAATTTTTCGCTAACTTCGTTAGAAAGCCCGGAGATTAGACTGTAATCAACATGTTCGGGCAATTTTAGATGCTCGTAACGCAGACTGCGATTGATTTCGGTTTGCTGCCTATCAATATACCCGGCATATTTGGCCTGAATGGCTACTTGCTCGGCTACCTGATCATTAACGTCTAATTCATCACTGAAACTTAACAACCGTTCGACATCCACTTCAGGACGCCGCAACAAATCCATCAGATTAGCTTCTTTCAAGAGTTTCTTCCCCCACACCTGCTCGACCAGGTTGGCTTCATCACTTTCTGCCCTAATCCATTTTTTAGCTAATTTAGTTTGCAAATTTTCAATCGCGTCGCGTTTTTCTTGGAAATGCCGCCAACGCTCATCATCAACCAAACCCAACATTCGCCCTTGTTCAGTCAAACGTAAATCAGCGTTATCTTCCCTAAGCTGCAAGCGATATTCGGCCCGACTGGTAAACATCCGGTATGGCTCGGTAGCGCCACGGGTAATAAGATCGTCTATCATCACCCCAATATAGGCTTCCTCGCGTCCAGGACTCCAACTTTCCTGTTCCTGAGCCAAGCGCGCCGCATTTAAACCGGCAATCAAGCCTTGTGCCGCCGCCTCTTCATAGCCGGTGGTGCCATTGATTTGTCCGGCAAAAAACAAAGCCTGCATATGCTTGGTTTCCAGCGACGATTTTAAATCACGCGGGTCAAAAAAATCATACTCAATGGCATATCCAGGACGGACGATTTCCGCATTTTCAAAACCCAGCATGGTGCGAATAAAACGATACTGAATGTCGAACGGCAAACTGGTGGAAACACCGTTGGGATAAACCTCATGAGTTGTCAACCCTTCAGGCTCCACGAAAATCTGATGCGATTCTCTATCAGCAAAACGCACCACTTTGTCTTCTATGGATGGACAATAACGCGGGCCTATGCCATCAATCACCCCAGTGTACATAGGCGAGCGGTCCAGACCTGAACGGATAATATCGTGAGTCTCGGTATTGGTGCGCGTAATATAACAGCAAATTTGCCGAGGATGCTGATCACGATGCCCCATAAAGGAAAAGACCGGCGATGGCGTATCGCCATGCTGTTCCTGTAACTTGCTGTAAGCTATGGTTCTACCGTCAATACGCGGCGGCGTACCAGTTTTCAGGCGCCCGATCCGAAACGGCATTTCCCTTAATCGTTCTGCCAAAGCCACTGAAGCAGCATCTCCTGCACGACCACCGCTATAATTTTCCAAACCGATATGAATACGTCCCGCCAAAAAAGTGCCTGCAGTCAACACAACGGCTTTGGCGTTAAACTCCAGCCCCATCTGGGTTTTAACCCCGCAGACTCGGCCGCCGACCACCAGTAAATCAGCGACAGTTTGCTGAAACAATGCCAAATTTGGCTGATTTTCCAATGCTGTCCGCACAGCTTGTTTGTACAGCATCCTATCCGCCTGAGCACGAGTCGCCCGCACCGCCGGCCCTTTACTAGCGTTAAGAATACGAAACTGAATGCCGCCCAGATCAATGGCTTTAGCCATAATGCCGCCCAACGCATCGATTTCCTTAACCAAATGCCCCTTACCGATACCACCAATCGCCGGATTGCAACTCATTTGCCCCAAGGTTTCGATGTTTTGCGTCAGCAGCAGGGTTTTCGCGCCACACCTAGCCGCAGCCAGTGCCGCTTCAGTACCGGCATGACCTCCCCCCACCACGATTACATCAAAGTCTTTCTGGAATTTCACAGGCTATCTATCTTCAAAAAACAGCTATCTTAATAGTTTATGAAGAAAAAATCATGAGAAAACGCAACGATCAGCAATTCTCAATTTAAAACCTTGCCACGGACTGAGCTTCGATTGATGCGCCGCCAGTTGGTTGGCACATCCTACCAGTACGGTGATGCATGACAACCAAAGTACTGAGACAGTAATCGGTGTTGGCGAGCGCGATAGACATTCCTAATTTGGAGGATTCCATTCGTCGACCCTTTCTGTTTTAGTGATCCCAATCCATTCCGTCACATCAATCCGGTCAGACCGACCAGACTAGCACTGATTAAGCTCTTCCAGCTTGCTATGTATTAATCGTTGCATAAATTCTTGCATGAAAGACCTACTATTCAATCAGATTTTGGCGTCCGGGCTGTCGCAGAGGACGCCGTCTATACATCCATGTAGGCTTTCTACAGCATCCATGCTGTAGAAACCTCTGCCAGACAGCCCGGACGCCAAAATCCATGAATGCCGTTATCAGCGGATTTGAGTGCAAGAATTTATGCAACGATTAATACATCAATATAAAGACGCGTACTTCCAACGTTAAGACAAAATAAAGATTGGTTCATACGGTTTTGCATTGGTTTATATCAACCAATTTAAACTGTGGAATTGAGAATTTTTTTATCTTGCTATTGTTTTTCTAGCTGTTTATTGCATAGCTTGAAGTGGCATTAATTATGCTTTTATTTTTTCAAAAGCTGAGTGAAATTTTTAACATTGCCAAATAAAATCAATTTTAATCAATGTGTTACGCGAGTTCTTGACTCTGTTATTTATCAAACTGTTTTTTGTTCTGTTTTACTATTTTTATGAGCGCCTATGCTGTTTTTTTGCACTACTTTTGATCATCACTGCACCGCTTTCAGGCAGCCACAAGATAGTTACAAACTTCATGTCGATTCAATGTTGATTAAGCAAGTTACCTATGATGAGGCATTGATAGATTATTGGCAGGTAAAGACTAACAAATAAACTAGGTTTAAAGATAAATAAGGTTTATCTCGGCTAATAAAAACAACAAGTCTCTATATTGTCTATTATCCATTTTTATAAATAATTTTTCCATTGTACACCCTAAAAATGATCACTAAAGCATCCGTAATTTTAGGCTTGGTAGCTACTTTATTAAGTGGTTGCCATCAAGCAGAAACCGAAAAGCCTGAAGAAATACCAATATATCAGGCAACCACACCATTCCGTGAAGACACCTTTATTATGAAAGAATATGTCTGTCAGATTCATGCCATTAGACATATTGAGGTTCGCGCGCTGGAAAGAGGCTACTTACAGAATATTTTTGTCGATGAAGGGCAATTGATTCATCAGGGAGAACCGATGTTCAAAATCATGCCTAACATCTATCAGGCTGAGCTCCTTAAATCGAAAGCCGAAGCGAGTACCATGAATATTGAATATATGAATACTAAAGGTTTGGCTGATCAAAAAATTGTTTCGGCTAATGAATTAGCGTTGGCAAAAGCAAAATTAGATAAGGCCGAAGCAGAAGTGAAATTGGCGGAAACTCACTTAGGATTCACAGATATCAATGCCCCTTTTGAAGGGATAATGGATCATCTATTAGTCAGAAACGGCAGTTTACTCGAAGAAGGCGCCTTGTTAACGACACTTTCGGACATAAGCAAATTGTGGGTATATTTCAATGTGCCGGAATCAGAATATCTGGATTATAAAAAGCTTAAAAATGAAGGAGAACACACAAAAGTACAGTTAAAAATGGCAAACGGTGAGATTTTTAATCAACCCGGCATCATCGAAACAATTGAAGCCGATTTTGATAATACCGCCGGAAACATCGAATTCCGCGCCTTATTTTCTAATCCGGACAAACTGCTCAGACACGGAGAAACCGGCACCATCGGCATGCTCAAGCCCTATAAAAATGCTTTAATCATCCCCCAAAAAGCCACATTCGAAATCTTGGATAAAACGTTTGTTTATGTCATTGACCAAGAAGGGAAGCTAGAACAAAGATTAATTACAATACAAGCGGAAATACCACATTTGTTTCTCATCAAAGAAGGTTTAAATGACGGTGAAAAAATTCTGATTGATGGCTTGCGTAAAGTACACGCCGGGCAACAAGTGGAGATCGATTTAAGACCGCCGGAAAAAGTCCGGGCAGAGTTAGAATTATATGCAGAATAACCTTAGAGTATCCGGCTAAATTATGTTTAATATATTTATGAAAAGACCCGTGATGGCAATCGTGCTGTCACTCATCTTCCTATTCATGGGGTTCTTAGCCATGAACTCGCTGCCTAAAACGCAGTTTCCGGATATCGCTCCGCCCCGTGTGCTTGTTTCATTGTCATTTCCAGGTGCCAGTGCGGATGTATTGGTCCAATCATCTTTAATTACTATCGAGCGCGCCATTAACGGTGCTCCCGGCATGAAATATATCGTCTCTGCTGCGACCAGCGCCGGCGAAGCCACTATACAAGTCCTTTTTGACCTGGGAGTCGACCCCAACCAAGCCATGATTAACGTGAAAACGCGACTGGATACGGTGATGAGCCGACTTCCTCAGTTGGTACAACTGGAAGGGGTAATTTTAGAACGAGTGCAACCTAGTATGCTCATGTATATCAATCTTTATAGTAAAGACAAAAACGCCGATGAGAAGTTTTTATTTAACTATGCCTATGTCAACGTTATTCCGGAGGTTCAACGGGTAAATGGTATTGCTCAGGCAAAAATATTGGGTAGCCGCCAATATGCCATGCGAATTTGGCTTAATCCTGAACGGATGAGGGCTTATAAAGTATCGACCGAAGAAGTGATGAAGGCGATAGACGAGCAAAGCATTATCGGTCGACCGGGTAGATTAGGGAGCAGTTCCGGCGTTGCAGCACAATCCAAAGAGTATGTACTCGTCTATCAAGGCAGGTACAACAAGCCCGAACAGTATGAAGACATTATCATTCGTGCTAATTCCGAGGGTGAAATACTACGCATAAAAGACATCGCCAAAGTCGACCTCAATAGCGAGTTTTATAATATTTACTCTGATAAAGATTCCTTCCCTTCAGCAGCGATCACACTTAAGCAAAACTATGGCAGTAATGCCAGCAAAGTGATTGAGGGTGTGAAGGAAAAAATGAAAGAGCTAAAGAAAACTTTCCCCGATGGCATGGACTACGAGATCAACTACGATGTTTCCAAATTTCTGGATGCTTCCATTGAAAAAGTGCTGCATACCTTAATCGAGGCTTTCATATTAGTATCATTGGTTGTCTTTATCTTTTTAGGAGACTGGCGTTCAACCTTGATCCCGATTTTAGCGGTGCCGGTTTCCTTAATCGGCTCATTTGCCGTCATGCAGGCGTTCGGGCTTTCCATCAATTTGATTACGCTGTTCGCTTTAGTGCTGGCCATTGGTATTGTGGTCGATGATGCCATTGTGGTCGTAGAGGCCGTGCATGCAAAAATGGAAGCAGAACATGTAAGCCCTTATATCGCTTCCCAAAAAGTATTGGGTGAAATTGGTGGAGCTATTATCGCTATCACTTTGGTCATGACTTCAGTATTTGTGCCGATTGCATTTATGAGTGGCCCGGTCGGGGTGTTTTACCGGCAATTTTCCATCGCTATGGCATCGTCCATCATCATTTCGGCGATTGTGGCGTTATCGCTCGCCCCAGTTTTGTGCGCCATGATACTTAAAAACACTCATGGTCAACCGAAACGAAGAACGCCTATCAGTATTTTTATTGATGCTTTTAACGCTCTTTTTGAAAAAGTGACAGGGCGTTACGTTAAATTGCTGGATGTGGTTGTCACCCGACGGCTCTTTACTCTATTGGTTTTGGGTGCATTTAGCTTCGGTATTTATTCGGTAAACCTAACCTTGCCTTCCGGTTTTATTCCGGGAGAAGATCAGGGTATGATTTATGCGATTATTCAAACCCCACCCGGTTCAACGCTGGAAATGACCAATAAAGTAGCGAAGGATCTGCAAGAAGTGGCCAAAACCATCGAAGGCGTACAATCTGTTTCATCCCTAGCCGGCTATGAAGTACTCACCGAAGGGCGCGGTTCAAATGCAGGTACTTGTATCATCAATTTGAAAGATTGGACGGAGCGCAAACATTCCGTTCAGGACGTGATTAGAGAACTGGAAGAAAAGTCCAAGGACTTTGGTGCCATCGTTGAGTATTTTGAACCACCTGCCGTACCAGGTTATGGTGCAGCTTCCGGCTTGGCCTTGCGTTTATTAGACAAAACAGAAAATATCGATTATCAAGCGTTTGACAAAATTAATCAGGAGTTTATGGCGAATTTGCGCAAGCGTAAGGAGTTAACCGGTTTGTTTACCTTTTATGCGGCCAATTTCCCGCAATACGAACTGGTCATAGACAATAAACTGGCCATGCAAAAACATGTTTCCATTGCCAAGGCCATGGATAACCTGGATATTATGATAGGCAGTACCTACGAGCAAGGCTTTATCCGCTTCAATAACTTTTTTAAAGTTTACGCCCAATCCCTCCCTGAGTTTAGGCGTTACCCTTCGGATATTTTGAACTACTTTGTAAAGAATGAAGAAGGCCAGATGGTGCCGTATTCCTCCTTCATGACCATGAAGAAAAAGCAGGGGCCCAACGAGATCACCCGTTATAACCTTTATAATTCAGCCGTTATTCGGGCGGTGCCAGCCCCCGGATTTACATCAGGTGATGGGATACAAGCGGTAAAAGAAGTTGCAGCCGCTACCTTGCCCCGTGGCTATGACATTGCCTGGGAAGGTTTGTCGTTTGACGAAGCTGCCCGAGGCAATGAAGCATTAGTTATCTTTGTGATTGTGCTCGTGTTTGTATATCTGGTTTTGGCTGCGCAGTACGAAAGCTTTATCTTGCCGCTAGCCGTGCTGCTTTCCTTGCCGGCCGGTATTTTCGGATCTTTCCTCCTGTTGAAAACTACAGGGCTTGCCAACGACGTGTATTCCCAAATAGGGCTGGTCATGTTAATTGGTTTGCTCGGCAAAAACGCGGTGTTGATCATCGAATATGCGGTGCAAAGGCAAAGCCAAGGCTTGTCTGTTAAAGAAGCGGCAATTGAGGGCGCCAAAGCGCGTTTTCGGCCGATTTTGATGACCTCTTTCGCCTTTATTGCCGGGTTGATACCTTTGGTAGTGGCCACCGGAGCGGGCGCTGTCGGCAACCGAACCATAGGCACCTCTTCCCTGGGCGGTATGCTTTTCGGCACCATCTTTGGTGTAATTCTTATTCCGGGGCTTTATTACATCTTTGCCAAAATGATAGAAGGTAAATCTTTAATCAAAAACGAAGCCGTAGAGCCTTTAACCGAAACTTATCACTACGGTGCGCAAGATGAAAAAGAGTAAAACTTTAAATCTTCTGGCATTAGGTGTGGCAGGACTGATGCTGCAAGCCTGCGGTATTCCAGAATTGACAGCCAAAAAAGAAGATACTCACGTTCCTGATAGCTTTAGACCGGATCTTTCGGAACAAACAAATTCGGCCAATGTGAAATGGAAAGACTTTTTTGAAGACCCGAACTTGGCGAATTTGATTGATGTAGCGATTGTTAATAACAAAGAAATTAATATCGTGATGCAACGCATCAGCACGGCACAAAATGAGATACAAGCGCTCAAAGGGGCGTACTTGCCATTTGTTAATATCGGTGCCGAAGCCGGTGGGGACAAAGTTGGCAAGTATACCCGGAATGGCGTGGTTGAAGACAATTTGCAAATTGCCAATGGAGCGTTCCCAACGCTCTTGGGCGATTATCAATTCGGACTGTTTTCAACCTGGGAAATCGACGTTTGGAAAAAGTTGAGAAACGCAACCAAGGTGGCTGTGCTGGAGTACATGGCTACAAACGAAGGTAAAAATTTTCTATTGACTAATTTGGTTGCTGAAGTTGCCCATTCTTACTATGAACTGGTTACATTGGACAACCAACTTGATAACCTAGAGCAAAACATTGCAATTCAACAAAATGGTCTGGAGATAGTCAAGCAACTACAGTTATATGCAAGGTCAAACACACTCGCGATCAAACGTTATGAAGCGGAAGTCGCGAAAAATAAAAGCACACAATTTGCAATAAAACAGCAAATAATCGTGACTGAAAACAGGATAAACTTCCTGTTGGGAAGAACGCCCGAACCTATACAGCGGACTTCAAAGGGATTTTTGGACATGAAGTCAAAACTTCTCAATACCGGCGTACCTTCGCAATTATTGCAAAACAGACCGGATATCAGAAAAGCGGAACTTGAGTTAAAGGCGGCGAGTTTAAATATAGAGGTGGCCAGAGCTAATTTCTATCCATCTTTTGATATAAAAGCCGGAGTAGGGTTTGATGCTTTCGCGCTTAAATATCTAATAAATACGCCGGAGTCATTAGCGGCCTCCATCGCTGGCGGCCTAGTGGCTCCACTGGTTAACAAGAATGCCATCATAGCGGAATTTAAAAACGCAAATGTAAGGCAGATTCAGGCGGCTTATGAGTATGAACAAAGCATTATTAATGCCTATGCGGAAGTAGTAAATCAAATATCAAACATAGATAATCTTGATAAAAACTACCAACTTAAGCGGCAGCAAGTGGACTCGCTTGTCAAATCGATAGATATCTCTACACAGCTATTCAAATCTGCTCGGGCAGACTATCTGGATGTGTTATTAACTCAAAGAGATGCCTTAGATGCTAAAAGAGAGCTAATTGACACGAAACAGAAGCAAATTAATGCAATGGTGGATCTATATAAATCGCTTGGAGGGGGCTGGCAGCATGTAACTCCATTAGCGGATGCTATCAATTAGCATTATTAAGTGCTGAACAGCGTGAAGCGCATCTTCTACAATTGATGCGCCTCCTACGTCGGCACATCCTATATTAATTGTGCATTCAAAATTCTCAATATTTCGGTATTAGTAAACGGCTTAGCAAGAAAGCCACAGATAATATTTTCTGATACGGCATGACGCACCACCGGATCATCGCAATAATGATAACCGGACACCATAATGACTCTTGGTCGGTCGCGCATCATGCTGGCGATACGCGCCACTTCTAAACCATCCATATCCGGCAGTTTGGCATCGATAAACACTAGGGAAAAATCACCATGTTTCAACTTGAAACAGGCATCTTTACCGTTGTAAGCGGTAACAACATTTAATCCTTGCGATTGGATGATATGCGAAATCACCCAACACATATCCGGCTCATCATCCACAATCAGGATAGGCATATCAGCGTTTTACAACAGAGGCAAGGTAACAATCAACGTAGCACCTTCACCACGCCTGCTTTCAGCCTGAATAGAACCTAGATGTTGCTGAATAATACTGTAACAAATTGACAATCCCAAGCCGGTACCCTGCCCAACCGGCGACGAGGTGTGAAACGGATCAAAAATTTTATCCAGTTCACCCGCCGGAATACCCACACCGGTATCGGTAATTCGTACCGTCACTCTATCCTCAAATGTCTCAACCATAATACTCATAATCCCCCCCTCAGGCATAGCATTTATCGCATTGAGAAAAATATTCATAAAGACTTGTTGTAACAAACCTCTTACACCGGGCACTAAAATATAGTCTTTTTTGGCAGGCAACAATATCTGGATTTTCTGTACCTTAGCCTGATTCGCAATCAATTCCACGGTTTCTTTCAATACCACCAGCAAATCGACTTCAACCATTTCAGTATCTAGCGAAGAACGCGCAAATCGCAACAAATTTTCAATGATTGCCGATGCCTTCTGAATATTGGCCTGAATTTTTCTAGAACACTCTTTGTGAAACTCTGGATTAATGCCATCTTCCAGTAAAAACTGCGCAGCAGATGAGCAAACGGCCAGCGGATTACGAATTTCATGGGCAATACCGCCCGCCATCACTCCTAATGCCGTCAACTTCTGAGATTGACGTAATTGTAATTCCAACTTTCGCCGCTCTGCCAAGTCACGCCCCACCACCACGGTACCAACAGTTTGTCCATAATCATCCTTCATGGGTGAAAATACCCAGGAAATTAAAATACTATCACCGTTACTGGGCGTAATTAAATGAAATTCCGTAGTATGAGATTCATTACTATTTTTCATGCGCATGAAGATCATCCGCACAGCCTGTTTTTGATTAGTGTTGCAAAAATCGAAAAAATACTGACCATGCACCTCATAAGAATTAAGCCCGGATAGTTTTTCCGCTGCCGAATTCCAGGTGAGTATTCGGCCTTCAATATCAGTAGACAGCACAATGTCACTAGCGCTTTCCACCACAGAGGCAAGATGCCGCTCAATCCGTCGCACCTCTTCAGAAAGACGCACCTGTTCGGTAACATCTTCCATCAGCAGCATAATTCGATTAATCGGTATGGGTAAAATGGAATAATAATAAATTCTAATCGGCACGCCAGGCGCACGATAAGTCATTTTTTGACCATTGACCGGTGCGCCACTGCGAAATACTTTAAGAATACGTTCTTCTATGCCGGTATTTTCTAAAATGATGGTCGGAAAAACTTCTGATAATGGCCGCCCCACAGTGTTCGCCAGACTACGTTGACTTTTTAACAAAAAATTACGATTAACAGAAACCACATGTAACTTGTCATCAACCATCAAAACCGATGATGGAATAGCATCCAAGAGCATGCCATACAATAACTCAAAATGACTTTTCGATTGTTTTTTAAAAAAATTTTCTGACATATAAGACTGTTGTCGGGTAATTAGCCGACAAAATTATAAGGCGGCCAAGGCCCGCTAATAGTAGCGGCCTGAATCACAGGGTCGAACTGGGCCTGCAACTTTTGTTGAAACGCCGTTATTTGCGAACGCGGCACCAGATAGCTCAGTAAATAACTGCGCTGTCCGGCAAAAATACTGATTTCGGCACAATGCTGCCTATACAACCCCGCCAAGCTATCGTTTAAGACTATCACTTGCTGTTCGACCTGCTCGGAAACGGCGTAAACACGTTTTCGGCTTAACAGATAGTCATGGCCGCTAACGGCAGATAATCCACCAGCAACCTTGCTTTCTGTTGCGTCATCCAGCCATAAACGAATACCCATTTCGTCACAATTTTCTAAGTCGATCAAGCGCACCCGGTATTGTTCTGCCTGGCCGAGCAAATAAGCGGTGACGGCTTGCTGATCAGCCAGTAAACTACCATAGCGCATGGGAATAATCGTTGTTTGTTGATGAATTGACCGCACCTGTTCACCATAAGCCAACACTTCAACAGAATCTCTATTCAGCTCCATTTCGCAAACTCTAACGACTGCCGCCAAACCCGCCGCGATAATCAATTGCAATTCCGGCGCCATCACTAAAGGCGTGTTAGCTGCAATAACGCCGTACAGCAATAGACTCATGACGAGGTATGCTGACAAAAGCTATACGCCACCCAAGGCCCGGTAATGCGAAAATTCAAGCCGTAAGCAGCATAACGCTTAACAATACCCGCCATTTGTTCTTGAAAACCGGCCACATTTTCCAGCGGCAATAAATAAGCCCAATGCAATACCTTGTTATCCAACAATTTTCGCTCGCGAAAATCGCGTTGTAATGGCAGCAGTGCCTCTTGAAAAGCAGAAAAACACTGGGCAAGCCAATCGTCCAAATCAGCACTTAAGTTGCGGCGCAATTTTTGCTCTTCCAAATGCCGACGCCCAGCAGCAGTGGGCAAACAAAAACGTCCGCTAGCCAAACCTTCCGCCAACAGTACCTCTATCGCCAGATTGCGATCCAATGTTGCTTCTATCGACCATTCCTGACAACCGCTGATATGTTGCAATACGCGTTGCACATCAACAGAACAACGCGCCAACTCCCGCTCCATTGCCGCCAGACTGGAAAACAAGGTACCAAACGACACAGGGTAAACCGGGGCGCCTTGTGCCTGCATCTTGTCTAAAACCAGCGCATGTCGACAAGCCCTGGGGGTTATCCAGGCCACATTTTGCAAATTGCTTTCCCCACTTGCACCGGTATAATCCAATAAATCTACCGCACTAATGACGGCATTCAAATCAGCATAGCGATGCGCCGTTACCAAATGCCGATCATCAACACCTAACAAGGACGGCGGCGCTATATCGGCAAAAGTAAAGCCATAAACATATATTGACTCGCCGGCCTGAAGTTTCGCCGCCATGATTATGCCTCACTGCCGAACATGTCTTGAATCACATCATCAAAGTCTGCTAGTTCAATACGCACCACCAGTTTATCCGGTGCTGTTTTAGCTTCAGATTGTTGAACGGCACGCCGCAATGCCGCTAATGCCGCACGATTGCAAACCGCCGCTAATTCTGCGCCGCTGGCATTTTCGCAACGCTCAGCCAACGCTTCGACCTGAATATTGTCGCCCAACGGCTTATTGCGCAAATGCACAGCCAGAATTTGTCGTCTGGCCTCTTCATTAGGCAAGCCCAGCTCAATAATTTCATCAAAGCGCCCGGGCCGCAGCATTGCCGGATCAATTAAATCGACCCGATTGGTTGCCCCGATCACGAAGACACCTTTAAGCTCTTCCAGACCATCCATTTCCGATAAGAATTGGCTCAACACCCGCTCTGCCACATGAGAATCCGTGGAGCCTTCACCGCGCGCCGGCACCACTGAATCCACTTCATCCAGAAAAATAATGCAGGGCGAAGCTTGCCTAGCCTTATGAAACAACTCGCGTACGCCCTGTTCAGAGTCGCCCACATAACGTGACATCAACGCAGGCCCCTTCACCGAAATGACATTCACTCCGCTTTCATTGGCGATGGCTTTAGCAATCAGTGTTTTACCAACACCTGGCGGGCCGGCCAACAACAAGCCTTTTGGCGGCTTAACGCCAGCTTGCTGATAGAGTTCGGGGTATTTAATCGGCCATTCCACCGACTCGATCAAATGCTGACGAACATCATCCAAGCCGCCGACATCTGCCCAGCGCACATCCGGTATATCAATGAAAAGTTCTCGTATTGCCGATGGCGACACTTCACACAAAGCCGAACGAAAATCATCCATCGTCACAGTTAAGGTAGCCAAGCGATCATAGGGCAATTCTGCGGCGCTAAAATCAATTTCCGGCAACAAGCGGCGTAAAGCGCTCATTGCGGCTTCGCGGCACAGCGCTTCCAAGTCTGCACCGACAAAACCATGCGTGACATCGGCCAGCACATTTAACTCAACATCTGAGTTAAGCGGCATCCCGGTGCTATGAATTTCAATAATCTCGCGACGCCCATCGCGATCTGGAATAGGAATGCTGATTTCCCGATCAAAACGCCCAGGACGACGCAGCGCCGGATCAATTGAATTGGGTAAATTAGTCGCTGCAATCACCATGACTTTGCCGCGACTCTTCAAACCGTCCATCAATGCCAGTAATTGCGCCACTATTCGCTTTTCGACATCGCCAACCACTTTATCGCGCCGCGGCGCAATGGAATCGATTTCATCCAGGAAAATAATGCTGGGGCCTTTACGCTCGGCTTCCTCAAAAATTTTACGTAAATGAGCTTCGCTTTCGCCATAAAACTTATGAACAACCTCCGGCCCGCTAATAGTAAAGAATTGCGCATCGGTTTCTTGGGCAATAATCCGCGCAATCAGTGTTTTTCCACAACCTGGCGGCCCACTAAGCAACACGCCTTTTGGCGCATCTATCCCCAAACGTTCAAAAATTTCCGGATAACGCAACGGCAATTCGATCATTTCCCGAATCCGCCGCACCTGCCCCTTTAGCCCCCCGACATCTTCATAAGAAAACCGTTGCTGGTCTTGAGCACTTTTCTTTACATCTGCCGATTTACCAATCACTAACGCCGTTGTTGGATTAATCAATACCGGACCGGCGGGCGTCGTGCTCTCAACCTTAAAATCGGCCGAACGGCTGCCGAACAGATGCGCACGTAATAAATCACCTTTTTGTACCGGCAAACCATCCAGCAAACTGCCGATGTAATCCATATCCCTTTGCTTAGGCGTAATAGAGGTAGGAATCAACACAATACTCACCGCATTTTTGCATACCACGGGTTCAAGCACCGCTTTTTCATCCAGACTTAAGCCGGCATTGCCACGCGTCAAACCATCCAATTGCACTATTGCTTTGCCGCGCATATCAGGATAAGTCGGCATCAGCTTGGCAAGCCCCTTACCTTTTTTACTGCTTAGCTGCACAATATCGCCGGTCGCTAAATTCAACTTAGCCATATCGGCTGGATCTAAACGGGCATATGCTCGTCCAGCATCTTTGGGCAGTGCTTCTACCACTTTTAATTTGAGTTCATCGGACATAAATGCCTCACTCTGCTAGTTTGACTTCCAAAATACCGTTATGGCAAGAATGCGACATGGCTTCAGCAGCAAACGAATGCGGTAAGACAATTTCTTTGTGATATTTTTTGCTTGCTCTTTCTGCATGTAACAACAAAATATCGCCATTCAGCTCTAATTTCACGTCCTCATCGGCCACGCCCGGCATTTCCACCAACACTAACAAATGATCGTTTTCCTGAATAATGTCTACCAAGGGTTCAGATACCTCATGCACGGTGGTTTCACCGGTTTGTTCATCACGGTGAACATTACCAAAAGGCTGTATCTGCGCTTCTTGATCGTCACTCAAACCCATTTTTACCGAGAAACCATAAACTGCTTTGGCATTTTTGCCGCTGCTGGTATCAATATCGAACACACCGCTACGCTTCAACTGCTCGCCTTTTTCCGCTAACGCACCCAGTTTTTCAACCAAATCGCCTAAGCCACGCAACATGGATTCGACATTGCCTGCCGGATTATTTTTTCTATTATTCATGATTTTTTGCCTCAGCTAATTTGAATTTTTTGAGTTTTGAATGCAAGGTTTTGTAGTCAATATTCAAGCGACGAGCGGCTTCCGCCTTATTGTTACCTGATTTTTTAAGCGTATCTTCAATGACGATACGCTCTATTTTTTCAATATTTTGTTGGGTAATTTCTTTAAGCGAAGCCCCTTCGTAGCAATATTTTTCCAAATTATCCAACAGCGATTTTATAGGTGCTAACGGCACCAAAGGTTCTGCCGCTTTTTTGATCACCACCCCCAAATCGGCAACCCCAACCTCGTTTTTTGAGAGCAGCACGGCACGGCGGATAACAGTGCGTAATTCGCGGACATTGCCGGGCCAATGGTAGGTTAATAGCAATTCTTTAGCGTCTGAGGAAAATTCCAACGGCGTTTTCCCCAACTCTATGCTAGTCTCCTGCATAAAACGATTCGCTAAAAACAATATATCATCTAGTCGTTTGCGTAACGGCGGCACCTGAATGACGTATTCATTCAACCGATAATATAAATCCTCACGAAACTTGCCGTTAACAACTGCATCCAGCAAACATTCATGACTAGCGGCTAAGACGCGTACATTGACAACAATAGGTTTACTGGAACCTATTCGATAAACCACTCGCTCTTGTAAAACACGTAACAATTTACATTGTGCCGATAAAGACAGATTGGCAATTTCATCCAAAAATAAGGTTCCACCTTCAGCCGCTTCAAACTTTCCGGCACAGCTATTATCGGCGCCGGTATAAGAACCTTTGACATGCCCAAACAACTCATTCTCTATCAACGAATCAGCAATGGCCCCACAATCAATCGGGATAAAAACCCCACCGGCACGCCGACTGGCCAAATGTATATTTTTGGCGATTAATTCCTTGCCGGTACCCGTTTCGCCTTGAATAACCACCGAAAAATCCGTATACGCCACATTGATTATGTCTTTAGTAAGGCATTGTGTTTCATGGCTTATTCCCATTTTATCAGCAATGCGTTTTTTAACATCTCTGGTGGCTTCACTGTTGGTATCCTGTTTTCCCCAGCGCGTTTGCATCGCCCGATTGACAATTTCCAATACTCTGGCGTTATCAAACGGTTTGGGTATGTAATCCCAAGCCCCCGCCTTAATCGCGCACACGGCACTGAGAATTCCGGCATTACCTGTAATAATAATTACCGGCAGTCGCGGGTATAAATCATGAGCATGAGCTAATACCGCCATACCGTTGGGCTCAGGAATGATGCTATCCAACAGCAGCACATCAGGTTCGCGCTGTGTCAGCATTTTAATCGCCGCCTCACCATCATATCCTTGTTTTGTTTCGTAATCGGCTTGCTCAAGAAGATGCGACAACAACTCACAAATTTCTTTGTTATCGTCGATAATCAACACATAGCCTGGTTCAATTTCTTTCATTACCTTAACTTTTGCCCTTATTTCCAAGAAACTTCAATCGAACATAGCCTTGCCGCTAAATTCGGTTGGACAGTCAAATCGACCATACAAGCAGCAATTGAGAATTTGTTAAGACAGGAACGACTATCACTGCGATCAGAAACTATGACAAACCGGCTAAAAACATTTTTGACAATCCAAAAACAACGTTGCCTTGAATCTATTAAGACATTAAGCCAAGTTGACTTTTCTGAATGCACATCTGTGGATTGGGCAGCGCCCAACTGATTTATGGGGCCAAGCAACGACAGTTCAGATAGACCCAGAACCGGCTGGAACGGAATGCGATCAATCAACATAAAACCTCCTCTGAAGGCTCTGTACACGACAATTTTCCTAGTTTAAATTTTTAGTGCGATTGTTTTGGCGTCAGTGCGCTCATAATCAATCATCTCCGGCGGACATAGAAATAAAATCCAAAGCCGGAGCACATCTTCTACATT
>Ga0316224_1000242_pt1 | contig 83602 bp, 68 predicted proteins | sample TBH18013metaG_FD_206254 | JGI IMG/M metagenome (GOLD analysis project Ga0316224, IMG submission 206254) | Freshwater microbial communities from Trout Bog Lake, Wisconsin, USA - TBH18013 | ecosystem: Environmental > Aquatic > Freshwater > Lake > Hypolimnion/Profundal zone | place: USA: Wisconsin... | reverse complement strand
ATTGCGTTTGAATGACTCTTGGGGAAGGGGGCTACCTTGGTATATCAGGTACGAATTACTGCGCCAGTGACCCGCGAAGCGACGATTGCGGCAAAGGTGGCGACAGCAACTAAAGAAGAACCGCTGTTTGCGTTCAGAAATCGTCGGTCTGACTTACCTGTTATTCAGGTGCCTATCGATCTTCTGGTTTATCGGATGGAGAACTTTCGGACCTTCACTGACCAAAAGGATTTCATCGCAAGCGAAAGTAAGGCCGCAGACTATTTTGCGAGTGGTCAGGAGTCTGAGGAAGTACAGCAGGCGCAGCATACCCTACTGTATCGGCTTGCGCAGAAAGGAAAGGCGGACTCTGTCATTCCTGTCAGTGATGTCTTGGCTGACGACGGGCAGCAACAGCCATTACTTATTACCGCTACCGGCGTCGTAGTGAATGGGAATAGGCGGCTGGCTGCAATGCGGGAGCTATTTGCGGACCAGCAGAATAGCCACAGCCATTTCAGTCACATCGACGTTATGGTTCTGCCTGCCGATGCGACGGCGAACGAAATTCTCGACATTGAAGCAAATCTTCAGGCGATGCCGGAAACGCGGCTTGATTATGACTGGATCGGTGAGGCTCAGCTGATCAAGCAGTTAGTGAGCCTCGGTCGTACGTATAAGCAGGTTGCGGATCAGCTTCGCAGAACCGAAAAGGATATCAAATTTGCTATACAGACAATCGCTGAGGCAGACCTGTACCTGAAGGAAGCAAAGGGAACCAAAGGGAGCTACAGTGAAATCCGTGAGGATGCAGAGCAGCTATTCGGTGATTTGCCGAAGCTGCTCGATGGGAAATCCGAGAGCGAGAAATCAGTGAGCCGTGTGATCGCCTGGACGCTCTATCAGAATAAAGAAAAGCTTCCCGGACGCCTCTACGATTACAATGCTGCGATAGGAAAGTTTGCTGATGATGTTGTGGACCGCATCGCTGCCGAACTTGGAGAGTTCTCTGATACAAATTCTGAAGTTGATGAGGATTCCGACGAAGACGTTTTTGATGTTGATCTGGATTCCGAGCAAACGGTGCCCGGCGCTGAATCCGTCATTGAAGCCTTGAGGAGCGATGAAAACGATAGCGCAGTCGATGCCTTAATCGAAGCAGCAATTACCGTAATCGAACTCGAGAAGGGAAAGAGATCCGGCGACACGGCCCTTAAGACAGTGGGCCAAGCGCATACGAAACTGTTGTCCGTGGACTTGTCGAAAGCTAGCGCCAATACGCTGCCTGGGATCAAGAAACACTTGGAGGCAATCAAGAATATCGTCACAGGGTTAGAGACCACTATGGAAAAGCGTTTGAAGCCGTGAATGAAGGGATTGGGCTCGATGCCGGTAGAAATTCGGATCGATTACGATCCTACGCGTGTCCGTGGGGTAATCTCAAAATCGGCGTCTGACGAACGGTCGCCAATTTGGGAACGTTTGCAGGCGCGGTTGATCACGAATGCCGAAGTGATTTCCTTTGGGGATAGCTTCGATATGCCGTGGCCTGAAGTGCTTGGCATTATTAGAGAGTTTGGCAGCGGATCTTACCAGAAAACTCTGAATTTCAGATTTAAACCAAGCACACTTGCTGCGCCCCGCATCAAAACATTTATCGAAGAAACCAAACTAGCGCGTGGCGCGAAGGACTCTTTTTTCCTGTCAATTGGCGAAGACGAGATCCAACCGAAGCTCGATGCTATGGGCTTCGCTCGCCAGCTTAAGCCTTTCCAACTGCGCGATCTTTCTCGGCTACTTTCGCTGCCACATGGTGCGAATTTTTCCGTACCAGGTGCTGGAAAGACAACAGTCACGTTTGCGCTGGCGTTGCTCGTTTCCAAGAATAATGAGTGTCTGTTGGTTGTATCACCGAAAGCTGCCTTCCCAGCTTGGCAGCAGATCGTTGATGAATGCATGTCGCCCGATGCCGCCCCCGAGTTGCGAGAAAGCTTTACGCTCTTGAACGGTAGCGACCTTGAAAATGAAGCGCTGCTACGAAGCGGGCGAAAGCGGTTTCTTATGTCGTATGACCTGCTGGTTCGCCAGCAGCCGACTATTGCCAACTACCTGTCGCGGCAGCCCGTCCACCTGATTTTAGACGAATCCCATCGGATGAAGGCTGGTCTTAGCTCGCAGCGAGGGGCGTTTCTTATCAGCGTTGCCGGTTCCCCGGTGCGTCGTGACATCTTATCCGGAACACCAATGCCCCAAGATGCCAATGACATGGCGTCCCAACTTAAGTTTCTCTGGCCGGGACAGGGGTATGATTTACAAATTCAGCGTGGCGTAGCGCCTCGCCAAGTCCTTGGGAACCTGTATGTACGGACGACCAAGGATGAGCTTGGCCTCCCACCGGCGACTCGTCATTTTTACGACGTTGCGATGGCACCTGGCCAACTGGCACTTTATGGTGTGGTGAAAGACGAAATCCTTCGGCAGCTCTCAAAAACCATTTCGCAGAACGGACCCGATTTCCTAACAGCACGGAAATCGGTTATGCGGCTACTGCAATTATCGGCTAATCCCGTGTTAGCGCTACAAGCGATGTCGAGAGATATTCCAAACATTTCCTCTGGCATCGCGGATCAGGTCATTGAGGAAGGCCTATCATGGAAGATGCGCGAGGTCTGCATGCATGCGCGAGCCTTAGCAAAGGCGGGCCGGAAAACCGTCATTTGGACGATTTTCACGCAATCCATTCTCGACCTGCTGACCAGCTTGGCCGACCTCACACCAACTGCACTGTACGGAGCCATTCCCTCTGGTGCGCCCGATGATGCGGATACCCGTGAAGGCCGCATTCGGAAATTTCATGAAGACCCCAATTGCATGGTCATGATCGCCAACCCTGCGGCGGCTGGCGAAGGGATCAGCCTGCATACGGTTTGCCACGACGCCATCTATCTCGACCGAAGCTACGTTTCAACGCATTACCTACAGTCCATTGACCGCATTCATCGCCTTGGTCTGGCACCGGGCACTATAACAAACATCCATATTTATCGAACCAAGGCCCCTGCTGGGCTTGGTAGTGTCGATCTCTCAGTCAGCAGGAGATTGGCCTTCAAAATCCATAATCTCGAAAACTTGCTGGATGATGCCGACCTGCACCAATTGGCGCTTGATGAAGATAATGCGGACGATCCTGTCGATTACGATGTAACGATGCAGGATCTTATTGATCTTGTTTCGGAACTTGAAGGGCAGGCCCACCTTGACAGCGAAGAGGCCTGACGTTGGACTTCGACCGGCTCTTCACGATCTCTGCCTTTGAAGGACTGCGCCTTCTGCGGGTGATCGTGTCTGAGATGCCTCATTTGGATATCGCAGCATGCCGACCAGCGCTCATTGCGCGATCACCTCAAGCGATAGCCTACGATCTGGAAGCGGCTGAGTACCTGCACCCAATGGTCTCCCCCGAGGCAGATCACGATTCCGTGCTCTTTTATCGAGAATGTGTAGTTGCGGTGATGTTTGGCGAAATACCCGCCTGGGCGAAGCTGATGACGCTTGGGCGAGGCCGCTTCATCAAGGGTCTGAAACGCCCCGAATACCGCGATATCATAAGTGTCTTTCGCGAAGCGCATCTGCTGGATGATCCTCCTTCTGACGCGGACATCTTGTGGTGGGACCTACTACAGCACCGTATTCGCCAAGACTTCAACGCAGCAGCTAACGCGCGTTCACGCCAATCCGAAAAGTTGACGTTAGAGTATGAGCGGGACAAGTTATCGATCCTGGGCATAGAGCTAGAGCCTGTTTGGATGGCAATCGAAGACAATACTGTGGGCTATGATGTAATTTCATACAGACCCCACGGCCCCACCGTGCGGAACTTGCTCATAGAGGTCAAATCCACTATCGCCTCACCACTGCGCTTCATAGTATCGCGTGGGGAATGGGACAAAGCCGATGCCGTTGGTAATGCTTATCTCTTCTACGTCTGGGATATGGCTAAAACCCAGCCTGTCTTGCACATCCGCACTGTCGAGCAAGTGCGACCACATATTCCCCAAGATGGGGAGGGTGGTCGATGGAAGGATTGCTATATACCCGTGGGCTAACCATGGTTAGTTTTTAAAATGTTTAGTCTAGACTTGCTCCGAGAAAGTGGAGAGGCGTTTGGCTCATCAAGCAACCATTCGCTTTAGCTGGGACGAGTTGCCAGAGCTCACCTCATAATCAATCCGGTCGGTCTTTTTAAATCAAGAAATATTGGAGCATGGTCTGATGGGCGTTCCCAGAGACGGACGTCTGCTGCAATAAACACCTGCTTCAGGAGGCTCTTCATGGATCTGCTCACCAGAAAGTGGTCAATCCTACCACCGCGATTCTGCCAGTTTTCCACTCTATATGCCCAACATGTCCACAGTTTCTCCGGTAAGGGGCGCAGCCACCGCATGGCATCAATTAATTCCCCTTGTTCCAACAAAGCTGAAAATAACTGCCTTTCAAGGGGTGAATGAGAAACCGATATTCTCTGACGTTGGTGATCCCAGACGTCATCAGCCTCTGGTGCCACATTAATGTCCCCAAGTAGGATACGCCTATTTTTTCTTCCTTTAGATACAATCTGGACCGCAGCTTCTAGGCTTTTTATTTTTTTATCAAAAGAGGGGGATTCTATTTCATTGGCAACATAACCGCCTGCGGGAATGTGTATGTTGATTAACTCAAATCCGCATAACCGAATTCGCTGAAATCTTAAGGCAAGAAGGTGCTCAGAGGATAATGGGCGAAATGGCTGAAATTGGATTTTAGATAGTACAGCAAGGCCCCCGCGACCTTTCTGAGCGGGTAAGGTTTCACAGTAGTGATACCCCATGTCTTTAAAAGCAGCGAATGGAAACCTAGTGTTATCGATTTTAGTTTCCTGAAGACAGATCACATCTGGGGCGAAGGCTATCGAAATTTTTGATAAATGAGGAAAACGAAGAGGAAGGGAATTAACGTTCCAACTCATTAATCTGACAGCATCCTTAACACAAGGCCCCAATTGAAGCTCCGACGAATTACGAGTGCTTACATCCAAGCCAAATCCCCCCACTCACAACATGGCCCAGACCTGCCGTGGAACTGTCATCCGGCGTAAATTAGAACCTTGGGCATTCTTAATCTATAGACCGCAAAAACTCGATAGCTTCCACGCCAAGCGCATCAGCCAAACGGCCCATAACCTTCAGACTGACGTAGAATTTACCCTTTTCAATCTGACTCAGATAGCTCCTGCTCATCTCGGCATCGAGCGCGAGATCGTCTTGCGACAAGCCCTTGGCGTGTCGGAGACGACGAAGATTGGTTGCGAATAGCTGTCGAAGATCCATTCGCCTATCACAACTGGCTTGCGCGCCTTCTACACCTCGATATATTGAACAAAATGCACGTGCGTGAAGAGGTGCTCCTTTGGCAGACGATATTCTGAAACCACCGCCGGAATTGGATGACGGAAAATACTGGATGTACCGGGGTATCTGGGTGTCTGAAACCCGCCGGTCGATCTACCTCAAAGACGTAAACAATGCAGTGCTCAGGGAAATCTGGCTTCGCCTGCCCTCCGGCCAGGAAAAGCGTATGCGGACGCATGAACCTGTATTCAGCGCTCTACCAGGACATCCCGTCGGCGCTTTGTTTGATGGAAAGGGCCGACTGATCGGAATGGTGAACTACCACACTAACGAATCGCGCATGTTCTGGATCTACAACAGACTCTCTGGAATCGGCTGCTTGCCTTGGTTATTTGCCCTTGGGACATTACTGTTTATCAAGCTAGACCCAAAAATATTCTATGGGTGCGTGGCATATTACACCGTGCTTGTAGCTGGAACGGCTTACTGGTTGTGGCAACACTATAAAAAGGCCACTCGGACTGAAAAATTGATGAGTTACCTTTTTCAAGCAGGGCCTTCAGATATGGAAATGGACGAAGGGCTGGAACCTGTATGAGCAATGCCGTAGACCTTGATCATGGATATTATATTCATTGATGTTGAAGCCTCCGCATTCGACGGCTTCCCGATCGAGGTTGGATGGGCACGAGTCGATCTGAACGACGGCTGGTCCACTCTTGTGCAGCCCACGGCCAAATGGGTGCAAGCCTACCCGTGGGATAAGCAGGCGGAACTATTACACGGCCTGAAATGGCGCAAACTGATGAACCAGGGATTGGCTCCCAAAGAGGTTGCCGAGCGGCTGAATGCCGATCTGACCGGAGCCGAGGTCTATTCGGACGCCCCTGATTACGACGGCAAGTGGCTGGCCCTGTTGTTCGCAGCGGCAGAAATTCCACAAGGTTTCACGGTGATGGATGCCTCGACCTTTATCAAACAGGCGGCTATAACCAAGGCGGCCTTTCCGATCGGCTATGGCGATGCTGCTTGGAACCTATTTCTGAAAGCTGGCGGAAAAGAACATCGTGCGCTAGATGACGCCTGTCTCCTGGCCCTCCATATACAAACAATCGATATGCTGACAACGGATGTGCCCCAAGACATTCTAATCGAACGAACGAAAACACTGATCGAGGCCAACAGTCGGTCATAGAGCGTACGAATCATTTTGTCTTGATTGGGATGCTTGCGGGCGCGTTCCCTGGGCTACGATCTGTTCCATTAACCTCTCTGGATCATGACAATGATCCAGCAACAGGGCTTGGATTTCCGCCGGGGTTAATTGCATTTAAATCAAATTACGCCGATTCCGTCTGCAAAAGGGAAATTCAAAGCCACGTAATCCACTGGTTAAGGTGCGGATGGATGCTCATGGCGCGCAACAGAACAGCCCGCCAGCCATACTCCCCATAGAGCGAGGCATTTTCTTGAGCCTCATTGTCGAGGAAACTTGCAGCACTGAGGCCACCGGCATTCACATACGAACGAGCACTTCTCAGAATGGTGTTGATCAGATCATTGGAGTAGGAATTATAAAGTTCAATCAGCTTTAGTTTCCGGAAGTGCGCCTCCATAAGAGCCCAAGATCCGGGCGACATACCGGCTTGCTGGACGGTAAAGGTCGCACCAACCGCCCGAGCGATTACTTTGGATATGATAGTGACCGTCAGGAAGGGAACGACGGGTATAGCGTCCAGATAAAAATGTAGATACTGCCTTGCTCCCACGTCGAGCCAATCATTATCTTTAGTTGAGTTACATTGAGTACATGCAGGTATTAAGTTGAGCGCGTGCGCTGCAAATTCTGGAAACTTTTTGGCCGGGAGATAATGATCGTGACTGCCCGGTGTGGTCGCTCCGCAATAGGGGCACCAAAGGAGACGCCCCTTAGGCTGGGCATCCTTAATTGCCTGCTTAAGCCCATCCATCCCTTTGTTGCGGCCATAGCATGATCGAAGTTCGTTCCGAATGCCGAGGAGCGTGGAATCAGGTATGTCGTGCAAAGTGTTAGCTGCGAAATGATTTTCGTATTGGGTAAATCTTGCGCGAATAACGGCCTGCGCTCCTACTAGCGTAGTCCTCGCCGGATCATGCTTTTTGTCTCGGATATTTTCGAAGATATCGATGTAGTTTGGCGGAGGTGTGACCGGTACAAGTTGCTTCACTATTTCCCCTCTTGAGCGTAGCGGGCGAGCAAATAGGCCTTGGCGTTCAAACCCAGCCTGTTGGCAAACAGGCCAAGTGCGTCTTCCAGATTCATCTTGTCAGCGATAACATCGAGAACATTTCGATAAAGGCTTTCGGCCTCGTGGGTCTTGAAAACGTGCGCAGTCAACTCTGCCACGCTCTCCCCGAAGCTTTCGAACTGAAGTGGATCGGCATTGGTCACCCCATCCTCGCGTGTGAACACGACGACTCGGTTGGACGGTATCTCCTGGATCACAATCGGCGAATGAGTCGCGACGACAGCATAGGATTTATGCTCATGAAGGATTTCGGTCAGGACCAAGAAAAGATTAGCGACCGCATTTGGATGAAGATGGGTCTCCGGCTCATCAAATAGGACCAAACTCTCGGGTTGAAGCCATGCAAGCAGTCCGGTCACGAAATGGCAAAGCAAGGCCTGGCCGGAACTCATACGCCCAAGCAGTTTACTTTCTTCCTCATCGTTGTCGATTTCCTGCCGCAGGTCCCTTTCGCTGAGCTCACGCGTATTGCCCAGAATTTTATCGATATACCTGATCCATTCCTGGTCCCGATCCAGATCGCGGACCCTTCTCTTGTTGGCATGGAAGGTGCGTTGCAATCCAGTCTGCGAGAGCCTCCCATTCTCATCGCGGATACCGCAATAGACATAGCTGATCTCGCTGTCATGGGCACTTGGACGACGGAAGCGGTCGAATGCACTATAGGAGACTGCCAATATCCTAGTAAAGAGAGGCTGCTTATCCGGAAAACGGGCCTTGCGCTCTTCGACCGTCTTGGCAGAGACCTGCCGTACTTGCGCGAGATCGCCGCTCAACTGCGCAAGAAAACGAGTCTTGCCAACTGCGTTACGGCCGATGACTCCAACGACACGGCCCGGCAAGATGTCCATAGCCTGGAAATCGAAGTGGATTTGAAATGGTTGTTCGCAATCCGACGATTGGCTAACATAACTGAAAGAAGGCGTCTCAACCGCTTCCTCGCCTCGCGACCAAGCACTTCCGAATCGACGAGATCGTCGGGCTACATTCGCTCGCATCATACCGTTACGAAAGACAGGTGAAGTTTCGAACTGGCCTGCGAGCCCAGGTTTGACGGCAATATCGCGCAAAGCAGTCAGAACCTTTTGCGCACCATCACCAAAGGTCTCGAACATCCAACCGTAATAGTTTTCGGATTGACCAAGAGAAATAAAGTCTTCCCCAATGTCATTGCTGAAACTATCGGGTGGATTGGAACGACTAAGAACCATCCAACCAGCCTTTTCCCTCCCCCCTTGGAGTATCTTGATTTTTCCGACACTACTCCTTCTCCCATTGGCATTAATCCAAAGGAAGTCGAAGCTTACATAGCTCCCATAATCATTCCAATTATCGCCTCGAAGAACAAATATATTAGTCAATTCAGATGGAATTTTTTCGTCGTGCTTGAGTGTAATAAAATCCAATTTCGGCGAGACAACCATCTGCAATCCTGTCGATTGGCCTGCCTATAGGCAGGTTATTAGATACAAGGCGATTATAATGCACGACCAAGAGATGTGGCCAGGAAAATCAAACATGCCCGCGCCAAGATCGTTGAACCGGTCTATAGGAATGACGAAAACGGGCCAGAGCGGCAAGCCTATGAGGCCGTAGGGCTCTAAAGAGCACTTGTGTTTATGTGAGGTTGGGGTTGGCCTCACGCTTCCTTCCACGCATACCCTATTCTTCTATCCATTCGCCCTATGAGGGAGATTTTAGAGGCCATAGGTAGCAATCGGAAGAACTAGGAAACCCAAAAGCGTAATTTGGATGGCGTGGTTAGCGTTGCATATTTTTACATGGGAAATTTACAGAAAAAAGCCAAGACGTATAAAGAATTATCCTTACAAAAGAACAATAACACCAAATAAATTCTAGATAATATCATGAAATAATTTGACATCTATTCAAATAGAGAAAATCTGATTACGTAGTACACACTAAATAAAATAGAGACTACAACCAACTAATGCGATTAAAATATAGCTAGACAGGACCTGTCAAGTACGTATACACAAAAAATATCACCCTCGGAGGCAAACGAATGACGATATGATTTTTGACAACCATAGTGGCCTTGGAAACGAAAAAACCTCGCCGTGGTGGGCGAGGCCTTATTCGTTACACTGCCACAGCCACACTATGTTGGCCACGACGTCTGTGCAAACGGTTACACCCCATGTATGCCAGATCGCGTGAGCATTTGCAAGCAAGCTGTTTCGAGCAGCCTCGCCGAAAGGATAACTCATGTCTGAACGCAACTACATCAATCACTTACTGGCACGCCGTAAAGGCGTGCACACCGCTACAATCGTAGCTTCTCACGGGCCTCTTGTACTCGACACACTAACGTCCGGGCGGATGACACCGGACAACGTCTGGATCCCGCCCCAACCTTCCGTTGCCAGTCGACGGCCATCGTTACGGTCAAAGGGATCGTGTCGTGGATCAACCGTCGATCGCAGAATCAACCGAACAATCGTCTTCGAAAGCAACCTAGAGGCCGGAATGGCGACGATATTGTTGGCACGACAGGACATCACCCAAGTCATCGATCAGCCCCCAGCAGTTTCCTACAAAGACCAAACGGGCAAAACACGCTCCCACATTTTTGACTTCCTGGCCGTCACCTTTGATGGGAAACGCATTGCCATCGCGGTCAAACCGGAATGCAAGCTCGAAAAAAGCGGTATCCAGGACACTGTGAGTCTGATTCGCGAACAAGTGGGACGACGATTTGCCGATCATTATTTGATCCGAACCGAACGCCAGATCACACGAAACAGGGTGGCAAACGCTGAACTTATCCTGAGAAGTCGTTTGTGCCGCAACGAGGCCGACGTCGCGAAGATGCACGAACTCATTTCCTCCTTGCATGGGGCCACCTCGATTTCATCCCTGGTGGCGCACTCCGGCCTCGGTGCCCGTGCCTTCAATGCCGTGGTCTGCCTGATCGACCTAGGCGATCTTCAGACCGTTGGCGACATCCGCATCGGCTACCTCGCGAGTGTCTATCGTCCTTCAATCCGACGGGGAGAATAGAAATGACGAACGAAATCGCCCCCCTGATTCCGCACAACGTGCCAGTTCCTCGCTATCGCTTCGGCGCGCACGATCGCATCTCTATTATCGGACATGACTATGTGTGGCAGAAAAGCGACCCGTTCGGCCACGTTCTAGCGCGAGCCGAAGACCTGCACCTGTCAGAGTCCTTCACACATCAACGGATTCGAGACCTCTTTGTCTCTGGAGATTTGGTAATTTACCCGAACTGGTTCAACGTCCATAAGGCCGAGCGCCGAAATCGGGAGCAGATGATGCTGTTGTCCGACCTCTCTCCGGAGGAACAGCGGGGTATTCTTAGAAAGGTGTTTTACGTCACTGAGTTCCTGGGCCTGGAATTACGGGACGAAACATCCCGTTCTCACGCTCGCATGAAACAAGAGATCTCCGCAATCACTGAGAAGTTCACCAGACTTGAAATCCAACGACAATCCAAAACTGAGCGGTGCGGTAATAAGATCGAGGTCCAGGTGCCGCCCACCCCTAGCCAATTACGCCGTTGGGTCCGGCGTTACTGCGGTTGTGGGATGGACCCATTGTCTTTGCGCGATGGTCGTAAGCGCGGCAGCGTACGGGGCTCGCGTCTTGATGCCGAAAGCGCAGCCTTCGTAGCTGCACACATCCGCCAATACTCCAGCCGGAACAAACCCACCAAGGTCATGGTTTATAAAGACTACGTCGATGCACTGGATGCAGCCAATGCAGAGCGAATGCGCCAGCATTTACCCCCATTGACCCAGGTCTGCAGGCGGACTTTTGAGCGGAAAATCAACCAGTTGGATCCTTTCTCCGTTATTGCAGGACGTGAGGGGGAAGATGCGGCCATGCGCAAGTTCGCCCTCACCCACCGAGGACTAGAGGCTTCCTTTGCCTTCGAACGTGTCGAGATGGACGAATGGAAAGTGACGCTCCATAACCTGTTGATCGATGCAGGACTATGGGAGGGGCTTTCAGAAGAGGCGAAGGCCATCGTTCTCCGAGGCCGAATTTGGATGACCGGAGCCATCGACGTCGCATCAAAGTGCGTCGTGGCCATGCGATTTCTAAATGCAGCCCCCTCTGCGGAAAGCTCAATCTCCGCACTGGAAATGATCGTTTTTAGCAAAGCACATACGGCCTCTGTAATCGGCGCTGAAACCCCCTGGGATATGGAAGGGACACCCGACACAATCGCCACAGATTCCGGTGCTGCCTTTATTTCTGAGAAATACCTGTCCGCCGTCCACGACATCGGAGCTAGAGACTTTCGCCCACCTGCCGGAATGCCTTGGCTCCGGGGATCAATCGAACGACTGTTCCGGACGTGTCAGACCCAAATCATGGCACGGTTTCCCGGTCAAAGTTTCGAGAACGTTCTGATAAAGGGCGACTATGACGCCGAGGCCAATGCCTGCCTCAACATTGAGGAATTAAATCGGGTTTTTCTGCGTGCTGTCCTCGACATCTACCACAACACGCCGCATAGCGGGCTTGCCGGAGAAACCCCTAGAAACGCTTGGTGCAGACTGCGCGCCTTATTTGGCATCACTCCACCACCATCTCCAGAAATCCGGCGCCATGTCTTCGGTATTCCCCTGAAACGCCGTATCGCCAACCGAGGCATCAGCGTCTTAGGTCTTCATTACCAGAGCATCGAGCTCCAGAGACTCAGGGCGAAGGTTGGACAGAAACCGATCCTGATCCGCGTTGATCGCTATGATCTGGGGGCCATCTCCGTTCGTGTCGATCAAGGATGGATGTCCGTACCCTGTACTTTCGGAGAAATGTCCGGAGCGACCTACTGGGAGTGGATCGCCGCCGTCGAGGATTTGCATCGCCGCAATGCCACAACATCCGCACTTTCTGAAGACACCGTCCGCCGCGCTTACGCGCACGTCCGTGAAACGGCGGAGATGGCTTCAGCACGCGCCGAACTGGGGACACCGGTTCTTACAGAAGAAGCGTTCCGTAGGATGGAAGAGCGGCTGTTCCGCAGCTTTGCGTTCGCAACGGATCACCCTGATGACGGCAGCGATTTCCTCATGGGCGATTTGGCTGAAGAGCACGATGCTCCAGCCCCCCACACAGATCTACACCGCATCGCACTGTCAGCCGACGATCAGTTCGGATTTGGTGACGATGATTGGCTGAAGGAGGAGTAAGAAATGGACGACAACCACGAGATCCAGGAAGATTCCTTCCTCAGCCGCGTGACCTCTGTAGCCAACGAATTCGAACGGCGGCGATTGGACATCATGGCACGAGTCAATCAAGCGTATGTCCGAACGAAACGCGATGGCGTGCTCGCCGCCACAGTCAAGACTGTGATCGAATGGGCTGCAACAAACAAAGAGGGCTCCATCACCTTAGTATTGGGTGAGGCCCGTGTCGGTAAAACGAAGTCACTGGAACGGGCACTCAAAGCTCGCTCTGAGTTGCAGCCCGACGGTTATTATCTGCCCTATATCCAGGTCAGCGCCCCAAACCCGTGCGGCCATAAGCAACTGGGGCGAGAGATCCTACATGCGTGTGAATATGACATCGAGAAAGATATCCCAGATCACCTAATCTGGGAAAAAGTCCGCAGGCATATTCGGAAGCGGCATGTGCGGATCATCTGGATCGATGAAATGCATCACACCCTTCGAGGCACCGACATTCAGCGCCTGCGCGACACCATCAAAAACACAATGCAGCAGCCAGACTGGAGCGTTCAATTCATCCTTTCCGGCATTCCGATGCTGAAAGATTTCGTGGCAGAAGACTTCCAGATAAAGGGACGCAATGAGTTGGTAGTCAACCTGAACCTTCTGGAAATGCCCGGAAACGCACGGATAATCAAGGAGACCGTCAGGGAAATCATCATCGATCATGCTGGACTGAAGCTCTCCCACACAATTGAGACAGATGAGTTCATCAATCGGCTGGCTCATGCCGCCTGCCTGCGTTTCGGCCTGATCATTATGTTGACCAGACGAGCGATCGACAAGGCTCTCCAAGAGCCGCAATCGAACCACATTGGTATTGAGCATTTCGTTCTCGCCTATCAAGCCTTCACTGGCTGCATACCTGCACAGAACGTGTTCGTAGCTGATCGATGGGATCTCATCCGGCCGGAAAACGCCCTACTCGACCGGTACAACGAGAGCACTGACGAGGACATCCCTCCTCAACGCCTGAAGAAATCTGGAGGCCGGTCATGACGATGCTCGCCCTTCGTATTCCGGTCTGTGAAGGCGAATCCCATACCAGCTTCACCTCGCGGCTCGCCCATCATAATTGCTGCGACTCGATGTTCGAATTCTGCAATGACTGGGATATCTCGGCTCGCAGACTTATTAACGGCGAGCGCAATACCTTGATGCGGATTGCCCATCTGGGCGGTGTCAGCGTCGATGCGCTATGGGCCAGCGCCATTCGCTGGACGAACAGCGGTTATCTCCATGGCCGGGAGATCATCGCCAAGCCGATGCTACGCAGATCACAGACCATGATCTGCCCTGCCTGCATCGAAGACGACCTGAAGAGATGGAACGATCTGGGATCGGCGGCAGCCCATGGCAGGACGACATGGCTGCTGGAACCCATTCACGCCTGCCCCAAGCACAACATCGCTCTCGTCGATGTCACTCGCGATCAAAACGATGAAAACAGGAACAAGCTGGATGTCCACGACTTCACCCAACGGCTGGGGGATGTGGAACGAAACCTAGGGGCATGGCTGGATGCGACCCGTCCCATGGTACCCACCTCATTGGAACGTTATGTTCTCAACCGCCTGGAAGGAATTCCACCTCCGGAAACCCCATGGCTGAATGCCATGAAGCTTTATTCCGTCGTGACCGCCAGCGAAGTGATTGGTGCTGTGGATCTCCATGGCCCTAAGGTCGATCTCAAGCGTTTTGGAAAAATTGAACGGCGTGAATTGGGCGCTGTCGGTTTCCGTTATCTCCAGATCGGGACCGATGGGGCTCGGTCGCTGTTGGAACGTCTGTTCTCCGAACCATCGCTGGGCCACGGTGATATCGGTCCGCGCAGTTTCCTTGGACAGTTCTACAGATGGCTCACCACAAACAAGAGCGCCGAGTTCGACTGGCTGAGAGACATTACGCGGGAAGTCACCTTGCATAAAATGGCACTCGATCCAAGCGATACTGTTTTTGGAAACCCCATCGGCGAACGGCATCTGCATTCAGTTCACTCGTCAGCAAAGGAATGTGGCATCCATCCCAAACGCCTAAGAAAACTGCTGAGTCTAAGCGGGTTCTTGGACAAAAGTTCTGATGGCCTTCCCAACCATCAGGTGGTTTTTCAGCCGGACGCAAGGACTCAAGAATTTCTGTTACGAGTCCGCCGTTCGATGTCATTGGCTGAAGCAGGAAAATACCTCAATGCACCGCGCGTTCAGGCCCAGCTTCTCTACGAAGCTGGGCTGATCGTACCGTTCATTCGGGGAGGACAAGGCGACGGTCTCAAGGATCATGCCTTCGATCAGAACGAACTCGACACTTTTCTTGGTCAATTATCAAAACAGGCAAAGCGACGCACAGTTAGCAGCAAGAATATGTTCGGTATTCCTGCCGCAGCAAAAAGGACCCGCTGCTCGACTATCGACATCGTCCGCATGCTGCTGGATCAAAAGTTGACGTGTGTTGAGAAAAAGCCTGATGTCCCAGGGTTTATGTCCATTCTGGTTCCTCTAGATGAGGTGATTGCCAACCTTGGAATTGAAGATCGTCCAGGCCTGTCGTTGGAGCAGGTCCACAAGCGTATGGGGTGGTCCTGTCCCGTCGCCACGGCATTGGTCAAGTACGGATATCTTCCGTCGCAGATTATTACCAATCCAATTAACCGAAGAAGGCAGAAAGTCGTTGAGGAACAAGACCTCAATGGATTTAACGAAAGCTATGTTTCCCTCTTTGCCTTGGCAAAGGAGCGAGATTGCTACTACCTAGAACTCAAACGGAATCTGGATCGATTAGGGATTCTCCCTGTATTTGACAGGTCGCAAGTGCCCGCGTCTTTCTATCTCAGGGCCAGTCTACCGCCCCCTTAATCAAGGCCGACAACAGTTCGTCATCCCAATAGCGTAGGTATCACCTGCGCTATTTTTTTGCTAATTGCCCAAAATTGGATGGGGTGCGCGAATTTCTGATTCATGTTGATCTGTCGTTTCTGACAAACTCACTTACGCAGAAGTTAATTTATAAAGTAATATCAATGATATATGATTCCAGGAGAGGCATTATCGATGCCGTTTCACAGTGATTGTGAAACGACGGCAGAAATGCGCCAGTGACATAGTGAAGTGACTCAAACGACAGATGAACATGCCGCACTCCTCACGGGGTGCGGCATAAAACCCCAGAAATCCGCTCGAGGATTCAATAGCTACTGCACGGTCGAGAGAATGTGATGATCACCTTCCAAATCAATGGCCGGACAGTTAATCCGAATAACATCCGCGATGCGCTGGAACAGGCAATGCTTTCCAGCATTGAGAAGCAGCTACGCCAGCGTATCGGTTCGATCCGAGACCCAGAGACAGGAGAGTTCCCAACCTTGGTTGTGAGTGGCCCCAACCTTGAGGAACTTACGATAAAGGTTGAGGGTTCGCCCGAATTGATCTCCTTGGTGAAGGCTAGGCTGGGCGGTGACGATGAAGCGGACGATGAGATGAAACAATCCCAGCCGGATGTCCCGAAAGCGTTCCTGAGCTTCACCTGGGACGACAAGCCGCTAGCAGAGAAGATCGCCACGGTTTTGATGCAGAACGGTATCGACACCTTTTGGGCACCCTGGTGCATCGGTCCAGGCGATAGCTTCCGAAAGAAGATCAATGAGGGCTTGGACGGCTGCACCCACTTCATCGTGCTACTGACCCCCAATTCCATCGACAAGCCCTGGGTGAATCAGGAGATGGATGCTGGACTGTTCATGAAGCTCAACGAGGGCCGCAAGTTCATCGCCCTCCGCCATAATCTGTCGGTCAACAAGCTCCCAAAATTGCTGGTTGGTTCATTGGCGCCGGAGGTGAATGCCGAAAACCTGGATGTCACTGAACTGGTGAACGGAATCTGGGGGATCAGTTCCAAACCACGGCTGGGCACTCCCCCGGCCGCAGTGGCCGAAGCCAAAGCACTGAAGACCGGATACTCCGCAGCCGCGACTGCCGTAGCCAAGGTGTTCGTAGAATCCACTAAAACAGCGCGTTTTGCGGATCCTCAGATGTCCGTAGACCAGTTGTCCGAGGCCACCAACTTACCTCGAGACGACGTCGAAGACGCGCTCCACGAACTAAGCGGCATGGTCAGGGTAAGCCTCGATCATGTGCTGGTCGAGGATGAGCTATTCGTAGTGTTCGACAAGCACTGGATGTCGTGGGATCCTGCCAAGGACGCGTTAACCTTGGCCACAGACCTGATTAACAGTGAGGAATTCCCTCGAGGATTAAAGGACATCGCTCAACGCTATGAGTGGGAGCCACGACGGTTGAACCCCGCCGTTGCATACCTCTCTAACCGAAAGATCATTCGAGACGTCAGGGCTATAGGCGGGAGTCCGTGGTTGTGCCCATTTGTCCATCTGACGACGGATACCAGAAGGTTCGTCAAGAGCCGTTCATAGGGCAGAGATCTGAATAACCCCTAGTTTTCTAGACGCCTTCGTTGCTTACGTTCTGCTATCGTTTCCCGATCGGCTACGGCGACATTGCTTGGAATCTATTTCTGAAGGCAGGCGGACAGAAGCATCGTGCGCTAGATGACGTTTGTCTGCTGGCCCTCCATATTCAAACAATCGATATGCTGACAACGGGTGTGCCCCACCCAAATCGGGGGCCCAAATCGGGGGACATAGCCCAAATCGGGGGCCCAAATCGGGGGACCCAAATCGGGGGACATGACCCAAATCGGGGGACATAATATGACCCAAATCGGGGGACACCCAAATCGGGGGACATAATACCAATTTCCCCTCCTCCCGTCATACCTGACTAGCGAAGCACGCCCCAAGGATATGCTGAAAGCGGCTTGAATCTGGACGGTCGCCAGTGGTCATCACCGAACGCAAAGACCACCTCCAGCTACTGGCCGACCGCCTTTCGGAATTCGCCAAGAACGTGGTTGTCCTCAAGGGAGGCATGGGGATCAAGGAACGCCGCCGGGTGGCGCAAACGCGTGCCCTTGTTTCCGTCAACTCCGAAATGATCAAGCTCTACTGGCGCATCGGTCGGGACATCCTGGAACGACAGGAGCAGCAGGGATGGGGTACGAAGATTGTCGACCGACTTGCAGCCGATTTGCGGAAGGAATTCCCGGGCGTGGAGGGATATTCACCTAGAAATTTGAAATACATGAGGAATTTTGCTGCCGCTTGGCCGGAGGAAATTGTGCAACGGGTCGTTGCCCAATTGCCCTGGGGCCAAAACATCGAACTCCTCGCCAAGCTGGACGATACCGAGACCCGCTTGTGGTACGCCAAAGCCGCCATTCAGCACGGCTGGAGCAGGCCAGTTCTGGTCCACCAGATTGAAACCAACCTACATGAGCGTGACGGGCGCTCTCTCAACAATTTCACCGCTACCCTGCCGCCACCCGATTCAGACATGGTAACAGCCGCGTTCAAGGACAGTTACGTACTCGACTTCGTCGCACTTGAAGCCGACGCCCACGAACGCCGCCTTGAGGCAAAGCTGATCGAGCGTATCCGAGATTTTTTGCTCGAACTCGGACGAGGCTTCGCATTTGTCGGCAGCCAGTATCACCTTGAAGTTGGCGGGCAGGACTTCTACATCGACCTGCTATTCTATCACATCCCGTTGCGCCGATATGTTGTCGTGGAACTGAAGACAGGCGACTTCACACCGGAAATCGTCGGGCAGGTCGGCTTCTACCTAACTGCCGTGGATCGGCAAATTAAGAGCGAACAAGACGGTGCGACTGTCGGTCTCGTGCTCTGCCGTCGAAGGAACAAAGTGATTGCCGACTACGCTCTGACCGGAGTGGTCAAACCCATGGCGGTATCCGAATTCACCCACACAATCCTGCCACCGGCGCTCGCCGCCGCTCTCCCCGGCCCCGAGGAGGTCGAGTCCAAACTCTCTGACCTCATTGCCGAAAGCGAGGCGGAAATGGATGAAGACGAGGCTATTATCTGAAACTTAAACAGGAACCCGATCAAATTGGTCGCACCGACGGCGGAAATGCGCCAGTGACATAGTGAAGTGACTCAATCGACCGATGAACCTGCCGCACACCTCACGGGGTGCGGCGTCGATCGCGAGACGTTTAATCTGGAAACAAGGAATGTTCCTTCGCATGCCCGCAAAGGGCTGTCCTGCGATGTTGCCCTATCTGTTCCGCCCCCTACCCCCGCCATCGAAATCAACAACATTATTGTCGAATGGTCGGCTATGTTTTAAAATAATATTAGGATTATTGTAGAATATTGCCTCTACGCGAAGTTCACAAGGGCTTCGGAGCAAGCTGGCACCGGTCAGTGAAATGGCAATTCCCAAGAGTTACTCGGAGATCGGACGTGCGGATCGATAGCAGTCATTATCTGCATATGCGGAAAGTTATCGTCTCGACTTTAATTCTGGCCGGCGGCTGCGTCGCTTCTTTTTCTTTCCTTGCGGCTTACGGTATCCATGTCGTTTCCTCATATCTGCCGATTCATACGATACTGGAAACATTTACCGTCGTCGTGGCGTCGTTGATTTTCTCGGTGGGATGGAACGCCTATCGCCGCGAACTTCCAAGCAACATCCTGGTGATTGCCTGCGCGTTTTTCGGGGTGGGGGTGCTGGATTTCTCGCACATGCTTTCCTTTACCGGCATGCCCGATTTCATTACCGCAAGCGGCCCGCAAAAGGCCATCATCTTCTGGCTGTCCGCGCGGACATTGGCGGCGGTCGCCTTATTCTCGATCTCGATCACCCGATGGCTGCCGCTTACCAATTCAAACAGCCGCTACGCCATGCTTGGCGGCGTTTTGGCCCTGCTCGCTCTTTTGCATTGGGTGTTCCTGTTTCACGACACGATGCTGCCGGTCTTCTTTATCCCCGGAACGGGGTTGACTCAACTTAAGATAAATTTTGAATATGCGATCATATCGGTTAACATTGTAACGGCGTTTATCTTAATAATTCGCATGCGTCACCCCCTTCCCTTTAACGCATCCGGTATATTTGGCGCCGTTTGCGCCATGGCGATTAGCGAATTTTTCTTTACGCGCTATGTTGACTTCACGGATACGTTCAACCTACTCGGACACATTTATAAAATAATATCATATCTATTTCTGTATTTTGCTATATTCGTTGAAACCATCGAGCATCCTTATCATCAGCTCCAGTCATCGAAGAATCAGATGAAGGCCATTCTCGATGCCATGCCCGAAACCTTGCTCGAAGTGGGAAGGGATGGGAAAATCTATTCAAGCCACGCCGCGCAAACCGGCCTGCCCGCTCCCTCCGACCGAAGTTTCCAGGGACAATTTATCAGCGACATTTTGCCGGGCGAAGCGATGGAAAGCTTTCATGCCGTGGTGAAAGAGGTTGACGAAGCGGGCATATCGCTGGGACGTCAGGTGGAACTGGGCAACCGATGGTACGCCTTGTCGGCTTCCCGGGAAATTTTCTCCAAAGAGTGGGGGCCGCGTTTTATCGTGCTGATGCACGACATTACCGATCGCAAGAACGCGGAAGCGGAACTAAGACGGTATAAGGACAGTCTGGAAGAACAGGTTCTTCAGCGCACGGCCGACCTGATTCTGGCCCGCGACGCGGCGGAAGCGGCCAATCTGGCGAAAAGCGTTTTTCTCGCCAATATGAGCCACGAGCTTCGCACGCCGCTGAACGCCATCCTCGGGTTTTCCAGTCTGATGCGTAAAGACCCGCTCATTCCGGAAGGAGAACGGCAGAACATCGACATCATCAACCGCAGCGGCGAACACCTGCTGTCCCTGATCAACGACATCCTGGAAATGGCCAAGATCGAGGCGGGACGCCTGCAATTGGAAGACGCTCCTTTCGATCTGGGCCGGATGGTCCGAGACGTCACGGAATTGATGCAGGTTCGCGCCGACGAAAAACACCTGACGCTGGTCGTCGACCAGTCCTCGGCGTTCCCCCGCTACATCGTCGGCGACGAAGCCCGCTTGCGCCAAGCGCTGATCAACCTTGTCGGCAATGCCCTTAAGTTCACCCAACAAGGCGGCGTGACGATACGTCTGGGCACAAGAAACAATGCGACCTCGCACTTGCTGATCGAGGTGGAAGATACCGGGATTGGCATCGCGCCGGAAGACCGGAAACGGATTTTCGAACCATTCGTGCAACTGGGCCATCAGGCGGAAAGCAAGGGAACCGGACTTGGGTTAACCATCACCCGCCAATTCATCCAACTGATGGGCGGCACCCTGGAGTTGGAAAGCGCTTTGGGAAAAGGATCGCTGTTCCGGGCGGATTTACCCCTGAAAGAAGCTAGGAAGGAGGATATCGACGAGGTGTACAAAGCCGAGACAAGAGATGTTGTCGGCTTGGCCTCGGGACAGCCCGAGTACCGCATTCTAATTGTCGAGGACCAGCAGGAGAATCGAATGCTGCTGACCAAGCTTCTGGAACCCGTCGGTTTCCAGGTCAGGACCGCCGACGACGGCAAACAGGGCGTGGCGCTATTTCAGGATTGGCATCCGCATTTCATCTGGATGGATCGGCGCATGCCGGTCATGGACGGATTGGAGGCGACAAAAACGATCCGCGGCCTTCCCGGCGGCAAGGATGTGAAAATAGCAGCGGTAACGGCCTCGGCCTTCGAGGAACAGCGATCCGAGATTCTTGACGCCGGTGCCGACGATTTCGTGCGGAAACCCTACCGCGCCAACGAAAATTACGACTGCTTGGCCAAGAACCTGGGCGTAAAGTACGTCTATGCGGATAGTCAGGAAACGTCGGAGTCCGACGTCAAGCTGACGCCTGAGATGCTTTTGGTATTGCCGCAAGACTTGCGCGCCGAATTGCAGGAAGCTCTGAGAAGTTTGGACAGCGAACGCATCGGCCTCGTTGTTCGGAAAGTTGCCCCCTATAATGAAACCCTGCGAAAAACACTGCATAGGCTTGTCAACGACTTCGAGTACGATGTGATCCTAAAAGCGTTGCGAACATAGGGCCTAGAGCCGGATGCTTTGAGGTTGAATCGCCGATGCGATTCACCGAAGAGCTGAATCGCCCTCTAGAATCTTAGGCGAACGCCGCTCACAAAAGCAGTCATGTTGCTGTTCAGGAAACCGGAACCGAGGCCGCCGCCGACCTGTGAGTAGTTGACGCCGCTGTACAGGTCGAAATGCTTGTCGAGTGGATAGTCAACCAAGAAGGCGGCTAGGTACAAATCGCCGGCGCAATTACCGGCGGCTGTTCTACCAACGTAGGCGGTGTTAGCCTTGTTGGCTGCGGTGATGTAGGCGCAGGTATTCGTTCCGGCCGAGGCGCTCGTAAGATAAGCGTCCTGCTTCTGGTAGTAATAGCCGCCGGAAATACTTAAGCCGGAGGAAAACTCATATTTTGCGCCGGTCCACACGGTTTGCAAAATTCTGGCGCCGCCGGAGGCGATCGGCGCGTTGTTGGCGTAGAAAAGCTCGTAACCGCCAATCGTGGCCGACCCGTTGGCAACAGGTTGCTCCGGATCGGTCAGCGCGGTGTGTACGTAGCCGACAAAAAAGCTTAGCTTGGCGTCTGGGCCTTCGCCCTCGCCGAAACTGTATGTGTATTTGCCCATCGCCGACCAGCCCACGCTATCCTCGATGGCGCCATCGATGAAATTGCCAGCCGGACAGGCATTGCCGCCGCCTACTCCCGTGGCGTTGCAAGTCCCGTTGGCGCCAGACGTGGCGTACCCAATCGGCGAGGTTGAAACGATGCTTTTCTCTTTTGTGTATACGGCATCGATGGAAAATCCGCGATAGGCCGTACCTATGTCGAAGCCGTAGCCCCCGCCGAACATGGCGGTATCCGCGCCGCCGAACGAATACATCGCCGCAGCGTGCGCCGAGTCGTATCGATAGATATATTTTACGGAATTGTCCCAGCGCGATGGCTCGGTAGAGCCGAAGCCCGATGCGGCCCCCCCCGCGCTGCCAATCAGGGAATAGGCGGCGGACAGCCCCATTGGATCGTAAATACCGATGGCGTCAAGCTCCAACGATTGCTGTCGGCCAGCGGTGAGCGCGCCGTAAGTCAAGCTGCTCACGCCAGCATAGGCGGGGCCGCTAAATAGCTGCCCGCAGCGGCTGCTATTGGCGTTCGCATTCTGCGCCGCCAAGGGTCTGCCCTTATTTTCGACCATGCTTGCGCAGGCATCGGAAATCTCGCCTGAAAGGGGATTGAATGCAATTTCCACATTGCCAATGGCCGTCCAGCCATTTCCTATCGATTCGGCTATCTTCAGGCCGATCTTCGACTGCCCCGTGGCGCTTTCGCCGAACGACGAGACCGACCTATTGGCATTTTTAGAGCCCGAGATATTGTATTCCAGACCGGGACCGAAAGCCCTGTTGAATGGAGCGCCATGGGTCTGATAGGTGTAATCGATGTCGACGGCGCCGTAGACGGTGACGCCATACCAAGTCAGGTTATCCGGAATCGGGTCCGTGAGGTTTACGTCGCCAGCGTTTGCTGAGACCGTCGCCCCTGAAAGCATCAAAACAATTGCTGCGAACTGCTTAGGGATCACGTTTTGTCTCCATTTGAGCAAACGCTAGGCCAACGGGCACGCTCGATGCCGGATATCCCCGTCAGGCGTCATGATAACCCGAAGCAGCCGGTCTGGCTAGGTTCTTCTAATATTGGGCGCGCCATGTGTTGGACGAAGCTACTCTAAAAGGATTGTCCCTCGCGCGATGAGGGGCATTCGTGGTAGGTTTACCATGACTTGTTCTCGGGTGCGGACCGTACTCATGCCGCCCCGGAACGAGCACGAGAATCCGGTGGACAAGGGGGACGGCGGATCGATTCAAGAATTTTTGGCGCGATTGAACTGACGGAATTCTCTGAAGTTTGATGGCTAGCCCGCCCTATCTACTAAATTATGGAATCGTAAAATACCAATGCGCAGCCAATTGAATATTAACCGCAATAGACGAAACATATCGTTTCAACGACGGTTATTGTGTCATATTGTTGTTGGCGTGTTAATGTATTGCTTCTCGAGTGTTGCTTCATATGCAAATGAAAACGATCACGCAAAGATTGTGTTTCTTGGAAATAGAAATTTAGCACCGGTAGTTTATTTAAACAACAATATTCCATCCGGAGTTGCGATTGATATCGTTCGTGCTTTGGCAAAACATATGCCGCAACCGATTGAAATCAGAGTCATGGATTGGTCGGAAGCGCAGAGGCTCGTTGCCGCGGGTGAAGCGGATGCCCTTATTCAAATAAACAAAAGTGAAGAACGAAATAAAATTTATGATTTCTCCGAACCGTTGCTCGAATCAAAATTCGTTATTTTTACAAATAAAAGTAATTATGGAATATCTGGTCTATCAAGTCTTCCTGGTTTGCGGGTTGGGGTCGAGGCTGGAGGTCTTCCACAGCAGACATTGGAAACCAATCCTAATATCTTATTAAAAATAATCCCGAATTTTCTTGAGGGTTTTAAAATGATAAGTGACGGCACTATCGATGCCGTTGTTGTTGACTATAGGATTGGGACATATGTCATAGCCGAAAACAAGATTCGAGACATTAGGGTAATCGGAGAACCTATTGCGCATTCATATTCGTCATTTGCCGTAAAAAAAGGAAATATTGAACTCCTTAATGAAATCAACCATGCCATGATGGTTATAAAACATGATGGCACATATGACAGCATATTGAAAGACTGGGAGCCTACCGACGTCGTGTTCTTCACAAAAGAGCAGATATCGCTTTTTGAATTTGTTTCGATAACTTCCGCATTGTTATTATTATTAGTTTTTACAGCAATGTGGATAGTTACTTTAAAAAAAGAGTTACATAAAAGAAGGTTGTCCGAGAATGCCCTGCATCGGCTGAACCGAGAACTCCGCGCCATCAGCGACTGCAACCAGGTTTTGGTGCGGGCTAAGGACGAGCAGACCTTGCTCAAGGACATCTGCCACATCATCTGCGAGAAGGCCGGCTACCGCATGGCGTGGGTGGGCTATGCCGAAAACGATGAAGCCAAGACGGTGCGGCCCGTGGCGTGGGGCGGGGTCGAGGACGGGTACGTTAACATGGCCCACGTCACTTGGGCCGACACGGAACTCGGGCGCGGCCCCAGCGGAACCGCCGTCCGAAGTGGCGCCAGCGCCTGCATCCAAGATTTCGCGACGGACCCCAATGCCGTTCCCTGGCGCGAGAATGCCCTGCAACGCGGCTATCGCTCCTCCATCGCCCTGCCGCTCAAGCGCAATCACGCCCCGGCATTTGGCGCTCTTACCATCTATTCCATGGAGGCCAACGCCTTCACGCCGGACGAAATCCGGTTGCTGGAGGAACTGGCCGACGATCTGGCTTTTGGCATCTATGTTCAGCGCGAACGCAAGGAGCACAAGCTTGCGGAAGAGCGTTTGCTGCGCAGTGAGCAAGGCCTCGCCGAGGCGCAGCGCATCGCGCACCTAGGCAGTTGGGAACTTGACCTGCGGAACAACATACTCAGTTGGTCGGATGAAATTTTCCGCATTTCTGAAATTGATCCGGAAAAATTTGGCGCCTCCTACGACGCTTTCCTGAACGTGATTCATCCCGAGGACCGCGATCTGGCGAACACGGCCTACACCGACTCGATAAGAGACAAAACTCCCTACGACATCGTGCATCGACTACGGATGCCGGACGGTCGGATCAAATATGTCCATGAAAAGTGCGAGACGCATTATGGAGCGGACGGAATCCCGCTGCGTTTCGTCGGCACGGTGCATGACATCACCGAGCGCAAGCTGGCCGAGGAGGAACTCAGACAATATAAGGACAGCCTTGAAGAACAGGTCCAGCAACGCACGGCGGATCTGATTCTTGCGCGTAACGCGGCTGAGGCCGCCAATCTGGCGAAAAGCGTATTTCTCGCCAATATGAGCCACGAGTTCCGCACGCCGCTGAACGCCATTCTCGGTTTTTCCAGTCTGATGCGTAAAGACCCGCTTATCCCCGAGGGCGAGCGGCAGAACATCGACATCATCAACCGCAGCGGCGAACACCTATTGTCCCTGATCAACGACATCTTGGAGGTCGCCAAGATCGAGGCGGGACGCCTGCAACTGGAAGACGCGCCTTTCGATCTGGGCCGGATGGTCCGGGACGTCACGGAAATGATGCAAATCCGCGCCAACGAAAAACATCTGACCCTGGTCGTCGACCAGTCCTCGGCATTCCCCCGCTACATTGTCGGCGACGAGGCCCGCTTGCGCCAAGTGCTGATCAACCTTGTCGGCAATGCCCTTAAGTTTACCCAACAAGGCGGCGTGACGATACGTTTGGGCACAAGAAACAATGCGACCTCGCATTTGCTGATCGCGGTGGAAGACACCGGAATCGGGATCGCGCCGGAAGATCAGCACCGCATCTTCGAACCGTTCGTCCAGCTCGGTCAACTGGCGAACAATAAAGGAACCGGACTTGGATTGACCATTACCCGCCAATTCATCCAACTGATGGGCGGCACATTGACCTTGGAAAGCGCTCCGGGAAAAGGGTCGGTGTTCAGGGCCGACTTGCCTTTAAAGCAGGCTAGGGAAGAGGAGATCGACGGAGTATATAGTTCCGAAACACGAGAAGTTGTCGGCTTGGCCCCAGGACAGCCCGAATACCGCATTCTGATCGTCGAGGACCAGCTGGAAAACCAAATGTTGCTGTCCAAGCTGATGGAAACCGTCGGCTTCCTGGTCAAGGTGGCCGAAAACGGCAAGAAAGGGATCGAGCTGTTTCAGAGTTGGAATCCGCACCTTATCTGGATGGATCGTCGGATGCCGGTGATGGACGGAATCGAGGCGACGAAAGTCATCCGCGATCTTCCTCGCGGAAGCCAAGTTAAGATCGTCGCTGTTACGGCGTCGGCCTTCGAGGAGCAGCGAACGGAAATCCTGGCCGCGGGCACGGATGATTTCGTGCGGAAACCCTACCGAGCCAACGAAATTTACGACTGCTTGGCCAAGCACCTAGGCGTAAAGTACGTTTATGCGGATCGTCAGGCAACGTCGGAGTCCGACGTCAAGCTAGCGCCGGAGATGCTTTTATCCGTGCCGCAAGACCTGCGCGCCGAATTGCTGGAAGCTCTGGAAAGTTTGGACAGCGAGCACATAGGCATCGTTGTTCGGAAAGTTGCACCTTATGATGAGAATCTGCGAAAAACACTGCATAGACTTGCCGACAACTTCGAGTACGATGTGATCCTAAAAGCGTTAAGAACACTCTCATTGAGATAACCAATGGCAAACAAAGGAACCCTTCTCGTCGTCGATGATACCCCCGCCTCCCTAAAGCTGTTGACGGAAATTCTGAGGGGTGAAGGGTACGACGTCCGATCCGCCATTTCCGGGGAACTGGCGCTGACTGCGGCCATTACCGAACCACCGGATTTGGTGCTGCTGGATATTCTCATGCCCGAAATGGATGGGTTCGAGGTCTGCCGGAAACTCAAAGCCCGCCCGGAGACGTGTTACGTGCCGGTGATCTTCGTCAGCGCCCTTAGTGAAACGACTGAAAAGGTTCAAGGATTCGGACTGGGAGCCGTGGATTTCGTCAACAAGCCCTATCAGCGTGAAGAATTGCTGGCGCGGATCAACACCCACTTGAACGTCCGCAAAATGCAAAAACACATATCCGCTCAAAATGCGCAATTGCGGGCGAACGAGATTCAACTGGTTGCGCAATCGCGTGAACTTGAACAGGCCCGCAAGGCGGCACAGCAGGAAAGCGACAACAGTCTTCGCCTTGCCTTGGAAGCCGGAAAACTGGGAAACTGGGAAATGAATTTAGCCGCGGATACGGCAAAGTCTTCCCGTCGCAACAACGAAATATTCGGGTTTAACCGGACGCCGCCGGATTGGGGGTTGAACGCCTTTCTCCGTTCCGTGGTTCCCGAGGATCGGGCATGGGTGGCTTCCGAGTTCCAGACGAACATCGAACGCAATTCCAATTTTCATTTCGATTGCCGCATCCACAGGGAAGACGGCGAACTGCGCTGGATCGAAATCCATGCCGAACCGTTTCAAGAGGCTGCCAACAAGCCCCCCCGTCTTTACGGCATTACCATCGACGTCACCGAGCGGAAACGCAATGATGAACAGCTTAAATTCCATCCTCATCACGATCCCCTGACCAAGCTGCCCAATCGGTTGCTTATGGAAGACCGGTTCAGCCAGGCCGCCATTCGCGCGGGACGAACAAAGTCGAAAGCGGCTTTGCTGTTTGTCGATCTGGACAATTTGTCGAGCATTATCGATGCTCGCGGCCATAGCATCGGCGACGCAGTGATCGATACCGTCGCAACCCGACTGATGAATTGCGTCGAGGAAACCGATTCCGTCGGACGCTTGGGGATCGGCGAGTTTCTTATCATGCTTCCGGATTTGAACGACGACGCAGACTTACCGGCCTTTATGGACAAGGTGCGGAAATGTTTACCGGCCCAGGTCGTTGTCGGCAGCCTGAATGTATCGGTTTCGGCCTCGGTTGGAATTGCCGTTTATCCCGATGATGGCGGCACTTTCGATGCCTTGACCGTCAAGGGTCGCGCTTCGATGCGTTAGACCGAGGTTGACCTTGAAACCGGACGGCGTTAGGGAAGAAGGACGGCCGTTCGTTTCATGGGATTGTCCTATGCGCGTTCGCATTCTCACCAAATCGGCGATACTCGAACTCGTTATCTGATCGATTTCACCTATCCGCCAAAGGGCATGATTTAACCAATGAGGAGACAGAAGTATGAGCAGTGTGGAAAACAAGCTGAAAGAATTGGGAGTCACAATTCCCACACCGGCGGCCTCGGTCGCCAATTACGTGGGTTACGTGGTTACCGGCAATCTGGTGTTCGTCTCCGGCCAGTTGCCCTTGGAAGACGGCAAGGTGGCGGTTTCCGGCCATTTGGGTAAAAACGTCTCGATCGAGGACGGCTATCGCGGCGCCCGCATCTCGGCCATCAATCTGCTGGCGCAATTGAAGGCGGCGACCAATGGCGATTTGGGACGAATCAAACGGGTTGTCCGCCTGACCGGTTTCATCAGCAGCACCCCCGACTTCACCGAACAATCCAAGATCATCAACGGCGCTTCGGATTTTCTGGTCGAGGTTCTGGGCGAAGCGGGCCGCCATGCCCGGATTTCCATCAGCGTCGCCGCCCTGCCCATGGGGGCCGCCGTGGAAGTGGAAGGCGTGTTCGAGATCGCCTGATCGCCCCCCCCTGAAAAAGTCCCTCGGCGTTGCCTGGGTGTACTTTTTCACACCCAACTTGATCGGCAAAAGCCGTTCCCAATAAAAAACCGGCGTGGTTTCCCACGCCGGTATCTTTTTTCAATCAGCCGAACCGATTAGAAGCGATAGCCGACACCAAGGCCGAGCAGCCACGGATCGACCGCCACGGGGCTCTCGACCATGCCCGTGCCCGGGGCATAGAACTTGGCTTCGGTGGTCAGGAAAATCTTCTTCGCATCAACGTTCAAGTACCAGTGATCGTCGACTCTGATATCGAAACCGATCTGCACCGCCGCGCCGAACGTGGATTGCAGTCTGAAGCTGTTGGCACCCAGATAGGAACTGTTCTTGGTATCGAAGAAATAGGTGTAGTTAAGTCCGGCGCCCGCATAGGGAACGAACCAACCGGTGGGGTTGAAGTGATATTGCAACGTAACCGTCGGGGGCAGGATCCAGGTGGTGCCCAGGGGCTCGACGGTGCCAGAGCCAGAAACTTTGTTGCTGATCGAATTGACGCCGTTGCGGCTCATGCCGGCAATGGCTTCAACCGCGACATTGGGAGAAAAGAAGTAGCTCGCGTCCAGTTCGGGAATAAAGCTGTTGGTCGCCCGAACCTGACCGCCGACCGTGTCGTTGCTCGTGCTGTTCAGATTGACGTTGTTGTCGCTGTTGTTGGGGACCACTTCGACGCCGCGGGCGCGTATCAGGATGCTGCCAGCCTCGAAACCATCGGCATAGGCAGCCACGGAAATAGAGGTCAGCGCGGTGCTCAGGGCAAGGGCCAGTGCGAGTTTGGAACGAGTCATGAAGTCTTTCCTTTATACAGTGCCATAATCTTCCTGCCCATCCCGTAGACGAGCGATACAATGTGTTAGCAGATTTAGACTTTGGCGAAACCGATTTTTTTGACTTGAGTCAAGACTTTCGGTTTTATCCGCCACCTGTTGCCGAAAGGCCACATTTTTTGAGGGATTAAGACCGAAGCTCAACCAGTGTGCGCAAGTCACGGAAAGGGCGGATGTTTTTCAATCCAAAGCCTTGGAAACGATCTCACCGACATCGCGCGATAGACCGTGCAAGGACGATATTCTCTCCAATTGCGCGCGCATAAGGGCCTGACGTGCAGGGGTGAAACGCCGCCAGCGGATCAAAGGGCGAACCATTCTTGCGGCGACTTGCGGATTACTTGCGTCCAACTTGGCGACCTGCTCGGCCAGGAACGCATATCCGGCGCCGTCGATGCGGTGAAAACGCACGGTGTTCCCCGCGAAACCGCCGATCAGCGAATAAATCTTGTTAGGCTCGCTCCAATCGAAAACGGCATGCTGGGTCAAGGCGCGCACCCGGTCCAGAACGTCATCCCAATCGGCCATGGCCTGCATGGCCAGCCACTTGTTGACCACCAGCTTTTCCGTCCGCCAACGATCCAGAAAACGTTCCAGGGGGGCGACCGCGGCTTTGGGGCCGAGTTGGATAAGAGCGGCCAACCCCGCCAAGGCGTCGGTCATGCAGGTGGCGGTCGCGAATTGTATCGAAGCCAGCGTCTCGACGTCTGGCGTTTCCAGGTATGCCAACAAACCCAAAGCCGCGTTGCGCAGGCTGCGCTTGCCGATCGACACCGGGTCCAGCGACCAGTGCGGATCGGTCAATTGGTCGCGGATCGCCAGCAACCGGTCTTTGTGCCGCGCCGCCAGGGTGGCGAGGGTAAACTTCCTGGCGGCATGAACGGCGTCCACCTCGAATACGTCCAGCCGTTCGCCCAGCGTGGTCAGCGAGGGCAACGCCAGCGCCTCGGCGGCGAAAGCCGGATCGGCAAGGGCGTTGTCTAGGACCTGTCCCCAAGCGGCGGCGAATTGCTCGTTCAGAACCGGCGCTTTTCCTTGGCGGATGTCGGCAATTTGATCCAGCAAAACGCCAGTCGCCAAAATCTGTCCGGCTTCCCATCGGTTGAACGGATCGCCGTCATGGCCCATCAGAAACGCCAACTGTTCCGTCGTGTAGGGCGCGTCCAGGATGACGGGAGCGGAAAATCCGCGAAACAGCGACGGCACCGGAGCTTGGGGAATGCCGTCGAAGGTGAAGGTTTGGGTCGGTTCGGACAAGGACAGAACGCGGTCGGAAACGGGATAATCCTTGCCGTCGGGGCCGACCAGTCCAAATCCCACGGGAATGAGCATCGGACGCTTTTGCGGTTGTCCGGGTGTGGGTGGGACGGTTTGACTCAAGGTCAGGGAAAATCGCTTTCCCGCCGGATCGTAGGTCCACGAGGCCTTGATCTTGGGGGTGCCCGCCTGGGAGTACCACAACCGAAATTGTTCCAGGGACACCCCCGAGGCATCCTCCATGGCGGCGACAAAGCACTCGCAGGTGACCGCATGGCCGTCATGGCGGGCGAAGTACAAATCCATGCCCGCGCGAAACGCCTGTTCGCCGATCAGGGTATGAATCATGCGAATGACCTCGGCCCCCTTCTCATAAACGGTGGCGGTATAGAAGTTGTTGATCTCCTGATAGGAATCCGGACGGATGGGGTGGGCCATCGGACCGTTATCCTCGGGGAATTGCGCGCCTCTCAACGCGCGAACGTCGTCGATGCGCTTCAATGCCCGGCTGCCCTGGTCGGCCGAGAATTGCTGGTCGCGGAAAACGGTCAGCCCTTCCTTCAAGGTTAGCTGGAACCAGTCGCGGCAAGTCACCCGATTCCCTGTCCAATTGTGAAAATATTCGTGGGCGATAACCGATTCGACATCGAGAAAGTCGCCGTCGGAGGCGGTTTCGCGCTTGGCCAGAACGTATTTGCTGTTGAAGATGTTAAGGCTTTTATTCTCCATGGCCCCCATGTTGAAGTGGGAAACGGCGACCACGTTGTAAATGTTCAGATCGTATTCCAGGCCAAAAGCCGTTTCGTCCCATTCCATGGCTTTTTTCAACGAATTCATGGCATGGGGAACTTGGTCCTGGTTGCCGTGCTCGACCCAGAATTTCAGCGATACCGCCCGTCCCGACGCGGTGCGAAAGACGTCTTCGACCAAAGCCAGATCCCCCGCCACCAAAGCGAACAAATAGCTCGGTTTCGGGAACGGGTCTTCCCAGACGGCGCGGTGGCGCCCCATGGCCAGCGGACCGCTTTCGATCAAATTGCCGTTGGACAGCAAGACGGGATAGGCGGCGCGATTGGCGGTAATGACGACCTTGAAGGACGACATCACGTCGGGGCGGTCGGGATACCATGTGATGCGGCGGAATCCCTCGGCCTCGCACTGGGTGCACAGCAGGCTGCCCGACTTGTACAAGCCGGACAGCGACGTGTTGTTCCATGGGTCGATGGAAACAACGGTTTCAAGCAGGAACGGACCGGCGGGCGGAAACGAAACGGTTAGCGCCTCGGCTTCGATCTTAAGGCGGTCCAGGCCAAGTTCCCGCCCGTCCAGCAACACTTTCCGGGTATTCAGGCCCTCTCCGTTCAAGACCAACGGGGCGATGGCGTGAACGCCCTGCTCGTCCCTGGGCGTGGAATCATTGGGGCGAATCGACAACAAGGCGTGGATGTGCGCTTGATCTTCCAGAATGTCGATCCTCAACTCCACATGCTCGACCAGGAAGGCCGGCTCGCTATAATCGGCGCGATGAATCGTGACGCTGGAAACAGTTCCTGGATGTTCGGGCATTGGTATCTCGTTTCGCTGCCATTGTTTTGCCAAAAACGGAATATATCTGGAAAAGCATGAAAACGAACATCCGTCTTAGGAAAATTTTATTATCGCCCCTGGCCGTGCTGGGCGTTCTGCTGATGCTAGCCGAAGAGCAATTATGGACGGCCCTGGTCGCCCTGGGCCAGCGTCTGGGGCGGCTGCTCGTGATCCGCTCGTTCGAACGGCGCATACGGGAACTGCCGCCGAATTGGGCCGCCCTGGCGTTGCTCGCCCCCGTCGCTTTCGTTCTGCCCATAAAGATTCTGGCGGTGTGGATCATGTCCACCGGCCGGTGGGGACTGGGCATCGGCGTTCTGCTGTCGGCCAAGATTGCCGGAACCGCCGTCATTGCCCGCATCTATACCCTGTGCGAACCGGCTTTAAGCACCCTGACGTGGTTCGTCCATTTACGAACGTGGTTTCTCGGCGCCAAGGACTGGGCGCACAAACGCCTGAATTCGTTGGTATTGTGGCGACGGTCCCGGCTCTTGATCCGGCGCCTTATCCGATCACTGCGCGTCTGGTCATCACCCGGGTGATGGTCTGGGCCAACGTCGAGGCCAGCACCGGCTTGGAAATAAAGGCGTCGATGACCAACCCCCCGGCCTTTTCCGTGGTCGCCGAATCGGTATGCGCCGTCAGCATGATCACCGGCATGTCTGATACCGTCTTGGTTTGCCGCAATTTCTTGACGAAATCGAAACCGTCTACGGGGCGCATTTGAATATCGCAGATGACCACGTCGGGATTTTTGTCGACCGCCACGACCAAAGCCTGCGCGCCATCGGCGGCCTCCAGGGTCTTCTCGACGCCCAGTTGGCTCAGCATGCTTTTAACGATGGTTCTAACGAATTCCTGATCATCCACGATCAGAACCGTCAACGCCGCCAGATCGATCATTTCCACCCGATATGTAAGTACGGGGTGGAAGATTATCAGACGGATGATTAAAGAAGAAACAAATCTGACATTGATACGGATTGGTATTGAGGGCATGTTTCAGGAATCATGACGGATCGCGTTTATCTATACGACACCACCTTGCGCGACGGCGCGCAGACCCAGGGCGTCGATTTCTCGGCCGCGGACAAGTCGCGCATCGCCCGCGAACTGGACGCCTTGGGGATCGATTACGTCGAGGGCGGTTGGCCCGGCGCCAATCCCACCGACGACGCCTTTTTCGCCGCGCCGCCCGCTTTGACCAACGCCCGACTGACCGCTTTCGGCATGACCAGAAGGGCGGGACGCTCGGCGGCCAACGACCCCGGCCTTGCCGCCGTTCTTTCCGTCTCGGCGGGCGCGGCGACGCTGGTGGGCAAATGCTGGGACTTCCATGTGGCGGTGGCTTTGGGCGTGTCGCTCGAGGAAAGCCTGCAAATGATCGGCCAATCGGTTGCCCATGCCAAGGACAGGGGCAAGGAAGTTCTCTTCGACGCCGAACATTTCTTCGACGGATTCAAGGCCAACCGGAATTACGCGCTCGACGCCGTTCGCGCCGCCTATGAAGCGGGCGCGCGATGGATCGTGCTGTGCGACACCAACGGCGGCACCCTGCCCCATCAGGTGCGCGACATCGTAACCGAAGTCATCCTGGCGGGAATTCCCGGCACCCATCTGGGCATCCATTGCCACAACGATTCCGATACGGCGGTAGCCAATTCGCTGGCGGCGGTCGAGGCGGGAGCGCGCCAGATTCAAGGCAGCATCAACGGCCTGGGCGAGCGGTGCGGCAACGCCAGCCTGATTTCGGTCATTCCCAATCTGATTTTGAAGATGGGCTACCGGACCGGCGTAAGCCTGGACCGTCTTACCCATTTGACCAAAGTGTCCAGGGTACTGGACGAAGTGTTGGACCGCAGTCCCGAACGTCAGCGTCCCTATGTGGGCGAATCGGCATTCGCCCATAAAGGCGGATTGCATGTGTCGGCGGTGGCCAAGGACCCGCGCTGTTACGAACACGTCGACCCGGCGCTGGTGGGCAACACCCGCCAGATTCTGGTGTCCGATCAGGCGGGACGCTCCAACATCGTCGCCCGCCTGGCCGAGATGGGATTCTCGTTGGACGACGTGCGCCGCGACGCGCTGGTTGCCGCGGCCTTGCAGATGGACGTGGATTTCGACCCGCGCGAGGTGGCCGATCTGGTCGATCTGATCAAACGGCTTGAGCATCAAGGCTACGCCTACGATCAGGCGGCGGCCAGTTTCGAATTGTTGGTGCGCCGCGTGCTGGGCGAGGTGCCGAACTACTTTCAGGTCGAGCGTTACCGCGTCATCGACGAGCGCCGCCAGACCGCCGACGGCAATTGGCTGACCTTGTCCGAAGCCACCATCAGGGTGGTGGTGGACGGCGTGTCCCATGCCGAAGTGGGCGAAGGCAACGGCCCCGTTCACGCCTTCGACGTGGCTTTGCGCAAGGTTCTGACCCGGGTCTATCCGGCGCTGACCGATCTGGAACTGACCGATTACCGGGTGCGGATCGTCGAGTCCACCGCCGGAACCGAAGCCAAGACGCGGGTGACCATCGAAAGCACCGACGGCAAGGGCAATCATTGGGTGACGGTGGGAGTCCACACCAACGTGCTGGAAGCCTCGCTGGAAGCCTTGCAGGATTCCATTTCCTACATGCTGCTTGGGATAAGCCTTCTGTGAACGGCCCCGCCATTGTTCTGGTCCGTCCGCAACTGTCCGAGAACATCGGAACCGCGGCCAGGGCCATGCTCAATTGCGGACTGACCGATCTGCGTCTGGTGGCGCCCAGGCCCGACTGGCTGCAAGACCGCGCCTTCGCCGCCGCTTCCGGTGCCGACCGGGTACTGCTGGCGGCCCGGGCGTTCGAGACCACAGAAGCGGCGATCGCCGATTGTCAGCGGGTGTGGGCGTCGACCGCCCGCGACCGCTACATGGTCAAGCCGGTCGAAACGCCCCGACAAACCGCCCAATCCATTCGCGCCGCGCTGGCGGAAGGCCAACGGGCGGCGGTGCTGTTCGGACCGGAACGCACCGGCTTGTCCAACGACGACGTGGTCCTGGCCGACACCGTGGTCAGCGTGCCGCTCAATCCCGATTATTCCTCCCTCAACCTTGCCCAAGGCGTGCTGATCGTCGGCTATGAATGGTATCAGGTCTCGGATCAGGCTCCCGTCGCGACGATGACCAAGGGGACCAAGGATCAGGCCAGCAAGGAAAAATTGATCGGATTTTTCGAGCATTTGGAACGGGAACTGGATGCGTGCGGCTTCCTGCGCGTTCCCGGCAAACGCCCCGGCATGGTCCGCAATATCCGCAATATGTTCCAGCGCGCCAACCTGACCGGCCAGGAGGTGCAAACCCTGCACGGCATGGTCCACGAACTGGTTACCTACCGCAAAAGCAAGGCCGAGTAGAAGGAAGTCTTGCCCTCGGTCGAGCGAAGATATGATTCCCGTGACGGTCGAACCGGCTTCAAGGAGTCCCCGAATTGGGTTATACTGCCAAATATGATGGACGGACGGGCTGTTCATATGGAAACTGTCGGGAACCCCATGATCGGATTTACTCGATCGCGCTCCGGCTGCGCCCCTGTTCGGGAGGTGAGTATGTCGCGCTGTATCAAAGCCTTTATGTTGGCGGCGCTTGTCCTGCTCGTCCAATCCTGCGACGACGACAAGCAGGACTACAAGGTGAAATATTCAAAGTCGTCGGAGGTAAAGAAGGTTCATTATGTGTTCGGAATACACCCGCTCCATAATCCGGCAAGACTGCTCGAGCGCTACGGCCCCATCATCGACTACTTGAACGAAAACTTCGACGACATCCAATTCACGCTCGAAGCGTCGCGCAACTATGACGAATTTGACCGGAAACTTTACAGCCGGTCTTTCGAGTTTGCCCTGCCCAATCCCTACCAGACCGTGAACGCCCTTCGGCACGGATATCATGTTTTTGGGAAAATGGGGGATGATTGGGATTTCATGGGCATCATTCTTACCAGACGGGACAGTAACATTCGGTCCGTGATGGATTTGAAGGGAAAAAAGATAAGTTATCCGGCCAAAACGGCATTGGCCGCGACAATGATGCCTCAGTATTTTCTTTATATGCACGGTCTTGACGTGACGCGGGACGTCGAAAACCTGTATGTGGGGTCGCAAGAATCCTCGATCATGAACGTCTACCTGGGCAACGTCGCCGCGGCGGCGACTTGGCCGATCCCATGGAACGCCTTTGTCAAGGATCAACCCGAGAAGGCGGCGGCCTTGGAGGTCAAATGGCAAACCGAAAGCCTCGTCAACAATTCGCTGATGGCGCGTGACGACATTCCCCCGGACGTGGTCGCCAAAGTGGGCAGGCTGTTCGTCGCCCTGAAAGACACCGATCGGGGAAGGGCCATGCTGCGGGAGCTGCCGATTTCCACGTTCGAGTTGGCCAACGACGCGACCTATGACGTCATCATCGGGTTTCTGACGGACTATTCGAAATCCATCTCGCCGGTATGGCCCTAAATAATGATGCCAATGATCATGAAACATTTCCTGGGCCGGATATTCGACCGGTCAATTCGCCTTCAATTGATGCTGTCCTTCTCGGTTGCCACTCTTGTTCTTATGCTTGGATTCGGCCTTGTGGTGATCCGGGAGCAACGTGGCCTGATCCATCAACGTTTGCTTTCCCATGCGACCACGCTCGCCAAGACCCTAGGCGTCGACAGTGTTTCGTGGGTGCTAGCCAACGATATCGAGGGGCTTCAAGAGGTGGTCGCGTCGGTAAGCGAGGCCCCCAACACCCTTTATGTCATGGTTCTTTCCCCGGAACTCCGGGTGATCGCGGCCACGGATACGGACAGCATCGGAAGTTACCTGACGGATTCCCAAAGCCTGAAAATGATCGGAGACGCGTCGTCCCAATTGATTCTGGTCAGCACCGACCGCCAGCTTGACGTGGCCGCGCCCATCAAGGTGGGCCAAAGACTGATCGGCTGGGCCCGTATCGGCATGACTCTGAACGAGCAGGATCAGGCGCTTCGGTCGCTGTACGAACAATCCGCCATGGCCGCGCTTATCGGGCTTGTCATCATTCTGACCTTGTCTTTGTTGGTCGCGCGTTTTCTGACCTCCAGACTGGCCCTGCTGACACAGGTGGCGAACCGGATCGAGGCGGGGGATCACAGCGCCCGGGCGGATCAATCCCATCGTGACGAAATCGGGCAACTGGCACGTCACTTCAATTGCATGGTGGACACCCTGTCCCATTCCGAGGACGAACTTCGACGCTACAAGGATCACCTTGAGGACGAAGTTCAACAGCGGACGTCCGACCTTGTCCTGGCGCGCAACGCCGCGGAAGCGGCCAATCAGGCCAAAAGCGTGTTTCTCGCCAATATGAGCCACGAACTGCGCACGCCCATGAACGCCATTCTCGGTTTTTCCAGCCTGATATGGAGATCGGGACAATTGCCCGAGACCGTCAAAGGCCATTTGAAAATCATTATCCGGAGCGGCGAGCATCTTCTAAGCCTGATCAACGACGTTCTGGAAATGGCCAAGATCGAGGCCGGACGGGTGCAGATTGAAGAACAGCCGTTCGATCTGGGCGCCATGGTCCGCGATGTGACCGAAATGATGCACGTTCGCGCCGCCGAGAAAGGGCTGCTGCTGGTGATCGACCAGTCTTCCGAGTTTCCCCGTTACATCGTCGGCGACGAACCCCGTCTGCGCCAAATCTTGGTCAATCTGGTGGGTAACGCCGTCAAATTCACCAAGCGGGGCAAGGTAACCGTGCGCCTGGGCACGAGACATAACGCCGCCGCGCATTTGCTGATCGAGGTAGAGGATACCGGCCCCGGCATCGCCCCGGAAGACCAGCCCAAGATCTTCAATCCTTTCGTGCAGCTTGGCGAACAGGGGGTCAATCGGGGAACGGGGCTGGGGCTGACCATTACCCGGCAATTCGTCGACCTGATGAAAGGCTCCATCCAACTGGAAAGCTCTCTGGGCAAGGGGGCGCTGTTCCGTGTCGATGTACCGCTGCGTCTGGCTCGGGAATCCGATATCGCCGGACTTTTCGGCACGGATAAGGGCGATGTGATGCATTTGTCCCCAGGGCAAACCGAGTTCCGCATTCTGATCGTGGAAGATCAGTTGGAGAATCGGTTGCTGCTGACCAACCTTATGGAATCCGTCGGCTTCCAGGTCAAGACCGCCATGAACGGCAAGGAAGGGCTGGAGCTTTTCCAAAGTTGGCATCCGCACTTCATTTGGATGGATCGGCGCATGCCGGTGATGGATGGCCTGGAAACGGTGAAGGCCATCCGCGCGCTTCCCGATGGAAAGGACGTAAAGATAGTCGCCGTCACCGCCTCGGCTTTTCTGGAGCAGCGGCAGGAAATGATCGATGCGGGCATGGACGACTTCGTGCGGAAACCGTTCCGCATCAACGAAATCTACGACTGCATGACCGCCCAACTGGGGGTGCGGTTCGAATACTCGACCCCGGATAAGGCGGCAAAGGAATGCCCCGCGCCGTCGCCCGAAACGCTTGCCGTTTTGCCCCAGGACGTGAGGGACGCTTTGAAGGGTGCGCTTGAAAGCCTGGACAGTGAGCGGATCGTCGCCGCCATCCAACTGGTCGAGGCCCACGATCCCGCGTTGCATGATATGCTTCTTCGCTTGGCGGACGAGTACGAATACGGGGTTCTTCTCAAGGCCTTGGACGTGAATTAGCGAAGGGCGGCCGCCGCGCGGTTACAAAAACCCGCCCAGATTCGCGATCTCGGGATAATAGCGGGCGGCCATTCGTCCGGCGTAGGCCTTCAGGGTTGGATGGCGCTCCGCCGTTTCGCGCAACGGGCCGGTGAAGCGGGTGCACAAGGTTGCGGCGATGAAGGCGAACATGACGGCATCCACCCCGCCGGGCGCATCGCCGAAAAAAAACGCCTTGTCGCCCAGGATGGCCGCCATGGCGGCGTAATCGCGCCCGGCCAGCGTGGCGATCTCGGTCTTGGAATGACGCCCGAACCCCTGCCCATCCAATCGCGCAAGCACGTCTCGGCGGATTTTATTCGCCACCACGGTGCGCAGAATCGGCGGCAGACCGCGAAACAGGTTCCTTGGACCGGCGGAAAAGTTATCGTCGTCGTTCCAACGCTGATCGACCATGGCCCAGTACAGATGTTCTTCGGCCATGGTTTGCAGACTCCAGGCCATCGCCCGTTGTTCGGCATCCAAGCCCGCGTCGAAATCGATGCCGTGCTTTTTTTCCAGATGGAAGCGGATCAACGAGGAATCGGCGACGGTCTCGCCATCGTCGACGATGTAGGGCAGCTTGCGCTTGGGAGCCTTGCGCGGATCGCCGATCGCTTTTCGTTCGTAGGGCAGACCGGACATTTTCAACAACACGTCAGTCTTGATGACGAACGGGCTTGGATCGGGCAGTTTGAACGCCGGTCCGAAACCATAAAGCGTGATCATCGTCCATCCCCAGCGCTGGCGTTGCTATCCGGTCATCATAGCGGGGCCGTCCATCCGGCGCAAAGTCAATTCGCCGATCGCAACCGAACGACGTTCGAACATGGATCGCCTTCGTCGGTTAAAGACGCGGCCAGTTCCCGGTCGAGGTTTTCCAGCAGCCGGACCACTTCGTAGGACGCCTTGCGGGCCTCCCTGGCAGCCGTCTCGGCGGCCTCCATATCCTGGTGCGAGATGGCCGCCAAAGCCTTTTTACCGAAAACGTGAACGCGATGATGAGGCCCCGCCAAGGCCGAAAACGACGGACAATTGCGCAACCGGTCGTCCGAAACCGAATCGTACCAATGTCCCAACCGGCACGTATGGTGATCGGCAAGATCGGCGGCCTTTTTCCGGTCGCGTCCCTCGATGGTGTCGTAAATGGTTTCCATAAACTTCGTATGATCCTTGACGGCGCGTCCGATCAGGCGTTTGGCGCCTTCGATCGACAATACCCCGACGCGGTCGTGATCCATTGGCAGCGGAAACCGTAAATGCGCCGTCTCGCCATCGCAGGCGACCACGATTCCTTGCATGGTTTCGCCGTGGCATTCCACGGAAACCTCGCGCCCAAGTTGGCAGGCGAACGTGTCAGAGACGATCGTGCATCCGTCTTCGGACAGGTTATTCAATTCGCCGTCCGCCGTTTCACCTTCCGATGCGATCCTGACATCGAAAAGAACGCTGTGCCGGATCAGCTCGCGCCGATCCGCCTCGTTGGCGGATCTGGCCACGCGCGTCAGGCCGATTCTAAGCGATTCTATGGAACCATCGATGCGCTTTCCGTCCTTGGACAGGTCTTCCGAAAGGTTTCTGGTCTCCAGGGCTTTGCGCTTCATATCCTCGATCACCTCGGAAACCTGACAGGCCGATAGAGCGTTTTCCTCCACACAACCGGCGATATCCTTGGCAATGAAGGATTGCTCCTCGACCGCCGAGGAAATCAAGGCCGAGGCCGCCTCAAGCTTGGTGAGAATCGAAACGGAATTGTCGATTACGGCCACGGATTGATGCGTGTGCTCGCGAACCGCGGCGATTTCCTGCGAGATTTGGCTGGTCGCGTCGGACGTTCTGGTGGCCAGTTCCCGAACCTCGTTGGCGACGATGCCGAATCCCCGCCCGGCCTCTCCGTGCCGGGCCGCTTCGATGGAAGCGTTCAAGGCCAGCATATTGGTTTGGTGGGCGATCTTCGAAATGACGTCGATGAACGAATAAATCTGTTCGACAACTTTCGAAAGAGCGGCAGCGGTTTTCTTGCTTGCCACCGCCGCCACCTTGGCTTCCGCCGACAGCAGCTTGCTCTCGGACACTTGCCGATTGATTTCGTCGATCGACTCGTGAAGCTGTTCCGTCGCCGTCGCGATCACCTGCGAACCCGCGACGACCTGTTCGGCGGCGGTGGACGCGATGCAAGCCCGCTCGCTGCTCTCTTGAGCGAAGCCGAACAGCACGGCGGCTGTATCGGCGACCCCCTTGGTCAATTCGCCCATATCGTCGAGCGAAGTCGCCGCCTCATGTTCCATCTGATCGACCATCGAGCAAATGGTCCGGACGCGGTTGTGCGCATTCGACCTGAAATAAACGGAAAGGATGATTTGCGAATTAAGCAGGACAACCTGCATCAAGGCGCGTTCCAGGCTGTCGCCGGAATGCGCGCGCACCCCCAGGAACCCCGTATTCTCACGATGCGCCAGCCTCAGCAATTCCGACCCGATATAGGCGTATCCGCCCAGCAACCACGACGGGCCAATCCCGTATATATGGTGCAACCGGCCGATTCTTTGCACTTCGCGCTTGTATTCCTCGTTGAATTCCGCCCGAAAGATTTTCATCCAGTGATCTTTCTGCGCGGCTTTCAGCTTTTCCAGGTCGGTCAACCGGAACTTGGATGGCCGGATGTCTTGAAAGGCCGAGATGTGATCGTAGAAATTGTCGATGATCGAGGAAAACTTCTCTTCGACGATGGGTCTGAAAGACCGCAAAGCGTTGACGCTGGCGTCGTCGATGCGGAAAAAGTTCACCTTTCGCTGCCACCTTGTGGCCGCGTCCGTTGGATTCTCAGTCATGATAACCCCACGTTGTTGTTTTGAACTGTAGTATTTTGCCGTGCTTCGGAATCTAGACAATTATTGTGCAGTGCGCAATAAACTAACGCTAGAAATTAAATTCGATTTGGCGAGAGTTCTGAATAAGTTATTGTTGGCATTGGTATAAATGAATATAAATTAAACTTTTAGGCCATGTCTTTACCCTAATACCGATGATCTATTATTTTCGCTGATAACCGGTCGATATCGAAAGTTATATATTCGCGATCGGATTAAACTCTTGCCGTGAACAAGAGAAATGCAAGCCGCATTGCAATCCTGTCGGCGCGGGGGTAGGTTCGCCTGTCATGACAGCAGCGTCCTTCCATATCCGTCCCGCCCAGTTGGAATCCTTCGCCAGCCGCCCCGAACAGTCGCGGGGCCGTTTGCATGCCGAGCAGGAAAGCCGCACCCGGTCGGCGTTCCAGCGCGACCGCGACCGGATCATCCATTCGGCGGCGTTTCGCCGTTTGCAATACAAGACCCAGGTATTCGTCTACCACGAAGGCGACAATTACCGCACCCGCCTGACCCACTCGCTCGAGGTGGCGCAGATCGCCCGCTCGATCAGCCGCGTTTTGGGCTTGGACGAGGATTTAGCCGAGGCCCTGGCCCTGGCCCACGATTTGGGGCATACGCCTTTCGGACATGCCGGCGAGGACGCGCTGCACGAGGCGTTGTCCAAATCGGGCGGCTTCGATCACAACGCCCAATCCTTGAAGATCGTCACCAGGCTGGAACAACGCTATCCCCGCTTCGACGGATTGAACCTGACCTGGGAAACTCTGGAAGGCTTGGTCAAGCATAACGGCCCGCTGATCGGCCCGCTTGCGGTTAAGCGGCCGGGACGGGTTTTATCCGACTTGCCGGGCGCCATTGTCGATTACGTCGCCCGGCACCCGCTTGAACTGGAAACCTTCGCCGGTCCGGAAGCCCAAGTGGCGGCGCTGTCCGACGATATCGCCTACAACAATCACGACATCGACGACGGACTTCGGGCTGGGCTGTTCACCATCGAAGACCTCAGGGACGTGCCGCTGGTGGGACCGATGTTTCAACAAGTGGCCAGGAATTTCCCCGAAGCCTCGCTGTCGGTGACCATCCACGAGGCGGTGCGCGACCTGATCGGAGTGATGGCCCAGGATTTGATCGATCAGACCCGCGTGAATATCGCCCGCTACCGCCCCGACAGCGCCCAGGCCGTTCGGGAACTGAATGCGCCGCTGGTTCAGTTCTCCGACGAGATGCGCCGCAACGACGCCGCCCTGAAGGATTTTCTCTATCGCAACATGTACCGCCACTATTCGGTCAATCGCATGACCAGCAAGGGCCGCAGGGTGGTCAAGGATTTGTTCGCCCTGTTCCATGCCGAACCGGAATGTCTGCCGCCCGAATACCAAGCCTTGTGCGACGGCAAGGGCGGCGCTAAGACCGCGCGGGTGGTGGCCGATTACATCGCCGGCATGACCGATCGCTTGGCCTTGGACGAGCATCGCCGTTTATTCGATATGCAGGAAAAACCTTGATGAATTTATTCGAGTACTTTCGGGAAGAGATCATCGCCGCTCTCGGGCGGCTGCCGTTGCCCGACGGCCTGGACTTCGGCAAGGTCGCCGCCGAGCCCCCGCGCGAAGCCGCGCATGGCGACGTAGCCACCAACGCCGCCATGGTGCTGTCCAAGGCGGCGGGAATGAAGCCGCGCGATCTGGCGCGGTTGCTTTCGGTCGAACTGGCCAAAATCCCCCATGTCGACACCGTCGAAGTGGCCGGTCCCGGCTTCATCAATCTGCGCCTGTCCGACCGGTTCTGGTACGAGCGGCTAGCCGGTATTCTTAGGGCCGGACCCGCTTGGGGCCGCTCCGGCAAAGGCGCGGGCAAACGGATCAACGTCGAATACGTGTCGGCCAATCCCACCGGGCCCATGCATATCGGCCATGCCCGGGGCGCGGTGTTCGGCGACGCCCTGGCCGCTTTGCTGGAATGGGTGGGCTACGACGTCACCCGCGAGTATTACATCAACGACGCCGGAGCCCAGGTGGACGTGCTGGCCCGGTCGGCCCATCTGCGTTACCGCGAGGCTTTGGGCGAACCGATCGGGGAAATTCCCGAAGGCTTGTATCCCGGCGATTATCTGAAACCGGTGGGCGCGACCGTGGCCGGAACCGACGGCGGCAAATGGCGGTCTCTGCCCGAGGATCAATGGCTGCCCCATTTCCGCGACCAAGCCGTCGCCGCCATGATGGACATGATTCGCCCCGATCTGGCGATGATGGGCGTGACCCAGGCGGTCTTCACCTCTGAACGGGCCTTGGTCGAAGCGGGCAAGGTTGACGAGGCCCTGGCGCATTTGACGACCCTGGGGCTGGTTTACGAAGGCGTGCTCGAACCGCCCAAGGGCATGTTGCCCGACGATTGGGAATCGCGGCCGCAAACCCTGTTCCGGGCCACCCAATTCGGCGACGACGTCGATCGCCCGTTGAAAAAGTCCGACGGTTCATGGACCTATTTCGCTTCGGACATCGCCTATCATTGGGACAAATTCCGGCGCGGCTTCGATACCATGATCGATGTGTGGGGAGCCGACCACGGCGGCTATGTCAAGCGCATGCAGGCGGCGGTCAAGGCGGTCAGCGGCGGCAAGGCGCAACTGGACGTGAAATTGTGCCAGATGGTCAATCTGATGAAGGGCGGGCAGCCCTATCGCATGAGCAAACGGGCGGGGACTTTCGTGACTCTGCGCGATCTGGTCGATCAGGTCGGCAAGGACGTGGTCCGTTTCATCATGCTGACCCGCAAGAACGACGCCCATCTGGATTTCGATTTGGACAAAGTGCTGGAACAATCGCGCGACAATCCCGTGTTCTACGTGCAATACGCCCATGCCCGCATCTTCTCGGTGCTGCGCCATGCCTTGCAAGACCTGCCCGATCTGCACGACAATTTGGACTTCCTGGCCGAGGCGTCGCTGTCCCGGCTGACCGACCCCGCCGAACTGGGGCTGATCCGCATGCTGGCCGAATGGCCAAGACAGGTGGAAAGCGCCGCCGAGGCTCAGGAACCCCATCGCATCGCTTTTTACCTTTACGACCTTGCCGCCTCTTTTCATGCCCTGTGGAATAAAGGCAAGGATGAAGCTAGTTTAAGATTCCTGATCGATGGCGACCGGGACGTTTCCCTGGCCCGCTTGGCATTGATCCGTGCTGTTGCCCTGGTCATCGCGTCGGGGCTTTCGATCTTCGGCGTGACGCCGGTTGAGGAGATGCGTTGATATGGCCAAGCGACCGCAACAGGAAGAATTCGACCGGGATATTCTGGACATCATTCCCGAACGCTACGACAGCGACGACAACAACGACGAACCCAAGCAGGGCGGGCGGATCAAGACCATCATCACGGTCGTGGTGGCGCTTGTGGCGGTGGCGGGCATCGTCGCCGCCGGTTGGAAGTTCATGAAAACCAGGCATCTGGCCGATGGCGGCGGACAAGTGATCAAGGCCGACGACCGCGCCGTCAAGGTACGTCCCGACGATCGCGGGGGCATGCAGGTTCCCAATCAGGATAAACTGGTATACGGCCGCATGGAAACCGAGGGGAGCGGCGACGCCAAGACCGAACGATTGCTGGCCCCGCCCGAGGAACCCGCGCCCCCGCCCCTTGCGACCACCGAAGTCGCGCCACGACCGACGCCGGTTCCGGCGCCATCACCTGAAAAGGACAAGCCCCCGGCGGCTGTCGCCAATCCCGCGCCCCCGGCTCAGGCTCCGGTGGCCGCACCCTCGCCGGTTCCCGCCGCACCCCCGGCTAAAACCAAACCGGCTCCCGTCGCGGCGCCCGCTCCCGTGGCAGCCCCTCCCGCGCCTGCTCCCGCCGTGGCGGCCCCTTCCGCGCCCGCTCCGGCCCCAGCCGCCGCCGCTCCCCATAAGACCATGGCCGACAGCGACGGCGATTATCTGGTCCAGTTGGGCGCGGTTCGATCCGCCGATGCCGCCGACAAGGAATGGACCCGCATTCAGAAGGGCAATTCCGAGCTGTTGTCCGGTCTGAAGCCCGACATCGTCAAGGTGGATATTCCCGACAAGGGCACCTTTTGGCGAATTCGCGCCGGAGCCTTGACCGAACAAGCGGCCCGCCAACTGTGCAAACAACTGGCCGAACGCAATCAGGGGTGTCTTCTTGTCCGCAAATAAACCGCTCCCCCTCGCCTGTATCCTGGGATGCGCGGGGACCGTTCTGACCGATGCCGAAAAGGCGTTTTTCAACACGGCCGATCCGTTGGGATTCATTCTGTTCGCCCGCAATGTGGAATCACCCGAGCAGGTCAAGGCGCTGGTATCCGAGTTGCGCGCGGCGGTCGGTCGCGCCGACGCCCCGGTCCTGATCGATCAGGAAGGCGGACGGGTGCAGCGTTTGCGTCCGCCCCATTGGCGCAAGGCCCCCACCGGCGAAGCCTTTGCCCGAATCGCCGCCCGCGATTTGGCCCAAGCCATGGAACAGGTGCGGCTGAATTATCGTTTGATCGGCGCCGAATTGGCCGAGTTGGGCATCGACGTGGATTGCGCTCCGGTGGCCGATGTGCCGGTTCCGGGCGCGCACGACGTCATCGGCGACCGGGCCTTCGGTCACGACCCCGAGCAAGTCGCCGCCTTGGCGCGGGCGGCGATGAACGGATTGTTGGATCAGGGGATCATGCCGATCGTCAAACACATCCCCGGACATGGCCGCGCCATGGTTGATTCGCACCTGTCCCTGCCGGTGGTAGATAACGCCAAGAATGACCTTCAATCATCTGATTTTAAAGCTTTTTCACTGCTTAAAGACGCGCCGTGGGCGATGACCGCCCATGTGGTCTACAAATCGATCGATCCCGATGCCCCCGCCACCACGTCGGCCAAGGTCATCGCCGAGATCATCCGGGGCGAGATCGGCTTCGACGGCGTGCTGATATCCGACGATTTGTCGATGAAGGCGCTGGGCGGATCGTTCGCAGAGCGGGCGCAAGCTTCGTTGGCCGCCGGCTGCGATCTGGTTCTGCATTGCAACGGCGACATGGAGGAGATGCGGGGAGTCGTCTCGGGAACCGGACAGATAACCGCCCCAACCCAGAAGCGACTGGACAGGGTCAACGCCATGCGCCGCAAGATGCCACCTCCCGACAAAGTGCAAGCCGCCCAAACGATCGCAAAGGCCGCTCCATGCACGACATAACCGTTCTGCTGCAACAACTGACCGTTTCGATCATACCGGTGATCTTCGCGATCACCTTTCACGAGGCGGCGCACGGCTATGCCGCCTTGGCTTTGGGCGACGACACCGCGAAAAGAATGGGAAGGCTGTCGCTTAATCCCATCCGCCATATCGACCCGTTCGGCACCATTTTGTTACCGGCGATGTTGCTGCTGATGGGCGGAATGCTGTTCGGTTGGGCCAAACCGGTGCCGGTCAATTTCGGGAAGCTGCGCGGCGGTCGCCTTGCCATGGTGGCGGTGGCCGCAGCCGGGCCTTTCACCAACGTGGTGTTGGCGCTTCTTGCGGTTTTGTTGGCCAAGCTAAGCCCACTTTTGCCCGAATTCTTTCGTGGCTGGTTTATGCTTAATCTGCAAAACTTTTTGATAATCAATCTATTGCTGGCTGTTTTTAACATGGTCCCGATCCCTCCCTTGGATGGCGGACGGGTTGCTGTTGGTCTGCTGCCGCTGCCGCTGGCGTCCAAGCTGGCGCGTATCGAGCCGCAGGGCATGCTTATTTTGCTGGTGTTGATTTTCGTGCCGCCGATCCTTGGCCGCATGGTGGGGCGGGACATGGACGTGCTGGGCTGGTTCATCGACGGCGGGATCAACCATCTGGCGCGCTTGATCATGGGGCTGGCCGGGTAATGTCGGCCGCGTCGTTGCCGTTCGAGGACGAAGCCCCCCGGCATGGCGAAAACCTGATCGTCGATGTGGACGGATTCGAAGGGCCGCTCGATCTGCTGTTGACCCTGGCTCGCGATCAAAAGGTCGATCTGCTCAAGATTTCCGTGGTACGGCTGGCGGATCAGTACCTTGAGTTCGTTCAACGGGTCCGCCGGACCAACCTGGACTTGGCCGCCGAATATCTGGTTACCGCCGCGTGGCTGGCTTTTCTGAAATCCAAGCTGCTGCTGCCCACCCGCGACGAGGACGAGGAAGACCCGCCCAGCGCGGAGGAAATGGCGCAACAATTGGCTTTTCGCCTGAAGCGTCTGGAAGTCGTCCACAAACTGGGCGCCCGGCTGCTGTCCTTGCCCCGCCTGGGGAACGCCGTGTTCGCCCGCGGCCAGTACGAAACCGGCTCCGCCTCGGTCCGCACCCTGCTGGACGTGGGGTTGAACGACCTTCTCCACGCCTATGCCGACCATGTCATCCGCACCTCGGTCCGCACCTTGCACATCGAAGCCGCCGATTTGTGGTCCGTGGACGACGCCATCCGCCACATGGAATCGCTGCTTGGACATCTGCCCGAATGGTCGCGGTTGCAATCATACGTCCCCACTCCGGACGGCGATGCGCTGAAAGTTCGCTCGGCCACGGCGGCAACCTTCGTCGCCGCCCTGGAACTGACCCGCCAAGGCAAAACCCTGCTGCGCCAGGACGACGGCGCGTTCGCTCCCATCTATGTGAAAGGAGCTAAACGATGACGTCAGATTTCGACGCCTTGCGACTGGTCGAGGCGGTGTTGTTCGCATCCCCGCAGCCCGTTGACGAGCGCGAATTGGCCTTGCGTCTGCCGGAAGGCTGCGACCTTGCCAAGATATTGGAGGATTTGCAGGGTCATTACGCCAATCGAGGCGTCAATTTGGTAAGGCGCGAGGGGAAGTGGGCGTTTCGCACGGCGGAGGATTTGGCCGACCGCATGGGCGTCGAGCGCGTCGAATTGCGCAAATTGTCCCGTGCCGCCATCGAGGTGCTGGCCATCATCGCTTACGGCCAGCCCGTCACCCGCGCCGAAATCGAGGAGGTTCGGGGCGTGCAATTGTCCAAAGGCACCCTCGACGCGTTGTTCGAGGCGGGCTGGATCAGGCCGCGCGGCCGCCGCCGCACGCCCGGACGGCCCATGCAATGGGGCACCACCGAAGGATTCTTGGATCATTTCGGCCTGCAAGGTCTGGAAGACTTGCCCGATCTGAAGGAGCTGAAGGCCGCGGGATTCCTTGATCTCCGCTCTGCCGCCGGGGCCTATGCCAACCGCGCCGAAGAAGGCGAAGCCCTGGTCGATCTGGAATTGGGTCTGGACGAGGAGCCGGACGACGGCGAAGCGGCCAACGAGATCACACCTATAGATTGAATTTAAGCGGGGTCACCCTGCTAATCTTCCGCATAAGGGTTCTTGCCGGCCCGCAAATGCATGCGGATGGGCACGCCCGGCAAGTCGAAGGTTTCACGCAGCGAGTTGACCAGATAACGGACATAGGAATCCGGCAACTGATCGGGCTTCGAGGTGAACAGCACGAATGTAGGCGGCCGCGCCTTGACTTGAGTGGCGTAACGGATGCGGAGACGCCGCCCCCGCTCCAAGGCGGGCGGCGGATGCTGGATCAGCACCTCTTCCAGCCAGCGGTTGATCTTGGCGGTGGAGATGCGTTTGTTCCAAACCTTGTGGGTGGCGACCACGGCATCCATCAGCCGGTCGAGCCCCTTGCCGGTCAAGGCCGAAACGGTGATTGTCTGAAGTCCGCGCACTTGAGGAAGCGAGGTTTCCAAACGGTCGGAAAGGCGGTTAAGGGCGGTTTGCGGATCGTCGACCGCATCCCATTTGTTGACGGCGATGACCAGGGCGCGGCCTTCCTCGACCACCAAGCGGGCAATGGTCAGATCCTGCTTGTCCAGGATTTGATCGGCGTCCAGCACCAGCAGCACGACCTCGGCCATGCGAATGGATTCCAGAGTGTTGCCGACCGACAGCTTTTCCAGACTGTCCGAAATTTGGGATTTCCGCCGCAACCCCGCCGTATCCACCAGCTTGATGGCGCGGTCCTTGAACATCCATTCCACCGCGATGGCATCGCGGGTCAGCCCGGCCTCGGGCCCGGTCAGCAAACGCTCTTCGCCCACCAACCGGTTGACCAGGGTCGATTTACCCACATTGGGCCGTCCGACGATGGCCAAGGTAAGCGGCCTCAGGGACTTCGCCTCCTGATCGTCGGAGGACGCCTCGTCGTCTTCTTCCGCGTCGAACGCCTCGTCCGCATCGGTCTCGGGCGGGGCATAAGGCAGCAAAGCGTCGAGAAGATCGGACATGCCTTCCCCGTGCTCGGCGGATATGGGGACCGGGTCGCCCAGACCCAGTCCGTAGGATTCGTGGAATCCCGGCTCGCCGGCACGGCCTTCGCATTTGTTGACCACCAGTACCACGGGGGTTTGCTGGCGGCGCAGGTAATCGGCGAAATGACGGTCAATGGGGGTTATGCCCGCCCGAGCGTCGACCACGAACAAGGCAACGTCGGCCTCGAAGACGGCCAGATCGGTTTGCTTGCGCATGCGGGCGTCGGTGGTATCGCCCGAGGCGTCCTCGAGACCGGCTGTGTCGATGACGGTGAATTCCAACCCCAGCAAATAGGCGTTGCCCTTGCGGCGGTCGCGGGTCACGCCGGGTTGGTCGTGAACGATGGCGACGCGCTTCCCGACCAGCCGATTGAACAGGGTGGATTTTCCGACGTTGGGCCTGCCAACGATGGCGACGGTGAAGGCTTTCTCGGACATCGGCTACCTGAAGGCAAGGACGTCGGCGTCGTCCGTATAGAAGTACAGGCTGTTGTTGGCAACCACCGGAGGAACCGAAACGCCATCGTCGATATCCGTCTGGCCCAGAATAGCCCCGGTATAAGGCGATACCGAAGCCAGCTTACCGGTGTTTGAACCGATGATCAGACGGTTGGAGGCCAGAACCGGCCCCGTCCACACCACCCTGTCCTTTTTCTTTTCCGGGCTCTTCCATGTTTGCAACTGAGTGACCCACACCAAATTTCCAGATGTGGTATCGACGGCGATGAGTTCATTGTTGTTGGTGATCAGGAACAAATAATCACCCGCCACCCAGGGCGATTCGATGCCGCCGATATCCCGACTCCACAAACGCTTGCCCGTTCGCAAATCCAACGCCACCAGGACATCGGCATGGCCGACGACGTAAACGCGACCGCGGTCGATGACCGGGCGGCCGGTTATGTCGGTCAAAGTCGCCACGCCTTGGGTTCGGGCGACGTTGCTGACGGAATACTGCCAAACGACACTGCCGTTTTCGATGCGAAGGGCGAACAACTCGCCCGACGAATAGGGAACCACCACAAAGTTGCCGTCAACGGCCGGACTGTTGCCGGCCAGCATCGATGCCGGTTCGCTCGCCCCTTGATGGGACCATACGATTTGACCGTCGTCGGCGGCAACGCAGTAGGTATGGTCGTCGACGGTGACGACGACGACACGCCCCGCCCGCACGGTGGGGGCGCCGCGCATGGGGCCCGATAAATGCTGCCGCCATAAAACCTTGCCGGTCTTGGCGTCCAGGGCGATCAACTGGGCGAAGCTGGTGCTGACGAACACCCGCCCGTCCTCGTAGGCCACCCCGCCGCTGGACGATGCCGTCATGTCTCCGGGAAGCAAATCTTTTTGCCAGATTTTCCGTCCGGTCTTAACGCCCAGAGCGGTCACCTGATTCGACGAGTCGACGGTGAAGACGAAGTCCCCCGCCACGATGGGCTGGGCCAGCAGCCTGGATCGCTTGGTGGTTCCGTCGCCGGTATTGGTGGACCACACCTGGGTCATCCGGTCATTGATCGAAAGATGGTGCATGGCGTGGTTGGAAGCCCCGCCCGCCTGCGGCCAATCCGCATTGGGATCGGGCGGGGGCAGCAGAATCTTCGCATCGCTTTTGGTGGCTTCGGGTTTCAAGGCGCTTTCATGCGTAAGGATCGAAATGCGCTTGCCGGGCAGCGTCGGGCCGCTGTCTTCGCTTAGAAGATCGTCGCAACCGACCAAGATTCCCCCTACCAGCAGGGGTAAAAGAAAACGAAGGAAGGGGCGGACCATCAGTTTACCCGTTGGATTTCGGTTGCAGAATCTTAAGCATCTCGGAGGCTCGCGTGCGGATTCCCTGAGGAGCCACGGTATCGTCGGCCAATCCCTTGTACAATTCGACCGCCCGGGTCGTTTCCCCGCGCTTGATGGCGTCAAGGGCTTGAATCTCGCGGGCGATGAAACGCCAAGGACTGGTTTCCTGAGTCAGGGGTTCGATCTGGCGGTCGGTAACGGCGGGATCGGCCGCGTCCAGGCCCAGATATGCGGATTTCAATTTGGCCATATCGCGGTATACCTGATCGACCGAACTGTCGGCGGCCAAGGACTGATAGTCGGCAATGGCGCCGTCTATGTCGCCGGTCCCCGCCAGAATCTCGGCCTTTTCCAATTTGGCCAGCAACCGGTAACCGGAAGTGCCGTCGGCGGCAAGAGCGCCCAGTTGCTTCATCGCCTCGTCTTTTTTATCGTTTTCGGCCAAGGCCAGGGCGGCGACAAAGGCGTCGCTGGACGTTAAACGCTGGCGCATGTCCCACTTCTGCCAAACTTGCCATGCGGCCACGGCGGCGACCACGGCGACGGCCGCGACGGCAACCAAGCTTCCGTACCGTTTCCATAACGCATGCATCTGGTCTTGACGCAAATCTTCGTCAACTTCACGGATCAACAGGTCTGTGGCGGCATCGTCGGTAGGAGGGGTCACCAGTAAAACTCCTGGAAAAAGCGATCATAAACGGACCACACAATAGTGCGGCGGAAAGGTCTTGGCAAACACCCTTATGCGGGAAACCTTGATTTTTATCTGAAAACCGGGCAGGATGAGCGTAGAAATAGACTAAGGGGTCATAGAAATGATGCGGCTGCCAGCCCCCCTTGCGATCGCTTTGGCGTGTTCTTCAGTGGCACTTTCCGGATGTTTCGACCAGTCGGCGATCCGTCCGAACCTTATCGGTCTCAAGACAATTCCTTTATGGATGAACGTGGACGTCGTCAGCGTGACCGCCACGAAGAAAACCGTTTACGACCATGTCGCCACCTATATGACCGGGCAGGATTGTTCGTCCCCCAGGGCCGAACGCAACGGTTATTACTGCGTCAATTGGCCCGAACCGCCGTCTCCGCCCCCGGAGGAATATTGCTATTCGTCCTTGGCTAAAGCCACCTGTTACGCTCATCCCTACGTTCAGGCCAACGATCACCTGATCAACTACGTTCCGGGATCGGTGCCGGTGCGTTAACCCCCCGGCGGAGGCGAAGGTTGCTCGGGAACCCTGTGGCTATGGGGATCGATGGAGAGAATCTGGCAGTTTTCCAGCATCACCCCCGCGAACAACCAAAAGAACGTGCAGTGACCGACCACGGCGACGGAACGCTCGGGGCGTTTTCGTAAACGCACCAGGAAATCCTGAACCCTGTCCATGACCACGTCCGACGGTTCTTTATCCACCGCCTGGGGGTTGCCGCTGGGGCACCACCACCACGGATCGGACAGGTGGCCGAATTCCAGTTCGGGAAAATCCCGGATCAGATGTTTGGGCGAACGCCCGATGTCACAACTGGACCACACATACTCGCGGTGCAGGGATTCGACACGAATGGGGGTCGACGTGCCGTTCGCCAAAACGGTCGCCGTTTGCAGCGCGCGCGTCAGCGGCGAACTGACGATGGCGTCAACATTAAGCGCCGAAACGGTTTCCCTTAAACCGAACGCCTGATCGATTCCCCGTCCCGTCAACGGAGCGTCGATGATCATCGGGTCCACCTTCTCGCGTTCCCACGCCTCGTTGAAGGTGGATTGCCCGTGCCGGATCAAATGGACGATTTCACTCATAAGCTAGGGCCTGTCGTCGGTTAGCACACGGCCGCGACGGGTACGATTTTGGCGGATTTCCAGGCAAGAGGAGCGCTGTGGGCACATTGCCCATAAGCGACGACTAACGAAGAAATACGTCAAAATAGCCCCGTCCTTTCAGGCTGCGGCCAAAATGGCCAACTGGTGCGTCGATATGCTTGACCGTAGTTCCGCTACGCTCTACGCATTTCTCCTGCCATTTGGTCATTTAGTCCAGCAGCGCGGTCCTTGCGGTAACCGACGACAGGCCCTAGGCTAATACCAGAACCTCGCCCCGTCCATCAACACCGATGCAGCCCAAATGCCGGTGCGCGCGGAAATTGGATTTGGCGGTCAACCCGGTTCCCGCCAGCTTGTCCAGAGACGGCAGCAACAGACGCAGAATCGGCAGTTCCAGCACGCCGCAATCCTGGAAAGTCGGCAATGGCGGCGGCGCATGTTCAAGCAGCACCGTTGCCCGCTTCATGCCTTGAGCGGGCGCTTTGCCAACTTGGCCGCGCACCCAGATGGTTCCGGCGATGGCGCGCGCGCCGCAAAAATCTCCGGCGTTGCCCAGGGCGGCAACCACGCCTCGGCGGATTCTGTCCCCGAAGCGGCATCCCACCGAACCTTCGACGACGATGGCCCCGCCCGAGACGCCGCTGGTGCGTCCGGGCAGCGCGGCGCCGACGAAGTCGCCGCCGTTTCCGGCGACCCACAACAGCCCCCCCGATTTGCTGACGCCGGCAAAGTCGCCCACGTTGCCGTTAACCCGCAGGGTTCCCCCGGACATGGCGCGACCGGCATAGATTCCGGCATCTCCCTCGACCACGATCTCGCCGCCGGACAATTCGGCGCCGATCTGTTCGACTCCGGTGTCTTGGGTTCTGAACACCAGACGTTCGCCGTCGCCCTTGGCGACGGAAAAAACATCCGCCACATGAACCGGCTGCGAACCGAGCCGCAAGGGAAGCTTCTCGATTTCGGCCACCGACAGTCCGGCCAAAGCGGCCGGGACCAAGGTGGAAACATCGACCCGCAGCGGTAGCTTGATTTTTTGAGTAAGAATGGTCATGACAGAAGCTCGTGCAGCTTGAAGTGATACGGTCCCAGATTGCCGCCATAATTACCGGCGCTGATGCGATGCACGCCGCTGGCCCGGCCGCCCTTTAGCAGTTCCCGGATGCCTTCCCGCATGCACGAGGCCACATCCTCGAAGGTAAGACCGTCGATGACGATTTCCAGCACCGACCCGGTTTCGGGGGAAAGCTGGGAATGGGCCAACCCCTTCAAGGTGGGACAGAACGCATCGTTCGAGGATGCGAACAGCGCCTTGTATTTCGAACCGACCTTGGACCCCGAACGAACCACGCCGCCGGGGAAAGGCAGCACGACGTTGGGAACCTTGCGCATGGCGTCCACGGCCTTCTCGCAGGCGGCCAAAGCCGTCTCGCCGTCGTCGGCCAGAATCAGCAAATTGCCGCCCCCCACCGACGGCTGGTAATAGGTGTAATCGGCGCAAAGGAATTCGCCTTCCATCACCGGAATACGCCAGAACCGTTTGCCGTCGATGACCTTGGACAATTGGTAGCCATCGCCGAAATAGCGGATCATGTTGCCCAGCGCCGCCTTCTTGCCCTGCTCCAATCCGGCGAAGCAAGCCGTGGACGGACAGGTCAGAATGGTTTGTCCCAACCGCGCCGTAAGCTGGCCTTTCAGCGCGGCGTCGCCCATGGCGAAGAGCAGGATGGACACGCCCGGACGCCCGTCGGGCGTTTGATCCGGCGACAGTTCCTTTTCGATCCCGGCCTCGCATCCGCAGGCGATCACCGAGGTGGCGAAGCCGGTAAAGGCGAGCCCGGCGTTCATCGCCCAGCGTTGACTGCGCGCGGTGACGATGATGCGGGTGCCGACCATGGGAAAGGCTTCGGCGAACGTTTCATCGACGGCAATGCCGTTGAGGATCTTGGCTGAACTCATGACCGCCTCCCCAAAGCTTGCTCGATCCATCGAGATCGTCCGTCGGATTCCATCTCCTCCCTGGTAAGAAGGAAATTGGAGAAGCGGGTTCCCTTCCAGGTGTTGAACCACGCGTCGACCTCTTTACGCATGGATTGGTCGTAATCGCACCGGGCGACATGAGTGGCGCCCCACACGGTCTTGATAACTTGTCCGTCGCGAACCACCAGTTCGCCATCCTTGAACACCATTTTGGGTTTCTCGAACATGGTTTCAGCGTTGTCGTTGGGCGTGTAAACGGTGATATCCGCCGCCGCGCCCTCGCCCAAATGACCCCGGTCCTTAAGACCCAGAATGCGCGAAGGACCGGCGCGAGTCAGGATGGCGATTTCGTACAGGCTGTATTCCCGGCCGATGGCCCCCAGCGACGATACCGCCGCGGCATGCTTGTTGATCCCGGCAAGCTTTTCGTTGCGGAAGGTTTTGTCCATCAACAGCCGAATCAGATGAGGATAGGTGGTGAACGGCGCGCCGTTGGGATGATCTGTGGTCAGGAAAATCCGCCACGGATCCTGAACCAACAAGAACAGTTCCAAACCGATGGTCCATTGCAAGGCGTTGACGAAGTTCTTGTCCTTGTAATTGAACGGCACCAAACCGCAACCGCCGTCGCATTCGATATCCATGCAGATGGATTTCTTGGGATCGGCAAGCACGGAATTGCGGAACTGCGTCATGCTGTCGCCGGAAGCGGTTACCGTCTGTCCGAACATGATCTGTCCCACATCCACCGATACGTAGGGCGTGGCGTTGACCATCTCGGCGATCTGCCCCGCCGCCGACGAAAAATGCCGGTCGCCCTCGGTCCCATAGGAATGGAACTGAACATGGGTAAGGTGAATGGGCAGTCCGTCCGTGGCGCCCACGGTGTCCAGGGTCGTCTGGAAATTGCCGGGCAGTCCGAGATTGTTGCAATGAATGTGCAGCGGATGGACAAGCCCGATATCGTGAACGGCGCGCGCCAGGGACTGCACGATCCGGTGAGGCTTTAGGTTGTAAAAGGCCCCATCGTCCTCCAGCCCCAAATTCCGCTGGTTGAACTTGAAAGCGTTGATCCCGCCGGGATTGACGATCTTGACGCCGATGCAGCCGGTAGCCTGAACCATCAACGCCACATAATCGTTGATGGCCGACTGTTCGCGTCCGCTGGCCAGCAACTGCAACAAAATGTCGTCGTTGCCCAACATCAGATAGCCGCCCTTGTCGATCATCGGAATGTCGGCCATTTCCAGATGGGCGTGACGGGCGTTGGAAATCACCACCGCCGGTTCGAATGCGGAGGTATACCCCAATTCGGCATAGCGGTAGCCGGTCAGGAAAGTCGACGGTGTCGACACGCCCGAGCCCGACCGGCGCCCGTCCACATGGGCGCTTCTGTATTTTTCGTGGTCTTCGACCATCAAGGCACGGGCCAGATTGACCTTGCCGCCGCCGATATGGCTGTGCATGTCGATGCCGCCAGCCATAACCACGGCGCCCGACAGATCGTAATCCTGATCCGGCTTGGCGCCGTTGGCGGGCTTGGCCACGATGCGGCCGTTTTCGATCCACACATCGCCGACGGCATCGGTTTTGTTCGCGGGGTCGACGACGCGCCCCCCTTTAAGCCGGATCAGCATGACGCCGCCTCCCGGTTGGGCAATAAACGGATCACCTCGGACAAAGTCTGGGCGACGGATGGTTGGGCCGGCTGCTTGCGCCACGCCGAGGCATGGATGGACACCACGCCCTCGCCGCGGAAGAACGCCGAATCGTGATCAAGCGACGGAATCGCCGTCGGGATGAACACGTCGGGAACGATGCCGTCAGGCAGAGCTTGCGACGACAGAACGACGGTGGGAACGCCATCCGTTTTCGGCGGAACCGGACCGGGCAGCGCCGTGATCCACAGCAGCGCGTCGACGCGGTTTTCGGCCAGAAGCCGTCTGGTCGAATAGACACGGGGATCGTAATCGGGCGAGCCGGATGCGAAACCGGTTCTAAGCGCCGTACCCGCCTGCCACAAACCGACCTGATGGGCGCCGATCAGATGCCCGCCGGGCGGCAGCGGCAAACCGGCGACCCGCGTGACCTTGTGAAGATTGATGATCAGGTCGTACAGAGCTTCGATGGCAAGATCGCCCTGAGCGCCCAAGGCAGGGCCTTCCCAAGCCAAAACCCCGTAACGGGAACTTTTCAGCGCCTGAGCGACTTCGGCCAGCCGATCCAACCCGACGCCGGCGGCGGACTGAACTTTCGGCGTGCGTCCCTCGACCAGCGCGTCGAGCACCAGCAGCAATTCAGGGGCGCGATCCAAATCCGCCTCGATGACGGTCACGTCGGCGCCGGGAACCTCGCCGGGGTCCTGTTTCCCGCCCAGCAAAAAGATTTTACGCCGGGGGGGGGCCGCGTCGAACAGCCGCGCCACATCGGGAACGTAGCGTTCGAAGAACCGCGGCAACCGCTTGAAAATCTCGGTTCCGAATACGACCAGCACATCGGCGCGATTGCGGACCTCGGCCGGGGTCGTCATCAGCGCGCCGCGCCGTTGCAACACCGACAAGGCATTGAAAAAGCCGTCGGAAGCGCCGTGATCGAAATAGCCGGACGTTATGTCGGCTATGGCGATGGCTTCCCGCAACCCGTCCACGTCGCACGCCAAGCCCGATACCAAAGGAGCTTTCGCCGCGCCCAGCAGCCGGGCCGCCTCGGCAACAGCCTGCTGGTGCGAAACCGGCTTGCCGCCGATGGACGGAACCAGAGACGGGATCGATTTCAACTGTCCCTTGGCAAGGTCGCATCCGCCCGACTGGATCTCGCCATCGGCGGAAACAGTAAGATCGTCGCAATGCAATGGGCAGAATGGACACACCCGGTCCACCATCGGTTCCGCGTGATTCATCGACATGATTCACCTGCGGAAAAATATATGCAAATCCCCATACTGACGTCTCCCTTTTGCTCTTTCGGCTGGGATGACGCTGTCAAGATCCGGGGGAAGTATCCGTTCCCCCTCGGTTCGGCGTTTCCTGCAATCGCGTTCACGAGTTGCGCGGAGGCGACTGTAATGGTCCCGGGAACGGTTTGCAACCCCATTGGCTCGCCGCTTGAAAATGAGGCGAATTATGGCCCTCGGAACTCATTGTCGTTGAGATGGGTTTTATTTGGGGCATAATGGCCGGAAAAGACACGGTTGGAGAAAATGTGAATATGGATGATCGAACCATAGAGGTCACCTCCCCCTCGCGGTTGCATCTGGGCTTTTTGGACATGGAAGGGGGTCTGGGCCGCAAGTTCGCCAGTTTGGGCATCACCCTTGATTATCCCGTCACGCAGATCGAGTGTAGAACGGCAAGCGTCAACGCCGTAAGCGGTCCCAGCGCCGACCGGGCCTTGCGCGTTCTAGAAAAAATTGGCATGGCGTTATCCAGTGCCGCGCCCATCGAAATCACCGTCAAAAACGCCATCCCCGAGCATGTGGGTTTGGGGTCGGGCACGCAGATGTCCCTGGCGGTGGGATTGGCCGCCAGCCGTTTGTGGGGCAACCCGCTGACCCCCAGACAAGTGGCGGCGACGCTGGAACGCGGCGCCCGTTCGGGCATCGGCGTCGCGGCCTTCGAAAACGGCGGCGTGATCATGGATGGCGGTCGGGGTGAAAATACCGACGTTCCGCCCGTGATCGCCCGGCTGCCGTGGCCAGAAGACTGGCGGATCATCCTGATTTTCGACGAAGATCACAAGGGATTGTCCGGCCAGGAGGAAATCGCCGGGTTCAAGACTTTGCCGCCCTTTTCTCCGGATTTGGCCGGACGGCTGTGCCGGTTGGCGGCGATGCAAATCCTGCCCGCGCTGGCCGAACGGGATTTGCTTGGATTCGGAACCGGCATCACCGCGTTGCAAACGATCATGGGCGATCATTTCGCGGCGGCGCAAGGCGGAAGGTTCACGTCGGCCCGCGTCGGCGAGGTTCTCAACTGGGCCGGTGACAACGGCGTTGCCGGATACGGACAATCCTCGTGGGGGCCGACCGGGTTTCTTTTGATCAAAGATCAGGCCGAAGCTGAAAAAATATTGCGCAATCTAAACGACGGACGTAATAGTTTCTTGAAGTACACCCTCTGTCGTGGCCAGAATACCGGCGGCACCATCCTAAGCCGCTAAGGGCAGAATCAATAAAAACCGCGATCCGGGAGATACAAATGACCGCTTCTAAAAAAATCCTACACGCAATAACGCCGCTTAAGCAAATGAGCCCCTTCGACGTCAATATGGCCATCGACGCGGGGTTCGATCAGGTTGCCATCTACACCGAAGTTGAAACCGCTCAAATCCGGGCTCTGGTCCAGGATTCGATCTTCTCCAGGTCGCCGGAAGACTGCGTGAAAACCGGCATCTTCCTGGCCGGCCGCGACATGGCCCAATCTTTGGAAATGCTCGACATCGCCAAGTCCGCCATGCTGCCGCCCTACGCCAACTCGGTTTTCGCCGACCCGGCCGGGTCGTTCACCACCTCGGCCGCCATGGTTGCCGTCACCGAACGGGTCATGGAACGGATCGGCGCCGGTAACTTCAAGAACAAGCGCGTGGCGATTTTCGGCGCCATGGGCATTGTCGGCGGCGCCGCCGGCGTGATCTGCGCCAAGGAAGGCGCAAGCGTGGTCCTGATCGGCCACCGCGACAAAGCCAGCGTCGTCAAGCGCGCCCAGGAATTCAAGGACCGTTACGGGGTCGATTGCGACGCCGCCGACGGCACCACGCTTGAATATCGCCGGGAAATCCTGGCCGAGGCCGAAGTGGTGTTCTGCGCCGCCCGCGCCGGCATTCGCGTGCTGACCATGGACGATTACGCCCACGCGCCGAAGCTTAAGGTCATCGCCGACGTCAACGCCGTCCCCCCGCTGGGCGCCGAAGGCGTGGAACTGACCGACGACGGCAAGATTATCGAGGGCACCAACATCGCCGGAATCGGCGCGTTGGCGGTCGGCGACATCAAATCCTTGTGTCAGCGCGACCTGTTCCGGCAAATGTGCAACCCGACCGAACGGGTCTATCTGGACTTTACGCACGCTTACGATACCGCGCGTCGTTTAGCTGGACTGAAATAGGGCATATGAGACTCGTCATCCTGGGACAAAGTGGCCGAGCCGCGACACACGCGGCGATCAGAGCCGGTTATCAGGCCGTTGTCGCCGACATGTTCGGCGACCGCGACACCTTGATAACCGCCCTGGATTGGCGGGAACTGCGTCCCGATGACGAGGGCTTGCCCACCGCAGCGGAAACCTTGCACGCCATCGAGTCCCTAGCCCAGGCCGGTGACGGCGTGTTGTTGCTGAGCGGCTTCGAATCGAGACCGGCCTTGATCGACGCCATAGCCGCCCTGGCCGAACATAAGGGGGCAACTCTTCTAGGCAATGACAGCGCAACCGTCGCCGCCGTCAAGGACCCCTCGGTTTTGTTTCCCGCCCTGACCTATCTGGGCATCGACCACCCCCCGACCAGAACGGAAATGCCCGAAAACGGCAAAGGCTGGTTGTCGAAAATGGTCGGCGGTGCGGGCGGAACCCATTTGTCGTCGCACTGTCCGTTCGGACCCAGCGACGACACCGGACGGCGCTACTGGCAGCAATTGCTTCCGGGCACACCGGTTTCCGTTCAAGTACTTGGCAACGGCGGCGATTGCCTCGTGTTGGGGTTTTGCGAACAATGGATTGATCCCGCACCCGGCGCCCCGTTCCGTTTCGGCGGCGTCGTCTTGCTGGTCGACCGCCCCGTTTGGGCCGACACCGCCGAGAAATGGGCGAAATCGGTCACCCAGCATTTCAAGTTGCGCGGCCTTGCCAGCATCGACTTCATCATTACCGAGCAGGGATCGCCGCTTTTGATCGAGATCAATCCCAGGCCGGGCCAGTCCTTGGACGTTTTCGCCGGACACGTTCCCGATCTTTTGGCCCTGCATGTGGCCGCGTGCCAGGGAACCTTGCCGTTGCTGCCCATTCCCGCGCCCAGCCTATCCATCGCGTCGGCGATCGCCTATGCGCCGTCGGGAGGCAAGGTCGCCCATAATTTTCATTGGCCTCCCGGATCGGCGGACATCCCCCGCCCAGGCAGGACCGTTGTTTCGGGGCAGCCCTTCGCCTCGGTCATCGCTCAGGAAAAGACCCCTGAACTGGCCAGGGAAGCCGCTCAAGCCGGAATAAAAAGGGCACTCGATGCCATCATAACCTAAACTAAAATAAGGGGAGTTAAGTTCATGACCGTTCACAAACATGGTGGGCCAAGCGTGGCTCGTCTGACCAAACCGTTGGTCGATACTTTGATCGGCAATGCCGAGACGTTCCGCGTCGGCGTTTCCAAGCATGGCGGCGCGGTGATCGTCGATGCCGGGATCGAACATCGGGGAAGCCTTCGCACCGGATTGCTGGTGTCTGAAATCTGCCTGGGCGGCCTGGGGACCGTCGCGGCCCTTCCCGCCCAAGCCGGAAAGGGCGCCCGCGCTAGGCTATCGGTCTCAACCCACAATCCGGTCATCGCCTGTTTGGGCAGCCAATACGCCGGATGGGATTTGAAGTCCGGCGACTTTTTCGCCTTGGGCTCGGGACCGGCCCGCGCGCAGGCGCATTTGGAGGAACTGTATCACGAACTGGGTTATTCCGACGTGTTCGACCATGCCGTCATCGTCCTGGAAACCGACCAGATTCCCCCGGCCGAAGTGGTAAAGACCGTTTCCGATGCCTGCAAAGTCAAGCCCGAGAATTTGACCATTATTCTTACCCCCACCCGCTCTTTGGCCGGCAATACCCAAGTCGTGGCCCGCGTGCTTGAGGTTTCGTTGCACAAGGCCCACAGCGTCGGCTTTCCGTTGCATAAGATCGTCGACGGTCTCGCCGAAGCGCCGCTGCCGCCCCCGTGCCCGGATTTCATCACCGCCATGGGACGGACCAACGACGCCATCCTGTTCGGGGGATCGGTTCAGTTGTGGGTCGATGCCGACGACGACGAAGCCGAAACCCTGGCCAAGAAATTGCCCAGCAACACATCGAGCGATTACGGCAAGCCCTTCGCCGAAATCTTCACGTTCTACGGCGACTTCTTCAAAATCGACCCGCTGCTGTTCAGCCCCGCTCAAATTACCGTCAACAATCTGGCGACGGGACGTTCGTTCTCGGCCGGAATGATCAACGACGATTTGCTGAACCGGTCGTTCGGCGATGCGTAAAAGTACTGTCCTGATCGTTTCATCCAAGCCGGATTGGCACGGTCAGCGACTGGTCGACGCCCTTGCCAAAGCCGACGCCGTTCCCGTCGTCTCGGCTTTGGACGCCTGCCGGTTCGAGATCGTCGACGGCATGCCGAAAGTAATGCTCCCCCACTGTCAGGACCGGATGCCCGATGCGGTCGTGGTTCGGACAGTGGGGGCCGGCAGTTTCGAGCAGGTGACCGTAAGGCTTAGCATCCTTCACGCCCTTCACCATATGGGGGTCCTGGTTTACAACCCGCCAGCCGCCATCGAACGATGCGTGGATAAATCGATGACCAGCTTTCTGCTGGCCCAGGCCGGACTGCCCACCCCCCCCACCTGGACCACGGAAAGCGCGGATCAGGCCCGCCATATCGTTAAGACGGAAACCGACAGCGGGAACCGCGTCGTCGTGAAGCCGCTGTTCGGCGCTCAAGGCATCGGTCTGAAATTGTTGGATTCTCCCGATCAATTGCCCGCCGCGGAAACCGTCGCCGGTATCTATTACCTGCAACGCTACGTCCCCAGCCCGCAAGACAAATGGCGCGATTGGCGTGTCCTGGTGGTCGACGGCAAAGCCGAAGCGGCGATGATGCGCGTGGGCAAAAGCTGGATCACCAATGTCCGCCAGGGAGCAAGCTGCGTGGCCTCGCCCGCCGTCGGCGATCTGGCGCGCCTTGCCGAACAAGCGGCCAAGGCGGTCGGCACCCATTATGCCGGCGTGGACTTGATCCTGGACCGGGACGAACGCTTCACCATCTTGGAAGTCAACAGCATGCCCGCGTGGCGCGGTCTGCAATCGGTAACCGAATGCGACATCGCCGAATTGCTGGTCGCCGACATCTTGAAGCGCATTCCCGCATCGGCCAATCTGCGCCATGGCCGCGCTTGATCCGGCCATTGTCGCCGACGCGCTGCTGTCGTCCTGTCTTGAAGAGTTGGACGCCCCCAAACCCGGCAACGTTCATAAGTTTCGTTCCGGTCACGCCATGGACTGGCGGGATTTCGAAGTCAGCGCCCGCGTCATCGCGCCCGTTCTGACCGATCTCGCCATCCCTATCGGCGTAAGAATATACCGCGCCGTCGAAGCGACCCTGGCCGAAACGAAATGCAACACCAATCTGGGCATCGTTTTGTTGGCCGCCCCCCTGGCCGAGGCGGCCCTACTGCCCGCCAAAGGGTCCCTGCGCATCCGAGTGAATCGCGTTTTATCCTCGTTGACCATGGAGGATTCCCAAGCCGTGTTCGACGCCATCGCCTTGGCGTCGCCGGGCGGGTTGGGACAGCGCACGGACCACGACGTGCGCCGTCCGGCGACCATAACCCTGATCCAAGCCATGCAGATCGCAGCCCCGGACGACTACGTCGCCCGCCAATACGCGACCGGATTCGACGATATCCTTGGTTTCGGCCTGAGACGGGTCCGTTACGCCAATCGGCGCTGGCCGCAATGCCCTTGGGCCCAGGCGTTATGGACCTATCTGGGTTTCTTGGCCCGCAAACCCGACAGCCATGTGCGGCGAAAATACGGTCAAGCCGGGGTGTCCACCGCCATGGCCTTGGGAAAAAAGCTGGAACGAGCCATGCGCGGCGCCGATCAACCCGCGTATTTACTGCCTGATTTGCTGGCCGCCGACGATTTTCTGAAGTCACGGAACATTAACCCGGGAACCAGCGCGGATATGACTGTCGGGAGCTTGCTTGGCGCGCGCCTTACGGATATTATGCGCGCGCGGAAAACGAAACTCGTGAAGACGCCACGGTTTTGATTCCGTTTTTAAGCTGTCCGGGAACCGGTCTGATGCCATTTCAGATGCTGAAAACGGAAGGATGGTTCACCTTATTTTAGGGAGAACGTTCACTATGGCTAAAATCAACAAACTGCTTGTGGGGGAATCGCTGGTCGGTGACGGCAACGAAATCGCGCACATCGATTTGATCCTTGGCCCGCGCGGATCGGCCGCCGAAACCGCCTTTGCCAACGCCCTGACCAACAACAAGGACGGTTTCACCGCTCTGTTGGCAGTTGTCGGCCCCAATCTGGCGGTTAAGCCGTCGACGATCCTGTACAACAAAGTCACCATTAAAGACGCCCGTCAGGCCGTTCAGATGTTTGGCCCCGCTCAGCGTGCCGTGGCCCTGGCCGTGGCCGACAGCGTCAAGGAAGGCGTGATCCCGGTTGCCGAAGCCGATGACATCTTCATCTCGGTCGGCGTGTTCATTCACTGGGAAGCCGCCGACGACGCCAAGATTCAAAAGTACAACTACGAAGCCACCAAGGAAGCCATCAAGCGCGCCGTCGACGGTTCGCCTTCCGGCGCCGAAGTTCAGGCCAAGTATCATTCCATTACCCACCCCTTCGCTCCCAGCTGAGCCGATTAGGGTTTAAAAGGGCTCCTTCGCCATCCGGCGGAGGAGCCTTATTTTATGGTGCCATCATGCAAGGCGGTGGCGACCAAAGCGCCGCTGCAACCGGCTCCCGCCAAAGCTTCAATATCTTCGTTATCGCGCACGCCGCCCGCCGCGTAAATTCGTGCCCGGGAAGAGCGGGCGCGGGCCTGACCGAGCAGATCGAAATCCGGCCCCCCCGCCGCACCAACCCTGGCCAACGTCATTACAATCACCCTGGACGGCCACAAGGACGAATCGCGCCAAAGTGCGTCCGGCCCGATGAAAGCCCCGGAAGGATCGAAATCCAAGGATAGAACCAGCCGGTCGTCGGCCAGCGCGGACCTGATTTCCCCCCATCGGTCGACATCGGCAAGGCTTTCGCTGCCGACCACGGCGGTCGCGCCCTCTACCGATAACGCCGCCTGAGCGGTTCCGATTCCCTGGTCCAGCCAGATGTCGGCGCGGCGGGTCAGCGACCGAATGATTTGGGTCTGAGCCCCCTTGCCCATGATCGCGTTCAAATCGGCCACATAAATATGTTGAAACGGGCGCAGTTTCGCCATACCCACAATCAAGCGTTCCGGGTTCGCATCGGAGCACAGCACGGATTTGACCGGGCGATAATCGTGTCGCTGTCCGCGTCGCGCATGGACGGCATTGCCGTCGAGGACGTCGATTACCGGAATGATTTGGAATTCGGACATAGGATTTTGCGTATCTTCGTCGGTGAATATGTAAGCGGCGGCGGCCAGTGGAAAAACCCGGACCCGGCCTTGTTGCCGGAAGGCCAGATGATGGCCGCCGGTCTGGTCGATGATCTCACCGCCGTCGACGGCGTGCAAGTGCTGTTGGCCCGCGACCCTACCCTGCCGCCGTTGCGTCCCGACGTGGATCAATGCTCGACCCCGGACTGGGATCAGGCGGTTTCCGCTTGCGATGCCGCCTGGATCATCGCTCCGGAAAGCGACGGAATCTTGCTGCGCCTGACCCGGATGGTCGAAGCCGGGGGGCGCCTGTTGCTGGGATGCCGCGCCGATGCCGTCTCGGTAGCTTCCAGTAAGATCGCCACCGCGCGCCTTCTGGCCGCTTGGGGCGTTCCTTCCATCCCCACTCCCGACCGATGCGGCGTGATCCCGCCCTCGACCACCGGATGGGTCGCCAAGCCCGACGATGGAGCCGGGGCTTGCGACATGATCGCCACCGACGATATCGACCATTTGCGGCACTGGCTGCAAAGCCGCTTGGACACGCATGTGGTCCAGCCCCGCATCGACGGCCTTGCCGCCAGCGTGCTGTTTCTGGCCCGCGACGGCGAAGCAAGCGTCCTGTCGATCAACAGCCAAAGCGTGGAGCTGACCCATAAGGATTGCCGCTATCTTGGCGGCACCATCGGGGAATATGAACAACACCGCGCCGCCCTTGCTCCCCTCGCCGCCGCCGCAGCCGCCGCCCTGCCCGGTCTGTGGGGACCGGTGGGGATCGACGTCCTGTTGACCGAAACCGGACCGGTTGTGGTTGAAATCAATCCGCGACTGACTACCCTATGGTCCGGTTTGCATGATGCCTTGGGCATCAATCCCGCGAAGATGGTTTTGGATTTGGCGAACGGACGGCCTTTGCCCGAGTGTCGACCGATCAAGAAAGTAAAGGTAACCGTGCCATGAATGAATTTACCGTGGGATGGGACGCTGGCGGCGCTCATTTGAAGGCCGCCGCCGTGGACTCGTCCGGACTGGTTGTTGCCGCGTCGCAACGGGCGTGCCCGTTGTGGCAGGGAATGGACCGGTTGGAATCGGCATTCGCAGAAACCCTGTCCACGCTTCCGCCGCAAGCCGCCCACGCGGTGACCATGACCGGCGAACTGGTCGATCTGTTTCCCAACCGCCGGGACGGCGTAAACGCCATCGCGCAATGCTGCCGCCGCGTTCTTGGCGATGCCGTCCGTTTCTGGGCGGGAGACGGTTTCGTCGGCTTCGATCAGGTGGACGGCGCTTGGCGCAAGGTCGCCTCGGCCAATTGGCTGGCGACCGCCGCCCTGTGCGCCCGGCATCTTCCCGACGCGCTGATGATGGATATGGGCAGCACCACCACCGATCTGGCCGCCATCGAAAACTCAACCGTCAGGGCGCAAGGTCTGGATGACGGCGACCGCATGATTACGGGCGAACTGGTTTATAGCGGCGTCACCAGGACGCCGCTGATGGCGCTGGGACCGCGCATTTCGTTTCAAGGTCACACGCAGGGGCTGGCGGCCGAATACTTCGCCACCGCCGCCGACGTCTATCGTATGCTGGACAAACCCATTATCGATCACTATCCCACCGCCGACGGCAAGGGAACCTCGGCCGAAGACTGCGCACGCCGGTTGGCGCGCATGGTGGGCCGCGATTGGGACGACGCCCCCATGGAAACTTGGCGCGATTTGGCCCGGACGTTTTTCCTGCGGCAAATGGAGCTGATCGAACATGCCGCCCAACGGGTGCTGCACGCGGTCCCCCTGCCGGACGACGCTCCCGTCGTCGGAGCCGGTCAAGGCGCCTTCAACGCCGAAACGCTGGCAAACCGCCTGAACCGCCCCTACCAATCCATCGGCAGCCTGTTGCGGCTGCCCCCCGCATGCGAGCCAATGGCCGAAACCGTGGTCGCCGCCATCGCCGTGGCCAGGGTCTTTATTCCTGTCCCAGGGCCTCGATGCGCTGGGCCAGCGAGGCGGCCATGAAGCGATCCAGGTCGCCGTCCAGCACGCCCTGGGTATCCGAGGTTTCCACGTTGGTGCGCAGGTCCTTCACCATCTGATAGGGCTGCAAAACGTAAGAACGAATCTGATGGCCCCAGCCGATATCGGTCTTGATGGCTTCGGTGGCCTGCACGGCGGCCTCGCGTTTTTGCAATTCCTGCTCGTACAGACGCGAGCGCAGCATATCCCAGGCCCTGGCCCGGTTCTGATGCTGGCTGCGCTCCATCTGGCATTGCACCACGATGCCAGACGGCATATGGGTGATGCGCACCGCCGAATCGGTCTTGTTGATGTGCTGCCCGCCCGCGCCCGACGCCCGGTAGGTATCGACCCGGCAGTCGCTTTCGTTGATTTCGATTTGGATGGTGTCGTCCACCACCGGATAAACCCAGACGGAAGAGAAGCTGGTGTGGCGGCGGGCATTCGAATCGAACGGAGAAATGCGCACCAGCCGATGCACGCCGCTTTCGGTTTTAAGCCAGCCATAGGCGTTGCGCCCGCCGATACGCACCGTGGCCGATTTGATTCCCGCCTCTTCACCGGCGCTTTCCTCGATCCACTCCACTTTAAAGCCGTGCTGCTCGCCCCAGCGCGTGTACATGCGCAACAGCATCTCGGCCCAATCCTGGGATTCGGTTCCGCCCGCCCCGGCATGGACCTCAAGGAAGCAATCGTTGCCGTCGGCTTCACCCGACAACAGGGTCTCCATCTCCAGTTTCTGAGCGTGATCGCGCAAGCTTCGCAATTGACGCTCGGCGTCCGCCACCACGTTCGCGTCGCCTTCGGCCTCGGCCAGTTCGATCAGTTCCAGCAGATCGGACATTTCCCGTTCAAGCGTGCGGCTGCCCTGAATGGCCGTGTCCAACTGGGTGCGTTCGCGCATCAATTTTTGCGCGGCCTCGGCGTCGTCCCACAAGGCCGGGTTTTCAGACAAGGCGTTCAGTTCGTCCAAGCGCCGCAAAGCCTCGTCCCAATTCAAGTGACGCTTCAACAATGCAAGCGAGTTCCGAACATCCTGGGCTAGCGCTTCGACTTCTGCGCTCATCAACGAATTCCTTGTTAGCGAGGAGGACTTTATTAGGGGATCAAACGTCTGGGATCAAGCGAAGTTAATAAATTCCTCCGGCGGAAGGCGCCGACTGACGGGAAGGCATCTCGGTTTGCGGGCGGGGATCGACCGGCTCGGGTAGCGGGGTGATCGAGAAACTCTCGTTGGAGGCGTCGCCTTGCAAAATGTTCTCGTCGTCGCTGGGCAGGCGGTCATCGGTCTTGAACGCTTCCCATATGGGCCTGGAATCGCCCGGCATCGCCGGTTTTCCGCTGTTCAAGTCGACTCGCACCATGCGGATGCCGGACGGAACCCGGAACGGTTTGGGCGGCGTGTTCTTCAAGGCATCCATCATGAAATCGCGAAAAATGGGGGCCGCCACGACACCGCCGGTTTCTTTCTCGCCCATGGTTTGCGGTTCGTCGAAACCGACGAAGACGCCGACCGCCAGATCGGGCGCGAACCCCACGAACCACGTATCGTAACTGTCGTTCGAGGTTCCGGTCTTTCCGGCCAAAGGCTTGCCCACCGCCGCCACCGCCCGGCCGGTTCCCCGCTCGACCACGCCCTCGAGAATGTGCACCATCTGATAGGCCGACGGCGCATCGACCAGACGTTCGCGAATATCCGGCAGTTTCGGCATGCTCTGGTTGGTGTATTGGTCGGTCCAGCATCCGTCGCAGAAACGCTTGTCGTGGATGAATATGGTATGTCCGTTCCGGTCCTGAATGCGGTCGATCAGGGTCGGCGTAATCTGCTTGCCGCCATTGACCAAGGTGGCGTAGGCGGCCGTCATCCTTAACACCGTGGTTTCTCCGGCCCCCAGCGCCATGGAATATTCGGCGGGCAAACTGTCGTAAATGCCGAATTTGACGGCGGTATCGACGATGGAAGGCATGCCGATGGCCTGCGCCAGCCGGACCGTCATCAGATTGCGGGATTTTTCGATTCCCACCCGCATGGTCGCCGCTCCCAAAAAGGCCTCTTCGTAATTCTTGGGCCGCCATAACGGCAATCCCGGTCCTTGCGAAAGAGCGATGGGCGCGTCAAGAATCAGTGAAGACGGGGTATAGCCCTGCTGCAACGCGGTCAAATAGACGAACGGCTTGAACGACGATCCCGGCTGACGCATGGCCTGGGTCGCCCGGTTGAATTGGCTTTTGCTGTATGACCAGCCGCCCACCATGGCCAAAACCCGCCCGGTATGAGGGTCCATCGCCACCAAGGCGCCGTCGATTTTGGGCACTTGCCGAAGCGCATAGGTGCCCGGCGGATAAGGATGATTGTCCTCGGACTTGGCGATCGGTTCGACCAGGACCACGTCGCCGATCGCCGCCACGTCCGAAGTCTTGCGCGGCGGCGCGCCGAAATGCTGATGGGGAAGGGCCGGTTTGGCCCATTTCAATTCCGACCACGGAATCGTCCCGGTCGATCCGTCGGCGAATCCCAAATTCGCCGTTTGATCGTTTTCGTTGATCACCGCCGCCAGCCGCCACGGCTCGCCCCCGGCGGGAAACGGCACCGCCGCCAACCGCCGTTGCCAATCCGGCCCCGAACTCAAATGCGCCACCGGACCACGCCAGCCATGACGGCGATCGTAGACTTGCAACCCCGCACGCAAGGTGCGCGACGCCAAATCCTGCAATCCCGCGTCCACCGTCGAGCGCACCACCAGACCGCCCTTATAAAGCGCCTCCTCGCCGTAGCGGGATTCCAAATCGCGGCGGATATCCTCGGAGAAATAGTCGGCCCCGGTAATCATTTGGGTTTCGTCGCGACCGCGCAAGGTAATGGGCTGGGCAACCGCCTGATCGTAATCTTCCTGGCTGATCTTAACGTCTTCCAGCATGCGGCCGACGACCCAGTCGCGGCGGTCCTTGGCCGCCTGCGGATGAATTCGGGGATTGTAATTGTTGGGCGCCTTGGGCAAGGCCGCCAGAAACGCCGCTTCCGCCACGGTCAAATCTTCCAGGCTTTTGTCGAAGTAGCCCAAGGCCGCGGCGGCCACGCCGTAATTCCCGCCGCCCAGGTAAATTTCATTCAAATACAGTTCAAGGATGTGATCCTTGTTGAACGCCCGTTCGATGCGGAAAGCGAGAATGGCTTCCTTGACCTTGCGTTCAAGCGACACTTCGTTGGTCAGCAAAAAGTTTTTCGCCACCTGCTGCGTGATGGTCGACGCGCCCACCGGACGGCGTTCGGCCCCCAATCCCTTGTTGCGCAGATTGATCACCACCGCTCGGATAATACCGGAGATATCCACGCCGGGATGGGAATAGAATCCCTTGTCCTCGGCGGAAAGAAAAGCGTCCTTGACACGCGGGGGGATGGAATCCAGCGGAACGAAAATCCGCTTTTCCTTGGCATATTCGGCCACCAATCGCCCGTCGCCCCCGTAAACGCGGGTCGTGATGGGCGGTTCGTAATGGGCAAGCTGATGGTAATCGGGCAACCCCCGGCCATAATGCCAGAAAACATAGAGCGCCCCGCCCGCCACGACCAAGGCCGCCAGGATGGAAAGGGTGAACAGAAAACCGATAATGCGGAACATCAACAACCCAACTTGGTCTTTTCCGCCGTCGCCGCCTTGCGCAAACGGTCGGGCATATCCTTGTGCACGTCGAACAGACGCCTGATGGAACTGCATGCCTCTTTGGTCATCCCCACCTGTTCGAAGGACAGTCCCATTTTGAACAGCAAGTCCGGCGCCTTGGTGGAATTGGGGAATTTCTTATAGCCGTCGGCGAACGACACCAAAGCGGTTTTATAATCCTTTTGCGCGAAGGCCGATTCGCCCACCCAATAGGTGGCGCTGGGCGCCAACTGATGTTCGGGATATTTGGCCAGGAACGCCTTGAACGCCTCGGCCGATCCGGCGAAATCGTTGCCTTGGTAAAGGGCATACGCCGCATCGTAAGCGGCCTTGGGGTCTTTGGGAGCTTCCTTGGCCGCGGCTTCTTTTGCTGCGGCCTCCTTGGGCGCAGCAGCAGCCGATTTCTTCATATCCTTGTCGGAAATGGTTCCCAAAACCTGCGGACCGGGGGCCAGCCCCGGATTCTCGGCGGAATTGTTCGGCGGAACCGGTTGCTTCTTCCCGCCGGGCGAGGGCGGCGCGGGCGTTTCGGGCACGGCAGGTTCTTCCTGCGGCGCGGCGGCCGATTGAGGCGGATGAATTTGCTCGGACAGTTCCTTGAAGCGCAGTTCCACATCGGCCTGGAAGCGTTCCAATTTCGTTGCGGTAACACCCGCCTGGTGATTGGCTTCCTCGACCTTGCCGGTCAATTGGCGCAGTTGATCTTCCAAATCGTCCAACCGGTCGGCTATGCCCGCGGGCATCTGTCCGTTCTTGGCGACAGCCCCGCCCTGTGCCGACGGCGACGTGACCACCAGCGACGACGCCCCGCCGCGCGCCAGTTGCGACTGAAGGGTTTGAATCTCACGCTCCAGCCGGTCGATACGATCATACAATCCGCGGTCATCGTAATTTTGGGCTTGAACCTGGACGGCGGCAAACGCCAGAAACAGGGCGACGATCAGAACACGCACGGGAACCTCGCAGTCTTGAGGATTGCTCGATGACAGAGATACTCTGACAATCGGGCAAAAACAAGGCACCCGCCAGTCGCCCGACGGGTGCCCTTAAACCGGTATGAGCCCTAGGTTATTGACCCAGGACGGTCACGCCACGACGGTTCTGAGCCCAAGCGGCTTCGTTGGAACCCTGAACGGCGGGACGTTCCTTGCCGTAGGAAATGGTCTTGACGCGGCTGTCGGCGATGCCGGCGGCGGCCAAGTACTTCTTGACGGCATTGGCGCGGCGTTCACCCAGCGCAAGGTTGTATTCGCGGGTGCCGCGTTCGTCGCAATGACCTTCAATGGTGATCGCCCATTGAGGATACTTCTTCAGCCAAGCGGCTTGCTTATCCAACGTGGCCTTGCCTTCGTCCAACAGGTTGGACTTGTCAAAGTCGAAGAACACGCGGTCGCCGACATTCTTCAAGAAGTCTTCGACGGAGCCGGGAGCAATCTGAGCCATGCCAGCGGAGCTGGAGGGGGGATTGGCTTGAGAGGCAGCGCCTCCGCCACCGGCGGCACCTTTGTTATCAGGCGTTGATTCGCATGCGGCAAGAAGTGCTACAGCGGCAAAGATGCTCAGGGTACGCAGTTTCATATCTGGGAACTCCCAATCGATGGAAAACCGTAAAAGAAAAATTTGGACCTCGGAAGTCTGAACGGCCCGTCTTACTGGCCCCAGCAACCTATCCGCCAACCGCAACCGACATCGATTGTAATCAACGGGATAAATCCTAATCGCGGCGGACTATACTAAGATGAATAAGGCAAATCAAGGGGCCTAAAGAAAATGCCCCGATGGGACGCCGCTGTCACAGTCGAAACACATTGCAATAATATTACAATAAAACATGCTTACGGAGCGCACAAATCACCATACAATTAAGTCATTATATATGAATATATAGCGGCATTTGGCACAACATTAAAAACATATCAGAATATACCACATATTTTACGAATGCATTCCTTTGAAACAGCTTACGTGTGCTTATACGATTAAAAACAGCCTTTATAATTCCCGCGCCGCACCCGCATATTGCAATGCATTCAAGAATCGGAAAATCGTCCCGATATCGGAAATAAATCAAATGACTCTGCGGTGTTGCCGCAATGCAACACCGAAAAACCGCCGGAAGTTCAATCGCCCGTTATGGACCATATCCGATTTCGAACCGCTCATTCTTTCCCCGAACAGGCCGTTAACGTCGGCTCCATATGATCCGGAACGGGAGCGGTGGCGACGATGGCGGGAGATTTGAATTCGTAGGGCACCGAAATGGACCGCGCATGCAGATGCAACCGGTCGAAGTCCATATCCGCGACCCCTCGCCCATAGACGAAATCGCCGGCCACCGGACAGCCGATGGATGCCAAATGAACCCGGATTTGATGCGTGCGTCCGGTCAGGGGTTTGGCCTCGATCCAGGCCAATCGCCCCGAACGCCCCAAGACTCTCCATTGGGTTTGCGCCGGTTGGCCCTTTGGGTCGGTAATCATCTTCCAGCCGCGATGCTTATCAAGTTTCATCAATGGAACGTCGATCAAACCGCAGTCTTGAGATGGACACCCCACCGTTACCGCCCAATAGGTTTTGTCCACCAGCCCCTTGCTGAACAGCTTTCCCAGACGCGCCAAGGCTTGACGATGCCGCCCCAGCACCAGACATCCCGACGTGTCGCGATCCAATCGGTGGGCGAGATGAGGGATTTCGGGCATGCCGAAACGTAATTGCTCCAAATGCCCCATCAGACTGTCGTCGCGATGGGAACCGGCATGGACGGCGATCCCGCTGGGCTTGTCGATGACGATCATCATCGCGTCGCGGTACAGCACCCGCCCTTGCAGATCCAGCGTCACTTTTCGGCCGCGGGAGAGGAAGCGGGCGTTTCGGGCGCGTGCTCGGAAGCTTGGGGCGAAGGAACCTCGGTCTTCGCGGCAGGCGCGGCGGCGGGCGGCGGCGCGACTTTGGGCGGCGGCGGCGGCGTTCCGTTCTTGGGATATGGAACCGGCGTGCAATCTTGATTTTTCTGGCGAACCGCTTCGCACAGCGACCGAGCTTCCTGCACCGAAACCGGACCGGCCACAACGCGCCATGTCACGCCGACATCGCCCAAATCGGTGCGGTCCAGCACCACGCCCAATTTGGCCAGTTCCGGACTTTGGGTTTTCAGCATCGTCCAGGCTTTGTCGGCCTGGGACGGATCGGGAACCCTCATCAAATACAATCCGGCCTGTCCAGTGGATTTCGGGTCCAGTTTGGGGGCTTCGAAATTGGTCGGATCGGGAACGTACATCGGCACGGAGCCGCGGTGCCCGCCCCCCGTTCCCTTGCCGTGTTTCTTGGGTTCCGGCGGCAAAGGCGGCGGAGGCGGAGGCAGGTCGGTTTCGGCAAGGCGATCGCTGTTGATCAGGACGAACAAGGCCTCGGCTTCCGCCGCCCGCTCATCGGGGGAAATCAACCCGGTCGCTTCCAGTCGTTCGAGGCGTTCAACAACCTTGCGCGCCGCATCCTTGGTCTGCGGGTACAACGTCATCCGCGCCTTCGGTTCCGCCGGAAGCACGGATTCAAGCACCAGGGCCATGCCGCTCGAACCCGGAACCATGCGTTTCGCCGTTTCGACGATTTGCGCGATGGGCGGAATGGGACGATCCAAACCGGTCGAAGGCGGCGGCGCGGTCATCGGCAACAACGCGCCCTTGTTGGCGTTGATGCGTATTTCCGCGTCCTCGACCGGGACGATGCGCGCTTCCGCCAATTGCCGCATCGCCAGAAAGCGCAGGGCATAAGCGTCGCCGGCCAACAGCCCGGCCGCCTCGTCCCCCCCGACCCTGGCATAGGAAAGAATGACGACGGGCTTGAGTTCCGGCGGCGGCGGCGGCGGCGGAACGGGTTCGGCGACAGGCGGATGGAACCCTTCGGGAATGCCGTTCGTTTCCCCCGGCGAGCACGCCGCCAGGGCCATTCCGGCAAGACCTAGGATAACGAAAGCACGATAACGCATGCCGGGATGATAACACGGCATGATAGAATGTTGAAACAGTTGGAATTCACGCATCGAAATTCACAAACCGCTTGGCTTTCCCACTTCGCTTCGTATGATCTGCGGACATTTCGTCCGTCTGGAACCCCTGATGCCGATGCTTACCCCGCTGGAAATGGAAACCATCAACCTGTCGCTTCTGGTATCGGCCTGGGCGGTCGTGGGATCGCTGCCGCTGGGCGTGGGGTGCGCATGGCTGCTGGCCCGTGTCGATTTTCCCGGCAAGGTTCTGTTCGACGGACTGATTCATCTGCCGCTGGTCCTGCCGCCGGTAGTGGTCGGCTACGGCCTGTTGATAACGCTGGGCAGACACGGCCCGGTCGGATCGTATCTTTACGACTGGTTCGGCATTACCTTGGCGTTCAATTGGAAAGGTGCGGCCGTCGCCTCGGCGGTGATCGCGTTTCCGCTTCTGGTCCGGGCGATCCGTCTGTCCATCGAAGCCGTCGATCCCGGTCTGGAACAGGCGGCGCGGACCTTGGGCCTGGGACCGGTTCAAGCTTTTTTCCGGATCACGCTGCCGTTGATGTTTCCCGGAATCATGGCCGGGGTGGTTCTATCCTTTGCCCGTTCCCTGTCCGAATTCGGAGCCACCATCACCTTCGTTTCCAGCATCCCCGGAGAAACCCGGACGCTGCCGTTGGCGCTTTACGCCCTGACCCAAGTTCCGGACGGCGAGGCGGCGGCGCTTCGCCTGTGCGTGATTTCCGTGCTGCTGGCGCTTGGCGCCCTGATCGGTTCGGACCTTCTTGCCAAATGGATGGCCGACCGTGCCTAACCCGCATTCCGTTACAACAGCCGGAGGGGCGGGAAATGCGGGTTAAACTGGAGATCGGCAAAAGCCTGGGGGAATTCCGCGTCGATGTGGGTTTCGCCTCCGATCGCGGCGTCACCTGCCTGTTCGGCCCGTCCGGCTCGGGAAAGACTTCGGTGGCGCAGATGGTGGCCGGATTGTTAAGGCCCGACCGGGGCCGGATCGAGGTCTCGGGAAAGGTTTTGTACGACGGCGCGGGCGGAATCGACTTGCGCCCGGAGCAGCGGGGATTGGGCTATGTCTTTCAGGACGGCAGACTGTTTCCCCATCTTTCGGTCCGCCGCAATCTGGCCTTCGGGCAAAAGGACGGGCAAAAGATGGAGCGCCGCAAGCAGTTCGCCGAAGTGGTCGGATTGCTTGGTCTTTCAGGCATACTGAACCGTTATCCGAAAACCTTGTCCGGCGGCGAGAAACAGCGGGTCGCCATCGGTAGGGCGTTGCTGGCCGACCCCCGCTTCCTGATCATGGACGAACCGCTGGCGGCGCTGGACGCCTTTCGCAAGGCCGAGGTTCTGCCGTATCTGGTCAAGCTGGTGCGGCAGGCGCGCATCCCTATTCTTTACGTCACCCACTCCATGGACGAAGTCATCGCTTTGGTCGACACCCTGGTTTTGCTGGACCAGGGACGCCAGATCGCCGCGGGCTCGGTCGAGGATTTATTGGCGAGGCCAGATTTGCGACGCCTGACCGGGCGGTTGGACGCGGGCGCGGTCATCACCGCCACCGTCGCCAGCCACGATCCGGCCAACGGTTCCACATGGCTCGACTTCAGCGGAGGCCGATTGGTGATCGGTCACGCCCCCCTCGCCATCGGAGACAAGGTCCGGTTGCGCGTCCATGCCACCGACGTCGCCATCGCCCTGGACCCGCCGCCCCAACGCATCAGCGTCCGCAACGTCATTCAGGCCGTCATCAAGACCGTCACGTCCGACGAATCTCATCTGGTCGACATCACGTTGGACGCCAACGGTGCCACCTTGTGGTCGCAAGTGTCCCGGCAAGCCGCCGCCGAACTTGGCCTGACCCCGGGAATGCCCGTGTGGGCCATGGTCAAGGCCGTCACCTTGGGGCGGGATTTCATCGGTTGAGAACCGCCATTAATTTCGATTACTGTCCACAAACCACAACAAGGAGAACACAATGGGAAAAATCGTGATGCGCGCGGGTGAAGCCACCGTCTTCGCCGCCGATGGGCAATTTACCGACGCCATGCCCGAATTGGTGATCGGCTCGGTCGACGGTCCCGTGGGACAGGCCTTCGCCGCCATGATGGGGCAAACCGCCGGTCATACGCGCATGTTCGCCGTCCGCGACTGCAACCAGATGGTTCGCCCCATGACCATGATGGTCCCCAAAGTCACCATCGAAACCGAGGAATACGTCAATTTGTTCGGCGGCATCGTTCAATCCGCCACCGCCGACGCCGTCCTGGATTGCGTGATCGAGGGCATCATCCCCCGCGACCAGATCGACGATCTGGCCATCGTCGTCCTGATTTGGATCGATCCCCGCTGCGCCACCGACCCCAATCTCGATCAAAGGGATTTGTACAGAACCAATTACGAGGCGACCAAACTGGCGGTATCGCGCGCCTTGAAAAACGAACCGGACATTGACGAACTGATCGCCAACCGGGACAAAATCCGTCACTGCATGGTCGAGTTCAATCCCAAGGATTAAGATGGGAAAACCCTGCGATATCCATATCGTCGTTAACAACAGGGCCGGATCGGTCGAGCATTATTATCATTTCCTGCTTGGTCTGTTCGTCCCTGTCGTCAATGTCGTCATCAATGTTGAAAAGATAGCGCAGGTTCGTTGCATCTACGTCCGGTCATGCGCCGTCATGGACCCTTTGCTGGCGGAAATCGGCTGCGACAAGATCGTCATCCTTAGAAAAGACCTGCACGGTCTGAAAAAGAACGAAAGACAGGATGGCGTCGACCTGATCGAACTGGAACTGGACGGCCTGGACGGCCCCAGGCATTACGACCACCGCCTGTTCAACCGGGCGACGGACTACGTAAAAGCCAAATTGGCGCCCGCGATCGCGCGGGAACTTCAATCGATCGAGTCATCCCTTGCAACGGTGGGCCTCGCAACGGGAGGCCTTGCAACGGCGGGGAAGAAAATAGCGTTCATCGGCAGGGACGCCCCCGACCCTTATTATCTGTCCAAGGACGCCGAAATCACGGGATCGGGAAATCAGCGGCGATCGATCGCCAACTACACGGACGCGGCCCAGGCCTTGGGACAGCGCTTCACCGTTCACGCCTGCGCCATGGAGGGATCGTCCCTGGCCCGGCAGATCGCCATTTTTCAGTGGGCCGACATCATCATCGCCCAACACGGGGCGGGACTCGCCAATCTCATCTGGGCGCGGAGTGGGACCGGCGTCATTGAAATTCTTCCTCCGGTCGCCAAGGAATTTCCTTTCCGGGTCCTTGCCGAAGGCTTTGGCATTCACTATCACAAACTGGAACAACAAGATGCGCATGGGCCAGTCGACATCGAGCGTCTGTTGCAGATAACCCATATGATTTAGACCATTCATCCCTATAAAATCTTAAAGTACAGCAGCATGCACTTATGATATATGTTTACGGATATACGCCATTGCGTCATAACCGATGGACCCTGCCAAAGTAATTAATTGGGAGACTTGACCCCCACGCGGATGTTGAGTTTACTTGACGTGAAGGGTGTTGCCGAGCCTCGTTTCCCGCGTCTTCCATAAACGTAAGTATAATATCCGCATTTGAGGATACCGAACGTAGTATAGTTTAATTTACTATGGTTCGGGGACAGTTTGAGTTAAGGGGGAAATCGCAAGCGTACTTCCAGCCACGGGGGGATGTTATATTCCGATGACAACGACAAAACCGCCACTAACGGGAAAAGAACGGTTTCTTGCTCCCGACGACATCATCGTCAACAAGACCGACACCAAAGGCCGAATTACCTATGCCAATCTGACCTTTCTCAATATCGCCGACTATACCGAGAAGGAAGTGATCGGGCAGCCGCACAACATCGTCCGGCACCCAGACATGCCGAGATCGGTTTTCAAGCTGCTGTGGGATACCATTGCCGATGGAAATGAAATTTTCGCCTATGTCCTTAACCGCGCCAAAAACGGCGACCATTATTGGGTGTTCGCCCACGTCACCCCGACCTTCGACACCAAGGGAACCATTGTCGGATACCACTCCAGCCGCCGCTGCCCCCAGCGTAAGGCCGTCGAGGCGGTGATGCCGGTTTATCGCGAATTGTTGAATGAAGAGGCCCGGCATTCCAATCCCAAGGAGGCCGCCGCCGCGGGGGTCGAATTGCTGACCCATAAATTCATCGGCGCGGGAGGGAGCTATGAATATCTCGTCTTCTCTCTTTAAGTCATTCGCCATCGGGGCCTTGGCGTGTTTGGCCTCGTTGGCCATGGCCGTGTCGGCCCTGATGTCGGGCAACGGCCTGACCGCCGCATGGGCGGCGGCGATCTTCGCCCTGACCCTTGCCGCGACGCTGTGGAACCGGCAATGCTCGTTCAGCATTCAACGGGTCGCCAAAGCCCTTGCGGCGCTGGCCGACGGCGACTTGAACAGCCGCATCATCGGCGTCGGGGACGGCGGAGAAATCCGCGGCCTGATGAACTCCTTCAACAACGCGGTCGATAAGGTCGAGGCGTTCGCGCGCGAAGTCCGCGGGACACTCGACGCAGCCTCGCAAAACCGATTCAAACGGGTGATCCGTCCGGAAGGCATGACCTGCGATTATCTTAGCTATATCGAATCGATCAACCACGCCTGTCATCGTCTGGAACTGGCGGAACAGGGCATCGGGGCGATGGTCGAACGCATCGACCAGCAGGTTGCCGACACCCTGGAAAGCGTGGCTCATCTGACCGAGGATTTGCGGCAAAGCGCCCAAACCATGTCGGGCATAACCAGCGCCGTCACGGAAGACACCGAAGTCGCCGCGGGGTCGGCCGAGGACGCCTCGGGTTCGGCTCAAACGGTCGCTTCGGCGGCCGAGGAATTGCACGCGTCCATTTCCGAAATTTCCACTCAGATCGGCCGTTCGACCGGCGCCGCCCGCGACGCGGTGGTTCATATGGTCGAAGCTCGCAGGGTCGTGGACCGGCTGGGAACCGCGGCCGAAGAGATTGGCTCGGTTCTCGAACTGATCCGCGACATCGCCGCCCAAACCAATTTGCTGGCCCTGAACGCCACCATCGAGGCGGCCCGCGCGGGTGAAGCGGGCAAAGGCTTCGCGGTGGTCGCCAACGAAGTCAAGCATCTGGCCAGCCAGACGGCCAAGGCAACCGAGGAAATCACCGGCAAGGTCGGGACCATTCAGACGGTGACCAGGGACACCGTCACCATGATCGACGAGGTTTCCGCGGCGCTGGCCGGCATGGAAGAGGTTTCCACCGGAGTTTCGGCCGCCATCGAGGAGCAAACGGCCGCAACCAGCGAAATAGCCCGCACCGTCCACGTCACCGCCCAGCAGGCCGAAGAGGTCAAGCGGTGGATGGCATCGGTCAAGCTTAGCGTCCAAAGCGCCGACAAGGCGGCCCTGGTGGTGGATGAATGTTCGGTCAGGATGGACGAATCGCTGAACGGCATGCATAAATTGCTGATCAAGGCGGTCAGGACGTCATCCGAATTCGCCAATCGCCGCAAGGGACCGCGCCGCGCCACCATGCTTGAAGCCACGATCAGTCTTGGGTCCGTAAAATCCAAGACCATGATCCATGATTTGTCGGAAGGCGGAGCGCTGATAACCACGGTGCCGGAATCGGGCTTCGTCCGCGGGGCGCACATATCCATTGCGATCACCATGGCCAAGCGGGAATTCCGAGCGGAAATCGCGGCGGTGACCGAGAATTTCATTCACCTGAATTTCATGGACGCCACCTTGCCGCCCGAAACGGTCGACGCTTTGTCCAAAGACAGCGTCGGACAATTGCTGGAAACCACCAAGGAAGACCACCGCCAATTCGTCCAACGCGTCGTCGATGCGGTCGAGGGACGAATCACCCTGCAACCGGCGGAACTCAGCACGCACCACACCTGTCGCCTGGGCCGCTGGTACGACAACGTAACCGACGATCGAATGATGGCGATGTCCTCGTTCAAGAAGTTGCTGGATCAGCATCGTCCGGTCCATAGCAAGGGCCGTGAAATTCTGACCTCGCTTGCCGCCGGCAAACACGACGACGCCCGCAAACTTTTGCTGGAACTGTCCGAGTTGTCGAAAACGGTCATCGCCACCCTTGACGATCTGAAACGCGAATACGTCTCCGCTTCCAGATAATGTCGATCGGCCCGGCGGGCGATGGGATAGCGTTGTCGGAACCTTTCTTGTCCCAATTGGGTTTTGACCCATGCCCCCTCCTTGGACTATCCTCGAAAGAAAAAGGTGGGGAGCGAGACGTGATTAAACGAAATGACGCTCGAAACGGATTCGGCCTACTGGCGACTTTTGTCGATTGCGAGGCGACATCTTTCAACGGTTACTGCACCGAGATCGGTTTCGCCCAAGTCTGGCGCGGCCCCCCCCCGGTGGTCAATACCGCCACCGTCGAACGGCATCCCGAATGCGACGATCTTTTCATACGCAGCGACAGCAGGCTTGTTCGCGTCGAACAGTGGCTGGACGATTACCTGAAATGGGATGCCGCGGCCGAGAAAATAACCGGCATCAGCCGCGCCTTGCTGCTTGAATCGGGCCATCCCCCCCATCGCGTTTCCGCTTGGCTCAATGACGAACTGGCAGGATCGACATCCTATTCCGACGCCCGGATTTTCGACAGCAACTGGATCGATCAGGTTTTCCGAGCCGCCCAGGCGAAGCGGAAGTTCAAAATCGTTCAGGTCGAACGCGTCACCAAACGATGGGACGTCGACAAACGGGCTTTCCTGGATCGTTGCAAAGGGGAATACAGCGTTCTTCACGGCGACGCCAAACCCCACCGCGCCGAAGCCGATGCCGTCAATTGGGCCAGGATTTTCATCAATTGCTGGGACCATTCCCTTCTTGAGCGACACTTGTTCGCGAAAATCATCGGAAGTTTGATTTAACGAGGCTGTCCAACGGCTCCAACCAAAGTCGCATGGAATGGTACGACTATCGATGTTAGTGATCCATCGGCCACGTTGTATCCAACCGAACATTCATGCTGGCATATCTTGTTGAAATATAAATTGATCGCCGTTAGAGATGACGGAATGACAACGCCTAACGCAACCGTTCTCGATATTCTAAGGGCACTTTCGCCGTTCGACGTGGTGCCCGAGGGTTTGCTTTTGTCCGTCGAGGACGCCATTTGCGTCAAACATTACGCCAGCGGGTCCACCATTCTTGCAGGCGGGGCGCCGTCTTGCGATCTGCTTGTCGTCATGGACGGCACCGTGGAAGTAAGATCGGACAGCGGAAACGCAGTGACCTTGGTTCCTTTCGAGGCGTTTCCGTTAGAGGCGTTGCAAGGCCGCAAAGCCGCTTGCCGATCCGGCAACGGCTATGTCGCAGCC
>Ga0316224_1000239_pt1 | contig 84776 bp, 76 predicted proteins | sample TBH18013metaG_FD_206254 | JGI IMG/M metagenome (GOLD analysis project Ga0316224, IMG submission 206254) | Freshwater microbial communities from Trout Bog Lake, Wisconsin, USA - TBH18013 | ecosystem: Environmental > Aquatic > Freshwater > Lake > Hypolimnion/Profundal zone | place: USA: Wisconsin... | reverse complement strand
TTTAGTTAAATATAAGACGAAAGCTATCTGGGACACCCAAAAAATAACACTTTTAATTGTAATTGACTGATTTTCAACGCTAATTTTCAAAGCCAAGGAAAAGTGCGGAACTCAGGATAATTTTGTACTCTTTATCCTGAATGATGGAAAATGAAGCTTTTGTTTTGCCGATAGTTTTTTGGATGTTTTCGCCGGTTTCAGGCGTCACGCCGATAATGTAGGCTCCTTTGGCGGTTAACAATTGCAGCGAATCCTGCAGTTCTTTAATTTGTTTATTGCAATAGGGGCACCATTGCCCGCGGTAAAAAAACAAAACCACAGCCTTGTGCGATTTTAATACCTGTTTAAGATCAATGATTTTGCCCGAATTATCTTTGGCGGTAAACTCCGGCGCTGCCTCGCCGCTTTTAAGGCCCGTTTGCGCCAAAACCTGCGATGCAAAAAATAATGCTGTTGCTATAAGTAAGTATCTCTTCATGATGTTTTTTCTTCAATGTCAAATTAACCCTGCGTAATAAAGAAGGGGGAAAATCCCCCCTCCCTTCCAAAAACTCAAACAACTCACATTTTACCTGTAGTGTCTTTCGCCATTTTTTTCTTGCCCATCTTCATCTTATCCATTTTCTTGTCGGCTTTCATTTTGCTTTTCGACATTTTATCCATTTTACCGCTCTCCATCTTGTCCATCTTCATTTTGTCGTTTGCCATTTTACCGGTATCACTTACAGCAATGGCAGGTACATGGTTAAATGATTTTGCCTGAACGTTAAACGTTAAACAAGCCATAATTGCAGTTGCTATAACTGCGCCCGAAATAATTGATTTCATACTTTGTTTTTTAGTTTTTATTGCTATTTCCTGCTTTGTCGGACAGCAATAGTAAACCTTACAAAGTATTTTAAATAACACTAATTGAATGAAAAACACTAATTGACCGAATTAAGGCGAATTGACGCGAATAAGGAGGGGTACAAATTTTTGGAGTGGATTTCCGGGCCGCGAATTTCACGAACTGAATTAGTGAAAATTCGAATAAACTCGTGGCATTTGTGTCTATTAGTTTTTATTTAGCTCCTCTTCAATCCTGTTCTGCAATTCCCTTTTAAAAGAATCGTCGAGCCGGATGTTACCCTGCATGGAATTGTGAAAAAGCTCCCGCACCATCATATTGATAACCTGGCTTTGTTTTCCGTAGACCCTGCAAAACCCGCAGCCAAATAAATGAATCCGCAATTCAATCGTTTCGCGGAAGCTTAACCTTGTCACCGCTTTTTTTTCAATCAGAAAGGTCGCTTGTTTACAGTTGTATATAATTTTTTTCAGATGGCTCATGGGTAAGTTATTTAAATCCAATTTTTTTGAAGACAGGCCCGCAGGTTCAGCTTAGCGCGGTGAATGATCACCCAAAAGTTGGCCGCACTCACCTTCAGCTCTGTGCAAATAGTATTCGTCAGCTCATCGTCCAGATGCTTCATGGTGAAAACAGCCTTCCATAACGCAGGGAGTTTTTGCATGCACTTTTGGAGGATCTGCTCAAATTCCTTGTTGACTACATGGTCTTTATCTTCAATTCCAAACTCTTTTGGCCCGTGTTCTGCTATCCAATGTCCGGTATCTGCGTCAAAAAAGTCCGCCTGTTCCTGCTCTGCTTCTTTAATATTTATAGTTTTTAAGCCAGAAGATTTTTTTCTGTAAATATCAATGATCTTATTTTTAAGGATGGCAGTGAGCCACGTTCGCTCGGATGCTTTGCCCTCAAAACTTCCGGCCCTTTCCAGGGCGGCCAAAAAGGTTTCCTGCACCAGGTCTTTTGCCAGCTCTTCGTCGTTAACGCGGGTAATGGCAAAGGCAAACAGGTAATCGGCATGGGTTTTTACCCACTGGTGTGGATTTAACAGATGATTCATAATAAAATTTAACAAACACTAATGGCACCAATTTATTCGAATTTTACGAAATGAATTGTATTAAACTTTAGTCGTAATAATAGTAACAACCTTACAAAAAATATTCCTTCTATCGTAAAAGGGCAAATAAAAAACTTTAATTTTATTGTAAGGTTTGTGAAATATGTGCGACTAAAGATAAAAACCCATTGGTTTAAATCCATAAGAATATGAGATCAGTTAAAATATTTCCCATTGCCGCTTTGCTCACCATTGTAGTATTGGGCTCTTCCGCATTTATTAATGCGCGGCTGTTGAACAAAGTAAATGCCAATGATAAAGGTTTCGCCGTTGTGGAACTATTTACATCCGAAGGTTGTTCCAGCTGCCCGCCGGCAGATGAACTGGTAGCTAAGATAGAAAAAGAAAGCCAGGGCCAGCCGGTTTATATCCTGGCGTACCACGTTGATTACTGGAACCGCTTGGGCTGGAAAGATGTTTTCAGCAGCGCCGATTTTTCGAAAAGGCAAAATGACTATGCCCGTTATTTGAAACTGGGCTCCATTTATACGCCGCAAATAGTGGTTAACGGCAAAACAGAATTCGTCGGGTCGGAAGAAGGTACCTTGCGGAAGGCTATCAAAAGCAGTCTCCAAAAACCTTCGGCGAGCCAGCTGACTTTAAATGTTCAATCCTTTGATAAGGGTACGGCGAAAATAAAGTACAATACGGAAGCTGCTGATAAAAATACAGTTTTGCAAATAGCCATATTGCAAAAGAATGCACAAACCAAAGTTGAGCGTGGCGAAAACAAGGGCCGAACCTTGTCGCATGTACAGATTGTGCGTAATTTGCAAAGCGTTCCCTTAAGCGGGAGTGCCGGTTTGGTAAATGTAGCCCTGCCTGGTGGTTTTGATACAAAGACCTGGGAGATTGTCGGTCTTTTACAAAACACCGGCAATGGCGCGATAACCGGCGCTGCAAGGGCATCATTTGATAATGCCGCAGGAACTTTGGCGGGTGTTAAAAATTCTAAATAATATTTTTTACTTTTAACAGTATAAAGACGAATAAATGAAAGCCATAAAGGAAAAACATTCATTAGCCATGCGGTGGTGCCACTGGGTAAATTTCCCGGTATTAACCATTATGATATGGAGCGGGATGCTGATCTACTGGGCCAACGATGAGTATTCCATCACTTTGTTTGGTCATACCTTTTTCCAGTTTTTCCCCGATTGGTTTTACAATACATTAAAAATTCCGCACCGCTTAGCCGAAGGGATGGCTTTCCATTTTTTGTTCATGTGGTTTTTTACCCTTAACGGGATCCTTTATATTTTGTACACCACCATCTCAGGTGAATGGCGGGAATTGGTCCCTAAAAAGAATTCTTTTAAGGAAGCGTGGCTGGTATTGCTGCACGACCTGCACATCCGCAAAACCGCACCGCCGCAAAACAAATATAACGCGGCCCAGCGCATAGCTTATACTGCCATTATTATTATGGGCATAGGCTCTGTGATCACAGGATTAGCTATTTATAAACCGGTACAATTTTATTATTTAACCTGGTTATGCGGCGGCTACCATTTTGCCCGGATCTTGCATTTTGTTTTAACCGTTGGCTATGTTTTGTTTTTTGTGATCCATATTGTGCAGGTTTTTCTGGCCGGGTGGCGTAATTTTAGTTCAGTGATTTCCGGGTTCGAGGTGGTTAATGAAAGGCCTCAGCCTGCTATTCAAACGACAAACGAAGATGAGCAAAGCAAATAAAAAAGTTAAAAAAGCGCTTACCGTTGAGCAAAAGATCAGCCGGCGCAACTTTATATCCTTCACCAGTTTCGCGGTGCTGGCTGTTGGTGCATTTGAAGGCTGGCGCTGGCTCTACAAATCGCCAAACGAAGCGCCCGGCATTACCGCATTGACCCACAAACCCCTGCGCCGCGCGCTTAATAAAACCGAACTCTTTTTCAGGAGAATTTTCAGCAATAACCACCTCGTAAAAACCTACCCTAAATCAATGGCTGCTAAACGGGTGAGGGTCAACAGTGATATTGGGATTGAGGCAAAAAACAAGTTCGATCCGGCAAGCTGGAAACTGCAGGTAAACAAAAAGGGCGGCGAAGTTTTGCAAATCACTTTACAGGAATTAATGGCACTGCCAAAAACCGAGATCGTATATGATTTTAAATGTGTTGAAGGCTGGGACCAGATACAGCACTGGGCCGGTGTAAAGTTCAGCGATTTTATAGCCCATTTTCAACTTGATGATTATGCCAAAATGGAATATGTTGGCATGGAAACCCCCGATAAGGGTTATTATGTAGGGATAGATATGCCCAGCGCCATGCATCCGCAAACGTTGCTGGCCTATGAGGTAAATGACAAGCCTATTCCGTTAAGCCATGGAGCGCCGCTGCGCCTTATCATCCCGGTTAAGTATGGCATCAAGAACCTAAAGCGCATCGGTACAATAAACTTCAGCAATACCCGCCCGCATGATTACTGGGCCGAACAGGGATACGATTATTATTCGGGGTTATAGGCTATCCATTCATAAAATTTGTTCGAACTAAGATTTATAGGATTTGACGATTATAGGATTTTTATGGTGCTGGCTTAAATAATCGCTATCCAGCTTCTTTTTTTATCCTGGCCATTCTTAAATCCTATAAATCTTAGTTCAGACAACTTAAAAGCGTTTCTCCATCCACGATTGCAGCAAGATCACCGCCGAAAACTTGTTCGAACTAAGATTTATAAGATTTGACGATTATAGGATTTTTATGGTGCTGGCTTTAATAATCGCTATCCAGCTTCTTTTTTTATCCTGGCCATTCTTAAATCCTATAAATCTTAGTTCAGACAACTTAAAAGCGTTTCTCCATCCACGATTGCAGCAAGATCACCGCTGAAATTGTATCCACCAGTTCTTTGTTTTGCCGGTGTTTTTTATTCATGCCACTTTGCGCGATGGTAGCCGACGCCATTTTCGAAGTAAAGCGCTCATCCAGCATTTCTATCGGGACTTCCGGGAATGTTTTTTTAAGCAGGTTTACAAAGCCCTTTACATGGAAGGCTGATTGGGACGGCGTATTATCCATTTGCTTTGGTTCGCCCACAATAAAGCGTCCCACCTGTTCCGTCAGCAGGTATTTTTTTAAGTATTCGATGATTTGGTTGGGATGGATCGTGTCCAGGCCGGTTGCAATGATCTGCATGGGATCTGTTACCGCAATGCCGATGCGTTTGGTACCATAATCAAAAGCCATGATCCTCATACGAGATATGAGATATGAGATGTGAGATGTGAGATGGCCTTGTTCATGCGTTCAAAGATAGCGGTAATTCAGGATAGTTAAGTTCAATAAATTTACCAAAAACCTTCCCAATCTCACATCTCATAACTCACATCTCAAATCTAATTACTATTTTGCACCAAATGCAGTTTAAGCAAATAGTTGGACAAGATGCCATAAAGCAACGCCTGATCAACTCGGTAAAAGAAAACCGGGTGAGCCATGCGCAATTGTTTTTAGGGCCGGGCGGATCGGGAAGTTTGCCGCTGGCGGTTGCCTACGCGCAATATTTATCCTGCGAAAATAAACAGGCCGATGACTCCTGCGGCGAATGTTCTTCCTGCCGCAAGTACCAAAAACTGATGCACCCTGACCTGCATTTTTCGTACCCGTTTTTTGCCAAACATAAAGACGATACTGCGCTTTCTTTTATTGAACAATGGCGCGAAGCTTTTTTGGCCAACCCGTATTTAAGCCTCGACGCCTGGCGCGGGTACCTCGATGCCGAAAACAAACAGGCCAATATAAATATTGCCGAATGCCACCAGATCATCAAAAAACTGAGCTTTAAGCCTTTTGAATCGGCCTATAAAATTTTGATCCTGTGGCTGCCCGAATATCTGGACAAAACGGGTAACTCCCTGCTCAAAATAATTGAAGAGCCACAGCCGAATACCCTGTTCATATTGGTCGCTGAAAACCAGGATCAGATTTTAAACACCATACTGTCGCGTACGCAGCTTATTAAAATTCCGGCATTAAGCTATAATGAGATCAAAGAACATTTGATTGAAAAACACAACCAGGACGAAACCGCCGCTGCCGAAATTGCCTATTTATGTAATGGCAATTTATCTGATGCGCTGGCCATGCTGGAAGAGGGCAGCAATGGTTTTCATGGCCAGTTTGTTCAATGGCTGCGCCTATGTTTCTCGAATAAAGGCATTGAAGTAATGGCCCTTGTTGACCAGTTTTCAAAAATGGGGAGGGAGAACCAGAAGAATTTTCTGCGTTACGGTGTCAGCTTTCTAAGAGAGTGCTGCCTGATTTCATCTGGTGCCGAAAGCCTGGTGCATTTGCCTGCAACAGAACTGGAAACAGCCAAAAAAATGACCAATGTAATGGACATTTCGCAGGCAGAGGGCATCATTACTGAGCTTGAAAAAGCACATTATCATGTAGAAAGAAATGCTAACCCTAAAATTTTATTTTTAGATGTATCTTTACAGATTATAAAACTATTAAATTTAACGATCCGCCAACGGGCGGACACCTAATATACCTGAATAAATATGGGATGTGGAAGTTGCTCCACGGGGGGCGGATGCTCACCCGCGGGCTGCAAAAGTAACGGCTCTTGCCTTACCAATGGTTGCAGCAAATTAGATGTTTACGATTGGCTGTCGCACATGGACATGCCGACAAATTATAAGCCTTTTGGCGTTATTGAGGTTAAATTTAAGGGATCGAGAAAAGAGTTTTTTTTGAACCATGACAATATTTACCTTGAAGCCGGGGAGCTGGTTGTAGTGGAAGCTGCTACCGGCGGCTATGACGTGGGCCATGTTTCCATCACCGGCGAACTGGTAAGGATGCAAATGGTTAAACGCCGGGTTAAAGAGGAGGATGTGGTTAAAAAAATATACCGCAAAGCAACCATTACCGATGTAGAAAAATGGAAAGTCGCCAAAGACCTTGAATGGGAAACCATGCACAGGGCCAGAACCCTGGCGCTTGAGCTAAACCTTTCCATGAAATTAAGTGATGTTGACTACCAGGGCGACAAAACAAAAGCCACCTTTTATTATACGGCCGAAGGCCGCGTTGATTTCAGGGAACTGATCAAAAAAATGGCGGAGAGTTTCCGGATCAGGATAGAAATGCGGCAGATCGGCATGCGCCAGGAGGCCAGCCGGCTGGGTGGTATCGGTTCATGCGGACGCGAACTTTGCTGCTCAACCTGGTTAACTGATTTTAAAACAGTATCCACTTCGGCTGCCCGTTATCAAAACCTTTCGCTTAATACGCTAAAACTGGCTGGTCAATGCGGTAAGCTGAAATGCTGCCTCAACTATGAGCTGGATACTTATATGGATGCCCTGAAACACATCCCTGATAATGTAAACGTTTTAAAGACAGAAAGAGGTGACGCCCGTCTGCAAAAAACCGATATATTCAAAAAACTGATGTGGTTTGCCTACCCAAGGGAAGAATCGTGGATCCCGCTGCCAATTGACCGGGTTAAGGAAATCCAGAAGATGAACCGCGAGGGCATTGTTCCGGCAGACCTGGGTGAAGTAGTTGAAATAGAAACCAAACCGGTGAAAATTTTAGATTACGAAAACGTTGTTGGACAGGATAGTTTAACCCGTTTGGACGAACGCCGCAGCGGCAAAAAGAAAAACAAAAACCGGAATAAAAACCATAAACAAAACGGCGCTCCCGAAAATGCACAACGCCCTGCCGTAGTGACGCAACAAGGTCCGCAGCAGCCTGCAAAAGTACAGGGACCACGGCCCGAAGGCAGCAATAATAATCCCAATAACAACAGGAATAAAAATTTCAGGCCAAATAAAAACCGGCCAAACCGCCCTGATGGTAACCGGGGCGATAACAACCGCGGCAACCAGCAAGACAAAACGGAATGAAACGGGTTATAATTTTATTTTACATTACCGCATTCGCAGCAAGCTTTTTTTCATTAACGGGCTGCAAAGATAAAAATGCTATTATTGATCAAAACGCTGATGTCCCCGATCATAACTGGACTTATGTAAATAAGTTTAAGTATGATGTAAAGATCGATGATGAAAAGATTGCGTATAACCTGTATATGAATTTGCGGGTAACGGCGGATTATAAATACTCGAATATTTTTGTATTGATAACCGAAATAGCTCCGGATAAAAAATCTGAAGTTCATCGTTGGGAACTGAAACTGGCCAATAAAGATGGTGAATGGCTTGGCGAGGGCTCCGGGAATTTATACAGCTACCAATCGCCCTTCCTTACCGGTTACAAATTCCCGGCAAAAGGAATTTACCATTTTTTGATTGAACAAAACATGCGCGATAACCCTTTGCGGGAGGTGAGCAATGTGGGCTTAAGGGTGGAGAAGGTCCAGGCCCCCTAACCCCCTAAAGGGGGAACAAAAGTTTCCGCCTTTTCCACTTTCGGTCTTTCCCGACTTCCAGTCTTTCGGACTCTCTTAATTTTCCCTACCTTCGTTTTGCTAATATTTTTATCAAAATGGATATTTATCTTTTCATCGCTTCCATTGTAATCCTTTTAATTTCCGTACTTCTTTTTTTAAAGAAGCCCGGTCCGGTTAATGGCGTTTCGACTGAAGAATTATTACGTTTAAAAAACGAGATTTCAACGCTCAGTATTACTCTGGCCAAAGCCGAGGAACGAGCTATCGGTTTAGCCCTCGAACGTGACAAGGCAGATAAACAATTAGTGTCGGAAAGACAAAGGTATGATCATCTGACGATGGGGCTCAACCAGGAATTACTGATCGAAAAAAACCGGATTGCGAAAGCCGAAGAACAGCTTATCGCCCAGCGGCAACGCTTCGCCGAACAGGAAAACTCTATCCGGGAAATACAACAAAAATTTCAGCTCGAATTTCAAAATGTTGCTAACAAACTCCTGGATGAAAAATCCCGAAACTTTATTGAGACCAATCGCACCAACCTTGATATCCTGTTAAACCCATTAAAAGAAAACATCAAAGCATTTGAGGAAAAAGTAGAAAAGGTTTATAAAGCAGAGTCGGATGAGCGAAATATACTGCGGGGAGAGATCACCCAGCTAATGGCATTAAATAAACAGATCAGCGATGAGGCACAAAACCTGACCAAAGCACTCAAAGGCGATAATAAAAAGCAGGGCAACTGGGGCGAAGTCATCCTGGAACGCGTACTTGAACGTTCGGGCCTGGTTAAAGACCGCGAATATCGCCTGCAAGCCAGTTTAAACGGCCCTGACGGCAGTCGCCTGCAGCCCGATGCTATAATTGACCTGCCCGATGATAAACACCTTATTATCGATTCAAAAGTATCCCTTATCGCTTACGAGCGTTTGGTGAATGCGGAGACCGAAGAGGAGCGCAAATTATTTTCAAAAGCACATGTGGAATCTATTCGGGCGCATGTACTCAACTTATCCTCTAAAAATTATCACGACCTGTACCAGGTAAATTCCCCTGATTTTGTTTTGCTTTTTGTGCCGATAGAATCCTCCTTCAGCTTTGCCGTACAAATTGATGCTGAATTGTTCAGCGATGCCTGGGATAAACGGGTGGTTATTGTGAGTCCGTCAACCCTGCTGGCCACATTGCGCACCATAGCAAGCATCTGGAAACAGGAACGCCAAAACCGTAATGTTTTAGAAATTGCCCGCCTGAGCGGCGCCATGTACGATAAATTTGTCGGCTTTGTCGGCGATATGGAAGGTATCGGCAAAAACATCAAACTTAGTCAAACGGCCTATGACAATGCCATCAGCAAGCTAACCGAAGGCAATGGCAATTTAACCAAAACCGCTGAAAAAATTAAGGGTTTGGGCGCAAAGGCCAATAAGCAAATTGATCAGAAGTATATTGGGGAGGAGGATTCCTTACCTTAATTTCCCTTGCGTTCGGGATAAGAATTAGATATAACTAAAGTAAGCCCCGCCACGATTTCGGGGCTTACTTTTTTCTTCCAATCAAACGCTAATTTACAGTGTATTTATATTCCATATTCATTTCGGCGGTGGCGTCAATTTTTAATGTTTTTATCTCGCCCGTTACTTTTAAAGTGATATTGGTTGAATAATCAGTTGCAAAATTATCTTTTATACTATAAACAAGCTTTCCAGCGCCCATCCCGTTTAAATTTATTGTAGCACCGCTAATCGGGATGCTCATATTCATACTTTGTTGTAAATCAAAATAAGCGTTGCCATCGGCAATACTTATCAGTTTATAAACAACTTTTGAATCGATATTCATGCTTTTTCCAGCTACAGGCAAATTAACCGGCATGTCCTGGGTAAAGGTCTCGCCTATTTTCATTGGGTGGTCGGGGAATTTTATGTTCTTTTGGATGCCATTCATCATTTGAGATACCTTCACCTCTGAGGTATCGTGTACTTTTCCACCGCTTATAGAATCTGCCTTTAATTTTCCATCGGGGCCAACATGTCCGTAAATTGACATACCTCCGGCAAGTTTATCCATCGGCATGGGTATATCATTACCATTTAGATCTCCGCTCAAATTCTCAAAGTTGTACTTCATTGTCAGCGGAAACATATTATTAGCGCCAACAGGACCAGTTTGTGTATTGCCTTTCATCTCCATTTTTACATTAAGAGCTAAGGGCTGGGTAATTCCCTGTGATGTCAGTTTGGAGATAATAGTATCATTGCCGCTTAAAGTAGCCTTGGCATTGATTGTCATATTTACCGTACCCTGATAAGTATGATTTGGAAGATATTTTATTTTAAAAACAACACCCTGCTGGGCATGCAAATTTGAAAACAGAAATAATAGCGGTAGGTAAAGTAAATTTTTCATATAATAAGATTTATCGTTTCAGTTTCCAATTATACAAAATATATACTTTCTAAAAATTTATTCTTAAAACTTTACCTCCCTGACCACTTCTGTCTCGACAACATTAGAATAACCGTAGGATAAAGCAGCCTAGGGGTAGCCGCTATGCTGCAAAAAATATTTTTCCTTTTTTTCTACAAAGGGGTTGACCCTATGGGTCAAATATATCTATCTACAAATCAAAGATTACCCCTTCTGCTGCATGGATTGTGAAAAATATTCAATGCCTTTTATTTAAATAAATTTAGATTCTCTTTGATCAAATTACCGCGTGTATCTCTTTTTACGATTTCCTTATTTCAATCTTTACACGGCAGCATGAGCCATGGGCTCAACCCCTTTGTAGAAAAAATGATATAACAAAATATTGCCTCGTAGAGGCTACCCTTAATCATCTAACAGGTCGTGAAAAATATATTGTTCGTCGTAATCAACCGCGTAGTGCTGTAATATTTCAAGATATTCTTCTCTGAAGGTCTTTTTGGTATGATGCTGTTTTTGATTTATAATATATTTAACAACCCCATCAATTTGAGTCCGGCTATTGCTGAATGCACCATAACCGTCCTGCCAATGAAATTTTCTTGTCGTAAAACCTTCCTTATTTACAAATTCTGAACTATCTCCTTTTACTAATCTCATCAAATCAGAAATCGATTGTTTCGGGTTTAGTCCGACAAAAAGGTGCAAATGGTCCGACATATTATTTATTGCCAATAATTTATGTCCGTTTTTTTGAACGACGCCGGTAATATATTTTTGAAGGCGATTTTCCCATGATTCTTCTATTACCGCTTTTCTATACTTTACGGCAAATACAAAATGAATATATAATTGGGTAAACGTGTTTGACATATGATCCAGGTTTTAACAAAAATAATAAAAGCGGCGATGGGTAGCCGCTATGCGGCAAAAAATATTTTTCCTTTTTTTTCTACAAAGGGGTTGACCCTATGGGTCAATAAACAGGATGTTTATTTTTAAATTTAAATCTTATAAAAAGGCAAAGTTCCTCCCCAATGGATCAGCCAACGTACCTTAAATTATAAAAACACAAATCCAAACCCTCCCCCTCAGTGGGCCGGGGGGAAAGCATTCCAGCCCTGCGCCTTTAACGGATGGCTATTCCCTGCCTTTGTAATAAGGTTACAGCCTGCAGATGGCTCGGTTACGTAGCCGATAATGGTAATATCCATTTTAAACTTTATTTTGTCGTAGTCGGCTTGTTTAACGGTGAACAGGAGTTCGTAATCTTCTCCGCCGCTCAGGGCGCAAACTGTTGGATCCAGGTTAAATTCCCGGGCTGTATCAAAGGTCATCGGGTCCAGCGGAATTTTTTCCTCGTATAAATTACATCCTTTATTGCTTTGTTTGCAGATATGTAAAATTTCTGAAGCCAGGCCATCGGAAATATCTATCATCGCTGTTGGCTTTACCGCTATATCTTTCAATAATTCAATAATATCCCTGCGGGCTTCCGGTTTTAACTGGCGTTCAACAATATAATCTTTTCCTTCCAGATCGGGTTGTATATTGGGGTTTTCAAGGTAGATCAATTTTTCACGCTCAAGCAGTTGCAAACCTGTATAAGCGCCGCCAAGGTCACCGGATACACAGATCAAATCACCTTCTTCCGCACCATTGCGGTAAACTATATCATTTTCATCGGCATAACCCAATGCTGTTACGCTAATAACCAGACCCTGTTTTGATGACGATGTATCGCCTCCGACCAAATCCACATTATATTTTTCGCAGGCCAGGTAAATCCCTTCATATAATTCTTCAACCGCTTCAAGTGGAAATTTACTGGAGATCCCTATTGAAACCGTTACTTGCGAAGCAACGCCATTCATGGCATAAATATCACTCAGGTTTACCTGGATAGCTTTATAACCCAAATGTTTCAATGGTGTATAAGCTAAATCAAAGTGAATACCCTCCAACAGCATATCGGTGGAAACCAATACTTTTTTTCCTTCAAAATCAAGCACAGCGGCGTCGTCGCCAACCCCTTTCAGGGTGCCTTTTTGGGTGATTTTTATATTTTCAGTCAGGTATTTGATCAGGCCAAATTCTCCTAATTCTTCAATATTTGTTCTATCCTTGTTATCAAACAATGTCATGATCTATCTTTTTAAGGTTGCAAAAATACGAAAGCTTTTTTAACCCTTACGCCGTGTCAAAAAGGCGCAACCTTTAAACAATAATATCCGCCGAAGGCGGGAAAATTTTTTTGAGTTTTAAATATTTCAACTTTTACATCACCTCTTTCTCACACACTTCAAAAATCGGTGTAATCATTCTCAAATCGGTGTAATTATAGACCCAATCGGGCCGAAATCTCCAGCATCCTTTCAATTGGTTTTACCGCTTTTTCAATAATATGCTGCGGTACAGTAATTTCGGGCGACTCATTTTTTAAACACAAATACAATTTTTCTAAAGTGTTCCTTTTCATGTGCGGGCAATCATTACAAGCGCAATTATTATTCGGCGGAGCCGGGAAAAATTTTTTTGATGGATTCTCCTTTTCCATCTGGTGCAAAATACCTGCTTCCGTTGCCACAATGAACTCTGTATCTTCATGTTTTGAAGCATATTTGAGTATTCCTGTTGTTGAACCGATATAATCGGCCATTTGCAGTATAGCATCTTCACATTCAGGATGTGCAAGCAGCTTAGCACCTGGATGTCTTTCTTTTAATTTGGTTATTTTCTCCCTCGAAAATATTTCATGCACCATACAGGCGCCATTCCATAAAACCAAATCCCTGCCTGTTTTCTTTGCCACATAAGCCCCAAGGTTTTTATCCGGACCGAAAATAATTTTCTGGTCTTTTGGTAAACTTTCCACTATTCCTACCGCATTGCTCGATGTACAAACTATATCGCTCATGGCTTTCAGTTCAGCGGTACAGTTCACATAAGTGATCACCAAATGGTCGGGATATTGCTCCTTAAATTTTTTAAACAAATGAGGAGGACAACTATCGGCCAATGAGCAGCCGGCTTTTATGTCGGGTAATAAAACTTTTTTTGAAGGAGATAATATTTTGGCTGTTTCGGCCATAAAATGAACACCGGCAAAAACGATAATATCGGCATCTGTTTTTGCAGCTTGCTGCGATAATCCCAAACTATCACCGATGTAATCGGCAATATCCTGTATATCAGGTTCCTGGTAATAATGAGCAAGAATGACAGCATTTTTTTCCTTTTTTAATTTATCAATTTCATCAAAAAGATCGAGGGAGGGATCAATAAATTCATCCACGAATCCCTTCACATTTATTTCTTCAAAAGTATCCATTTCAACAATTCAATTAATAACAACTAATTTTATATATAAATAAAACTATTGTTATTGGTGTGTTAGTTATGTTTAAAAGTTGTTTTAAAACGATGGTAAAATATTTTTTTTAATAATTTATTAACAATTAATGTGCTTTTTTTTGAGCCTATTATATTGATTTTTAGAATAATGAAAAAGCCGTATATATTTTTAAAATTTATTTGTTGATAGTTAGTTAGTCTGTAAAATGTTAGCTTTGGCACTTACTGGGCTCAAAAGTCGGGTAAAAATTAATAGGATCAGCACTAAAAATGAGACTTATCAACGAATTAATTATTTACTAAGTTTTTGTTTACACAAAGTTAACACCTTTTATACCTGTTATTAACATAGTTGTAATTTTTACACATCATACACATAAAACATGACCAAAACTGTGGATTTTCTTGTAGTTGGATCAGGAATAGCCGGTTTGAGTTTTGCCCTTAAGGCTGCCAAACATGGTAAAGTTCTGATAGTTACTAAATCAAATGAAGATGAGTCAAACACTAAGTATGCCCAGGGTGGTGTTGCTGTGGTTGTTGATAAAAAGGAAGATTCTTTCGAAAAACATATAAGTGACACCTTAATATCTGGAGATGGGCTTTGTGATACAGCTGTTGTGGAGGCCGTGGTTAAAGAGGGTCCTGAAAGGATAAATGAAATTATTGGATACGGTACCAATTTTGATAAAACAAATGAAGGTTTTTATGATCTGGCAAAAGAAGGCGGTCATTCTGAATTCAGGGTACTTCACTATAAAGATATTACAGGTTTTGAAATAGAAAGGACGCTATTAGAGCAGATTCACAGAGATCCTAATATTGAGATACTTACGCATTATTTTGCTGTAGATTTGATAACGCAGCACCATTTAGGGGAATTTGTAGATAAATCAACGACTGATATTACCTGTTTTGGTATTTATGCTTTTAATAATCATACCAAGAATGTAGAAAAGATACTGTCGAAAGTAACGGTAATGGCCTCAGGAGGGGCAGGGCATATTTATTCTATTACTACTAATCCAACTATTGCTACCGGCGATGGCGTGGCTATGGTATATCGTGCTAAAGGTAAGGTGCGGAATATGGAATTTATCCAGTTTCATCCAACTGCTTTATATAATCCGGGTGAGTATCCTTCTTTTTTAATTTCGGAAGCAGTTCGCGGTTTTGGTGGTATTTTAAAACGTACTAATGGTGAGGAGTTTATGCAGGAGTATGATGAACGTAAGTCATTAGCTCCCAGGGATATTACTGCAAGAGCGATAGACGCGGAAATGAAGAAATCCGGTGAGGATTTTGTTTACCTGGATATAAGGCATCGCAGTAAAAAAGATATTTTGAAACATTTTCCAAATATTTATGCGAAGTGTTTAGAGATAGGTATTGATATGACAAAGGATATGATCCCGGTGGCGCCTGCCTGTCATTATATGTGCGGCGGTGTACTGGTTGATCATGTTGGCAGATCATCGTTGATGAGGCTGTATGCCTGCGGTGAGTGTTCATCTACAGGTTTACATGGTGCTAATCGTTTGGCATCAAATTCTTTATTAGAGGCGCTTGTTTTTGCCCACCGGATCTATGAAGACGCTATTGGACAGTTTGAAAAATTATCAATTCCTCAAGGTATTCCGGATTGGGATGAAAAAGGGGTACAATTATCCAATGAAGATATCTTAGTGACGCATAATATCCGTGAAATGCAAAAAGTAATGAATGATTACGTAGGGATAGTTCGTTCAGATTTCAGGCTGGAAAGAGCCATGCGCCGTTTAGGTTTGCTATACGAAGAAACCGAGGATTTTTACAAAAAGACTAAATTATCTGTAAAACTTTGTGAATTGAGAAACCTGATCCAGGTATCATACATAGTTGTAAAATCAGCGATGATGAGGAAAGAAAGCAGGGGATTACATTCAACTACTGATTATCCTTTTCATGCGGATGTGATTGAGGATACGGTTTTTTAAATGTTATGAGAAAGTGGTCTAAGTATTTCGATATTTTCTTTTTGGTATTAATTGGTGCACTTTTTTGCTTATCTGGTATAAACCATTTTAATCGTGGTTTTATTTTAACAATTAATACTTACTTAGGATTTTTATGTTGGCTATTAGTTGTTATATTAAAGATTAGAAAACCAGAAAAATATCAATTTTTTGTGGCTTACTTGTTAATATTTTCAACACTAAATGTTATTTCGTTTACAGCTGAGTCTATTGCTTTTGGGTTGAGTCGCTTAGTTGAATATAAAGGAATATTTTTTACAATGATCAGCATAAACCCTATATCTTTTATTTTAGTAATTATTTATTTTGTAGGTAACAGTTCTATTTTAAAACAGCTATATAAGAAACTTTTTAAGCCTGGTGATTTGGAAATTAGTGATGAATATAAAAAGCAAGTGATGTTTTATTATGAAAAGTTTAACGTTTTAAGCATTGATGAATTTGAAGGTATAATTAAGAATCTTAACGATTATCCTTTAGAGGCGCAAGAGGCAATAAAAAAGATAATGGATAAAAGGAAAGTAGAAGCTTAATTAAAAAGAGCGGAAAACGGGATTCGAACCCGCGGCCTTCAGTTTGGGAAACTGATGCTCTACCAGCTGAGCTATTTCCGCTTATTGTAATGCGTTTTCAAAAATAGTTAAAATTTATTATCTCAATCAATAAATCAGTAATTCAATAAATCAAAAATTAATATATGCCACTAATTCTCCCTGTTAAAAACATCAGCCCATCATGGGGCGCAGATTGCTTTATTGCCGAAAATGCCACCATTGTTGGTGATGTGGTGATGGGTGATAATTGTTCTGTATGGTTTAACGCCGTGATCAGGGGAGATGTGCACTATATAAAAATTGGTAACAACACCAATATCCAGGATGGTGCGGTAATCCATTGCACTTATTTGTATGCGCCTACTAATATTGGGAATAATGTATCCATCGGCCATAATGCGCTGGTACATGGTTGCACATTGCACGATAATGTATTAATCGGCATGGGCGCCATTGTAATGGATCACGCAGTGGTTGAAGAATTTGTTATTATTGCTGCCGGCGCTATTGTCCTCGAAAAAACAATTTGTGAATCGGGATACCTGTATGCGGGTATCCCGGCTAAAAAGATAAAACCACTTACGGAAGAGCAAATAGCAATGCTTAAGCGCCTGCCAAATAATTACATAATGTACTCCGGTTGGTTTAAGGAGTAATTGGTTCTTTCGGTATAGCAATAGGAGTTTCCTGTTCCCAGTTTGGCCGTAACGTTATTACTTCCGGGTCGGCCCAAATATTTTCAGGTTGTAATTTCTTTTTTACGTCACCGCTGTCCCATTTCCCGTTTTTATTATCATCATATACCACACTTACACTGTACTTACCTGTCAGATAGTTTTTGTAAACAAGCGAAGTGCTTTTTGTAACCACATCCCTTCTTAAAATTACTTTTTTGTCGTTGAGTAACTGTACAATATATGATTTCCCTGTATCGGGCACGGTAACTTTCAAAGTAAGTAAACTGTAATTTTCAGGTTTGTCTATAGTGAACCTTCTTGGTGGTAGTCTTTTATTTTTATCGCCGTAAATATCTGTAAAAGCGCCTTCGTTCAAAATTATCGTGTAGTTTACAGTTTGTTTCCAACGGTATTTTAAAATAAAGTTTCTTGTATCCGCGGTATCTTTTTGTACGGTAAAATTACTTACATCAGTTGAGTCTTCTTTTAAATTGATAAGGGACTGGTCAAAAGTTTCCATAGGGAAATTTCCTTTCATAATTAAATCCGTTCCTGGTTTAAGCCTGGAATCAGAATTAATATTGTATGTAAAGTAGGGTACCCTGGTAAAGGATTCTTTTCTCCCTTTTTTCATGAAGACGGTATCCAGTGGTTTACCGTTCTCTAAAAAAGACACCCTTAAAGAATCAAAGTCCATATTTTTCATAAAAAGGGTGGCGGTATCTTTTGTCTTACTGAAGTCAACAATTTTGTATTGATCAAAATCCGGCGGATAGGTTATTTTTAGAGAAGGGTTGTCCAAACTCTTGTTAAAATAAAAAAACATTTTCCCGTCCAGGTCAACGCCTTTATTGGCGAGCCTGAATTTTTCAGGGTTTGCTTTAAAGAGTTTTAATTGGATGCCGGAAATATCTGTTGTTAAATGAATAATATTTTTGTCAAAGGCTATAAGGTCTTTATCACTGTTATATATTTTATTTGAAGTTGTTCCCTGCTTTAGCGCGTAGATCCGGTAATCATCCGGGTGTAGGTTATTTAGAGAAAAGTTTCCCGAGGTGTCGGTGGTTGTAAAAATTGTTGGTCTCTTTTTACCAAACAGCAGAGAGTCCTGTTTTAAAGTGAACAGCATTACTGTCGCTTCTTTCTCCCGTTCACCTGTTGAATTATTTATTACTGTTCCAGAAATACTGAGGGAGTCGATATGGATCCCGGTAGAAAAAACGTATGTAAAATTCTTTAAAATATTTCCTTCGTTAACATCAGCGATAGCCTTGCCGAAGTTTATCACATACGTTGTGTTTTTCTCCAGCGAATCTTTAAATGTTATAATTATACTTTTTTGCCTTGATTTATATTCCGGCAACTTTGCCGGGGTGGGGCTCATGCTGATTTCAGTAAACGGGTTGTTAAGTCTAAAGTATTCATCAAAATCCAGCTGGATAACTTTCGCCTTAAAATTGCGGGTCATGTTTGGCGGGTTGGCCTTCAATAATTTTGGCGGATCGTGATCTTTTGGGCCTCCCTGTGGAGGTTGCCTGTTTGCGCAGCCAAAAATCAGCAAAATGAGAAAAATCGACGTGATTTTCGTAAGGAAAAATAAGGCTCTTTTATTTAACATTGTTTTTAAACGCTATAAGCGGGTTTTATATTTTAAAGAAGGCTGATATTAAAAATTAAAAATAATTGATCTAATGCGGTATTTTATAAGTCGTTTATTATCAATTAGTTATATACTATCTGGATATGTGAACCATTAAAACCGAGATGTCCGAAGGTGTTACGCCCGAAATTCGTGAAGCCTGTCCCAAAGTGCGCGGTTTTATTTTCATTAATTTTTCCCGGGCTTCTTTTGAAAGAGAAACCAGGTGCTGATAATTGAATTCGGGATTTATTTCTTTGTCCTCCATTTTTTTCATTCGGGCAACAATATCCAATTCCTTTTCAAAATAACTCTCATATTTTATTTTTATTTCAGCCTGCTCAATTGTTTCTTTGTCGTAGGCCGATAATAAATTATCAAGGGTTTCATCGGCCTTGCGCAAATCTTCAAAACCAACCTGCGGGCGGCTTAATAAATTGAAAAGTTTGGTGGCCTGGTTCAAAGCGCTTGTTCCTAAATCTTCAAGCAAACTATTTACACCCGAGGGATCGATAGACTTTGATTTTGTATAGGCTACAATATCATCGGAGTTTTTTATTTTCCTGTTTACCTTCTCCAGTCGTTCATCATTGATCAAACCGAGTTCATGACCGATAGGCGTTAACCTGATGTCGGCATTATCCTGGCGCAAAAGCAAACGATGCTCTGCTCTTGAGGTAAACATGCGGTAGGGTTCTTCTGTTCCTTTGGTTACCAGATCATCGATCAATACACCAATATATGATTCCGATCTTTTCATGATCAGTTCATGCTTGTCGTTTATTTTTTGATGGGCGTTTATGCCTGCAATAAATCCCTGTGATGCGGCCTCTTCGTAACCTGTAGTGCCATTGATCTGACCTGCAAAATACAGGTTGCTGATGAGCTTTGTTTCCAGGGTAAGGCCAAGCTGGGTAGGTGGGAAGTAGTCGTATTCTATGGCATAGCCCGGCCTGAACATTTTTGCTTTTTCAAAACCGGGGATTTGTACCAGGGCTTTGTATTGAATATCCTCGGGTAAAGAGGTGGAGAATCCGTTCACATAAATCTCGCAGGTGTTCCATCCTTCGGGTTCAACGAAGATCTGGTGTCTGTCCCTTTCAGCAAAGCGGTTGATCTTGTCTTCAATAGAAGGACAGTACCTTGGGCCTAATCCTTTAATGCGCCCGGTGAACATGGGCGATTTTTCGAAGCCTTCTTTTAAAGTTTCGTGTACTGCTTTATTGGTATAGGTGATCCAGCAGCAGCGTTGATCTTTTGCGAGCTCCACATCGGTATATGAAAAACGACCTCGTTCTTCATCGCCCCATTGTTCTTCCATTAAGGCATAGTTCAGGCTTCTGCCATCTACGCGTGGTGGGGTGCCGGTCTTCATCCTGCCCGAATCAAAGCCCAATTCAACCAATTGTTCTGTTAGTCCGGTTGCTGCTTTTTCACCAGTGCGGCCACCGCCAAAGCGTTTCTCGCCAATATGTATAATACCATTCAGAAAGGTTCCGTTGGTTAGTACAACCGCATCAGATTCTATTTCTATACCCAGCGATGTTCTGACCCCGGCAATAGTATTGTTTTTTACAAGGACGGAAGTAACGGTATCCTGCCAAAAATCTACATTTGGTGTACGTTCAAGGGCAAGCCGCCATTCTTCGGCAAAGCGCATCCTGTCGCTCTGTGCCCTTGGGCTCCACATAGCAGGCCCTTTTGAGCGGTTAAGCATCCTGAATTGGAGGGACGTTTTATCCGATATGATACCTGAGTAACCACCCATAGCATCAATCTCTCTTACAATTTGCCCTTTGGCGACACCACCCATAGCCGGATTACAACTCATTTGTGCAATTACCCCCATATTCATGGTGATAAGCAGCACAGAGGAGCCAAGGTTAGCAGCAGCAGCAGCAGCCTCACAGCCGGCATGTCCGGCTCCTACAACTATTACATTATATTTCTTAAACATCTTTTTCCTACCAATATTAAGTACTGATGGCACTTTTATATATGTTCCACGTGGAACATGCTCTATGTTGTCTCATATTAAGACGCGAGGCATCGCGTCTCTACGCTACATTTAATTATTACTGCAAATGTTCCACGTGGAACGTGTTCGTTTTGTAGAGACGCGATGCATCGCGTCTCTGTGTTAGCGCTGCACAAAATTATCTATTATCGGCCGATGTTCCACGTGGAACATTGAATAATGATAATAGCGCTACAAATGCCCAGACACCTTCTAATATCACAAATGGATAAAACTCTATCAAATACGAAGCAAAACAACAAATTCCCGCTCCGATAAAATTTAAAAACCCGTATAGTTTGCTTTGCGCACTAAGCTTTTTATATAAATTTAATAAAAAAGCAAGCAATAAAATAATTACACCAATCGATGCTAATAGGTCTGGTGTCTTCATTTAGACTTCTTTTAATTCAGTTAACTCAATCCATCGGAAGCTTTTTTCATCCAGTTTGCTGTTTAATGAAGCCACGTCCTTTAATATATCGTTTAGTTTGCCGGTGTCAATGTCGGCAACATTTAACTGCTCATTCTTTTCGCCTAACTGTTTTTCAATAGCAGCAATCTCTTTTTCCAGGGTTTCAAGCTCTTTTTGCTCCTTAAAGCTTAGCTTGTTTTTTTTAGCCTGCTGTACAACCGGCACTTCAACAACTGTATTTCGCTTGTTTTGTTGCTTGTTTTCTTCCAGCTCAATCCTGTATGAGGAGTAGTTGCCGTTATAAATCTTGACATGCCCGCCGTCTTCCATAATGAAAAGCTGGTCGGTAAGCTTGTCCAGTAAATACCTGTCGTGCGAAACGATCATTAATACACCTTTATAATTGGTCAAAAACTCTTCCAATACATTTAGTGTATCAATATCCAAATCGTTAGTGGGCTCATCCAGGATTAAAAAGTTTGGGTTTTTCATCAGGATGCTCATCAACTGCAGCCTTTTCTTTTCGCCACCGCTTAGTTTTGAGATAAAGCCATATTGTTTAGCAGGCGGAAAAAGGAACAAAGTAAGCAGGGCAGAGGCAGATATAAGCTTGCCATCCGCCATCGTGATAAACTCAGCAACGTTTTTGACAACATCAATTACCCGTTCATCATCTTTAAAAACAATCCCCGACTGGTGGAAATATCCCATGACCGTGGTTTCGCCTTTGTCAATAACTCCTTTATCCGGCATTAGTCCACCGGTGATGAGGTTAAGCAGCGTTGATTTGCCGCTACCATTTTTACCGGCAAGGCCTATCCTGTCACCTTTTTTAAATATGTAGCTAAAGTTATTGATATAGGTATGCCCATTGAATGCTTTATAAAGATGGGTCATCTCCATAATTTTGTTCCCCTGTCGCGCAGTTTTTACAGATAATTCCACCTTTTGTTTGGCACCGCCATTTTTTGTTTTCTCCTCAAGGTCGTAAAAAGCATCAATTCTTGCTTTTGATTTGGTGCCGCGGGCTTGTGGTTGCCTGCGCATCCATTCCAGTTCTTTACGCAGTAAATTGCTGTTCTTTTGAAAAGAAGCCTCGTCGGCGCTTTCGCGTTCAGCTTTTTTCTCTAAATAATAGCCGTAATTACCAACGTAGGGTATAATCTTCCCTTTGTCTATTTCTAAGATTTCGTTACAAACGTTATCCAGGAAATACCTGTCGTGGGTAACCATCAGTATGGTTTTTGAGCCATCGGTCAATAATTTCTCAAGCCACTCAATGGTATCAATATCCAAATGGTTGGTTGGTTCATCCAGTATATAGATATCAGGGTCCTCGATCAATAGCTTTGCGAGGGCGAGGCGCTTTTTCTGACCACCGCTCAATGTATTGATATGCTGATTCAGGTGATGAATATCCAGGCGGCCTAAAATAGTCTTGATCTTGTATTCGTACTCCCAGGCATCAACATCGCTCATTTCCTCCATTACCTTTTCAATGGCTTTGGCATTGTCCGGGTCGTTTTCCAGCAATTCCTCATATTTCCTGATCATTTGCTGCTGCACATCATCAGCATGAAAAATATAGTCGCTGATAGTGATGGCATCTTTAAAGCCTGGATCCTGTTCCAGATATCCTAAGTTCAAATCGCGCATTTGCGCAACTTTTCCTTCTGTTGGCTTTAAACTACCGGCTAATAATTTTAAAAGTGTTGATTTGCCGGCGCCGTTTATACCAACGAGCGCAACCCTGCGGCCACGGTTAACCCCTATGGATACGTTTCTGAATAGCCAATGATCATGAAAAGAATGGCCGAGGTTTTCGGCAGAGATATAAGTACTCACTATAATTGTTTTATGTTATCGGAGGAATGGATAAAAACACCATCCTCGTTTTTTAATGATTGTTTATACATGGCCAGCGCAACTGTAGCCGCCGGAATGCTCCGGTATTTTTTTAATGCACCGATAAGCAGGGGATCAATTGCTCTCATTAAGCCCGAAAGGAATCCTTCGAAAGGCCTGGTTCCTTTTCTGTCGCCGATCAAAAATGCAGGCCGGTAAATATGCAGGCGCTGCAAACCGACTTTTTTAATATCGTCTTCTGTTTCGCCCTTTAACTTTGTGTAAAAAAAAGATGAAGCAGCATTAGCCCCCATCGACGATACCAAATGAAATTGCCCAATTCCGTTTTGCAAAGCGATCTGTGCCAAACGCAAGGGATAATCATGGTCTATTTTCCTGTAAACAGAATGGTCGGGCGTTTTTTTCATAGTCGATCCCAGGCAGGAAAAAACAACATGTCCTTTAATCTGTCCTTCATAATCCCCAAGCCTGTCAAAGTCGATAACAAGCTGTGTCAGCTTTGGGTGCCGGATGGGTAATTCCTTTCGCACCAATACCAATACCTCGTCATAATCAGGCTGCTGCAATAAAATATCCAGCAGTATTCCGCCGATTAGTCCGCTTGCGCCTGCTATGATTGCCTTATATGCCACTGATAGTCAAATTTCTGCAAAAATACACATAAATAAATTGTGTCATAAACATCCTTTTGTAAACGAATTAGCTCATCGTAGCGTTTTTGAACATCCAAATTGCCTGTGCGAATAGCTTATAAGGTCATTTCAAAACAATATTTTGGGATACGCAAAATTCAACATAAATATGTAATTATTTGATATATAGGTACTTGTACAATTATTAACTTAATATACGAAATGAATACATGGGTTTATTGAACAGATTAAAAACAATTATGTAAAGAATGCTATTGTACTAAATAAAGAATTTATTTAATGGCACAGGAAATAGTAATTCCAGGATGGAAAAAATGGCTTGAAGACATTGGAAGCCAGGTGGGATTTTTTTTAAAATTCGTCAGGAATATTTTTACTGGCGGCTTCGAATGGTCAGAATTTGTTCGTCAGTGTTACGAAATTGGCTACCGGTCAATGATGCTGGTGGGGATCACTTCGTTTATTATGGGGGTGGTACTAATTGTGCAACTGAGGCCAACGTTAATCACTTTTGGCGCGGCGAGCATGCTGCCGAAAACACTCACAGTGTCCTTCATCCGCGAAATAGGCCCGGTTATCATCGCTATAATTTGTGCAGGCAAAATAGCTTCGAGCATAGGCGCCGAATTGGGTAGCATGAAAGTAACAGAGCAACTGGATGCCATGGAGGTTTCCGGTGCAAATCCACTACAATACCTTGTAGTTACCCGTATACTGGCAGCTACCATTATGGTGCCGATATTGACGCTAATTGGGGATGTAATAGGCCTTTTTGGCGGCTTTCTGGCACTAAACCTCAGGGATAGTATGAGCTTTTCACTGTATTTTACAAAAGTAGTAGGCTCGGTTGATTTCACGGATTTTTTACCTGCCATAGCCAAAACAGTATTTTTTGGCTTTGCGATCGGGTTTGTCGGCTGTTATAAGGGCTTTAATTCAAACAAAGGTACCGAGAGCGTAGGTCTTGCGGCTAACTCAGCCGTAGTTACAGCATCACTGTGGATTTTTATTATTGATGCTATCGCTGTTCAGGTAACCAGTTTATTATTTTATAGATAAAAGAAAAATGGACGAAGGTACACGCACTGCCCAACAACAGCCAGCAGCTAAAACCCCTACGGAGGTTGTGATAGCGATAAAAGAACTTAAAAAGGCCTTCGGAGAAAAAGAGGTATTGAGGGGGATAAATCTTGAGTTGAAACGAAGTGAGAATGTGGTGGTTTTAGGGAGATCGGGCGTTGGAAAATCTGTTGCCATACAATGTATCGTAGGATTGTTAAAGCCCGACAGTGGTTCGTTGAAGGTTTTTGGTGATGAGGTTGCCGAAATGTCTGATCGTGACTTGAAGCAATTACGAATAAAAACAGGCTTTTTATTTCAAAGCGGGGCTTTATATGATTCAATGACGGTCCGCGAAAACCTTGAGTTCCCTTTAACAAGGGTACTGAAGTTAAAAGATCAACGTGAGATCGACAAAAGGGTTGAAGAGGCCCTTGATAGCGTTGGTTTGCTTGAAGCGATAGACAAACTGCCGTCGGACTTGTCAGGTGGAATGCGGAAGCGGGCCGGATTAGCCCGCACCATCATCGTAAACCCTGAAATTATATTGTACGATGAGCCAACAACCGGGCTTGACCCGATTACCTCAAGGGAGATCAGCGATCTGATACTAAGTATTCAAAAGAAATATAAAACATCATCCATCATTATTACCCACGACATGGAATGTGCAAGAATAGCAGCAGACCGGATATTAATTATGGAAGGCGGAGAATTTGTTGCTGAAGGCACATTTGAAGGGCTGCACAAATCAAAAAACAAAACAGTAGAAGCATTTTTTAAAGATATATTATGAAAACCACATCAGGGCAAAAAATAAAAATAGGTCTGTTTACCGTTACCGGGCTGTTAGTACTGGTATTATCTATTTTCTTTATCGGCAACAGAAAAAATCTTTTCAGTTCAACATTTGACATTTACGGAGTATTCAAGAATGTTAATGGTCTTCAGGTTGGCAATAATGTTCGCTTCGCCGGCATAAATGTTGGTGTTGTACAGTCGATAAATATAATAACCGACAGTTCAGCAAGGGTCGACGTTACTTTGAATACCAACGTTAAAAAATTTATTGAAAAAGACGCAAAACTAAGCATCGGCAGCGATGGGTTAATGGGTGATAAATTGATAGTAATAGCCCCCGGGGGCGTCACCAGCACCAGCGAGGTGCAGAACGGCGACCAGCTTAGTACCGTTAACCCGGTTGATATTGACAAAATAATTGCAAAAATGACCAAGGTGATAGACAATGCCGAATCGCTGACAGGTGGATTATCGTTAATTGTTTCGAAAATAAATAGCGGACAGGGGAGTATAGGAAGGCTGTTGAACAATGATCAGCTGGCCAAAAACCTGGAAGGAACGGTTAACCAGGCCCGTACCACGATGAAGAACGTACACGCCACTACCACTACATTAAACACTGACCTTAAAGCGGCCCAAAGCAACTTTTTACTGAAACCATTTTTTAATAAAAAGAAAAGAAAGGCAACACAGGATTCAATAAAGAAAGCCAACGGAGAAAAGCAATAACTAAAAAAAATCACTGCAGCACATGGTTGCAACCGGTTAATAGTGTTTTTTCTGTCTTTTTATTTGGGGGATGGTTATTGAAGTGTTGAAGCAAACATAATAAGGTTAGCATCGATGTCTTTTTGACTTGTGGGAATAAAGTCTTTAAACCGCTGAAGATTTGTATAGGCCCGGTTCTCTGTTGCCAAATATTTGGCGTTGGTTTGAATAGCAGCCGATTGCTTTTGTAAGTCAATTTTCCTTAAATTATCCGCGCCTTGGCCTGTTTTTGGAACAGGGGAGATAGAGTCCGCGTGATATTTTGCCTGTAAAGATTTTACATAGCTTGTGAGATAAGTGATTTGGTTGTTCATCGATAGCTCAAAACGATAAAAAAACTAACCTCAGCGGTCGTGTTTCTATCGTGATAGGCTATGTTAAGGCGGGTAATATTTGTAGTGAAGGCGCTTTTTGAGATTTGCGCCCTGGCCTGACTAAATGCGGTTGCAAGTATGCAGCACGTCAATATTATCTTTTTCGCGTCTTTGTTTTAATTAAAAATCAGATAGCCCCGGAATTTGCTTTTATTAAAGTGTTGCATCAAACTGGTTTAGATAATTGTTAAGGGCTGTAGCGTTGGCGGAGATGTTGCTCTTCAGGGGAACAATTTCATTGTAGAGGGTCTTATCTGTTGCCAGCAGGTACTGGTAATGGCCAATGGACGGTAACAGCAAATTTGCCTGTTGCATTTCATTTCTTCCGGCAGCGACATCTGCGGCAGAACGGCTTTTCATTTCAGCATGTGCTTTCGCGGTATCTGCCGAGTAGCTCGCTGTTAAAGAGCTAATCTGGGTATTCAGATAGCTGATCTGCATATTCATTTGCACCATTAGCTGATCAAATGCTTCGCCCTGGGCAATCTTGTTTTGTTGTTTGATATATGTGTTAAGTGTGGCAATCCGTGCATTAAAGGCCGCCTTTTGAACCTGCGCAACTACCAGGCTGTGGGCTGAAACGAGAATAAAGATTGGGATTAATAGCTTTTTCATGCTGTCTTTTATTGAAGTGTTGTTGTGAATATTTTAAGATAATTAATGATTTTAGGATGCCTCAGGCAAACCCACCGCGGCGGGAAATGTTTGCCCGATATTTGGGTTCCGTTGGCATAACCTTCGTTCGGGATAATAGCAAGAAGGTGTGGTTTAACGGACCGACCTTTTCTCACGAAAACCCCAAAAAATACTCTTTTAAATGAAGGTCATATCATCTGATGTTGTTTTTTTGCTTTTTGACGCCGCCCGGCGAAACTGTTCGTTAACTGTTCTTTTAAACAGCTGACAGTAATGGTTTAACCTCCTTTTCATTTTCTTCATTTTTAATAAATGGAATATAATATGCTGTTATGTTTAAAATGATCATCAGGCATGAAAAAAAGTACAGGCCCATAAAAAATGCGATTGTTACATGAAATACGATAACTGCAGACAACCATATTTTCCTGGTTTTGGCGATATTCATAAAAACAGGGTATAGCAGTTCTATGGCAATGGTCATCCAACCGGCAATAAGGAAAAAAGGGGTCTTGTATAAAAAATCAAGGTTTATAAACGACAGCATGTTATAACCATGGACCATTTTCCAAATTGATTCGCCATTGCGCCAGTTGTAACCAAGCAGCTTTTCAAAGCCTGAAAAAAAATAGGCGATGCTGATATGCGCCCTGAAAACCCAGAGGTACCTGTTATGATTAAGTGTTTGCCGTTGATTTTTAAAAAAATATTTGTCCAGTGAGAATTGATGCCCGACAGGGAAAATACAACAGTAAAACAATGCGATTGTTGTAAATTCATCCAGACCATAGGTGTAAAAATCCATTGAATTCAGGATGATGAGCTGCAAAACAAGGCTTAGTACAGCGGAAACCCTCGTATATAAGCCAGCCATGAGAAACAGCAGCGCCAACGGGTAAACGATACGAATAGTCATCAAAACCCCGGCATAGCTAAAATTAAAAACAGGCCTTAAAAAATGATAGATGCTGTAAATAGAAGGAATAATCGGATTTCTTAAAACATCTGCAATATCCGGCGGCACAAAGGCAGTGGTTGAAAATATGTTGTTAAAATCAAATTGTATAGCCAGAAAATTTATGAGCGTTAATGCGCTGACACTGCATCTCAAAAAAACAAGCCATAAATTATTGGTTTGTTCGCTTCGCGGGATATAAAAAAGTTTCCGGATCATTGACCTGATTTAACTAATTGCACTTCTTTAATTTTCAGCAAACTATAATTCCGATAACCATGCCTGTACGCGTCGAGTGTAGGGAATTCAAAAATATTGTAGCTCAAATAGGATGTGTCGTGCCTGCAATGATTCTGGTTATAAATTTTTACGGCGATACTCTTAAACACCAGGTTGTAGTATTTTTCTTTCAGGGCCTTATTTCGGATGTCTGTCGAGTCCGGGGTATTGGTAATGTAATCTGTTATTCGTGTTGCCAAAACAGAGAACCGCATCATTGATTCAAAATTTGTAAACAAGGGCCCAATTTTCTCCCCGTCGCAATCACCAATAATTATTCCGCCTGATTTAATGTTTGGCGCAAAAAAACCGTACCCTATCCCTGTTCCGGTGAATTTTCCGTAGTAAAGCATCGGCTTGTTTATAAATAAAGCGGTGTTTGCTTTAGTAATTACTTGCTTTTCTGGCTGCTTATAAAACCGGCAGTATTTATTGTATGCAGAATAGCTGCAGATGCAAATGATATAAGCCAGGTGAAAAACCGCCCAGGTATTAAAAAGCCCTTCTTTTACTTTCATAAATTACCGGCTTAAATAAAGGATGCTGTTTCCGCTGGAACCCGGAAACAACATCCTTTAAGTCGTGTTGGAAAAGCCATCTCACCAATTACTGCGCATTGTAAGAAGACAAAATACCGGTGATATCGCCAATTGCAGGCATATTGTCAATTGAGTAAATGCCCTTTTGGGTTACTTCTTCCGGCTCACCGTTTTCGATCAAAGCCTGGGAAAAAAAGGCGCTGCTCACCTTTTGTTCTGCTACGGCGAGTCCGGTTAATTTAGTTCCCTTTTCCGGCTGATAATGCACTGTTGTAATCGCTGTGAATGATTTGATGCCATAGCGACCGGCTAAAACAGCTTTTAGCTTTGTAATGTCAGCCGGTTTTAGCGATGTTGTTGACGACACCTGGTACAGGTTTTTACCAATTTTACGCAGGTTTGTTAATTGGGCATTTTTGAAAAAGGAGAACACGGTAAGTGCAAGAACACATACCCCAATTGTTAATACTTTTTTCATTTGATTCTTGTTAAGGTTCTTCTATTCATTTGGCTTTTCGATTTCGCCCCGTTTTTCCGGTTTCTGGACTCCGGTTTTTATTTTATTTCGTTTAAACAATAGGTATTTTTTATCATTGCTTAACAAATTCAACCCTCCTGTTATTTGCTTTGCCTTCAAGCGTGGTGTTATCAGCTATTGGTTTAGTGTCACCAAAACCTTTTGAGGTTAAGCGCGAAGCATCAATACCCATAACAATTAGCTGGGCCTTTACAGCATCTGAACGTTGCTGCGAAAGTGTCAGGTTATGCGCCGGAGTCCCGGTATTGTCGGTATGACCGTCAATTTCGAACTTCAGGCCAGGGTTGCTATTCAGCACCTGAACCACCATATTGAGTGTTCCCATGCTTTCTGGTTTGATCGTAGCTTTGTCGATATCGAAATTGATTCCGTGCGTGACTATTTTGGCATCCGTAAACGTTTGCCCTGTCATATACATTTGCACACCATCGGCAATTTTGAAGTTTTTGAATATAATTGGGTTCGCCTGATCGCCTATGCCCTGAACAACGAGGGAGGCGGGCGGAAGGCCGTTACAATGCGGAACTATTAACACCCTGTATTTATCAACATATACCTTTAGTTGGTCGTTCTTATAGGCAATCGCAATATGGTGCCACTTATTGCTAAAATTAGTGCTGGCAATATCTGCCGGTAAGTTTGCGCTCAGGGAAGTGCCATGGTCGGTTGCCGCAACATACCCTTTATATGAAACGCCGTCACCGCCAACCTGCACAGAAAGTGAACCGGACTGGTTTGCGTCATCAATTTGAATAATGGCAGGGTAACCGCGATTTGCATACACATCATATTCTATGGAAAAATTTTTGGTGAGATATGCTGTGTTCTTCATTAGTGGCAGGACCACGGCATAATTACCATCGGTTATAAAAAAAGCTTTGTCATTGCCCTGCATATTTAGAATGGCCTGGCCCTTTTTCAAATCCCAGTGAGTTGGAAATTCCCCACTCTGGTCGTCGGTGAATTCGTCTTCAAACAATATGTTATTGCCAGGTATAAAATCATAGTTTTGGTAAGAAGTTAACGATTGTTGCGGTACCTGCTGGGAGGTCGACGAGGTGCTTGTTGCAGCCGATGCTGATCCGGTTGTTGTAGCGGCAGCCTGGTTTTGTGCCATTTGCACAGAATCCGCATGGGTAGGTTTCTTTTTCTTTTTATTAAACAATCCTTTAATCGCGCCCTCAGTTTTATTCAACCCATTATTGATGGAGCCGTTTATATCATTATTCGCATGGTTGCTCGCGTCCTGCTGTGCAACAGTTCCCGGGTTAGTTACCTGGCCCATACTTTTCCCAACCATCAGGAGCAACAGTATTGGAAGGCCAAAAAGAAGTGTGCGTTTTTTCATGACTATAAGTTTTTATTAAAGTGACAAAAAAGGCGTAAAAGATTCAATGGGACATTTGTACCATATTGGTTGTTTGAATAAACCGGATAGAATCTTAGGCGCAGAACCGCAATGACACCAAACCCCTATGCTAAAATCATAAATCAGGCTACCAATTTATCCATAAAAGGGAAGAGGTACGGCTATTTGTTTTTTTGCGAATGGAGAACTTTCGCAACAGCCTGTGATTTGGAATGTACGTGCAGCTTTTCGTAAATGCTGGAAATGTGCTTACGGATAGTGTGAACGCTAAGGAAATATTTGTCGGCTATTTTTTTGTAACTCAGGCCATCCACCAATGCAAAAAGAATCTCCTTTTCCCGGGCAGTAAGTTGAAAATCATCATCTTTTAGCGGAGAGCCGGATTGAAAAAATTGTACTACCTTCCTTGCTACCAGCGGGCTCATTGGCGAACCGCCCAGGTTCAGCTCCCTGATAGCTTCGATAATTTCCAGTGGGCGCGTTTTTTTCAGCAGGTAACCCGAAGCGCCCTCTCTTATGGCTTCAAAGATCTTATCGTCATCTTCAAATACCGTAAACATGAGCACCTGCATCTTATCAAAGTTGTTTTTGATCGTCCGCACGCCTTCAATTCCGGAAATATCCGGCAACCCGATATCCATTAGTACAATATCCGGCATGGCTTTATGAAAAACACTCACAACATTGAGCAGGTTTTTGATCGAGGCCACGCATCGTATGTCCTCTGTTTGCTCAAAGAGTTGCTCCATGCTCTTACGCAGGATTTGGTTATCTTCTACAATGGCTACCCGGATCATAATTTATAAATCTCAACAATAATAACAGCGCATTCAATAGGATATTTATTCTATTTCTACTGATAAAATAATCCTTGTACCGGAGCCGGGTGCAGAGGCTATCAAAAGATGGCCACGAATAGCTGAGGCTCGTTTATGCATGTTTTGCAGGCCGTTGCCCGAACTGGCGATTTTTGTATCAAAGCCCCTGCCGTTATCTGCAATTTCAATATTAAGCAGACCGCCGGCATAGTCTGCATTGATACAGGCCATTTTACAACCCGAATATTTGATGAGATTATTTACAGCCTCTTTGAGGATGAGATAAATATGCTGCCGGCGCTGCATATCAAGTTTCATTTCTTTAACAGCATCAGGAACACGAACTTCATAATCAATATCTTTTGCTTCGAGTACGGTTGACGCAAACTGTTGTATTCTGATAAACAGGCTGCCAACCGTATCATTCTTTGAACTGATACTCCACACAATATCGTCCATTTTCTCCATCAGTTGGTGGCTGCGTTCATTGATCTCACCCAGTATCCGTTTTGATTTTTGTTCCTTTTCACCCAGGGCAACCTCGCTTAAGATGGAAATAGAGCTCAGTGTTGACCCGATGTCATCGTGCAGATCGGTCGATATCTTATTTCGCAAAAGCTCCAGGGCAAGCACTTTGCTGAGCTGGTAACGATAGGCGGTGTATGCAGCCCAAATAATGATCAGCGAGACCCCCAGTATAAACCACCAGGTTAGCCAAAACGGATTTTTTATTACAAAATGAAAAACCGCAGGGTGCCTGCTCCATAAACCATCAGCGTTTTCGGCCGCGACTTTAAAGGTATAATTCCCGGGCTTCAGGTTGTAGGCCACAAAATTATGCTGAGTTACCGGCCCCCAGTCATTGTCCTGCCCCACCAAAATATAATGATACCGCACATTGTCGGGGTTTTTTAAACTGATACCTGCAAACTCAAAGGAAATGGCATGCTGGTCGTACGATAATGAAATTTTGCCAGGGTTTGCAGTATAAGGCGCAACGGAAAATGTTTTTTGGCCCTGGATATCTATATGGGTAAAATATACCTGTGGCAAAACGGTATCTTTATGCATATTGCCGGGCATCCATTTCAACAAACCCTCATTGGTGCCGATATAAAAAACATCACCGGTTTTTAAAATACAGTTGGTTTCCCTGTTAATATTGTCATTATTAATTTTTAGTTGTTTTATAGATGGTTTTTTATAATCACCCGTAATTATATTGATACCATTGTTGGTCACTATGTACAGTTTGCCATCAGTATCGCAGTAAATGTCTTTTACCCAATTCGCACTTAATCCATTTTGTGAAGAGAGGTGGGCTACCTGCTTGCCGCTGGCCATCGAAAAGATGAAAGCGCCGTTGGTACGTGTCCCCCAAATAATATTTCCTTTCTTATCCGTTGTACAACTCCTTATTCTGAAATCATGATACCCGGTTTTTGCACTATATTCTTTAATCGAAAACAAGCGGTCCCGGTCAATCCGGTATTTCACAAACCCGCGGTCACGATATCCTGCCCATAGCTGATTGTTTTCGGCATATATCGCCATAACCATTTCATTAACAGGATGATCAATATTTAAATGTACCAGGAAATTGCCTTTGTCTACCCATATATCCCCATTGATATCTCCGTACCATTGCTGATGTTCGTTACCGCTACCAATTGCTGTGGAAGAGATATTGAATTGTTTTTTAATAGCATTGCCTTTAAGATTCAATACGCCAATAGGCGTACCCGCATAAAGAGAGCCATTTTTATTTTTGTGAAGCCATGATACATAGCCAATTACCTGTTTCCCCAAATTCCTGAAAAAAAAATACTTGTTGCCTTTTTTTAGGGCCAGTCCGTTCACTGTGCCCAGCCATATATTGTTTTGCGTGTCATTACCTATTGAGGCTATTGGTTCATCTGTCCGTCCAAACTTGATAGCATCAAAATCATAATACTCATCACCAAGTACGCCGATACCCTTTCTGTTGGCAAACCATACCAGGCCCTCATCGTCGCAATATATTTGCTGGATATTTTCAGGTAAGCCATTGCCTGGAGTGTATTGTGTTATTTCACCGTTTTTTATTTTAAAAACAGTATCTGTTAAGGCCCACATGGTTCCGTTATCAATCAAGCCCCAAATCGTTCCATTTTTATCAGCAGTAAGATCCCGGATTGTTTTTTTAGGCAGATAATTTTTGGGGGCTTTAGAAAAAAGGGGGGCCCCCGTATTTTCATAACAGGAGATCCGGTTATTTGTAAGCACCCATAGTTGTTTTTTAGTGGTCAATAATTTTGTTGTTCGCTGGGTAGTTAGTGCATGATCCGATAGTTTGACTTTCCCCCGATCTATGCGGTATAAAAAAAGGCCCGAGTCTGTGCTTAAAACAATTGTTTCGTCGGGTAATTGCGCAACATTATTTGTACTTGTTTTTAAGATTAGGTTATTGGGGTCGAAAAGAGAAAATTTTTGTCCGTCAAATAAATAAGCACAATCCTGCGCGATAACTACATATTTATTGGAGCTTACCTGAATCATATCTGATACCGTATTTATTGTCGCATCCTTTAATAGGGTATCAACCAGGTAATTTGTAAACCGGCCATTTTGGTATTTGTAAATGCCATTAAAATAAGTGAGGATCCAAATAGTTCCGCTCCGGTCTTTGTAAAAGCCATTAACGTAAAACTGGCCGATGTTTGCTTTTACTTGCGGCTGGTAAAATCGTTTGCCGTCAAACCAGTTAATGCCAAAATCAGTACCTACCCAAAGCAGGCCATTATTGTCTCTCATCACAGCCTGCACATTGTTATCATTTAAGCCATCTTTTATGCCATAATTTTTAAATGGCATAATCTGAGCCTGCAAATGAAAGCAGAACAGCAGCGTAATTGCAAAAATGGGCAGCTTTCGCATTTAAACTAATTATTTGATTAACATAGCGTTGGGGTACTAATTTACTTAATATTGTGCATTTGGCAAAGCATTGAAATTCTTTAAAATCCAGAGCCCCATGTTGCAAAGAGAGAAGACAGGTATGCCAACAAAAAACCGCCCCAAAATTGCTTTAGGGACGGCGGGATTTAATAATTGGCTTTTTTATTAGCAACAAGGGCAAATAAAAGGATAATCGGTGTTGTCTATTATCGGTTTTATGCCAAAGAAATCATTTAAAACCGATTCGGCGGTGCAATATGCGCCCTCTACCCAGGCCTGGTCGTTAGAAAAGGCTTCACCGACAATGAAAATATTAGCGTCGGCCCCGTCTATCAATTGGGAAGGTTTTCGGATCTTTTGCTGTACATCACAAACATCGTAATGTGCCGCATAGGCATGGTAGCCGGCGTTAAATGGGGGCAATGACCAATCCATGTATCTGCATTCCAATGGTTCGGGTATAATATGTAGTCGGCTTGTGGGCCAAAATGCAGGGCCGCTAATTGCTGGCGAAGCATTTTTATCATCACATCTGTCGCTTTCTTCGGACCCTGCAAGGGCTGGTAATTTTCAGAAAAAGGAACCTTCTCAGCATCATTATTTCCGTATTCCAATTCCTCCCAGAAACTGGTAAACTGCTCATCATCGTAACTGGCTAAACTGCCATAAACCGGCTTTTCATCCGGATCGATAGCATTGTTGCCAAAATAAACCACCTGGCGTATGGGGGTATCGGTTATGCTGGGGCCTATGGTGTTGCGTTGTGAAACGGCAAGCAAATATTTTCCATCTTCAATAGTTAGCCTTTCGTTGGTGCGTTGTTCCACATCGGTAAGGATATTAGCAGCCGATGTATATACTGTATCAATTAAGGAAGGGTCTTCCTTTAATTTGTCGAGGTGTTTTATGTGGGTGTTGTGTTTTAGCTCGTGTAATACAGCGTCTGTGATTTCCCAGGCAAGAATAGGGGCAGGGTAAACAGCTGTATTTTTATTGGCCGGATCCGGGATCCACCAGGGTGAATCAAAAAACATCCCAATCTTATAGGATGGCTGCATTATTGCGGAACTGAGATAATTTTGAACCCTTTCGTGGTTTAATACATCTAATCCATCATCGTCTATATACCGGGTAGCCTGTGCAACAAGGTCGAGCGCATAAGGTGGCATCGCAAGCCAGGCGGCTTCGCTTATTTTTGAAGCTGATTTTTTGTTTGGTTGCACGCGGGGTGCGATGCTGTAATGAATCTTATCGTCCTTTTGCAGGATAGAATGGAGCCGGGTATCCGGATGATACTCGAAATTTACACCCTTTTGCGCTGCCAAATCAATAATAGCATCGAATAAGGCATTAAACATGCTTGAATAACCTTTGGTAAGTGTTTTGTACTCGCTTCCTGGTGTAAATTCATCGTTAGCCTGTATGGCTACGGCCGCGTTCCAGTTAATTACATTCGAGGTATATCCATTACCATCAGCTGTATAGGCAAATCCTTCGGACCCTAACTGATCAAACATCAGGTTCCAGTAGCCTATATTTTTGAGCTTATCTCCTTTTTGATAGACCGATGATTCGGGCAGATCGACAATGATTTTGCCATTTTGATAAAATTCGCACCATTCCCTGCGGGTTTTTGGAGGCAGGTTTTGATCAACCGCCAAATTCTCAATCACAGCAAACCCTGTGTCCGGAGAATCCGTAGCACCATAGTTATTTACATTATAGGGGGCGGGATTACTTGATGTAATATCGTTAAGGTACATGTTTTTTGTACGCAAATAAAACAAGGTATTGGATGACACGTTGAAAGGCACGGAATATTTTTCGAGATGGAGATCCTTTATCACTGTGGAAACAAGGCGATGCCCCTGGTTTTGGGGCGGATTTTTTCCATTCCAGGCAGAATAGCGCATGCCTCCAAGTTCAAGATATGATTTTAATTTGTCATTTTGATAGTGCCAGGTACATACCCTGGCGCCCGGCGCCCTTGAGCCGGGATTGTTTTCCGAGAAATTATACTGGCCCCAATCATAAAGCTCAAGCGTATCACCCTTAAGGAGTAATTTTGAGTCTTCCTGCTCAATATTTGGTTCGCCGTTTAACAATCGCCATGCGGTGTAAAGCCCTGCAGCCCCGGCACCGAAGATGGAATAAGTTTTATTTTTCATAAGATTTAAGTTTTTATTGATTTCTTGTTTTTCTATTCTAACCCAAGCCTGCGCATTTGACCGGGAAGGTCCTTTTCAGGGATCACCACTTCTACCAGCGTTGGCTTATTGCTTCTCGATTTTAATTTTTCCAGCACGGCATTTAATTCCAGGATGGTTTTTACTGTGTATCCATCGGCGCCATAAGCTTTTGCAAGTGCCGGATAATCCCATTTTGGCAGGATATCAAAAGCGTCAAATTTATGGCTGGGACCTGGCTCAAAGGCTTTCATGTCCACATAAACCTGTTCAATAGCATACACACTATTGCTCATCACAAAGATCACCGCATCAAGGTTATTGCGGGCCAGGGTAGATAAGGACTGGCAAACCATCATAAAACCGCCATCGCCGGCAATGGTCCAGGCTCTTTTCCCGCTTCCAAACTGCGCACCAGAGGCGGCGCCGGTCTCGAACCCGATGCATTGCCAGGCGGCGGATGAAATAAAACTATTTTGCGAAAGCCCGTATGCGTTTGTGGCCACATAAAGGGAAGAGCTTACGCCGAAGGTCATAACGATCTGATCCAGCAAATCGTTGTCTTTCAGGAATCTCATGGAATGCTGAAAAAAACGGTTATACGTGATTACATCCGGTTTATCGTTCCATCGTGGATCTGAATTGGAGATCCAGGGTTCAGGGAAAACAGGTTGCTTCGGAGCTGTTACCGTCAGGGGATAACCGGCGTTGCGTTTAAAACGAAACAGCAGGGCTTCCATAAAATCCTTCATGGTTACATTTTCATAAATAAAATAACCTGCTCTAATTTGTTCTGTCGTCGCCAGTACCATATCCGGATACTTGCTTTCGATGAAAGCAAGATAATCATCCGTAATAATGGTTCCGAAACACAGAAAGCAATCAGCCTTAGTCACCTGTTCAACCACACTTTTTATGGAAGCAGCATCGGAATACGTGCCAATAAATTTATCGCCCCCTTCATCAAGCACCGTTTTGCCTTCGGTTGTAGTAGTATAAAGAAAACCGCTTGCATCGATGATCTCCTGCAAAAGATTTGACAATCCATGCCTGAGCACTTCAACCCCAGCAAAAATCAAAGGTCTTTTTGCTTGTGTAATTTGGCTCCAGGCTTGTTCAACCGCATTCAATAGCGCAAGCGGATCACTTTTTACAACGACGGGTTGTAACACAGTGTCGGGCGGGGGCGGACATTGTTCGGCCCAAACCTCTTTGTAGCAGGCAATGTAAACCGGCCTTTTATGGGTGATCGCAGCAATGAGCAAATTGTCGATCTTTTCGGGCGCGCCTACAGAGGTGCTTAATGTTATAGCGCCTACGGTTACGTGCTCATAAATTTGCTGGTCGGCTGCCATGTTTCCTGTTGAGTGATGGTAAAGTACATCATACATTTTGGTGATCTGCCTAGCGTCCGCTCCCGGACAGGCACTGATTACAACAACCGGGCTTCGCTCCACATAAGCGCCGGCAATTGCATTCAATGCACTAAACGTGCTTACCCCATATTGCAACGATACCGCACCGAGCCCCCTTGTACGCCCGTAAGCATCGGCGGCATAGGCAGCATCCAGTTCGTTAACGGCGCCAATGGCATTTACGCCATCAAAATATTCAAGAGCCTGGGTGAAATGTTTAACATAATCGCCAGGTATTTGGAAGACTTCTGTAACATTCAGTTGTTTTAACCTTGTTAAAAGATAGTCGGCAACTGTAAATGGCTGTGTTTGCATTTTTTGAATTATTATTATTGTTAATCAAGGTATTTTAAGGTGAAAAGCTTGTTTGTACAGGTGGAAAATGATTAGGGACAAAGACCATTGACTGTGGTCAAATAAGCTTATTTGTTTATTGCGATAAAGTTTTAGGTAAAAATATAGTTAAAAATCTACAGAAAAAGGGGTGTTTTAACGGTATTTTGTGGGTGATTTCACGGGGTGGGGTTTTATGCCTGTGCCGAAAATGATAGGTATAAAATTTTGCATATATACAGAATTGCATACGACCATAGGCGTTTAATAAGGTGCTTGCAAATTCTCTAAAACAAAAAAACCGCTTTGCAATGTTGCAAAGCGGTTTCAAAAACCGAAAACAGCTAACTACAAATACTGCGTAATTTTTGGATCAAGCGGAGTAACCGTTGAACGGAAACGGTGAATAAGATTTCCATTTTCGTCGATCAGGAATTTTTCAAAGTTCCATTTGATCTCCCCTGTAAAATCAGGGTTTGGAGCCTCTGTTAAATATTTAAACAGCGGACAAATATCGTCGCCTTTAACACTTACTTTTTCGCTTAACGGGAAAGTAACGCCAAACCTTGCAGTACAAAAGGTTTTGATCTCGGAGGCGGTGCCTGGTTCCTGCTGGCCAAAGTTATTTGCCGGGAAGCCTACAACAACCAATTTGTCTTTGTACAGGTCGGCAAGTTTTTGCAAGTCAGCGTATTGCGGGGTAAAACCGCATTTTGAGGCGGTATTAACAACCAGTACTTTTTTGCCTTTGTATTTGGCAAGAGAAAAGTTTTGCCCGTCAATGTTTTTCAGTTTAAACTCATAAACCGAAGATGGGGATGCTACAAACATTAGCCCCATTAATAAAACAAGTAATTTCATATTTCTTTAAAATTTGGTTTCAGCAGTAATTGTGGAGTAAAATTAGCTATTAAAACCGCGTCTGTTCAAATAGAAATCCTCTTTTTGTGTCATTTTTTGTTTTGTAACAGGAGTTTTATCTTTATAACCAAGCAGATGCAATGCGCCATGGATTATTACGCGGTGCAATTCGTCGGCTTCGCTTATGTTAAACTTTAGGGCGTTTTCACGAATGCGCTCTATAGAAATAAAAATGTCACCAATGATCGTTTTTTCTATTTCTGAATTATCAAAGGTGATGATATCAGTATAGGTATCATGGTTAAGATATTGCTGGTTTATTTGCAGCAAATAACTATCGGAGCAAAAAATATAGGTGAGTTCTTTAAGTTTAAACCCTTCGGCTTGTATGGTTTCGGTGATCCATTGCCTCAGGGCGGTTTTATGCTTTAACTTATAGGTGATGTCTTCTTCAAAAAAATTTATTGCGGGCATTATAATTTAAAGTGTAGTTCAACTTCATTGCCTTTGCTATTGAAGATACATTGGTCTGCCAGGTGCTTTATAATATAAACGCCCCTGCCTGTAAGATTTTCAAGATTTTCCGGTGCGGTAGGATCTGCCAGATTATTATAATCAAAGCCCTCGCCTTCGTCGGTAACGGTCCAGATGATGCGACGGCCTTCAACATCAGCATTTATGATTACTTTTTTAGCAGGATCGAGTTTATTGCCATGTACAATGGCATTAATAGTAACCTCACTAAGGCAGGTCATCATATTTGCAAAAGTATCCTCGCTGACTTTATGTTTGTCGGCAATTTCTTCAATCAAATTTTCCAGCAGTGTTATGCTTTCCTGTTTTGAAGGAAGTTGCAAGGTATAAAGTTCACCTGTTTCAACATTTGATTGGTCCATGTCATTTAGCGTTGAGTAGATCAAAGTAAGATTTTATTTTTAATTTATAATAAAAATTTATTGCAGGAGGCACAGTACGTACCTGCTCTGTTTGTTTTTGTTTAGCCTGCTGGTATTCCTGCAGTGCTTTTATGTATCCCGGAGGGATGTCTTTACCTGCATTACTTTCGCGCTGCTGGTCTTGTTCGCGCTCCTGTTCTGCCTTTTCGGCTTCTAAAAGGCGGCTTTGTATTTGTTGCTGCCTCTTTATCGCTTCCTCCGTGATTCTCCTGTTTACGAGATCGTGTTCAGTTTGTTCCATTTCTTTTGAAATTTTATCTAAATTCCCTAAATGGCCCGTTCCGTCCTTGTTCTCCTCCCGGTTTATCTGCTCCAGTGCCTGCCTGATCATTTGCTGCTGACGCGCTAATTTAGCTAATTGTTCGCTAATATTTCCACTATTTCCGCCAGAACTTTTTCCTAGGTTGCCTTGTTGCTGCATTTGTTCCCGTGCTTTTTGCATATTTTGGTTTAATTGCTCCTGCATTTTAGCCAATTGCGATACAGATAACTGCTTTCCCTTGCCTTTTCCGCTTTTTCCTTTATTCATAGCGTTCTGCAGCTGATCAAGGGCTTCACTTAACATTAATGCCAGGTTATTCATTGATGTCATGGCATATTGCTGGTCGCGGGTAGCTTCGGGGGTACGCCTTTCACCTAATTCCACAAGCGCCTGGTCAATATGGTCATTTATGCCCGATACTTCCTGGTTAACGGTAGATTGTATTTGCGGGATGCGTCTGCTTAAAGCATAAAGACTATCTTCGGCAGTTTTAAGATTGTCTTTTATGTTTTTTTGATTTTGTGCAAGGGTAATATAATTTGGATCGGTAGGGTTGGTGGTTTTTAGTGTTTGCATCACCCGTTCTTGCTCAAATGAGCTGTTGATCAGGTTTTTTAACAGCTCGCGCAGCTGGCGGGCATCAACCATATTTTCCTGACTTTCTCCTTCTTCCTCCTTTTGCTTCATTTTTTCGGCCATCTCTTTCATTTCTTTTGATGCCTGTTGCTGCGATTGGGAAGCTTTTGAATTATTGCCCTTTTGCAGTTCATTGGAGCTTTGCTGCATTTGCTGTTCTATGCTTTGCTCCTGTTGCTTCGGGTTTTCAAAATCCTGTTTATGTTCGGCCTGGTTATTTGTTTTTTCAAGATCATCCAGCGATTTTTTCACGTCCTGGAAATCGTTGTTGAGTTTTTGCTGCTCCTTTTGAAGCCCCTGCTGATTTGCGCCGGGTTGTTTGGCCTGATCGGCTAATTTTTGCTGCTCCTGCGATAACTGGTTAAGCTGATCAACATTCTGATTCAGTTTTTGCTCAAATTCCAGTTTTTTATACAGTTGGAGCATGCGGTCAAGTTCTTTTTTTAGGGATTTATTGTCCATCTGCATTTTGGACAATTGGTCCCTGGCGCCTTCTTTTTGCTCTTTTTCCAACAGATCCTGTAGCTTTTGCAGCATTTCCCTCGTTTTCGGATCAAGCACATTATTCAGCAACTGCTCCATTTCCTGCTGCTTTTCGGTAAGTTCTTTATTCTGCTGCTGGTTTTCCTGGCGGTTGTACAGGTTCTTTTTGTTATCGTCCTGAATTTCTTTAACCAGATCGTCCAGTTCCTTTCTTTTTTCCATCAGGTCCTGAATCTGTTTCTTCTCATCAAAAGAAAGATTGTTCTTATCCAGCAATAACTGGTTAAGCTTTTGCGAGTCGTGCTCTATCTGCCCGGCAAGTTTAATGGCCGACTCCATTTTTTGCTTTACCTGCTGTGTTCCGGCATTCAGTTCATTGTTCAGCTCCTTTGCATCAGGGATGTTTAGCGTTCGCTCGGGGGTGCGCACTTTTTTGGGCCCGTTCACGCCGTCATTATCCGCCACCTCGAAAAAGTAGCTGATCTGGTCGCCTGGTTTTATGCCCAGGTCTTTCAAACTCCAGAAATAAAAGAATTCAGCCTGAGTTTGGCTCAGATCGGCCTTGACCGGTTTTGTGAACGATTTAAGATTAGCCTTATCACCCGGGGGGCCAACATGGTAATGAAATGTTAGCGACGAAAACCCGTGGTCGTCCTGGATCCGGCCATCAAAATACAATGCTTTCATGCTCACCGAATCCTGCTTTTCCTGAACGGAGATGGTTGGCGGCTCATCTGCAATTACATTAACCCGGTAGCTGGCAGAATCGGCGTGGTTAACATTGGCGTTTAAGGGGGTTATTTTATACACGCTGTTTTTTAAAACCCTTTCCCGGTGTTCAAACACATCCGGTCCATCGGGGCTAACAGTCCCGGCGATCCCGTTCATATAAAACAGCAGACCGGTAGCGTTTTGGGTATGAAAATTCCATTTTATCGTTGTCCCTTCCGGGATAGTAAGGTCACCGGCGTTAGGCAGGCTTTCATTCTTTTTATGCAGGTACGCCGGATAATTCAACTCTGCATCAAAATGAAGCAAAGCGGGGCGAAGGTTAACTTTAATTTCGTATTGAGCGGAAGTAAAGCCATTGCCGCTTAGCCGGAATACGGTATTCTGCTGCAAATTGGTAAACAGGTATGTAAAACGACTGGTGTTTGCTTTATCCAGTTTAAAAGTATTACTGCCGGTTTCTACATATACATCCGCCGGCAGTTTATTGCCTTCGAGTTTCAGATCAAGCTTCAGGTCATCGCCCTGTACAACCGAAAGACTTTTGTTTTCAACAATAAAATTAAAGGACACAATCGGGACAAAATATTCATTATGCCGGATAAGCCGTTTGGTGCTTTCCGTTAATACCGATGGCGCTGCAAGAGCAAGGATGCAAATTACACCTGCCGGAAAGATAGCCCATTTGAGGTATTTGGCGTTTTCTTTAATATTTATTGCTGATGGAAAGCTAACTGGTTTTAACGTTTCGATCTTTTGGTCGATACTGGCTTCTATCAATGCGCGGTGCTGCGGATCTTCGGCCGCAAGTTTTTTTAGCTGCAGGGTATTGAGGAGTTTATCGCTCACGCCGCTAAAATGCCTGCCGATAATTTCTGCGGCCTGGTCATGCGATAAGGATTTACCAAGTTTCAGCCAGGCCAGCACCGGCGGAATAATAAGCACAGCAAAAAGCCCGGCATTAAGTAAAATAAAAAGATAGAACAGCAGTGTGCGGAAAACGGTATTAAAATTGCCGAAATACTCGCTTAGGGTAATCACCACATAAGCCGAAAACAGGCCTGCACCCAAAAAGATCAGTCCCCGTAAAAACTTGTTAAAATAGTATTTACGGATAAAGACGTTGATCTTCGCAATTAACAGCTCATAGTTTTCGGCAGAATTCATAGTTTGACGCTAAAAAACCTCCTGTGGAAACCTTCGTTCCAATATCCAGTAAACGCAAATAAAAGGAAGATAATACAATTGGCAATCAAGATAGGGAAAAATATATTGTGCAACTGTAAAATTGTGCTTTTTGGGGGTGGCACTAACCTAAAATCACAATATTTGGCGAGTTAATATCGAATAATGAATTTCGAATGTCAAATTTCGACATAGACTTCATTATTAAATATTAGACATCCAATAACTTATCTATTGGATGTAATCTGGGTAGGAAAAGACAATTATGCTATCACAGCTTTCTCTTTACACCGCTCCATTACTTCTACATAATAATTCTCATAAATGGGCAGAATTTTCGCCAGGTCGAACTCTTTGGCACGTTCAAGGGCATTGTTTTTAAACAATTGTAATCTTTCAGCATCTTCAAGCACATAGATCGCTTTTTCAGCCATCCCATCCACATCGCCAACATCTTTCAGGAAACCGGTTACGCCTTCAACATTCAATTCGGGCAAACCACCGGCATTCGAACTGATCACAGGTACTTTACATGCCATGGCTTCCAATGCGGCCAAACCAAAGCTTTCCGACTCCGAAGGCATCAAAAACAAGTCAGATACCGATAATATTTCTTCTATAGCATCCTGCTTGCCTAAAAAGCGTGCATGGTCACAAATCCCCAGATCGCGGCATAATTGTTCACAGTATGAACGCTCGGGCCCGTCGCCAACCATCAGTAATTTGGCCGGTATTTTTTTGATCAGTTTTGCAAATATCTTAATTACGTCAGCCGTACGTTTTACTTTGCGGAAGTTGGAGGTATGCACAACTATTTTTTCGCCGGATGGTGCAATTGCCTTTTTAAAATGATCTTTCGCTTTAAGACTGAACCGGTTAAGGTCGATGAAGTTGGGTATTACATTTATGTCGTTTTCAATATCAAAATACTTGTAAGTATCCCCACGTAAATGCTCGGAGACAGCGGTAACCCCGTCGGATTTATTGATAGAAAAGGTAACCACCGGCTTAAAAGTGCTATCCCTGCCAACCAGTGTAATATCGGTGCCATGCAGGGTGGTAACTACCGGGATATAAATGCCGTAGGTTAACAAAATCTGTTTTGCCATAAACGCCGCCGATGCATGCGGGATGGCATAATGCACATGCAAAACATCCAGCTTTTCAAAGCGAACCACATCAACCAGGCGACTGGCCAGGGCCAGTTCGTAGGGCGGAAAATCGAAAAGCGGATAATTTGATACCGAAACCTCGTGGTAAAATAAGTTTTCAGAAAACAGATCGAGCCGCGCAGGCTGGTTATAGGTGATAAAATGAACCTGGTGTCCGCGGTCGGCAAGGCCTTTGCCCAACTCTGTTGCTACAACGCCGCTCCCGCCAAAGGTGGGGTAACAAACTATTCCGATCTTCATTTAATACGCTTTAAGTTTAGTGGCAATGAAAAACCATAGGCTGCTTATGCTTTACATAGGTAGCATGCAAATGGTTTTTCACTGATGCAAGTTTAACAGCAATTTATGGAAATAATGTTACGCGGATGTAAAATGATTGCAGATTGCGGAAGTTTCATTGCGGAATTATCTCTACTTTGGTCCTCCGGTGGCGGGAATTGCCAACACATCGTTCTTTCAACTTACCTTTAGGTTACCCGGGGAGCATTAGCCGGCCTATACGACGTACACGGCACCCCCCAAAACTTCCTGCTCGACCCTAATGGAAAAATCATAGCCAAAAACCTGCGCGGTGATGACCTGGAAGATAAATTAGAGGAATTATTCGGGAAGATTTGAGAAGAGTCCGAAAGTCGGGAAAGTCAGTAAAGTCCGAAAAGATTGCAATTCAATTTTTCAGACTTTTTCCTGGCGCGGGAATGAAGGTTAAGGACTGTCGGGCAAAGGCTTCCCGTGCCCTACATGCAAGGTAAAAGCATACAGCATGGTCGGTTAGGCACAAGTCGAAGTAGCCTTTGCGCATCATCACATAAGATTGAGGTAAATCATTATAAAATGGAATTAGATATAGAAAGTTCGGCAAATGAGGCGAATAAGCGCAAAAGAAGGAGCTTGTTGTTGATAGGCTATCATGTATGCTCCATTATGATTATTACATTAATAAACCTTAATGGTGGCCTTTCAAGCGGCCCATGTAATCCCGGTACAGGGCTTTTGCTTTTCCTTTTTGCTTTCATATTACTAATTGTGTTATTGGCCGGAAGCATACTTTTAATTATCCGGGATAAGTCAAATAAAGTCTTCCTGATCATTAACTTATCCGCATTAGCTATTTGGATTGCTACTTTGTTTCTGTTTAAATAAGTGTTTTTAGAAACCTATTTATAAAGTTTTCAAAAGATTAAACCATTATCTGGTACTTATTATGATTTCTCCTGCCCACACCAGGAGCGGACGTGCCAGTCAGATTTAAAGATTTGCATTAGAAAATAAATAAACAATTAATTAAACTCACATTTTTGGTGTTTATTAGCTTTGAATATTTATAACGTATTATGGACCCATTAAAAAAAGACCCATACAGAGACACTTTCCTTGGTAAATTTTATTATGACCCTAGCGATAAGAGGCTATTAGTAATTAATCGTTATAACAAACGATACACATTAAACTTTGCCAATGCTTGGTCGTACGTCATAGCTGCAGTTTTGTTATTTGCCATGGTAATCAAAGCTTTGGCAGCATTCGGTGTAATCCATAAATAGATAAGTTTCATCCGTTTCTCAATCTGGGACAAATGATGTCTTGGTCGAATTAGGGCTTTTTAACTCAACAAATCAAACCCGATATCTTTCCTGAAATACATGCCATCGAAATAGATGCGGCTGGCATCGGCGGTTGCCTGTTGCAGTGCATGGAACATATCATCCTGCAAAGAGGTAACGGCTAAAACCCTGCCGCCGGATGTTTTTATCTCTTCGTTATCAAGATAGGTGCCTGCATGGAAAACCTGCGAATCGCGCACATTTTCAATGCCTGTAATGGTTTTATGCTTCAAATATTCCCCGGGATAACCGCCGGCAACCATCATTACGGTAGCAGCTATTTTGTCAGAAATGATTATTTCTTTTTCATTGAGATTTCCTTCTGCCACACCCTGTAGGAGGTCCACAAAATCTGAGGCTATTCTCGGCATAACGCTTTCGGTTTCAGGGTCGCCCATGCGGCAATTGTATTCAATTACCCATGGTTCGCCGTTGCAGTTCATCAATCCTATAAAAATAAAACCTTTATACGGAATGCCTTCCTTTTTCAAGCCTTCAACTGTTGGTATGATAATGCGGTCTTCCACTTTTTTCATAAAAGCAGCATCCGCAAACGGAACAGGTGAAATGGAACCCATACCGCCGGTATTTAAACCGGTATCGCCTTCGCCAATGCGTTTATAATCCTTGGCCTCTGGTAACACTTTGTAATGGGTGCCATCGCTCATCACAAAAACAGAAAGCTCAATGCCCGATAAAAATTGTTCGATCACCACGCTTGAACTGGCATCGCCAAATTTAGCTTCAACAAGCATTTCGTTAAGTTCCTGCCGGGCTTCCTCAACGGATGAGCAGATCAGAACACCCTTCCCTGCAGCCAAACCATCAGCTTTCAATACAATGGGTAAACCAATAGTAGCCAGGTATTCGCAGCCTTCCTGCAATGTATCTTTTGTAAAAGTTTTTGAAGCGGCCGCAGGTATGTGGTTGCGCACCATAAACTGTTTGGAAAAATCCTTGCTGCCCTCCAATTGTGCGCCCTCCTGTTGTGGACCGATAACCGGGATGTTTTTCAACCGTTCATCTGCCAGGAAATAATCATGGATCCCTTTAACCAGTGGTTCTTCGGGGCCAACCAATACAAGGTCGACATTATTGGCTAACACAAATTGACCGATACCCTCAAAGTCGGTTACTTTAATATCAATATTTTTGCCATAGTTGCCGGTACCTGCATTGCCGGGGGCTATAAAAAGCTGTTGGCATTTAGGACTTTGGGCTATCTTCCAGGCGAAGGCACTTTCCCTTCCGCCCGAACCGAGGATCAGGATATTCATGGGGCAAAGATAGTAAATGTGCGGATGTTTTTGATGTGTGGATGTGCAGATTTCAGATGTGCAGATGCCTTTGAAGCGGATAGCATCAGTCATTTTTTCATTTGCACATCTGAAATCTGCACATTCGCACATCGACTATTTCATTTGCACATCTGAAATCTGCACATTCGCACATCAACTATTTCATTTGCACATTTGAAATCCGCACATTTGCACATTAACTTCTCCACCATGGCGCGCCGATTAGAGAAATATGAAAAACTACCTGTGTATCAAAAAGCGCAGGAATTATTCGACCTGGCCGAAGTTATTGCCGATGCGCTCAAAGAGGATGAAATGAAAGAACATCTTGCCGCGCAGATGTTTACCAATGCAGCTATGGTGCAGGCAAAAATAGCCGGCGCCGAAGGTGGCGGACTATATTCGCTACGGATGCAGAATGCTGTTTTAATAAAGCTTGCCGTTCAGGATATGCTTAATGCGGTTTCATTTGCCTCAATGGTGGAGATAAATGAAGAAGACTACGTTGACCTGATGCGTGATAAAGTTGACGAGTTTCGCCTGGTTTTTAATGATTGGATCAGAAGTTTTGATAAAACCTATGATATCCCCGATAACTGGGCCATCCGCTTTGATACCAGCACCCCCGAACAGGAAAAGCTGGAAGAACTGATGTTTGATGAAGATCGCTTTTTCGATGAATTTGATGAAGACGACGAAGAAAACAGCGCCGACGATCCGGAGGAAGAAGAGTAGTTTGCAGAATGGCCTCACCCTGCCCTCTCCAAAGGAGAGGGTTCTAAAACACAGGAAATGAAGAGCGCAGTTAAAGTCCTCTCCTTTGGAGAGGGTTGGGTGAGGCAAAATTCAAAATTTACTATAACACTCCCGAAAGAATTTCCGTATAACCTTCAATTAACTGTTTGATACAGAATAAAATCTTGTTTAACAATGTTTTATACTGTTTAAAACACATTTAACCGTTCAGTTTAACTAAATGCACATGCTTACTGAAGAAATACAAGTCAATTCGAAATACACAGTTATTGAAGGGGTTGACAGGAGAACAAATTTGTCGCAGGAGGAGTTTTTAAACGTATATGTTAAAAATTCACGCCCTGTTGTTTTAACTGATGCCGCCAAAGACTGGAAGGCGATGAAAAAATATACCCCTGCCTGGTTTAAAGAGAACTATTCGCATATCAATAAAAACATAAACGGGGTTATTTACAACATGGGCGATTTTATCGACATGATGCTGACATCAACACCCGAAAACCCGGCACCCTATCCCTATAACTTTGATGTAAGAAAAGTTTTCCCTGAATTGATGGCTGATTTTTTGCCCGAAGTGATTTATGGCAAAATTGACCGTATAAACCATAAATTAATGCCGGAGAAGCTATTACAGGGTACCACGGTTTATGAAATATTTTTAGGAGGCAATGGCTCAAGCTTCCCCTATTTACATTTTGATGCCCTGTTTATGCATACCCAGATCACGCAGATCTATGGTTCAAAAGTGTTTATAATGTATCCGCCGGAGCAAACCCCAAGTATGTATCCTTTCGAGAACAACCCGAAATTTTCACAGGTTAATTTTTTAGACCCGGATTACGAAAAATTCCCGCTTTTTAAGGATGCCGTGCCTATTGAATTTACGCTGCAGGAAGGGGAAACATTATTGTTCCCATCAGGCTGGTGGCATACTACAAAAATTACTGAACCCTGTATTTCTTTGGGCAGGGCCCAATTAAACGGTTACAACTGGGATAATTTCATCAAAGACCGTTATGTAAACTGGAAGAAAAAAATATCCTACGCCGCACTGCCGGTTTTAGCTTATGGAAAAATAGTAGGCAGTATAATGAACGCGCAGGATAGGTAATTATGATTTCACCGATTGTAAAGAAAGATTTCACCGATTATGCTTCGATTTAACAGGTGATATTTTGATTGACTAAAATTATAAGTCTAAATAATTAATCCTTTAATCAAATGAATTAATTTTCAGCCGATTAAAGGACTTTCTATTTTCGGCGCAATCCAAAAAAACCGATCCAATCATTTCCTAACATCGGTGCAATCTTTTCGTAATCGGTGAAATCTTTCTTTACAATCGGTGTAATCAAAAAAAGAGTAACTTTGCCTGTCATAATGGCTCAAATTTGCTGTGGCGCAATTGTTGAGTTTATCGCATTTTAAAATAAGAACATGTTAAATTTTATAAGTAAGCTTTTTGGCAACAAATCAGATCGGGATGTAAAAAGCATTTTACCCTTAGTTGAAAAAGTAAAGGCGGAGTTTGCTAAGCTCGGAGATATAAGCAATGATGAACTAAGGGCGAAAACCATCGCTTTTAAGGAGATTATTGCCAAGGGTCTGGCCGAAATTGACAGCGAGATACAGGGAATCAAAGATAAAACAGAAAACAACCCCGACCTTGACGTTAATGAAAAGGTAGCTTTATATACTCAGCTTGATAAACTGGAAAAAGACCGTAACAAGGAGCTGGAAGTAATATTAATGCAGATACTGCCAGAAGCATTTGCGGTTGTGAAAGAAACGGCCAAACGTTTTAAGGAAAATAGTACCATAGAGGTTACTGCAACCCAATTTGACCGTGACCTTGCGGCCCGGAAAACTAACGTTTTAATAAAAGGCGATAAGGCTATCCACCATAATAAATGGATTGCTGCCGATAATGAGGTTACCTGGGATATGGTGCACTATGATGTACAGCTCATCGGCGGTATAGTATTGCACCAGGGTAAAATTTCCGAAATGGCAACGGGTGAAGGTAAAACGCTGGTTGCTACGCTGCCAGCCTACCTGAATGCTTTAGCCGGACAAGGCGTACATATTGTAACCGTAAATGATTACCTGGCCCGACGTGACTCGGAATGGATGGGGCCGCTATATGAATTCCATGGGTTATCGGTTGATTGTATTGATAAACACGAGCCGAATTCGGAAGAAAGACGTAAAGCTTACATGTCTGACATTATTTTTGGCACAAATAACGAGTTTGGTTTCGATTACCTGCGTGACAATATGACACGTAGCCCCGAAGAACTGGTACAAGGTAAACTGCATTATGCCATGGTGGATGAGGTTGACTCGGTATTAATTGATGATGCCCGTACACCGCTGATTATTTCGGGTCCGATCCCGCGCGGCGATGAACATGAGTTTTATGAGTTAAAACCGCGGATCGAACGCCTGGTTAATGCGCAGAAAAACTATGTTAACGGCGCACTGAACGAAGCAAAAAAACTGATCGCTGAAGGGAAAACTGGTCCGGAAGAAGGCGGGATGGCATTATTACGTGCATTCAGAGGTTTACCGAAGAGCAAGGCGCTGATCAAATATTTGAGTGAGGGCGCCAACAGGCAGACCTTATTGAAAGCTGAAAATTACTACATGCAGGACCAAAGCAAGGAAATGCATAAAGTGGATGCCGAATTGTTTTTTATAATTGATGAAAAAAACAACCAGGTGGAGCTGGCCGAAAAAGGAATTGAGCTGATCACTTCGTCCGGTGAAGACCCCAGCTTTTTTGTGATGCCGGATGTGGGTACTGAAATTTCGGAAATAGAAAAATCAAACCTTCCAGCTGAAGAAAAAATTGCAAAGAAAGATGAACTGATGCGCGATTTCTCCATAAAATCGGAGCGGATCCACTCGGTTAACCAGTTGCTGAAAGCATACACCCTGTTTGAAAAAGATACGGAGTACATTTTAGATGACGGAAAGGTGAAGATAGTTGACGAGCAAACCGGTCGTGTACTGGATGGCCGTCGTTATTCTGATGGCTTGCACCAGGCCATTGAGGCCAAGGAAAATGTGAAGGTGGAAGATGCTACCCAAACCTTTGCAACCATTACCCTGCAAAATTATTTCCGGATGTACCACAAACTTTGCGGGATGACAGGTACTGCGGTTACCGAAGCCGGTGAGTTTTGGGAAATATACAAACTGGATGTGGTTGAAATACCAACCAATACGCCGGCAAGCCGCGCTGACAGGCAGGATCTGGTTTACCGTACTGTTCGTGAAAAATACAATGCTGTTGCTGAAGAAATAGTTAAACTAACCCAGGAAGGCAGACCGGTGCTCGTAGGTACAACATCAGTTGAAATTTCGGAATTACTGAGCAGGATGCTGAAACTGCGTGGTATAAAGCACAATGTGTTAAACGCCAAAATGCACCAGAAAGAAGCCGATATTGTGGCTGAAGCTGGTCAGAAAAGTACGGTAACCATTGCAACCAATATGGCCGGTCGTGGTACGGATATAAAACTGGGGGCTGGCGTAAAAGATGTGGGCGGTTTGGCCATTGTAGGTACAGAGCGTCATGAATCACGCCGTGTTGACCGCCAGTTACGCGGACGTTCCGGTCGCCAGGGTGACCCGGGATCATCACAATTCTTTGTATCGCTTGAAGATAACCTGATGCGTTTGTTCGGTTCGGAAAGAATCTCGAACCTGATGGTGAAAATGGGCATTGAAGAAGGGGAAGTGATACAACATTCCATGATCTCCAACTCTATTGAACGTGCACAGAAAAAAGTAGAAGAAAATAACTTCGGGATCCGTAAGCGTTTGCTGGAATATGATGATGTGATGAACTCACAGCGTACCGTTATTTACTCCAAACGTAAAAATGCCCTGTTTGGCGAGCGCCTTGATGTTGACATCAGCAACACCGTTTTTGATGTGGTTGAGGATGTTGTTTCCGAATATAAGGAAGCAAATAATTTCGAAGGTTTCGTATTGGAGATTATCCGGTTGTTTTCGCTGGAAATAGAAATTACACATGATCAGTTTGTTGATATTTCTGCTAACGCATTGGTTGATCGTGTATTTGCGGAAGTAACTGCGTTTTATAAACGCAAGCAGGAAGCCATTGCCAACCAGGCATATCCGGTTTTGAAAGACGTTTTTGAAACAAGAGGTGAATATGTGGAGAACATTGTAGTGCCATTTACTGATGGCATCCATGGCATCCAGGTATCGGTTCCGCTGAAAAAAGCAATCAAAAATAAAGGGCTTGAAGTATTCAAGTCATTTGAGAAGAATGTGACCCTCTTCCTGATCGATGATGCCTGGAAAGAGCACCTGCGCGAAATGGATGAGTTGAAACAATCCGTACAAAACGCGGTTTATGAACAGAAGGACCCATTATTGGTTTACAAATTTGAGGCTTTTGAATTGTTCCGTCAGATGCTCGCCACAGTGAATAAGGAATTGGTTAGCTTCCTGTTCAGGGGAGTGATCCCTGTGCAGCAGGACCCGGATGAGATCCGCGAGGCAAAACCTCAGCCAAAGCTTGATCTTAAAAAGCTGCGCACCTCAAAACCGGAACTCGTTAGCGAAGCCAATGGTGCCGCTATGCAGGATATGCGTGAGTTACAAAAAGCAGCCCCGGTAAGGGTTGAGAATAAGATTGGCAGGAATGACCCTTGTCCTTGTGGCAGCGGCAAAAAATATAAAAATTGCCATGGCGTAGGGATGGTATAGGCCGTTGACCCTCTTTGCCGCTTGCGGGAGAGAGGGTGGTCGAGCGTAGCAAAGACCGGGTGAGTAAACTATACGCGCGACATTAGCGCAAATGCATTGCGGCGAGTTTACTCACCCCGACTACTCCGCCTATTGGCGGATTGTCGACCCTCTCTTCGCCTTCGGCGTAAAGAGGGTAAAAGAAAGGTTATTCTGAACGGGAATGAAAAAAAGGGTGTCGTGGTGAGCCACCGTTAGTTTTTGAACACTATAGGTGCGTAAACTATTAAACAATGAAAAAAGCAGTATTTGATAACATCGCTAAACTAAGCCTGGTCATTTGCTGCATTTTTTTTATACCTGCCTTTTCATCCGCTCAAAGCCGCGGTAAAGTAGAAGTAGTAAAAGATCCCCTGATTGATACGCTCATTGCCAGGCGACCATCGCTGAATAAAAACAATATTAATGGTGAAGAAACCGCGAATGGTTTCCGGGTGCAGATCTTCTTCGGGTCAAGCAGGCAGGCCGCTTATGATGCCCAGGCAAAATTCATGAATGAATATCCCGAAATTCATACTTATATCACCTATATCGAACCAAATTTTAAAGTCCGGGTGGGCGATTTCAGGACACGTTTAGAGGCCCAAAAGCTGGAAACAGCCCTTGGCGAACTATTCAAAAGCCTTTTTATTATCCCCGAAAAAATAAACCCTCCCAAACCTGATGCCGCAAATGATTAAGGAACAGATCCAACAACTTTCAAAAAATATTTACAAGGATGTGGTAGCCAATCGCCGCCACCTGCATTCGCATCCCGAATTGTCTTTTCATGAAGTGGAAACCTCGGCTTTTATTGCGGCCCGTCTGGATGAGCTTGGCTTGCAATATCAAAGAATGGCGGATAACGGACTGGTAGCTTTAATAAAAGGTGAAAAACCATCGGATAATGTAATTGCCCTGCGCGCCGATATGGATGCCCTGCCCATTTTGGAAGCTAATGACGTTCCCTACAAATCGCAAAACACCGGGGTAATGCATGCCTGCGGACATGATGTACATACTTCGTCTTTGCTGGGTACCGCGAAAATATTAACAGCACTGAAAAGCGAGTTTGGCGGAACTATTAAACTGATCTTTCAGCCTGCAGAAGAAAAATTGCCTGGGGGCGCCAGCCTGATGATAAAAGAAGGCGTACTGGAAAATCCAAAACCGCAGGCTGTGTTGGGCCAGCATGTAATGCCCTTCATTGATGCGGGAAAAGTGGGTTTCCGTGCTGGTAAATACATGGCCTCTACCGATGAGTTATATGTAATTGTTAGAGGCAAGGGCGGCCATGGCGCACAACCACAACAAAACATAGACCCGGTAATTATTACCGCCCAGATATTAACGGCTTTGCAAACGATTGTGAGCAGATCTGCCGATCCCAAAAGCCCTTCGGTACTATCGTTTGGCAAGGTGATTGCCAATGGTGCTACCAATGTGATCCCTAACGAGGTTTACCTTGAAGGTACATTCAGGACAATGGACGAACAATGGCGCAGCGAAGCCCACATCAAAATTAAAAAGATGGCCGAAGGTATTGCCGAAAGTATGGGCGGGAGCTGTGAGTTTAATATTGTTCGCGGTTATCCCTTCCTGATTAACGAAGAAAAACTTACTGCTTCCGCACGTGGGTTTGCCGAAGATTATTTGGGCAAGGAAAATGTCCTCGACCTGGATATTTGGATGGCTGCGGAGGATTTTGCCTACTATTCACAGGTGGCCGATGCCTGCTTTTACCGTTTGGGTACCCGTAATGAAAGCCGGGGGATTACCTCATCTGTACACACGCCTACTTTTGACGTTGAAGAAACGGCATTGGAGCTAAGTACGGGTTTAATGGCTTATTTGGCTGTTAAGCAGTTGGGGAATTGAGTGGTGAGTTCATGGTTCATAGATCATAGTAAATCAGGTATATGAAGATGCTTTTTACTTGTTTATTATTCTTAGTTTGCTTTAGGGTGAATTGCGTATATTCACAAGCGACGCGGAGACTTTCAATACCAATTTTGAAGGAAAATCCGGTGGTTGATAGTATTTTGAATGCCATTTTGGATAACCACCTTGCACCAACGATCGGGAAGAAATTCACATATAAATGGTTAAATTTTGAGATCCATTTAAAAGGCCGTGGCCGGTATCATTTTTCAGCCTTTCCAGCAAATAAATCACAGATCAATTGGACCGTCAATAGATTCAGAAATACGAAAACACGTTTTGGTTATTTTTCATATCAAAACGTGTTCGTTTTTGTAACATCTAATGACAATTTTAGTTCTTTTTATAAAACAACCCAAAAAGTAACTTTATTTGATTTTCTACACGTATTAAAAAGCCCTAAACCAACAAGAAATATCGTAACAGGAAATATAGAATTTTGGGATTACGATTACGAAAACGGAAACGGAAAATTCACTGCATCAAAAATACCCATTATCAGGTGAATTTCGGAGTTACTTTACCTGGTTTCCATAGCTGGCCATCTTATGTTGATGCATCAATGGTTAAATTAGTCCCTGCCCTTTAAAGATGAAAAAACCATATGCACTTTTTCTTATCCTGGTCCTCTTCAGCTTGGCCTCCTACGCCCAGCAAATCCGACGCTTTAATCCTGATACCATCCGCACTATTGTAATTGATTCGGCGGTAAACATTCGCTCACACCATTTGAACGCGCAGGATTTCATCGATGCCGTATTGGCTGATACGGGCTTTTACCAGGCATTCCGCAATATGAAAAAGTATGATTTTATTGCGGAAAACCGGATTTACAGCTATAACAAGAAAAACAAGGTTGATGGAAGAATTTACCGCAAGATAAGGCACAGCAATGTGAACGGGCACCATAAAATAGAGTTCCTGGCAAAGCAGGACACGGGGAATATTTACAAGAGCGGCGGTAAATACCAGCTTTATACAGTTGAAATGTTCGATTTTATTTTCATGAACGCTTATAACTCCGATTTTGTTAAAGGACCGGCCCTGCCGGGGTCAGGCGGTAAAAATGAATCTTATAAAGACAAATTAAAAACCCTGATTTTTTCCCCCGGGCATAAAGTGAAGGGAATTCCATTTATCAGCAGCAAAACGGAGCTGTTTTCGAAGGATATGCGGGGCTATTATTACTACCAGTTCGCGCGGGGTAAATACCTCGATTCGATCCCGGTTTACCGGTTCAGGGTGGTGAGAAAACCCAGCGAGGGAGACAATGATGTGGTAGTAAAGGAGATGACCACAATTTTCGACACACGCAATTTTCAGATCTTAGGAAGGTATATTGATTTGAAGTACAGTAACTGGATCTTTAGCTTTGATATACAAATGAATATTGAACTCGCCAACGTTAATGGCGAACTGCTACCCACCAAAATTACCTACCAGGGCAACTGGGATGTCCCTTTCCATAAAACAGAACGCGCCAGCTTTTTGATAGTGCATAAAGGCTATAAGAAAGAAAAATAAAATATGGGTTTTAATATCCCACAGAGGCGTAGCCTCGATAAATATTATAGCAACGGATTTTAATCCGTTGTAAATGGATAATGAATACATTAAGATCCGCCCATTGGCGGACGACCCATATAAGCACGAAATCAATATGGATCGTGCCTACAGCACTCTTGTTATTGGCGCATTCATAGCCGATGGGTTAAAACCCATCGCTACAAAACGTTTCGAGCCGAAGGCTCTTTTAAAAGCTTATATATCTTACCCAACAAATCGCCAAACCAATCAGTGTAATCCATTTCAAATCGGTGAAATCACCTATCTAAATCTTTCCTTCAAAAACTTGCCGGTATAGGAGCTTTTTTCTTTTATCAGATCTTCAGGCAGTCCTTCAAAAATAACTTTACCGCCATAATCACCGCCTTCCGGGCCGATGTCAATTACCCAGTCGGCGCATTTTATCACATCCATATTGTGTTCAATAACAATAATGGTATTGCCATGTTCCAGCAGTGCGTCAAACGATTTGAGCAGTTTTTTTATATCCGCGAAATGCAAACCGGTGGTTGGCTCATCAAAAATAAACAGCGTTTTATGGGTATTGTTCCCTTTTACCAGGAAGGATGCCAGCTTGATGCGCTGTGCCTCGCCGCCAGAGAGGGTGTTGGACGATTGCCCTAAGGCTACATACCCCAAACCCACATCCATCAATGGTTTTATTTTGCTGATGATCTTAGGCTCTTTAGCGAAGAACTCCATGCCCTCCTCAATGGTCATCTCTAAAACTTCGGATACATTTTTATCGTGATAGGTAACATCAAGAATGTGTTGCTTAAAGCGTTTGCCATCGCAGGCTTCGCATTTTAAAAAGATGTCGGCCATAAACTGCATTTCTATCTTCACCTCCCCTTCGCCCTGGCAAACATCGCAGCGCCCGCCTTCCACGTTAAACGAGAATGCGGAAGGTTTAAGCCCTGCTGCCTTTGATACTGCTTGCGAGGCGTACAAGTTGCGGATCTCGTCCCATGCTTTTACATAAGTAACCGGGTTTGATCGTGATGAACGGCCAATCGGGTTTTGGTCCACCAGTTCTACCTGTTCTATTTTTTGGTAGTCGCCATCGATACTATCGTATTGCCCGGTTTGCTCTGCATTATAATTCCCCAGTGTTTTTTGCAGAGCGGGCGCCAGGATGCGTTTTACCAGACTTGTTTTACCCGAGCCTGAAACACCTGTAACCACAGTAAGCACGCCAAGCGGGAATTTGGCGCTCACATGTTTAAGATTATTTTCGCGTGCGCCCTTTATCTCAATAAAATCATTCCATTTGCGGCGGCTTTTTGGGATGGAGATCTCTTCTTTCCCGCTTAAATACCGGCCTGTAAGGCTGTTTTCATCTTTAATAATTTCGGCATAGGTGCCGGTAAACATCAGGTTGCCGCCATGGGTGCCGGCTTCGGGGCCAATATCAATAATATGATCGGCAGCCTTCATGATCTCTTCCTCATGCTCAACCACTAATACAGTATTACCAACATCACGCAGCGACTTCAACACACCTATCAAACGCTGTGTATCCCTGGGGTGAAGACCAATGCTTGGTTCATCCAATACATAAACCGAGCCCACCAGGCTGCTGCCCAAAGAGGTTGCCAGGTTTATCCGCTGTGATTCCCCACCTGAAAGTGTGTTTGATAAACGGTTCAGCGTCAAATAACATAATCCTACATCATTCAAAAAAGAAAGCCGGTTGGTGATCTCCATCAACAAACGCTTGCCGATTTTGGCGTCGGTTTCGTTCAGCTCAATGGTTTTAAAAAATTCGAGTGCTTTATCCAATGCCATCAAAACCACATCGGTAATTGATTTGCCGTTTATTTTTACATAGGATGCATCCTGCCTTAAACGACTGCCCTTACACTCGGGGCAATTAGTTTTGCCGCGGTAGCGGGATAACATTACCCGGTACTGTATTTTATAGGTTTGTTCTTCCAGTTCCTTAAAAAACTCATCAAGGCCACGGAAGTATTTATTGCCTGTCCATAATAGTTTTTGTTCTTTTTCGGTAAGGAAATTATATTGGCGATGGATAGGGAAATCAAATTTCAGCGCATTTTTCACCAGCACTTCGTTCCATTCACGCATCTTTTCACCGCGCCAGGGGGCAATAGCGCCCTCGTAAATGCTTTTGCTTTTGTCCGGGATCACAAGGTCCTCGTCAATGCCGATCACCTTGCCATAGCCCTCGCAGCGCTTGCAGGCGCCATAAGGGTTGTTAAAACTGAAAAAATTGGGTGTAGGTTCCTCGAAACGGATGCCATCAAGCTCAAACCTGTCGCAAAAAAAGCGTTCCTGCTCCGTATCGCCGTCAAGGTATCGTACATAACAATCCCCCTTACCCTCAAAAAACGCAGTTTGCACCGAATCTCCGAGGCGGCTTATAGTTTCATCTTCATCATTTTTAGAGATCCGGTCGATCACGATCCTTACTGTAGATGTTGGAGATTGGAGATTAGAGTTTAGGTCAGCTTCATCGCTTTCTGCTTTCTGCTTTTTGCTTTTTGCTTTTACCTTTAAACCTTCACCTTTCACCTTTCCGCCTTCGCCTTTCGCCTCCCCTTCTACTACCTCTTCAACGAGCCACGATCCGTCATCAACAATGCTCATATCCTCCAGCAGGTCTTCTATCTTTGATAATTTGCCGCGGTATTCAACCCGTACAAATCCTTTTTGCATCAAAACCGCCAGTTCTTCTTTTAAACTGCGGTTATTGTGCGGATATAAAGGACATAAAATGGTTACCTGCGTGTCGGCAGCGAGGGTCATGATGAAATTGATAACATCGGTAACCGAATCTTTTTTAACGATACCGCCCGATACCGGTGAAATGGTTTTGCCGATCCGCGAAAAAAGCAGTTTCAGGTAATCGTAGATCTCTGTTGATGTCCCTACGGTTGACCGCGGGTTGGAGGTAATTACTTTTTGTTCGATGGCAATTGCCGGAGCAATGCCCCTTATATAATCAACGTCAGGCTTATTCATCCGCCCCAAAAACTGGCGGGCGTACGATGAAAGACTTTCCACATAGCGACGCTGCCCCTCGGCATACAAGGTATCAAAAGCAAGCGATGATTTCCCGGACCCTGACATGCCCGTGATTACAACAAGCTTGTTTTTGGGTATGGCCACATCCATATTCTTAAGGTTGTGTACCCTTGCCCCTTTTATAATGATATGGTGTTGCGGATCTTTTTCTGCTTCGTTCATTTTAGATAGTCCATAGTCCATGGTCGATAGTCCATAGTAGCTGCAAATAAAACTACTGACATTGACTATCCATCATGATCTTTTTTTAATACCTGATATGCTTCTGGAAAGTTTAAAGTAACCATTTTTTCCATGGACTATCGACCATGGGCTATGGACTTCCCCCAAACCGCAAAAATCCTAAAATATTTAGCAGTATCCAAATGAGTTTGAGAAATTTAAAGTGCAAATTTGTTATTCTCTTGTAAAGATTATTTTGGAAATAGTAAATCAATTTTATTTAGGTGTAAGTATTCAATTTCCATTATTCATAAGCCTTATCATCAATTTCTACCTTACCCCATAATTCCAGAATTTTCTTTTGGTTTTCAACAGTAACATATAATCGTAACGCATTATCAACCAATATTTTTTTAGTTTTAATATTAGTCAATTTTTGTGCCCGGGCCATTAATTGATCGTCTATTTCAATAGTTGTCCTCATGAGTATGAATTTTAATAAATGCGCACATTTTAACTGGGTGATAAAAATTTAATTCTATTTCTTTTCCTCAACCCCAAGCAAAACACTCGTCCGTCCTTCCCGTACATCCGGGTTAATACCAACTGTCATTAAAAATTTGCCGGTATAAGTTGCGGTATTGATGTCAGCTCTTGTACCCGGGAATAAATTTATTTCACTGATTGTATAGGTTTTATCCGGTTCAAGCCCTTTTAAACGGATGGGTCTTTTGGTGCCGGTATCATACCTGTTATTTACCAGGTAATTAAACATAATGGCTTTACTTTTTAAGGTATCCACATACATAATCGAAGCTACATCGTTTTCCTGCGGATCCTGCAGGCGGTACTGGTCGCCATGCCAGATTGCTTCGGAGAATTGTTTATAAGTTTTAACAGCTCCCTGGCAAAAAGCCAGTTCATCGGGCTTAAGTTTATCTACTACAATATCAAATCCTAATTTACCCATCATAGCCACATCCACCCTGAATTTAATCGGTTCTTTGCCCCAGTTGGTCACATGGTTGGAACTGGTTAACGCGGGATAGAAATAGGAGTATTCCCACTGGATAAAGATTCTTTCCAGGGGTTCGGTATTATCGCTCGGCCAAAATTCGGTAAAGTATTTCAGTGCGCCGTAATCCACACGGCCGCCACCGCCAGAGCAAAGCATCATCGGCACTTTGGGGTATTTTGCACGCACACGGTCAAGCACTTTATACAATCCAAAAACATAGTCGGTATAAAAATTGGCCTGTTCCTTTTCATAAGCCGAAAAGGCATTGTAGATCACCGAATTGCAGTCCCATTTAATATAAGCCAGGTCAGGGTTTTTTGTAAAAAGGTTATCTATGATATTAAACACGAAATCCTGCACTTTCGGATTGCTTAGGTCCAAAACCAACTGGTTGCGCATATAATATTCAGGGCGTTGGGGTTGTTTCACCACCCAGTCAGGATGTTTTTCATACAATTCGCTTTTTGGGTTCACCATTTCGGGCTCAACCCATATCCCGAATTTAACACCATCCGCCTCTGCGGTTTTGGTTAAAAATGCAATATTGTCGGGTAATTTAGCCTTGTTTTCCTGCCAGTCGCCGAGGCCCTGGTGGTCGCCATTGCGGGGGTATTTGTTCCCGAACCAGCCATCATCCAATAAAAACAAGTCGACGCCAAGTGTCTTTGTGTTTTTTAAGATAGCAGCAAGTTTATCCTCATTAAAATCAAAAAAGGTGGATTCCCAATTGTTCAGCAAGGTTAAGCGCGGGCCCTCCCCATCAACAATTTTATATTTCCTTGCCCAGGTTTGCAGGTTGCGGCTGGCTTCTCCCTTACCCTTATCGCTAAGGGTATAAACAAACTTTGGTGTAGTAAATTCAACGCCTGGTTTTAATACATAATCGGCAGCATAGTTATTTATGCCCGCGATCAGCCTGAGGTTATTTGACGGGTCGACCTCAAAATCCATCCGGTAGTTACCGCTCCACTCCAGGTTGCCGTATAATACTTCGCCTTCATCTTCGGCAGATGGTTTATTGAGCGAGACCATGAATACGGGTGGTTCAAAAAGGTCGGCCCGGGTGCCAAGTTTGGAATCGAGAGTTTTTATCCCGTGGGTAATTTGCTCATCTTCGGGACGCATTTCCTTTGCCCAGTCGCCGTGGAAATGTTTTAACCAATAACTGCCGGCCTGCAGGTAAAGGTTTGCCGAAGCATATTTATTAAGGGCCACATCATGTTTTTCATGATGGCTGATTACACTCCATTGCTCGGTTACATCCTCGTTAAAATAGGTTTGATAATTGAGGGTTACTTCAAAATCGTAGAGGGAATCCCTGAGTTTTATGCTCAACAAGCTGATGTCGTCGCTAAGCCTGGTAACGGTATGGCTCACATATTTTAAATCAAGGGACTTATTGCCATCCGCATGGGTTACGGCGATGGCGGGTTCCAGCAAATTGCGGGTTCCGGCTGTTGTATAAGCCAGGTTGTAGCCTTCGGTATTGCCGTTAAGTCCGTACGATTTGGCGACGGCGCTATATTCGTTATTGTCGGAAAGCTTAGCTCCAAAATATACCATATCAAGATATTTATCCGGGCTCACCTGCAATACCAGGGCATTATGCTTTGTTTCGATGGGGATAGTAACCGTTTGCGATCTGGAGTTTAGTGCCCCGGTTATTAAAATTGAAAAAATAGTTATTGTTCTCAAAAAACCTTTGGGGTTTACGTTATTCATATTTTGTTTTATTGATCTGTTATTTAATTGGAATAAGGCACCCCATCCTTCATCACCAGCTTTACCAGTTTCACTGCGTTTATATCATCAACAGGGTTGCCCGCTACAGCGACAAGATCTGCCAGATAACCAGTTTTAACATTGCCGAGATTTTTCAAGCCAAAAACCGCAGCATTTACGGAGGTTGCCGAACGTAAAACATCAATGGCAGGCATCCCATATTCCACCATTAGCAGCATTTCGCGGGCATTATCACCATGCGGGAATACGCCAACATCACCACCCATGCAAATAGTAACGCCTGCCTTCATGGCTTCGGTAAAAATATAGTGTTTTCGTTTTACACCTGCCGGATCAGGGTCAATCCCTTTTTTCCAACCATGGTAAGTTGAGATGGCTTCCGTTGCCGAAATAGTAGGGCACAAGGCAATGCCTTTTTCTTTCATTAGCTTAAACAGCTCAGGAATACCGCCATCGCCATGTTCAATAGTGGTTACGCCAGCAACTATGGCCCTGCGCATACCTTCTTCGGTACCGGCGTGTACCACCACTATCCGCCCGCTGCTTTTGGCAACCTCAACGGCCGTTTTTAGCTCATCTACGGTAAAGGTAGGCTCGGCGGCATCATTTATTCCCCAGCGGTAATCTACATAAATTTTAACCACATCAGCGCCGTGCCCAATCTGTGAGCGTACGGCATGGGTTATGCCCTCCACCCCATCGGCTTCTTCGGCGCCTTTGATCGTATTATTCTCGGCCACATCACTTTTCGGGCCGTAACTTCCGGTAGCAACTATCGCCCTTGTGGCAACCAGCATCCTCGGGCCGGGTATTATGCCCTTCTCTATAGCTGCTTTTAGCCCGACATCATCATAACCGGCACCTTCGGTACCCAGGTCGCGGGTTGTTGTAAAGCCGGCCATCAGCGTGGCCTTTGCATGCACAACAGCCCGCGCCGTACGTTCCGCCCGGCTTTCAGTTAAAACCTGGTCGTTCCAGCTGGTTTCATTGTATGGATGCAGGAACATATGCGAATGTCCTTCTATCATTCCCGGCATTAAAGTCATACCTTTCAGGTCAATTATTTTTGCTGAGGATGGCGCTGAAATTGTTGACGATTCGCCAACTGCTTCAATACGCCGGCCTTTTACCAATACCCACCAGCCGTTATGTATTTGCTGCCCGTCGAAAATACGGTCGGGTTTTAACAAGGTGTAATTATCACCGCTATTTTCCTGTGCGAAAAGATTATTGCCAAATAAAAGAATGGCAATAAAAAGAATTTTGATAGTTTTCATTTCAGATAAAGATAGCGCTTAATTAAAAGAGTGGATAATTATTTTTAAACCCATGCAACCATTGTACCCGGCTTTCCATCTAACTAATAAATGATGTTTTTGGAGCAAAAAATTACAATTGACGATTTGGTCAGACGATGTAAGGCTGGTGAACGCAAGGCTCAGGAATTGCTGTACAAACAATTCGCTTCAAAAATGCTGGGGGTATGTTTAAGATACGCAACCGACAGAATGGAAGCCGAGGATATGCTTCAAAACGGGTTTATCCGTGTTTTTCAAAAAATTGAGGATTATCGCGGCGATGGTTCATTTGAAGGATGGATGAGGCGCATAATGGTGCACAGTTCCATTGAATATTATCGCAAACATCATAAAATGATGCAAATGGTGGACCTGGAAGATGCAGCAAACGAGAGTTCAAATAACCCCCTTGCAATAGCAAAATTAGAAGCAAAGGACCTGATGGTGCTGATACAGCAGCTATCGCCGGGGTACAAGATTGTGTTTAACCTTTATGCTATCGAAGGGTATTCGCATAAAGAAATAGCAGGGATAGTTGGCATAACAGAAGGCGCTTCTAAATCACAATTATCAAGGGCGCGTAGTGTATTAAGAGAACAGATCATAAAACTGGAAGGAAAACGATATGGAAATGCAGGATAATGAATTTGATGAAATATTCCGTTCAAAACTGGATAAGTTTGAGGCAGCGCCATCGGCCAATGTTTGGAACGGCATTGCTGCTGAATTAAATGCAGGCAAGCACAAAAATGCCTTGTTACCCTTTTTAAGCATCGCGGCCAGTATTATTGTTTTAGTAACAGCAGGCGTTTTATTTATTCCTCAAAAGAGGGAACCAATCGTTAAACACATTCCTAAAAACAATTTGACGAAAGTTGCCGGAGAATTGACCTCCTCGCGGGCAATAAAAAACAGTTCGAGCCCGGTTATTCCGAAAACACCTGCCGTTAAGTTGAATGAAACCAATATAGCAGCTAACAAACATATCCCCGCCCGTCATTTGGAAGCAGGCAAAGGCATTCAGGTGCAGCAAGCGGTAGAAAATAGCGTTCCTGATAAATCCGGCGATCAGCCTGAATTAGCTTCAACAGTCCAAAAACAGCAGGACGCAATTAAAGCGGTTGTGCCTGATGAACCAGTTCGGTTGGCAGTCAATCAGGCTTCCGCAGAAACTACACAACCTGTATTGCAGGCGGCTCAAGCAACAGGAGATAACAAACCTGGAGCAGCCCTGGTTAAACCCGGCCACAAAGTGAGAAACTTTGGCGACCTGCTCAACGCGGCTGTGGCAAAGATTGATAAACGCATGGATAAGTTTATTCAGTTTACAAATGATGATGATGAAACAACGGTAACCGGGATAAACCTCGGCATTATAAAGATTAAAAAAGGCGAATAATTATACAAGCTAAAATACAATAATATGAAACGATTAATTTTTACAGCAGCAGCGGCACTTTTGGTAAGCGGGGTTTTTGCACAAAACATGGCCGCCGACACTAATAAAAAACTGGGGGACACCACACAAACTAACGGACCAAGGTATTTGGTAAAGTATGGCGATCATCAGGCTTCAAATGATACAAACACCCACCATTCCGGCAAACATTACCCTAAATTTTCGATAGGCATAACTTTTTCAAGGTTCGATCTTGGTTTGGCTACCCTGGTTGATAACGGCAGCTTTACGTTGTCGCAGCAAAACGATTTTTTGCGCTACCGCTCATGGAAAACAAGTAATGTGGGTTTTGATGTGTTCCAGATGGGGGTAAGATTTAGCGATGCATTTAAAATTTATGTATCCGGCGGTTTCGACTGGACGCTGATTCGCCTGCGGGATAATATCACCATTCTTCCTAACGAACCGGTTTTAACTTACCGGCAGGATAATATCAATTACAGCAAAAACCGTTTCTCTTCAAGTTATCTGCGGATCCCTTTATCATTTGAATTCAGGACAAAGGAAAGCAGACACGGTCAAAGGTTCCATTTTGTAATTGGTCCGGATGGCGGCTTCCTGCTTGATGGAATGGTTAAACAGATCAGCCCGGAATTCGGCAAACAAAAAGTTTCCGACTCCTATCATTTTACCACCTTTCGTTATGGCGGGTTCGCCCGGATCGGGTACGGCGACTTCGGTATTTTTGCAAAATATTATACAAACGATATGTTTGAGAACAGCCCCGCACAGGCTGGGTTGAAAAACTTCTCCTTTGGGTTTACGGCCGGATTTTAAGAACGTGTTGAAATGCTGGAAGGTTGTAAAGTTGAAATGTTTTTGAAAACACGAAAAAGTAAGATTAAATAACCTTACAACATTTCAACTTTACAACCTTCCAACTTCTGCTATCTTTGCTTTCATGGCAACACCTTTCTTGCAGGCAAGTTCAGTAAGCAAAACCTATCCGGGAAAAGAGGCATCCGGGCTTAAAAATACAGATTTAACCATTAACAAGGGCGGGATCACCGCCATAATTGGTGAAAGCGGCAGCGGGAAAAGTACGTTGCTAAAGTTGCTTTTCGGTTTGCTTTCGCCGGATACCGGCGAGGTACAATTTAAGGGGGAACGCATTTGGGGGCCCGGGGAAAAGCTGATACCCGGCCATGATGCCATGAAAATGGTTACCCAACAAACCGACGACCTGAATTTATATGCGAAAGTATGGGACAATATAGCCTCTATGTTGCCGCATACCGATTTGAAAGCCAAGCAGGAGAAGACTGAAAAAATGCTCAGGCAGTTAAAGATGACCACACTTGCAGATAAAAGGGTGGTTGATTTAAGCGGCGGGGAAAAGCAGCGGGTCGCTATCGCAAGGGCTTTAATTGTTAATCCCGAAATACTTTTACTGGATGAGCCCTTTAACCAGGTAGATACCTCTTTTCGTGAAGGGCTGCAGCACGATATCAGGCAAATTGTAAAAGAAACCGGTTTAACCGTGATCATTGTATCACATGACCCCGCGGAAGTGCTTTCGATGGCTGATGAATTGCTTGTGTTGAAAAACGGTGAAATTTTAGAATCAGGCAATCCGAAAACGATGTATCAGAAGCCCGGGAATTTATACACTGCAAAATTGCTCACCAATTGCACTGTATTAACCAGCGCAGAAGCCAAAGTATGCGGGTTGAAAACCAAAGCGGACCACATTGTGATTTACCCCGAATGGATTGAAACAGTAAAAACCTGGACCAACAACGACTGGGAAATAAAGCAAGTGCTTTTTAAAGGTTGCTACGAAGACCTGGTTGTTGAAAACAAGGGAATCTCCATCCGTGTGCTGAATGACCAGTTTGGAAAATATGTTGAGGGCAATAAAGTAAACCTGAAGCTGAACAGGTGGCTGGAGTATTGATGAGTGAATGGGAAGGTTTCTGCCCCCTGCAATGACCAATGACTTAATGACCCAATGACCAACGCCTAATACCCCAAAAGCTTCTCCATCATTTCCTCTAAACGCGATTTTGCTAAAAACTGGTCTTCCAATGCTTTGTTCATAGGGATGGCAGTATCCAGACTTGCACAGCGCATAACCGGAGCATCCAATTGTTTGAAACAATGTTCGGCAATATAGGCTGCTATTTCGCTACCGAAACCGCTGGTTAGTGTGTCTTCATGTAATATCAGCACGCGGCCTGTTTTGTTAACGCTTTGCTCCACGGCTTCCTTATCCCAGGGCTGCAGGCTGCGCAGGTCAATGATCTCAATGGGCAGGTCGGGGTGTTTTGAGGCATATTGTATGGCCCAATGTACACCAAGTCCGTAGGTAATGATGCTGGCAAGGGTGCCCCCCTGTATTACTTTGGCTTTGCCGATCTCAACATAATAATCGCCTTCGGGCACTTCGCCGCTGTTACTGCGGTAAAGGTATTTATGCTCAAAATACATTACCGGGTTAGGATCGTCAATGGCAGACATCAGCAAGCCCTTGGCGTCATCGGGAAAAGCCGGATAAACAACCTTTAGCCCCGGTGTTTTGGTGAACCAGGCTTCATTGCTTTGCGAATGGAATGGCCCCGCGCCGGTACCCGCGCCCGTCGGCATCCGGATGACCACGTCAACGGCCTGGTCCCAACGATAATGTGTTTTTGCAAGGTTGTTTACCACCTGGTTAAAACCGCTGCTAACAAAATCAGCGAACTGCATTTCCATTACCGCTTTGTAGCCATTAAGGGCAAGCCCCATAGCTGCACCAACAATTCCCGACTCGCAAATGGGCGTATTACGTACCCTTGCTTTGCCAAATTCTTCTACAAAGCCCTGTGTTATTTTAAATGCCCCGCCATATTCGGCAATATCCTGACCCATTAGCACCAGGTTATCAAACTTGCGCATGCTTTGCCGCAGGCCATCGCTGATCGCGTCGATGTAACGCCTTGTAGTTGTAATGTTGGAAGGTTGTAATGTTGGAAGGTTGTGCGCCTTGTACATATCGTGTATTTCCGTTTCCGGATTAGGGATGATGTCGGGTTCGCTGAAAGCTTTTTCAATTTCAGCTTCGATCTGCACGTTAAATTCCTGGCGCATCTGTGGCAGCCATTCGGGGCGTAGCACCCTTTCTTCCAGCAAATAGCTTTCAAAATTGGTTAAAGGATCTTTTTCCTTCCAAAAATCAAACAAGTACTGCGGCACATATTTAGTGCCCGATGCTTCTTCGTGCCCCCGCATCCTGAAAGTCATACATTCTACCAGAACCGGGCGGGGCTTATGCCGCATCGCAGTGGCTATCTCGTTGATGGTATGATACACTTCCAGCAAATTATTGCCATCAATACGCCGGCCTTCCATGCCGTAACCGATGGCTTTATCCACTAAAAAGCGGGCCTTATATTGTTCAGCAACCGGGGTTGATAGCCCGTAGCCGTTGTTCTCTATCAAAAATATCACAGGCAGGTTCCACACGGCGGCAATGTTCAATGCCTCGTGGAAATCGCCTTCGCTGGTTGCGCCCTCTCCGGTAAATACAAGCGTGGCTTTATTACGCTCACTCAAAACATCAGCCAAAGCAATACCATCCGCTAATGCCAGTTGCGGCCCCAGGTGTGATATCATACCAATGATCTTATATTCCTGCGTACCGAAATGGAACGACCTGTCGCGGCCCTTGGTAAAACCGGATGCTTTACCCTGCCACTGTGCCATCAGCCTTGATACAGGAATGTCACGTGCCGTAAAAACACCAAGGTTACGGTGCATTGGCAGAATGTATTCATCGCTGTTCATGGCCAAGGTACTTCCTATAGAGATGGCTTCCTGGCCGATTCCCGAAAACCATTTGCCAATGCGCCCTTGCCTTAAAAGGATCAGCATTTTTTCCTCAACCAGGCGCGGCCACAGTAACTTTTTGTAAAATTCAATCAGCTGGTTATTGCTTAAGTTTTTCCGGTCGAAAATCATGCAGCAAAACTACATAAATTGTTTATTGGTTCATTGGATTAACGTTCATTAGTTCATTGGTAAATAGTTTGTGATAGGGTTTCATTGCTAATAAACAAATTGATAAATTGCCGCCTTATTATTGTTGACTGAGCCATGTGTTTAGCGGTTAAGAGACCAATGAACAAATGAACCGGTGAACCAATGAGCTACTTAAGATGAACAAAAAGAAAACACCCCTGATTTTATTGATCCTTGCCGCGGCAATCGGACTTGCGGCTACCACACATGATTATTTCCTGCTGCCCGAAAACTTTTTTATGCACAAGGGCGACAAGCTTAACCTGCATCTTTTAGGTGGTGATGTTTTTACTAAACAGGAAGAGATCGGTTACCAGGCCAGCAAAACATCTTCGTTTATGCTGTACCAGGGGAAAAAGAAAATCGATCTGATAAAAGTAGCCAAAGACAGCGCGACACCCGTAATTAGCTATGACATGGTTAATTCAGGTCAGGGTTTAATAGATATGACCAGGGCGACAGAGTTTGTGGATGCTTCGCGCGACAGCTATGCCGATTATTTATCAACGGCGGGTCTTGACAAACTGGCTGAGAAGGTGAAAAGTGGCAACCAGTTCAGAATTAAGGAAAAATACACACGGTATATGAAAACCTTGTTTTCTGTTGATAACCATGATGGGGGTGTGTATGATAAAGACCTGAATGATGTTTATGAGATCATTTTAGAGGATAATCCCTACAACAAAAAATATGGTGAAGATATGTCGGCCATTATAAAGTTTAAGGGCAAACCCGAAAGCGGCGCAGCTGTTAACCTGTACATTAAATCAATCGGTGGGAATGTTTACAGCCAAAATCTTATTGCTGATAAGAAAGGTGAAGTAAACTTCACAATGAGCCGCGAAGGCATTTATATGCTGCGAAGCACGCTGATTGAGCCAACAAAGGATAAAAATGCCGATTTTGAAAGCTGGTGGGCTTCCTACACATTCCCCTTCAGCAGTTCAGACGAAGTTCCGAATACTTACAAGGAATTCGGATTTGGGAATGTACATTAATTGATTTCGGAATTCGGAATGTCGATTTCGGAATTTTTGATTTTTTGGATTATATTATTGCTTTACTACCAATCCCTGTTCGGGCACCCATTTATCGTATTCCATGGTTGCCGCAACACCCTGGGCATAAGGTCTTCCGCGTAGTTTTTCAACAAGATGTAAGGCACCATCTATCCCGGCTGAAATTCCGGCAGTGGTAATTACATTGCCATTATCAACAAAACGGGTATTTGCCAGTACCTTTGTTTTTGGACACGCTTTTGCAAGGTCATCAATGGATAAATGGTAGGTTGTTGCAGTTAAATTATCTAAAAGGCCTGCCTTACCTAAAATAAAAGCGCCTGTACAAACCGATAAATAATATTTTGTTTTATTTTTTTGAGATTGTATCCACGAAATTACTGCCGGATCGTCGTTAGTAGGCTGATAAGCGCCGCCAGCAACAACCAGTATATCGAAAGCGGGAGCATCGGCTATAGTATAATCTGGTGTTACATATAAAATACCCTGGGAGTGGATAGGTGCATCCGTTTTTGATACGGTAAAATAATTAAATCCGGCTTTACTGAATACTTCCATTGGCCCCGCAAAATCCAAAACTTCAACGCCATCCTGCAGGTAAAAACAAACGGAGAGCGGCTTTAAGCTCAGTTGTTTTTTAAAATCACTAAGCGACATTTTTACCAGGGCCATCCCGCAGTGCGGACAAATTCCAGGTTTATCAAACTGTAATTCATCACAACCGCCGCCGCATGGCTGACATACGTAAACTATGGAGTCTTTTGAAGTTGTTGTTTGTGCGAAGGCGCTTTTGCCAAGTGCTAAAAACAACAGGAAGATGAAGTAAACTCTTTTCATGAGGGTTGAGGGTTTTCAATGTTAGAGTTTAGTTATTGCACATAGTTACAGTCGGTTAACAAAAAAGCTCCATTGATTATTTTTCAATAGAGCTCTTAATGAATAGGATTATTTTTTGCTATGATCTATGAACCATCAACCATGAACTATTTCAGCTTCAGTAGCGCCTCTTTAATTCTTGGTGCAAGTTGTTTTATGTCGGCCAAAGTACTTGCCCCAACTGATGCCCTGAACCAGTTAACATCTTCACCTGTACCAAATGCCGAAAACGGCACAAAAGCCACCTTTGCTTCCTTTATAAGGTAAAAATTAATATCTGTTGCAGTTTTCAATACTTTGCCATCAGGGGTGGTTTTACCGGCATAATCAACTTTAATGGTCAGGTAAATAGCGCCCATGGGTTCAATGGCGTCCACATTAAAACCTTCGGCTTTTAATTGCCGGAAACCATCATAAAGGGTAGTTAAGCTGTTTTGAATGTCTGATTTTAACTGGTCGAGATAGGCATTCACGTTGGCGTCATTTTGGAGAAATTTAGCCATTGCCACCTGCTCGGCCTTTGGCGCCCAGGCACCCACGTGGCCGACAATAGATTTCATGTGGTTGATCACATGCGCCGGGCCAAATCCCCAGCCAACACGCACCCCTGTGGAAGCAAAACACTTTGAAGCGCCATCAACAAAGATCACCACATCTTTCAGTTCAGGGCGCAGGCTAACAGGATTGAAATGTTCATGGTGGCCAAATGTTAGCTGCGAATAAATCTGATCGTATAAAATATAAAGTGGTTTTTCGCCGGCCTTGCGGGTTTTATTTTCAGCTATCACCAGGTCACAGATCTCTTCCAGATCCTTTTTGCTGAACATGGTGCCTGTTGGGTTCAGTGGCGAGCATAATGCCAGCAAAACCGCCCCTTTGATATGCGGACGGAGTTCATCGGCAGTCGGCATAAAATTATGTTCAGCCCGGGTTTCAACCATAACGGCTTCAGCCCGGGTAAGGTCACAATAGTGGTTATTGTTCCATGAAGGTGTTGGGAAAACTACCTTATCGCCGGGATCAACGATAGCCATATAAATAGAATATATTAACGGCCTTGACCCGCCGGAAATCAGGATCTGGTTGGGCGCATAATCAAGGTTATACCGGCTTGTCAAAAACGAAGAAACACTTTCCCGCAGGTTAAGCATCCCGTCGGCAGGCGGGTAATTGGTCTGGTTGTCATGATAGGCGTCAACAATACCAGCTTTTAATTGGTCAGGGACCGGGTAAATATTCGAATCAAAATCGCCGATGGTTAAATTGGCAATGTTTTGACCCTGTCGTTTTAATTCGTTGATCTCGCCTGCAATTTTAATAATTTCGGACCCATGCAAGTTTTGGGCTAATAAAGAAACGCTCATAGCGCAAATGTGAGAATTTTAATTTGAAAATTTGATGATGTGCCAATTTGAAAATTAAAAACTGCCTTCTGCCAACGGCCCATTGCCAACTGCTCCCCCTCTTGTTTCTTTGCCCGTAAGTGCCTAAGTTTGCGCCTCAATAATAGTATTATGTCAAAAGCATCTGAAATAAAGAATGGCAACATCCTCCGTTTTAATGGCGAGTTGCTGCAGGTTGAAGAATTTTTACATCGCACACCTGGTAATTTACGTGCATTTTACCAGGCGCGCATGCGCAATGTTAAAAGTGGCAAATTGGTTGAATACCGCTTCCGTACAGACGAAGAGGTAACCATCGCCCGGGTTGAAACTAACAATTATCAATATTTATATGAAGATGGCGGCTCATTGGTAGTAATGGATAATACCACTTTCGATCAGCATAATATCCCAAAATCATTATTCGGCCCTGCTGTAAAATTCCTGAAAGAAGGGATGAATGTAATTGTCGCTTTTGAAAGCGATGAACCGATCATGGGTTCTATTCCCGGTTCTGCAGAGCTGGAAATCACATACACCGAGCCTGCCGTTAAAGGCGATACATCAACCGGCGCCATGAAAAATGCTACCGTTGAAACCGGCGCAGAAATAAAAGTACCCTTATTTATCAATATCGGGGATAAAGTAAAAGTGGATACAGCTACCGGTAGTTATGTAGAGCGGGTGAAAGCGTAGCCCCCCAGCCCCCCAGCCCCCTGAAGGGGGAGCTTTTGATGTGCATATTTGAAATTCGTTATATAGCCATTCAGCTTTGCAACTTAGAAGTTGTCAAATCTAAATTAAGAGTCCATTATTGTTCCCCCTTCAGGGGGTTAGGGGGCTAAACTCCAATTCCAGCAATACCGGACAATGGTCAGAGTGCCTTGCTTCAGGTAGAATTGCAGCCCTTTTTATATTGTTTTCCAGCGCTTTTGTTGCCATATTATAATCAATACGCCAGCCTAAGTTCTTTGCCCTCGCATTAGCCCTGAAACTCCACCAGGTATAGTTATGCGGCTCTTTATTCATGTGCCGGAAGGTATCAATATAACCTGATTCAATAAAGTTTTCCATCCATTCGCGTTCTTCGGGCAAAAACCCGGAGGAATTGGCATTTGATTTCGGGTTATGGATATCTATGGGCCGGTGACAAATATTATAATCGCCGGAAACCACCAGTTTAGGGTATTGGGATTGTAATAATTCCAGGTATTTACCGAATTCATCTAAAAAGCGAAACTTAAAAGCCTGCCTGTCGTCGCCGCTTGAGCCGGATGGGAAGTAGGTGCTCATTACCGAAACTTCGTCAAAATCAACCCGGATGTTACGGCCCTCACGGTCGTAGTCGCTGATGCCACAGCCGTATTCAACGTGCTTTGGCGTTTGTTTGGTAAATATAGCTGTGCCGCTGTATCCTTTTTTTTCGGCGGGATACCAGTAATGCTCATAGCCCAGCTGCTCAATTAACCCGAGATCGGTCAATACATCAGGTGAAGCCTTAATTTCCTGTAAGCAAACTACATCGGCATCAGTAGCCTGCAGCCAGCCCAAAAAGTTTTTGCTCATTGCTGAGCGGATCCCGTTAACGTTGTAGGTGATTATTTTCATTTCGGATTTCGGATGTTCGATTTCGGATTTAAGAATTATTAATATCCAATACTAAAAAAATAATTCCGAAATCGAAATTCCGAAATTCGAAATAAGGTGGCCCAGTGTGCTAAAGCCCAAGTATCTCATCCAATTGCCGGCATTCCTTTTTGCTCAGCAACTCAATAGTCATAGACACATCGGCAAGCGGACGGTCGTGTTTTTGTTTTTTTACGGCTGCTACCTGGTCCACCATATCAATACCGGTAACCACTTCGCCATATACCGTATAATTCTGATCAAGATGCGGTACGCCGCCTACTGTTTTATAATATTCGCGCTGCCATGCAGGTATTTTCCGGCCTTTCAACCTTGTTTGTTCCAGGGTATCCAGTTTGCCGTCGGTAAAGCGTTTCCCTTCCACAATATAAAACTGGCAGCCGCTGGAGGCTTTTGCCGGGTTATCATCGCGGGCAGCCGCCAACACGCCCCGTTTGTGAAAAAGGCTGTCCCTGAACTCTGCGGGGACGGTGTAACCCACATCGCCATTGCCAAGTTCGGCCCCCGGTTTCGCTTTCAATGAATCTTTTGAATCCGGGTCGCCGCCCTGGATCATAAAGTTTTGTATCACCCTGTGAAATAAGGTGCCATTATAAAAACCCTTTTTAACAAGTTTAATAAAATTGTCCCTGTGTTTTGGGGTTTCATTATACAAACGGATAATACATACCCCGTAGCTGGTCTTTATCCGCACATACTGGTTTTTGGGCCCCTTTGCAAAAGCCGCTACCATAACAAGAAGCAATAAGCCTGTGGTGAAAAGTTTTTTCATAACATGTAGTTTAGCCCCCCGACCCCCAAAGGGGGAGCTATTTTTAATTCCCCTTTAGGGGGTTAGGGGGCTACAATTCCTCAAAATAAGTAATTATCAATGATTTTATCATCATTTCCTGTTCAAGCAGAGTGTAATTAGGTACGGTTTTCACCAGTTTCCAATGCGGCCAGCCGTCCTGGTCGAGTCCTTCCAGTTCATAAAAGCCCAACAGACTGAACAATTTACAATTGGCAATATGCATCAATTCTTCCTTTTGGCGCTTGCTGAACTTTTTTGGCCCCTGCCCAAGCTCCTGCACTCCGATGAGGAACAGCATTACTTTTATATCCGGCTTTTCGTTGTCAAATTCTTCAGCAATTTTTTGCTGCAACGCAGTCCATTTCAAATTGATCTCAGCAGGTTTCATGGGGCAAATATAGTTCATTGGCTCATTAGTTCACTGGTGCATTGGTGCATAGTTCGTTAGGCAAAATTTGAGAAGCATTGTATTCAAACTGCTAACATATAACCGAATTACTGAACCACACCAATGAACTAATGAGCCAGTGAACCAATGAGCTAAATAAAACAAAGTTGCATTTAACAATATTGTTACATTGCGGGGATAGGAAACTTTTATTAATTACTTTTGTTGAATAGAATAAAAAGGGTAGAGCCGGTTTGAAAAGAAATAAATATCATATTATCTGCTCGCGGATTTTACTGATCTGTTTTATAGCAGGGCAGTATATGGTATTTGCCCACCAGCACAATATTAGCCAGGGCATCCCTAAAGTTTATGCTCTTTCTAAAAACATCCAGCAACAAACTGTAAAAGAAAAGTGCTACCTGTGTGATGTGATGCACCATAATGCAATGGTGACGGCAAGCAATGTATATGTTAATGATGTTACCGTTGCGGGCCATTTTTTTAAAAGTGCGGAATACAGCTTTACCAGCATACAACTGATCCTCTCCGGCGGACGCGCGCCACCCGCATCAATTTACAGATCATAAAAAAGCTAATTACCAAGTTTGCATTTTTTATTGAAACGATTGTTTCATACACACGTCTAACGATCTATGAAACGTTTATACTCTCTATTGATCGTGGATGTGTTTAACATAAGACACTGTCCAAAAAACGATCAGGTTTAAAAATTCTACAAAAATTAACATGCGAATCAAAATTCGAATAAAAATATTATCAGCCATCCTTTTATTATTAACTGCAAATTTTTCAATGGCAGCCATTAAGCCGGGGCCGGAAGGCGGGCCTATCGGTACCCTAACCGGCACGGTTACCGATAAAGCTGATGGTAAACCAATTATTGGTGCTACTGTAAGTGTTCCTGATATACGGAATGGCTCCATCACTGATGTAAACGGCCATTACAATTTAGTCAATTTACCAAAAGGGGTCTACCTGGTACAGGTGAGCTATATAGGCTATGCTACCTTTAATGAAAAGGTCGATTTCACCAAAACAACTGTCCTTAATATTCAATTACAAGCATCTTCTATAGAAACAGGTGAAGTAATTATTACCGGGGTAAGCAAGGCTACTGAAATAAAACGGGACCCGGTACCGATGACGGCAGTAGGAAAAAATTATATCGATGAACATTCAGCCTCAGGCAATGTTATCGATGAGATTGCCAATTTACCCGGTATAAGTGCGGTTACAACAGGGCCAAATATTTCAAAGCCATTTATTCATGGTTTAGGCTATAACAGGGTGGTTACATCGGTGGATGGCATCCGCCAGGAAGGCCAGCAATGGGGCGACGAACATGGGATAGAGGTGGACCAAAACTCAATCGATCGCGTTGAAGTTATTAAAGGTCCGGCAAGTTTAAGCTACGGATCCGATGCTATTGGCGGTGTTGTTAACTTAATTACTACGCCGCCGGTTTCGGATGGCAAGATATTGGGCTCGCTTACCGAACTTTACGGGACAAATAATGGATTGATCAATAGCTCATTAAGGTTGCAGGGTAATCATAATGGTCTGGTTTGGGGAACTGTGGTATCTGACAAGATTGGCAAAGATTACCAGAACCCGCACGATGGCAGGGTTTATGCGACCAATTTTGATGAGAAAGATGCCAGGGCTATGATTGGCCTCAATAAATCATGGGGCACCTCATATCTGAATGCCTCCCTATTTGACGACCTCCAGGCTATCCCGGATGGCAGCCGAGACTCGCTTACCCGCAAATTCACGTATCAAACCACTGATGCAGATATTTCCCGGCCTATTGTTCCGGAATCGGTGCTGAACTCCTATACACTGCCAACGCTTCATCAGCACGTGCAGTTGTACCGTATTTATGATAATAGCAACTTCAATATCGGCGGCGGAAACCTGATAGTCAACCTCGGTTATCAGTACAGTCACCGCCGGGAATACACTCACCCTACTGCACAGGATATTCCGGGTTTAAACTTACAGCTGACTACTTATACCTATGATATTAAGTATGCTTTTGAAATCGGCAAAGGTTATGAAACTACTTTTGGGCTGAATGGCATGTACCAGGACAATACACTTGGTTATAGTACAGATTTTCCGATCCCGGCGTATCATCAGTTTGATATTGGGCCGTTTTTTGTACTGAAAAAGAGTTATGGAAAGCTGGACCTCTCGGGTGGCGCACGGTACGACAGCCGCTCGTTCAGTGGGCAGGCCGCCTACGTTGACACGTCAAGCAATGCATCCAAACCATACCCCACACTTTATACCGGTGGCAACCCCGGTGCTAACCCGAACGTGGTACAGCAGTTCAGCGCGCTGAACAAAACTTTTTCGGGGGTATCGGGCAGTTTGGGCGCTACTTATAATTTCTCAGATAAGTTCCTGCTAAAGGGAAACATTGCCCAGGGATTCCGGGCGCCAAGTATTTCGGAACTATCAGCTAATGGCCCTGACCCCGGTTCGCAGATCTACCACGTTGGTAACAGCACTTTTAGTCCTGAAACAAGCGTGCAGGGCGATATTGGCGCTTTTCTGACGCTGCCAAATGTATCGGCAAGCGTGGAGGTTTTTGATAACACTATTCAGAACTACATCTTCCAGGAACAAGTTTTGGACGCAAACGGCAACCCTGAACGGGTAAATCCGGATGGCACGCCAAACCCTGTCGGGCAATACAGTGAATTTCATTATACGCAAAGCAAAGCACGTATAAACGGGGGTGAATTTTATTTGGATATACACCCTTTTTCGTGGCTGCATTTTGAAAATTCCATGACCTTAACTTATGGTACCAACCTTGGCACCGTGGCGAAAGTACCCGACAGCCTGAAATATTTGCCATTTATACCGCCCCTGCATACCCACTCTGAACTGCGCGGCACTTTCGCAAAAGGGTTTGATAATTTCAGAAATGTGTATGCTTTTGTAGGGTTCGACCACTATAATGCCCAGGATCGTTTTTTCTCGGCTTACGGAACAGAAACGTATACTGCAGGTTATAACTTAATAAGCGCCGGGATAGGCGGGAACCTTGTAAATGCTGCCGGAAAGAAGGTTGTTGAACTGTTTATTGAAGGGACTAACCTTGGCAATGTGAGCTACCAGTCGAATATGAGCAGACTTAAATATTTCGATAACCAGGTTGTTCCTGCAGGTGTTCAGCCGGGGATCTTTAATATGGGGCGTAACGTCAGCTTTAAAGTTGTGGTGCCATTTGACTTATCACCGCACGAAAAGGTTGATATTGCGGCGAACTAATGCCATTTTTGTCTTGTTTGAATCGGGGCTGACCAACAAGTTCTTGCTTTTTGGTCGGCCCCGCTTTGGCTGGGAGCGCTCGCGCTCCCGATTACGAGGGGATTTATTTACACGCCCAAATGCATGCTTCAATGACGCGGGCACGGACGCTCAAAATTTTATGTGTTCAGGATTGAATACATAAACAGGCGGATAAGAACGACATCTTAACTTTTGTTATATTTGGGATGGCAGATGTTTTCTTCAAGACATTCAAACAGTATAACAACAATGGAAACAGACAAAAGTGAAAATAAATCGCATGGACCAATTCCCCGCCCTTTTGCTCAGACGTTCTTCCACGGCACAAAGGCTGACCTAAAGATTGGTGACTTTATAGACATTGGTATCAACTCAAACTATGGCAGTAGAAATAAAGCGAAATATATCTATCTCACGGCTACTCTTGATGCTGCTATCTGGGGTGCTGAACTTGCTTTAGGCGAAGGGCGTGAAAGAATCTATTTAGTAGAACCAATGGGGCAAATTGAGGACGACCCCAATTTAACGGACAAAAAATTCCCTGGTAATCCAACAAAGTCTTACCGCTCGAAACATCCGGTTAAGGTTGTTGGGGAGATTTCTATTTGGCAGGGACATCCGTCAGAACAAGTCGAAGCAATGAAAGGCGGATTAGGAAAACTCAAGGAGCAAGGTATTGAGGCAATAGAGGACTAAAAAAGGGTTGGTATAAATTTTTACATGTCCAGGTGCGGAACCTGAAACATGCCGTTTATGCCTTTGTTGCAACCCCGAAACAATGGGAGTAACCATCGTCGTCAGTAAGGAAGAACTCGGTTTGCCCGTAGTCCCTGTCTGCTATGTCCGACACCTCGTATCCCATTTGTCTCAAACGCTCCCTCGTGGCGTGAATATCAGCCGGCGCCCAGTAAAGGCTGATACCGTTATAGTTGTCCGGCTTGATCGGTGTCCCGGCCCTCTGGTTGAGCCAGAAGTAAACATTTTCGTTGTGTACCATACAGCCGACCAGTCTGCCTTCATGTCTCATTTCCCGGTCCACGGTTAGGCCAAGCCCCTCAACCCAAAAGCGCAGAGTTTTCTCAATATCAGCACAGGGAATAACAGGTATGCATGATTTAACGGTCATAAGATTTTCTCTCCTGTATTGTTTATGTGTATGCGCTGTAAATTTTAATCTAAAATAATCAATTAAATTAAAAATGCTGGCTCTGCCTGTTGCGCGATGACTCCACGCTCCCGAAAGCGAACAAATTTATTTACAAGTTAGAATGCTCAATCAATGACGTGAGCCTGGACGCTCACAATTTTATGTGTTCAAGTGTGGACACTTGAACAGGCGGGGTTGACCATGCGCTCCTTTTCCAATATCAAAGTGCAGGCATAGTTTATTACCTATCAACGGGCCACAAGCCGGGAGGCTTGCGGTAGCGGGGGAATAACAGGTATGCAGGATTTAACGGTCATAAGATTTTCTCTCCTGTATTGTTTATGTATGTGCTTTAATTTACGTCTAAAATAATCAATTAAATTAAAAATGAAGGCTCTGCCGGTTGCGCGATGACTGGATTTGTTAGGAGCTTCCCTGCTCTTCAATGGTCACCCCGGTAAGCCTTGCCTCAATCCAGCGACCTTCTGATTAACAAGACAATTCTATATGTTGTACGAGATCTTCACCTTTATCCCGAAACTTTTTTATGCTTCCGCAGACTCTGGTAGTCGATATAGTATAAGATCTTCAGCGAGAAATTATTGTTTTTGGGCACATGAAGGGTGTTTTCGAAATTGTTGACGTAATTTTGGCGGGCCTGGTCAGTATCAATAAGTGATGCGTTTTTCCAATCGAAGCTCAGCTCACTTCCGGGCGATATTTCCCACACGTATAGCATATCGATGTTCCAGTCGTTATAGTTCATGTTATCATCTCTGTTGAAATGCGAGGAGGCAAGCGGATCAAGCGTACCGGACTGGCCCAGGTCGTAATATTGCTGCACATTCAGTTTCGACCAGTAATGTCTCAATCTGAATGTCAGGCCCATCACATCGTTGAAGGTATATTTGATATTGAAGATATTTTCGATGGTTTGCACATTGCGCAGCGCGAATACCGGATTGTTGCTTACGCTGTCGATCGTGGCGTAACCTATATTGTTGATGCGCGGCGTATAGGAGACATTTTGCCCGAATGAAAAATGATCGGTCACGCGCAGGTTATAAAACAGTACGATATCATGGCCATAACCTCCGTGTGAATAAAATCTGCGGTAAAAATAATCGCCTCCCCAGTTAAAACGGGCAGCGGGGTTGTTGTTATAATAGATGCCGGCGTTATTGTTTTCGGGCGAGAGGAATACACGACCGGCTACGCGTGGCTCATAAAAGTCATTTGCCTGGCTGTTGTGGGCAAAATTTAACCCGATGTAGGAAAAGTTTTTCAGCTTAAAGTCGAACCCTAAAATTTGATTAAATCGCTGAAAAGCCGCAGGGGTTTCCCGGCGGGAATAGTAGAGGTTGCCAAATACGTCCCATTGGGTAAACCATTTTTTTGGCTTGTAGTCGGCATATGCCATGTTAAGATTATGGTCGAAATAATTGTTATTATTCAATATGCCAAGGTCGTTGGGATTGTATTTATCATCAACGTGGTCTTCAGTCAATATCCAGGTAAAATTACCGGACGATTTCCCGCCCGCCCATTCGTAACTGTAACCTGTAGCAGGCTTTGTACCAGCGCCGTACAAATTACTCATCAACCCAAAACCACGCAGGGTATAGGTATTGGCCTTGTTATTATAAAGATTGAACACCACGCCGCCCACATCGGCAGAATAATCCTTCCCAAAGCGATCGACATTGGTATTAATCAGCGTTACCGACGAATTGTTAACCAGGTTTTGGTCGAGAACCATGATATTGTAATTTGCATAGGGCGACGTTTGAAACCGGCGTTTATGGCCCAGGCCGTCCTGGATAATTGCATCCGTAGGCTCCGTAACGGCGTTAAATAAACCGATACCTAGCCCGCAGGCTGTCCTTCCGGTTATTTTAAAGGCATTCAATAACTTGGTTTCTGTTGGGTTACTGATCACCTGTTCGCCAGGCTTCAGGTTATTATAAGCTGTGTTATAATTTACCGGCTGCCCGCCTACCCTCCGCGAATAAAAAATATTCCCTTTGCTGAATAGTTCCGTTCCTTCGGTAAAAAATGGTCTGTTGTCTACGTATTTAACTTCAAAAGGCGTAAGGTTTAATATCTTGTTATCCGATTGTACCTGCCCAAAATCAGGCACCAGCGTCAGGTCGAGCATAAAGCTTTCGCTGATCCCGTATTTAACGTCCATGCCGCCGTCAAACTGGGCGCTGGTATTTTTAATCCCTGGCGTGTTGTACGGATAATGATTAACGTAAGTGGAAATGTAAGGGTAAAATGCCAGGCGCACCGGCGGCGTAATGTTTTGTATGCCATGCAATTCGCCTTCCTGGTTCACAAAGCCGTTCTTTTTGGGGTCCACCTCATTCCAAAATAATTCCTTTTGCTCATATTGCCGGCGGCGCACCAGCTGCAAGCCCCATAACTGCACATCTTTTTTGGCAAAGCGCAACGCCGAATAAGGGATCTTGAGTTCGGCCGTCCATCCATGCCCGTCAATGTGGGCCTTGCTTAACCAAACGGCATTCCAGCTCGGGTCTTCGATGTTGCCGTTGGGGTTTGGAGCGTATTTGGCATCAAACTGAACTCCGGCTGCAGTAACATAAAAACCCACTGCGTTTATGCCATCGTGATAGGTATCCAGTACAACCCCCACAAAATCAGATGTGCCTACGTTATCGCGGTTCACCAGCTCATGGGCTACTCCTTTTGCCGATGTTTCATACATACGTGCGCCGACGTAAATGGCATCGTCATCATACAATATTTTTACTTCAGTTCGGTTTTCCTGTGTTTCATGCGTACCGGAAACAGGACTAATCTCTACGAAGTCCGTTGCTATGGGCGCATTTTTCCAGGCCCCATCATCCAGCAGACCGTCTATTTTCGGCGGGGTTGTTGTTTTTATGGCAACTGATTTTTTAACCGGCGCCTGCGCAAAAACAGAACAGGTTACAAAGAAAAATAACAGTAGCAAAGTAAATCTCGTTCTTATGGCAAACAATGTCATATCCATAAGATGCGATCCGAAACAACAGCGTTACACTTTTCGTGTTAAATTTTTGTTAGAAATGTAAAGGCGGTATATCAAATTTGAACAATGAACAGCCTTTGGGGTTTAAATGAGATCGTCAAACCAAAAGCTAAAGCAATAACCTTCGGTTTGACAATCATTTAATAAATATTTTAACTTATGCTTTTATAGACACGGAATTGAAATACTTTTTTATTGCAAGTAAAAATCAACCTCACCGTTTGAAGAACTTGGGCTTACAACAAGAATTTGCGGATTGCCAAGCGGGGTTGTATAAGTACCTTCATCAAAAGTCCAGTTAAGGTTGGGCGGATGCGTCCCATTAGTTAAAATACAATTGATCCCTGTCATTTGTAATTTTGTTTGATCGGGAAATGCAAGATAGGTGTTGGTATAAGCCTCCTGGTCTTCAACCAAACCTGTAGCCAAAGTTGATCGGGTAAAGGTGATATCGGCAGCAGGAATGCCAATAAATTGCTCTTTATAAGTAAAGCTATTCGCGGTGTGTGATACCAATGTAATAACACCGGTAAGCTGTGTACCCTTGGTAACAGGGACAAATGCACCATGATGATATGTGGGTCCTTTCCCATCAAGGTCATCATTAAAATACCAGTTTGAAACCGTCCAGCTCCCATTTTCCCATTGAAGTACAGGCTGACAAGCACCGCCATCCAAACCATTCCACCAAAAAATAGTAGAATCTCTGGGAGGCGTCGCCGGCACAATCCATGTGGTGGAGAATGATTGTATAGTATCACCAGCCGGGAGAAGGGCTGATGCATAACCACCACCCGGATAGGTTTCATTAAGTGGCTTAACAGGTACATTAGCGGGTACAGGAGTCTGTTTTTTACAGCTAATAAAGGCAATAGACAGCATTATTGCTGCGAGGAAAATTACTCTGTTTTTCATGGTTGGTTTTAATCAGATTGTCAAACCAAAAGTTAAATCAGTAACCTTCGGTTTGACAATCATCTAATAAATATTTTAACTTATTCTATTATAGATTGAGATTGAAAAATCCGATTTTTAATGCAAGTAAAAATCAACCTCACCGTTTGAAGAACTTGCGCTTACAACAAGAATTTGCGGATGACCAAGCGGGGTTGTATAAGTCCCTTCATTAAAAGTCCAGGTAAGATTAGGCGGATGGGTTCCATTGGTTAAGACACAATTAATCCCTGTCATTTGTAATTTTGTTTGATTGGGGAATGCAAGATAGGTATTCGTATAAGCCTCCTGGTCTTC